>Ga0123353_10000063_pt1 | contig 118144 bp, 110 predicted proteins | sample TergutLab28metaG_3_FD_92763 | JGI IMG/M metagenome (GOLD analysis project Ga0123353, IMG submission 92763) | Labiotermes labralis P3 segment gut microbial communities from Petit-Saut dam, French Guiana - Lab288 P3 | ecosystem: Host-associated > Arthropoda: Insects > Digestive system > Gut ... | reverse complement strand
TCACATGACCCCAAAATATTGTCAACCATTCGGCTTGGCGGCAACTACAACCCAACCGCAGAATGTCCTGTTTTCTTAAAATACTTAAACGACTCCCTGCCGGAAAGCGAAATCCCGTTGGTGCAGGAAATACTTGGATATATGATGATTGCTATAAATAAAGCGCAGAAAGCCTTTGTTATTCTTGGCAAAGCGGAAAGCGGCAAGTCAACGCTTCTGTATGTAGTACAAGATGTTTTGTTACGGAAGGCAAACTGCTCCAACCTTGCGTGGCAAGAGTTGAACGAGAAGTTTGCAACCGTACAGCTTTTCGGGAAGCTGGGTAATATTTTCGCAGACCTTCCCAGCGAGAAAATCCGCGACACAGGCATCTTTAAGGCAATAACGGGCGAAGATTATATTTCGGCTCAACACAAGTTTAAAGATTATTTCTCCTTTAAACCTTTTGTGCGAATGATGTTCTCATGCGAAGAAATACCCAAAAATTACAACGACCGCAATGGCGGCTTCTACCGCAGACTGATTATAATTCGTTTTGAAAATGTTATAACGAAAGAAAAGAAAGACAGTAAACTCCGTGATAAATTATTATTGGAAGCCGATGGCATACTGGCGTGGAGTCTCATCGGGCTGAAGCGGCTGATGGCGAACAATTACATTTTCTCCGAAACCGACCGCACCAACGCCGACCTTCAGAAGTATAAGGCAGACAACAGCAGTTCCCTGTCCTTTGTAAACGAGTGTTGCATTTTAGACAGCAAAGCCGAAGTACCTCGGACGGAATTATACAATGCCTTCATTGAGTATTGCAAAGACGGTGGGCTGAAAGAACTTTCCAAGACACAGTTCAACAAGGACTTGGATAGCATTGGAACGCTTACTCGCAGTTCGGCTATGGGCATTCGAACATGGCGTGGCATCAAACTGTCGTAGCAGTTTGTCCGTTGCGGTTTTTGTTTCGGCTCGTAGCAGTTTGTCCGTTGCAGTTTTTGTTGCGGCTTGAAGCGGATATGGGAGCGGATTTTTTCCAGTGCTTATGCGGTCTGTAGCAGATATAGCTACCTACGCCAAGTCCTATATATAGCCTTATTTTTAAATGCTAAAAAGACAGTGAGAAATAAAGAAATATATAGCGTTTAAAAAACCTGCTAAAACCGCTTTGACTTGCTACAGGATTTCCCTGCCCTCTTTTACACCAACGTGCTTGTGTTTATATTTGCATCCCTTGTTGCCCTGCGGCAAGTGAATATTTATACAGCTTCACCAGTACCCCGGGGGGCGGTCTAAATCTCTACAACTTTATTTCCCAGCACCGCCCAAGGGTCGCACACACAACGGGCGCGATTTCAAAACTTTTTATTGAGCCTGCAAACCCAGTGTTTACGGGCTTTTTTCGTTTTTACCCCTGTCCAATCTTGAATGTTTTTCAATAAGTCAGCTTTTTTCAACTATTTTACCCGGAAAATATATATAAATTTTCATTTTTGGGGGAAACGCGAGGTTCGGAGTCCGCCAAGTTAGCGGCTCGAAGGGCGAGGTCAGAGGTATCGGTCGGACGCAGGCGCAACCTTCTGCTTTGAAATCGGGGAAGGCGCAGCAGATTCGGCAAAATCCCGAATCCGGCGCGGCTCGAAGGTTCGGAAAGCCCGAAATCAGCGGTATTCGAAGGGATTTTGAAAAGTCGAGGAAGTCGGATAAATTATCACGGCAGAATCGGGCAAGTTGAATCGTAATTTTTTCGGTACAGGCAACATTCCGCAGGGATTCGCATATAAATCCTAAAAACCCATTTTATGCGTAACGGAAGAATTTCAAAATGTCACTGAAAAATCCCATGTGCGAAAATGCCAGATGATATTTATCGTGAAGTTGTCACGTATTTGGAACAGTTTGGGTGCTTGCATTTAATCCCTGCTTCGCTGTAGGCATAACCAAATCCGGCGATGTTACGATAACCAGCTTCGCAGAAATCGCACTCAAGTGGCAGAAAAACGTAATCGGGACATGGATGCCGATATGGGATATTGTGTCACGGCATGGCAATATACTGAGTGTCGCAGAATAACCGCAAACCCTGTCATAATTATGGGTTGCGCTCCATTGATTGTTCGTTGAAGGTGTCCCCGGACAGAGTTATGATGGTTTCACCGGGGGGCGGCAAGTCCACGGAATAAACCATAGGGGGCAACAAATATGAAAAATTTTGACTTCGGATTAACCAAGGAAAACCGCAAAGATTTTGTAGCGCAAATCAGCGACATTCTCGACCAGCCGAAAAAATATCTCGGCACACCAAGCTACGCTTTTACGGTAGGCGATTACACTATCGACAGAAACGGCATCGTCACAGGCGAATATGACGAAGGGATTTTCGCACAGCTTGTCGAGCGAGGCTACGTTTCGCTAACAGCTTGGGATGACGAAGATGATGCGCCAGAAGCGGAAACCGAAATGGAAGAAGCTGCCGAGCCGGAAGCCGAAACGGATACCATTTCCATCACCATGCCGCTGGATGGCTTTACGCCGGAAAGCCTCGACAACCTTTGCCGGATGGTCACAGCCAAAGAGCCGCTCATCGAAAAAGCACTCGGTGTGGAGGCGATACCCATAAGGGTTTTGGAAAACGGCATCGAATTCCCTTGGTTCAGAGCCGAACACAGCAACGACATGATGGCATACGCACAATTCATCAGCGCACTTTGCACCACAGCCAAGGAAAAGAAGCGCGTAACCGCCAAGCCACAAGAGCATTTTGAAAACGAACGCTTTACGCTCAGAGTTTGGCTAATCGGGCTTGGGCTGGTCGGAAGCGAATATAGCAGAATTCGCCAAATTTTAACAAAACCACTTAGCGGAAACGGGGCATGGCGGTACGGTGCGCCGGAAAAAGCGGTCGAGGAGACCGCTTCCGCGCCACAAAACGCCGGGAAAAGCCCTGCGGATGAAGCCTTGGGCGATACCCCAACCGAAACCGAAAGCGCGAACGTGGACGATATAAACGCCGACACAGCCGAAGATGGCGAGGAGGTGTCCGGCGATGAACAATAATATCCCTTCCCAAGAAATTATAACAAAACTCCGCAATCAATATCCTCAAGGCACTCGCGTAAAATTAATCAGCATGAATGACCCATACACAAATTTGAAACCGGGTGACTGGGGCTTCGTAACAGGAGTGGACGATATCGGCACGGTTCACATCCAATGAGATAACGGTTCAACTTTGGGAGATTCACAAATGTACGCCTGCAAATAAATCGCCCTGCCTCTTCCGATAATAATATTAATTTGGAGGACAGGGCGTTATTTTAAGCACTTGATGGCGAAATATTTAGGAATATGTAAATTTATTTCGAGGATTGCTGATTTTTCATTGTGTCTTTCGACATGATATGCTATAATGGATAAAGTTCATGCAGGCACTATGTGTAGGGTGAAAGAGGTATCCATTTTGAAAAAAATAAGCTATAAAAAACTTTGGAAACTACTGATTGACAAGGAAATGAACAAAACGGAATTAGCTGCCTTTGCTGGCGTTAGCGGCTCGACCATCACCCGACTGTCGAAAGGGGAGAGCGTTACTCTGGAAGTAATCGTCAAACTTTGCGATGCCTTGGAGTGCGACATCCAAGATATTGTTGAGCTGATTCCAAAAGATTAAATTGGCACAGAAAGGCGAGTGACGGCGATGTGGCGTATCCCGCTATCGGTGAGCGAGCGCACTATACCTCATGTCGCCGAAAGTTTCGAAGAGTTTGAAGTTTTCCTAAAATTCTTCCAACAGTTAGATGTTTATGATGAAGAAAATTGGTGGGCGAAGGTAGATGCGGCTTCTCTCGACCCCTTGAATGAAGAAGAACGCGCACCATATGGAAATGAAGATGAAGACGATGAGGTGGTATGGGAAGATTCCTACGACGAGGATTACTTGAGATTGGAGGACGGGGATGTGATTGACCCAAATGACTTTGTAGCTTGGCTGGTCACTCAACCGAACGCCAAAGGAACTCTTTACTTGGAAGGTGTCGCTAGGCATTATGTCAGCTTCTTGCGAAACACACCTTACAAGTTGAATGTTCCTTTAAGCATCGAAGAATGCAATATATTCGCTTGTGAAACGGTTGAGGACTTCGACCGCATACGCACCATAATGACGAACGCTCCAAACTACAAAGAAGTAAACAACAGAGGACACAATTCCTTTTCCGCAGGATTAAATTGTTATGGTCGGTATTTAATGCACAAAAGCACAGGCGAGGCTCCTCCAGCAGACAGAATGGGAAGAAAACCATCGCCACCAACAGTTGCACGAAAAGTTAGCATGCCACCAATTAATCTATCGTCTGAAGAGCGCACAGCAATTGAGATGGTGCTTGAAACAAGGTACACGAACGGCTTTAGGATTGACCTCATTGAACTTGGACGGTTACGGCGATTTGTCCGTGAAATAACAGATGTCGATATAGCATTGTCAGACGATGAACTAATTGAAGCGGTAAAAATGTGCGGAACACTCTTTGAAAGTAAGGTTTACACAGTGTCAAAAGAAGCCCGCACAAAAATTAAGGAGGTCATTGCGAACTACTTTTATAACGGTGCAAGAATAATATTCTACGAGGAGTTCTATTTGAAGAACGAAAGCTGGCTCTTTAATGAAAGTCTTGTCTCTGTGGATATGCTAATTGGTTTAGTACGCCGCTTGTTTCCAAGGTTGGAATTTACTGAAACGTTTTTCGGTTATAACAGAGCCAGCATACCCATGGCTGTCACGGCTGAGTTGTGCCGGATCTGGGGGGATGATGTCCTGCTTAGTTACAGCCAAATGGCGGAGCGGTTGCCATATGTTCCAATCAATCGAATCAAAAGTGCGCTTGCATATAACCCAGACTACATTTGGAACAGCGTGGAGGTGTTTGCCCGCAGGAGTAAAATTGATGTTTCCCCGATTGAAAAAAATAACGTCCGCGATGTGGCGCAGCGCGAATGTGGTTTGCATCGCTATGTGTCTGTTATGGATTTGCCTCTTGAGGACTTCGCTGAACGCAACCACGAACTCTCACAAACGGCAATACATAACGCAGCATTCAGCGTCTATCTTGTTGATGAATATGAAAAACGCGGAAAAATTATTATGCGAAAAGGGGAAAGCGTGGATGCGCTCACAATCATGCGAGAATATTGCCGTACTTTGGATAAAGTCACGCTTGATGAACTACTCGAATTCGAGCGCGACCTAACCGGCGAAACCCATAGATGGGTGCCGATGCAAGCAGGGTACGACGTAATGGTGCGGATTGATAAAGATACCTATATTGCCGATTGTTTTGTGGATTTTGATGTTGAGGGCATAGATGCCGCATTAGACCATTTCGTACACGGGCAATATGCACCGTTGATAACTGTCACCACTTTTGCGATTTTCCCGCATTGCGGACAAGCATGGAATTTGTTTTTATTGGAAAGCTATGTACGGCGGTTTAGCAAGCGCTTCCGCTTCGAATCACCGAGCGTAAACAATCGAAATGCCGGCTGCATCGTACAGCGGTACAGCCGAATGGATTATAACAGCATTATGATTGATGCTGTCGCTAACTCAAGTTTGATCTTGAATGACGAAAAAGCTGTGTCAAATTTCTTGTTTGACAATGGGTACAGAGGAAGCCGTCAGAAGGCGAAACTCGCAGATTTAATTAAACAAGCAGTACGCCAGCGCGAAAGGAGGGATTAAGGTTTGTACTCGTATACCCACGACCCAAAAACGGGAGGGCTTTTGCTCAATTCATCCCCAACTAAGATGTCAAAAGAGCCTCGCCCTGTATACGCCCCCGAACTTGATTTATTAGGATTTAATCATTATTGGAAATACGACAATCAAACTGATGTCCCATATATGTGGGCTGAGGCAAACCGCTATTGGTATCGCGGAAGACCCGTAGCAAGTCTTAAAGGCGGCAATGTTTATAATGCGCCGGAAATCCAGCTTGCATATGTTTGTAAGGAATGGCGTGAAACCCAGAACGGTAAGACCGTGGAGAAAACATTTTTTGAATTTCCAAGCGTCGGCGAAACTGTGACCGACAAAAAAGGCAACATCTTTATATTGGATACGCCAGTACCGAAAGGGAAAAAACTTCGGCCTGTTGATATAGAAGCAATGGTGGAGGCGAACAAAGAACTACTCGGAATAATTGAAGCGACCACGGTAAAAAAAATTCTTGCTGTGTATGAAAAATACGCCAATAAACTGGATGTTTTCCATGTAGCATTTAGCGGCGGCAAGGATAGCTGTGTGTTACTTGACCTTTGTACAAGGGCTCTGCCGAAAGACGGCTTTATTGTGGTTTTTGGTGACACAATGATGGAGTTCCCGGACACTTACGATTTGATTAACGAAGTAGAGGGTGAATGTAAACGTGAAGGCATAGATTTTCATCGTGCTTATTCGCACATGAAGCCGGAAGAGAGTTGGATAAAGTTCGGCCCCCCTTCACGTTCTCTAAGATGGTGTTGTTCAGTCCACAAAAGCGCACCACAAACACTAAAACTCCGTGAGGTGCTTGGGAAGCCTAATTACACGGGACTCGATTATGTCGGGGTTCGTGCAGAAGAAAGTCTTGCGCGAAGCGGGTACGAATACGACAATTTTGGCACAAAGCAAAAAGGACAACATGCCCATAACTCTATTCTTGAATGGACTTCTGCAGAAATATGGCTTTATATCTATACGCACAATATAATCATCAACACAGCGTATAAAAAGGGGAATTCAAGAGCGGGATGCCTTTTCTGCCCTATGTCCAGTGGGAGTAGCGACTTTATAAGGCGACAAAATTACACTAACGATGTGGATTCTTATATAGATATCATAACGCAGACAAACGATTGGGAAGTTTCAGATAGCGAGTTAATGTCATATGTAGCAAACGGCGGATGGGATGCGCGACATAGCGGACGAGGACTGAAGAATAACCCACTTCGTTATTCTGAAAATACGAAAAACGGTAGTGTTACTATTGAATTGTTTGAGCCGTTATCGAATTGGCAGGAATGGATTAAAACCATTGATACTTCATCGGTAGATGTGAAGATAAACAGCAAAAAAAATGGATTTATTATTACTGTTAATGAAGAAATTCTTAAATACAACCCAGCATTCGGTAAATTACTAAGACAAGTTTTTAGAAAAACAGCGTACTGCGTCGGGTGCAAAGTATGTGAACAAAATTGTCGCAATGGTTGTTGTGCGTTTGTAGAGGGGCAAGTTCAAATTAGAAATTGTGTACAATGTGGTGATTGCCACGATTTGTCAGGCGGATGCTTGGCGTATAATTCCCTAAAAAAACCGCAAGGAGAGAAAAAAATGAAAACAATCAATTGCTATGATGACCATGCTCCAAAAACTGAATGGCTCCTTGACTTCTTTAAAAAAGGAAATGTGTTCTTTAGAGACAATGATTTGGGACCGAATATGTTTAGTCATTTCAGAAAGTTCTTACGTGAAGCATTGGTGACTAAAACGCCAACAAAGGTTGACAATCGCCCAGATAAAAACGATTTCGTATTACCGTTCGGTGAACTAATTTTGGATATTGGCTGGGATACAGACGCAGCTCTGGGCTTGATGTTAATTAACCTTGCACATGAAAGCGGACAATTCGAATGGTACATCAAAGAATTAGAGGTTGGTAGGCTTTACTCCCAACAAACAGTAATTGATATGTTACTAAATGCTGGGGTTAAGCAGGGTAGTGGGAAAGAGCCATATAAAGCGCATAAATCAATTTTTAAATCTTATAAGCGTATCGTGGAAACCCCATTTGGTACGAAGCTAAACTTTGGATATATTTCTGACGACGCAGACATATCACGCACAACGTGTAATGTTTCCGACCCCCGCGTCATTCTTTACGGTTTGTACGTTTATAACGATAAGGCAAACGCCCATCATGAATTCCGCTTGAACACGCTCTATGAGAACTTGGAACAAGACGGCATACCCCCAACGACCATTTTCGGACTTGACCGCCAAGCTATGGAACCTATCCTCCGTGGGTTATCTGCCAAATATCCAGAACTCATAAATTACTCCGATACAAACGACTTGTGTAAAATATCATTGCGCGAAAATAAAACACCGCAGGATGTACTCGACTTGTTTAAGGAGGGCAGATAATGGCTACCGACAATTATCGCACGTATTTCGATTTGAATGATGCGTATTTTCCGCAGATTAATGAAACAACCATCGTAAAGGCAAAGTGGGAAAATACATATCCCCACGAAACTTTTATTAAACTCCTTGAAAGCGTCCACAGTATGCTTGACGGAAGGACAAAACGCTCTGTTTGGATACACGGGTCATATGGCACCGGTAAAAGTCAGTGTGCTTTTGCACTTAAAAAAATACTCGAAGTTACGGTTGAGGAATTACAAGAGTATTGGATACATCCCGATGCTCCCGCATGGCCTCTGAATAAGAAATCCGATTTGCTGACGAAGTTTATCGGACACAAGCAGCGCAAAATCGTTACGGCGTATCGATACGGCTCCGGTGGCATTAGCTCGACAGGGCAGCTCCTCCTTGCCGTACAAGAAAGCGTAAAAAAAGCACTGGAAGAACAAGGCGTTACCTACACGGGGGAAAATACGCTTAAACAGGCTGTTATTTCGTGGATTGAGAAACCCGCTCAAAAGACGTTTTTTAACCAACTGCTCGAAAGCGATAAGTACAATCATTGGCCGCAAAGCGATGCAGATGAAGTTCTCGCTGACCTTCGCAAGGATGGCGACATTTCGCAACTTATGAATAACATCTTTGAACTTGCTGTTGCCGAGGGAATAACTGCGCTTAATCTCACGACCGAGGGTCTTGTTGCTTGGATAAAAGACATCATTACCCAAAACGACATTAAAATCGTGCTTGTGTGGGACGAATTTTCCGCATATTTCAAAAATAATCGCAATTCCCTCGACCAGTTCCAAAAACTTGCTGAACTATGTGAAGATAGGTTCTACTTCATTATTGTTACGCATGAAACCGGTGGATTAATAAATGCCAACGACAAAACATGGGAAGTCGTAAAGCAGCGATTCGATTTTTCGGAAATTACGCTCCCTGATGGCATTGCTTTTGAACTTATTAGCCACGCCCGTAAAGTAAAATCAGCAGCACTTGGAAGATGGAAAACCCTTGCAGAGACGATAAATAGTTGGCTTCCATATTCGCGCAAGGCAGTAATGGAGGCGACAAAGGTTACAAATCCCGATGTCATTAAAGGTTTATTACCGCTCCATCCAATGGGAGCTTTGGCCTTGAAGTATATTGCGGAAGCATTCCAGTCTAATCAACGCAGTATTTTCAATTTCATGTCGCAAGAAATTGATGGCGTACAAACGTTCCAATGGTTTGTTGCAACCACGAGCCCGGAGTGTGATGACCCGCTTTTGACAATTGATAAGCTCTGGAATTATTTTTACGACCACCATAAGGACGAGTTGACCGTGGATGTACGCTCAATAATGGATGCTTATACTCGGCAGCAAGGTTTAAGCGTTAAAGAGCAGACTGTTCTTAAAACTGTCCTTATAATGCAAGCGATTAACCACCGTTTGGGTGATGTGCTTGAGTTATTCCGCGTTACTGATAAGAACTTAGGTTTGGCATTTGAAGGTAACCGCGATTTGGAAGGGAACGCCGCGATTAATATTGCCAAGAAGTTGGTCAATGATGGTGTTTTATACAAGCGTTCAATTGGCGGCGGCATTGAAGTTTATGCAGCAGCACAGCTTGTAAGCAATATTTCAAAAATAAACAGTATGAAGGACGATATTCGCAAAAAAATTAACACCGCAAACCTCATGGTTGAAGGTGGTCTTTCTGATGTCCTTTCGCTCACACCGGCACTAAAATTGCGTTATGAATTAGAATCCGACCCCGACAAAGGCAAAGTAACAACCGCTACTGCGCCCGACTTTACAAGTACAATAAATAAATTAGTACAGCGCGTCGGTGGATGGAAATTCCAAGCCGTCCTTTGTTTTGCCTTGGATGATGCTGAGTCAGCCGCTTTCCGCAGAACAATTGTAGCCGCCGCACAAAACCCGCAATACAAAGATATTGTTATAATAGATGCTTTATCCACACCGCTCGGCGGAGAATCTTTGGAGGAGTATATTGATTTTACCGCGAACGCCATGTACTACAGTAGCAACGATGGGCAGTTATCAAAACAAAACAGCGAGAAAGCAAAGCGGGTATTGGATGACAACTGGAAGAAGCGTATCGCTAACGGTTCATTTATCGTTTACTCGCGGTCAAACCCAAATGGAGAGCGCGTTTCTAATCTGCAAGGTGTTTTATCCATTATGGAAACGATTGTAAAAGCAAGATTCCCTGACACATTCGATTTTAACAAGGGATTATCCGGTACTATGCTTCGTGCCACTCAATTAGCGGCAAGTGTTAAGAGCGGTGCCGTTGAAGTTTCGAGCGGTGCAGTTAAAGACATTGAAAAATATGTTCTGCCAAACAACGTTTGGAAAGTGTCGGATTATTGGAAGTCACAACATTCATTGAGCATTTCCAAAATTAAAATTGCCCTTGAGAAAAAAATAGTGGATTCGTTTGCTGCATCCGGTCAAATTTCAATAGCCGAATTGTATACTGTATTGGAATATGAGTATGGCTTTGCTCCGTGTAATTTATCGGCTTTCCTTGCAGGATTCCTTCTTAAAGAATACGCCTGTGAGCCATTCCGTTATTATGATGCAATAAATGGTCATGACTCAATGTCCTCAGACAAGTTGAAGGAAATGCTTGGTAATTACATCAGCAATCCAAAATCCAAAGAAACGTACATTGTCAAAATGACCGAGGACGAGATGGCATTCTATTCTCTAACCGAGAAGGCATGGGATATCACTCCAAACTCTTGTGGAACAGCCGGGCAAGCAGCGACAGCAGTTAAAAACAAAATGAGTCGATTTGGTTTGCCTGTATGGTGTCTCTCTGAAGTGGACGATGCAGGGGTTTATGAAGTGGTTGAAAAATATATCGAACTCGTCCAAAAGGAAGGTAAGGAAGCACACCAAAAAGCAATCGACATAGGAAAAATTGCGAAAAACAAATCCACGCTTGCCGAAAACCTTGTAGCTTTGATACGCAAAGAAAATTTCCAAAAAGGAATGCGTGTATTCTTGACGCGCTTCGAAGGTGGAAAAATTGTTGACCTTGCCCGTGCAATCGGTGCAGAGATGTCATTGCTCTCAGATGTCGAGCGATTATTCGCTGTAGATTATTCATGCCTTTGGAATAAGAACACGGGGGAAAACGAAATCAAACGCCTACTGACAGAGTATGGATTCATTCGAGAAAGCAATGTAATCCTCGCAACACATTCCAGTTCTCTCAATAAAACTTATTCCGATTGGCGCGAGAAGTTAAAGTTCGTGTCTATTTCTGCGGAGCAGCTAAAAGGAAAATTGCCGAACTTGGCAAAGGTACTTGATTACCTTCTAAAAATTTCTAAACAGGACAACCTTTCGTTTGACCAGTTAAAACTATTCTATGCAACATTAATGGAAAACAAGGATGCCCTTGATGCCTTTTTTAAAGATGAGAAGCGCATTTTTGCGATGATTTATGAGCCATATCTCGAAGGACTAAGCGATGAAGATGTCGACATAATTAAAGGTAATTGTCAAACCGGGATGTTTACCCTGCCCGCGACCGATTGCAATATCCGTGTAAAAAGTAAAGCTGATGAATATCGTCAAGGGCAAATCAAAACTCAATTATTTTCTATGTGGCAGGAGAAAACTGGCACGAGAACGCCCAAGGAATGGTCGCGCCGTTACAAGCTCCCGATTTTGGCTATGGTCAGTTCTGCTGAGTATGATTTTGCAAAAAGGGCGTTTGATGCCCTTAACCGTAACACCGCAACGAAAACGGAAATAGAAGAAGCCTTGGAATTTTTACAAACCGCAAATTTCTTCGATGACCTAAATAATGAAGCCAAACGCCAAAACACTTTCATTAAACGTGTAGTTGGAAAGTATTCCAAAATATTGACAAATACGGTAAATGTGCAGAACACGCTTGATCGGTTGTCAATTGAACCCTATGACTGGTATCGGCATCCAGAAGTGACCAGTCGTATTGTAAAACTCGCACAAGCGCAATATGACGCAGGTGGTAGTGATGCAGCCCTGCGTGAAATTGACAGTATGGACGACGCAACATTAAAAGTATATTTGAAGAGGCTTGTTAAAGAAAACATGACGGTAGGACTTGAAATAATCAAGGGGGGCGAAGCCGATGATTGATGTTGCAAGTTATCTTCAGTCAGACATCTATACGCCGTTTTTTCTTGTAGTTGGCGACAGCGATTATATCGCTACAAAAGAAAAATTATCCGCACTTGGACTCAAGGCTGTTGGCGTAAGTAAGTATTGCTCTGGCGATAGGGTGCCTAATATAGACAGATTATTTGCCGACCTTAAAAGTGGCAAAGTTAAAGTGCTTGTTGGGCTTGGTGAATATCTTGCCTTGAACGGTGAATCGACTGCATATGATACACTTTCTAAGTTACAAGATTTTACGCTTGATGGACACAAAGCAATTTTAATGCTTCGCGGCGTAACGGACTCGGTTAAAAAATTACAGGCTAATGATTTGCGTTTTGACATAAAACGGGTTGCTTACACATCGGATGTAGCGACAAACTTGTCTGTGACCTGCGTACCGCAATCATTCGAAATGCCATTTGCTATGAGTGGATTAAAAGCTGTGCTTACCGCTTTTGAGAATGGCAATTCATCCCGTTTGGTAGCAAAAACAAAAAGGACGTTCCCAGATTCACTCATTGATGTGTACACAATAAACACCGCTTATGATGGGATTAAGCACTGGCTTCCAACTTTCATGCTTCCACGCGACATGGGAAGCGACGAGATGTGGACAGAACTAATGACCGCGTTGAATGCCACAGGTGGAAATGTTGATGCGTTATTTGGAAATTTTGGGTTTGCAGAAAGCCTACTTGATGAGTTCGATGTATTGATTCAAGGAACAGCATTCAAGAACTGGCTATATTTCATTGCGCTAAAAACAAAAACAAATGAAATGCAAAATTCGTATTTGCGTTATGTCTTAGACAAAACAGAAAAAATCGAAGATTTGAAAGAAAATATAGTTAATGCAATAATAGGAATCTCTCATACAGATAAACGCTTCGAACGCTTCTTTAAGGAACGCAAAGAACTGGTCGCTAAAATCAGCGAAGCAGATATTGCTGCCTTTGTTCGTGATAATAAAATTAACCTTGCGGAAAGCCTCTATAAACTGACAGACCAAACACCAACAGAACGAGAAGAGTTAATTGTATTGTTTGGTTCTCTTGATAAAAAAACAGTGCTTAATCGCATTGAAGCCATCTACCCGGTGCTTTTCGATTATTTGTATTTCTACTCGTTCAGCGACCCTAAGGTTGATGCCGGGTTATGTAAACTTTTTACTGATTACTTTGACAAATATAAATGGCAAAAAGTGCAAAACAGGATTGATGATGATTTTGTTGACCTTGTCGAAGAGTTGGCGCAACCTTCTGAGCGAAAGTACAATTTACTTCGTAGTCGTAATGATATTATTAACGGCATAGACAAAACACGGACTAAATTGTATTGGCTTGATGCGCTCGGCATTGAATTCCTTGGATTTATCCAAGCAACGTGTAAAAAACTTGGGTTGGCTTTACGAATTCATATAGGACGTTCGGAACTTCCCACAATCACCACTATCAATAAAGATTTTTTTGTCAATTGGCCGAATGATGATAAAGAAGCAGATGGAAGTCTTGATAAAGTGAAACACCAAGGAAGCGAGGGAGGTTACAATTATCAAACAAACAGGCTGCCCATCCATCTTGCCCGCGAACTTGAAATCATCAAAGCCGTCCTTCATAAAATCGCTGTTGACCTTGCAAAACATACCTATGGAAAAGTTTTGCTCGTAAGTGACCACGGAGCGAGTCGATTAGCCGTTATAAAAGAACAAGAAGAAAAATACGACACGGACACGTCTGGCGAACACAGCGGTCGTTGTTGTAAGGTTTTTCCGGATTACGAATTGCTTTTTGCTACGGAAGAGAACGGATATTTAGTATTGGCGAACTATGGACGTTTCAAAGGGAGCCGCAAGGCTAATGTGGAAGTACATGGTGGCGCAAGTCTCGAAGAGGTGCTTGTTCCTATAATTGAAATTACACTTGCCAAGCCGAATATCAAGGTTCAGCTTGTTAATGATGTAGTTTACGCTGATTATAAGAATTTTGCCGAGTTTGAAATTTTTTCAAACGTAAAACTCGATAATGTAAAGGTAATCATTGATGGTAAGTCATATGCCGGTGTCAAAAAAGATGATAGCCATTATATGGTAGCCACCGACATTAAACGTGCAAGAACATACCAAGCCGATATATTTGATGGCGACAGCCTTGTCGGAACGGTATCCTTCACGGCGCAAGGTAAAAACAAGAGCAATGACGATTTCGATTTATAATAGGAGGCTACGGCAGTGATTGAAAGACTTAGAAACTGTTTTGACGAAATGGTCGTATACAAGGATTTGAAAAAAGGTGTCCTCTTTTCAACATTGAGCCTGCCTTCATTCATGCGCGACTGGCTCTTGAAAAGGTTTGGAGATGAAAACGGTGTTTTTGATACCGATGAGTTAGTCCAATTTGTCCGTTCTTATTTACCACGAAAAGACGATTGGACAGCCATAAAAAATCGAATAATCGTTGAAGGGGAGCGCGTGAAGTTCCTTGCGAAGGTATCCGTAGACATCGACATCAAAACAAGCGAGGTGTCTTTTTCATTGCCGGATTTCGGCTTAACAGGAAAGGATACCCTCATAGAGCCATATACATGGGATTCATGCAAAGATGATTTAATACGAGGTCGTGAAACATGGGGCATGGTTGAACTTGGATACCGTGAGCCGGACGAAACGATGAAGCAAAAAGGAAAAATTAAATTGATAGGTTTTAAGACATTCTGTCCGTACACTATCGACCTTGATTATTACAAGGATGTTCGAAACGAATTTACTACTAATGAGTGGATTGATATTTTACTTGGGGCTGTGGACTACAATGCTGTAGGCTACGGCGGCGATGAAGAGAAAAAGCTCACAATGCTTACCCGTCTTTTGCCATTTATTGAGAAACGCTTGAACCTCATTGAACTTGCGCCAAAGGGTACCGGGAAATCCTACTTGTTTGGACGAGTGAGCCGTTTCGGATGGCTTTCATCCGGCGGTGTTATGAGCCGCGCAAAAATGTTTTATGACATATCCAAGCGAACTGAAGGATTGGTAGCCGGAAACGACTTTATTACGCTCGACGAGGTGCAAACCATTTCATTTACCGATGTTGATGAAATGAGAGCCGCCTTGAAAGGCTATCTTGAAAGTGGAATTTACACGGTTGGTAATTATGAAGGCACGGCAGACGCGGGAATAATCCTCTGCGGAAATATAAAAAAAGAAACAATGGATAATGATGGCTATACAAATATGTTTGAAGAATTACCATCTGTTTTCCACGAATCAGCGTTGATAGAACGCTTCCACGGCTTTATAAAAGGGTGGAATATTCCGCGGATGAATGATGACCTTAAAATATCAGGATGGGCTTTGAATTCGGAATATTTTTGTTCTATTATGCATGAACTGCGAGAAGATATGAGTTATCGCGCTGTTGTTGATGAGTTGGTGGAGGTACCGGAAGCGGCTGATACTCGTGACACAGAAGCGGTCAAGCGCATAGCAACGGCGTACTTGAAGTTGTTATTCCCAAACGTCCGAAATGCAAAAGACATAAGCGTAGCGGACTTCAATCGTTACTGCTTGCGACGCGCCCGTATGATGCGCGATACAATAAAAACACAACTGGGCATTCTTGATATTGAATATAAAGGTAAGGATGTGCCTGTATTCAGTGTCAGAGAGGTGTAGCAGAGTGACTAAAAAGACCTGTTATGTTTGCGGAAAGGAAAATCTCGAAAAGAACGAGGCTGCTCTTAACCAAAAACTGTTTGGAAGGAAAGTTGTAAGATTTTATTGCTATGAGTGCCTTGCCGAATTTCTTGAAATATCAACCGAAGAATTAATGGCAAAGATTGAGGATTTCAAAATGCAGGGGTGTGGCCTTTTTGAATAGGCTGCGGCATGGCTGTGCTGGCAAATGCTTTTTGCAAGGGGTGTAGATAATTAAATAGGGTAAGCTACGATTATATATTAAAAACAAATGCTCTTTATGAATTTAATGTCTATAATCGCCTGCTTTTTTCATTTGTATAGATATTTTTAGCCATTATAGGCGTCACTTTTTATGAATGTTACAATATTACCCTATATTTTTATCTGCGCCCTTTTGCAAGCACAACATTGACATTTTCGAATTCTATAAGTTTGTGGAATCGTTTAAGGGGAATGCCAAGGTTGCGCCAAAACTGATGTCGCCGCTTTTTTAGAAAAGTGCGATGGAAAGCACTTGAGGTGCCAATTGCAAGTCGGGTCTGTCGGTAAAATTGTGGAAAAGCGCATACTGGTAAGAAAAGTTGAAAAATGACAGGAACACGGGGTTTGTAAATATTTATTTCACATTCGTAAACTTCCTGTTGAATGTCGCATCCTGTTCATGTTATAATGTTCTTAGCTTTATTTTTGGAAGCCGTTTTTGTTTGAACAGGGGTGAGTTATTGACGACTAACTATAACAAGCTATGGAAGCTGCTAATTGATAAAGGGATGAATAAAAAAGACCTCAAGAAAATTTCGGGGGTTAGCACTGCTTCGATAGCAAAACTTGGCAAAGGTGAAAACATCACAACAGATGTGCTGCTTAAAATTTGCACTGCACTTGGTTGTGGCATAGAAGATATTATGGAGATAACAGAGGATGTCAAATAGCGCGATGACGTCCAGCTACGCAGATGATTTTATATCGTTGCTGGACGAAAGGGATATATCCCAACAAATTGAAATAAATCAATTGTCGATGCAATTGAGGAACGCTTATTATTCCTCAGCCTCGAATGAAAAAATGGCTTATTCAACCCCATACGGCGGGAGGATGACTGAGTCTATTGGTGCGTGGCCAGAATTTATCTTAAAAGGCACGTTTTGCAAACGCTCTATCAAAGGGTTTTGTTCTCCGTGTTTTTATTCGCGTTTTCCTTTATCAAAGTCAAACCGCAATGAGTATATTAACATGATTAAAAACCAATTGGATTATGTTACAAGTAAATTTGATGAACTGATAATTAAAAATCAATATGGACAAGCTCTCAATGAACAGCCTTCTGCTAATGTTGATGATGTTTTTTTTGTATTAACACCGACCGGCTCTTTCTTTGACAACTTTGAGTTCCCTATCAATATTCGCCTCGAAATGGAAAAAACGTTACTCGCAATATCAGAAGAAAAAGGAATAACAATACATCTACATATCGAAGCTCATTGCGAAGATATTTTGAATTATGATATTTCAAATTGCGAAAACCAAACAGAGCTGGATATGCTTGAAAAATTAAACGCAATGGTGATATTGGGATTTGAAAGTAGCAATGAATACTCCAGAAATATCGTGTACAATAAAAATTTATCAATTTCCAATTTCGAATCCGCTGTCGAAAAAGTCAAAAAGGCAAATCTTACCCCCGGTGCTTTCGTCTTTGCGGGGCTTTTTTCGTATAACGATGCACAAACTCACAACGATGTAATTTCTACAGTTCAATATTTGATATCAAACGATATTTTCCCAGTTATAATGTTTCAAAATGTACAACCTTACACCATTACCGATGTGTTATTGAAAAATAAAGCCATCTCAATGATTGAGCCGTTGACTGTTGCGTGGATTGTAAATGGCATTAATAAATTAACAGAGGACAAAGATTCATATTGGCTTATTGCAGATCCCAAAGGCGGTCCCCCTGATCCCGATTATCACATTTTCAAAAATCCCACTATTACTTGTCAGAAATGCACAAATGCCATTTATGAAGAGTTAGTAGCACTAAGGAAAACGCGAGATACAATGGCTTTTAACATGTTTTATGAAAATCTAAAATTATGCAAGTGCTACGAACGATTCCGAAATTATGTTGATTCAATTGACAGTAGTTATTTGTCTGTTCGAAACGAGACAGCGACATTAATCCAAAAATGTAAACAAAGCGTTAATTTGTACATGCAAACAGGAGGGACAAAATGAGTCCACACGAGATTGCAAAAATCAAAGCCGACTTACTCTGCTACGGTGTGCAGATGAGTGATGATGCGAGAAAAAATGGAGAAAGCTACAACTCGTATCTTTTAGACGGAGGCTTTGTCCACGCCGCACACTTTATGATTGGCGATGTGGTAGTAAACACTTGCGTCGAGGAGGCCTTTTGTAAAGAATCTCCTTATATAATTGATTGGAAGGACAACGGCTTCGCTTTGATGAAGGAAGGGAGTTTCATGTGTGAAATCGACATCATTCGTATGCCCGAGTGGTGTTTGGAGGAAGTTAATGGGCACAAGATTGCAGACTACTTAAGACCGCATTCACTGAATTGCGTTTCATGTTGTCCGAAATTAAAATGTGCATATTACACCAATGAAGAGCAATGTGGGTTCTGTAGTATTGGAGACTACGCTAAAATTAACAAAATAGCTCCAGTATTAGAACCCCCTGTTGTTGCCAAAATGATTAAGCGGGCAATCAAAGCAAATCCTAATTATGAAATCGCCCTAAGCGGTGGGACATGCGATTCAGAAGATAAGTCGGCGGATTATTTTGCTGAAATATGCAGACTTGTAACCGATAACAAAACAAAAAAACACCATATTTCAGTTGAAGTTGCACCTCCTGATGATGACAGCTATATTCAAAAATTATTCGATGCTGGTGCTACAGCGTTAATAATAAATATTGAAGTAGCAAATGAATGCAAAAGAAAAAAAATATGCCCTGGTAAATCCGCTATTTCTATTGAGCGGTACATGGCTGCATTTGAAAAAGCAGTAAGTATATTTGGACGAGGCAAGGTTTCAAGCGTCATTATTGTTGGCATACAAAAAGAAAGCGATATTATAGGTATTTGTGAAAAAATTATTCCAATGGGAGTTATACCTACAATTATCCCTTTTAAGCCGCTTGATGCATGCAAAATGAAATCGCATGAAAAAGCAAACCCCGATGAGGTGCTTCGCATTTCAAGCAGAGTTAGCGAACTCCTAAGTGACGAAGTATTGTATGTGTATGGGCATGGTGGTTGCACAAAATGTGGTGGCTGTTCATTGGAATCTGTTTTTCAACTTTCCAATAAAGCAGGACTAAGAAAGGAGAATGCAGGATGATTACTATCATTCACGGAGGGCATCGAAACGGTCTTAGCCACGATGCTGCTGAAACATTCAAAAAAATATTGAATGAAAAGGGAATCGAAACAAGATTGATTAACTTGCGGGAGCATACTTTTGCTTATTGTTGCGGCAATCAACCGTGCCAAGAATCGGGGAATTGCATTCATGATGATGTTATGACGAACGATTTTATCCCATTGATTACAAAGAGTAAAGCAGTCGCATATTTTACACCGACATATTTTAATATGCCTCCTGCTATACTTAAAAACTTTATAGATAGGTGTAATTTACTACTAACTGTCGAAAACAAAGTGAGTTCTTATGTTAGTATATGGGTAACCGGTGGGGAAACTGTGGAAGATAGTTTGCAAGAATGTTTTAATTCAATAAAGACATTCACAGAAATTTGCGAACACCAACTGGTTGACAATGGCGCTTTATTCCACCCTAAAACTGCTGATGAAAAAAACAAAATCGAAGAGTCCGATTTAATGGTGCTTGAAAAACTTGCCTTACACTTTATTTCAATAATCTAAGGAGACACAGCAAATGAGCCATCATAAAATCTTCACAGATACATTGAAGTTAATTACGAAATTTGAGTCGGAGCGTTCCGACTCTGATTTCTTGTACGATGTTTCAATGCATTTGTGGGATTGTTACGCTGTTCTATACAATGTCTCGAACGTAAGAGATGAGGGTGTTGCCAAGTTCGATATTCGTGATATAAAGGGCGCTTTTGCTGTTATCCAAGCCATACTTCCAAAATATGAACGTCCTGAATACAACGGCTCAACTGTTATAGATTTTTCGTTTATCCCAACACACTTAATTAATGCAATTGACTCAGAAAAACAGCATACATCATTGGATTTTCCCGTTTTGCTAATGTTAATTGATAGTCTGTTAGTTAGTGAGGAAGGCGTTACAGAAAAAATCAGTACATTATCAACAATTTTGGAAAAGTCATTACTCGCCATCCTCATTACAGTGTTAAACGATATAATCGACAGTGATTTATGTACTCTTATAAACAAGTGCGTTGTGTACGACCATATGGGAAACAGAGCGCATGAGGATTCTGAATTTACATCAATCTTAAAAATGGCAACAGAAAGAGCATTAATACCTACATTTAATTCTACAAAAAAAGAAGAAGTATACCGTTATTTAGCTATGCTTAATTATCGATTAAACAATTATAGCGATGCAAAGGATTTATTTATTCACCATATAAAATGTGTTATCGAAAAAGGTATCGATACACTGAACAATAGCGGGAGAGAGTTGTTGCTTGATAATTTAATTAGTTTGGCTTATTGTTACGAAAAGTTGAACACCTTTGATGGTATAATGACTGCTGTTTGTTTGCTTGAAAGTATTAGAGAATCTGTTTCTGTCCAAATATTCAGCGACAAATTAACAATAGAAAAGTCATGGATAGAAGGAAACAAATATGAAGTTGAAATATATCACGCCTTAGCTCATTTCTATAATGAAAGGGCAGTATTCCATCATTACAAAGCTAATGCGACCATAAAAAATTACAACAAGAAAGATGATATTAAGAAATCACGCGAATATATTTCAATTGCAAAGAACAAAATCGGAGACCATTCTTTACATTCTTGTCATGGGTTAATATGCTTCGAAGACAACGATTTTTATCGTGCTGCTCAAATATACATTGAAGCAAAAGGATGCGTCGCTTCCAATGAAGCTCTTAAAAACGAGCTGCTATTTTACTTGGCTCAAGCAAATTATCGTATCGCAAAGTCACGAAATCAGAAAAATCAAGCAAAAAAACTTTGGGAAGATTTCGCAACATATTGCCGAATGAAACATAATTATGATGCATTGGCTCAATATTACGTAATTAGAGCTAAAGCTGAACTTGCAGATATTACATTGCAAGCAGAAAACATTAACTATTACAAGGACTTTTTGAAAAGCATTTTATCGCATAGGGTGTCTAAGTACGTGCCTAAGTCAATTGCTCATGAACGCACGAAAATTATTTATACATTACGTGTTTTTATTGCGTTGCACAACATATTTAACGATAAATCCTCATTTGTAGATGGGATAGAGGAGATTTCATTTCATCTTACGAAATATGTTGAGTATTTATTAAAAGATAGACAAACTCCAATAAGCCATGTTTCACTTGATGAAGTTTCTTTTGATGAAAGTAAAGAAGAATCTGATAATAGCTGTGCAAGCCATAAATTATTTGTTGTCGAGTATAGTGGTCTTGAACTTGTCTGTTACGGTAACATAGCCGACATTGAAAACGACAATAGTGGAATAAAGATTGTTGGCAGAATTCCTAAAAAACAAGAAGATGTGATTCTTAACCAAATTAAGTCGAATAGACATATTGATGTGATTATTTACCTGCCATCAAATAATGATTGCAAATGTGATTGTAGTTTTTTGAAAAAAGCATTAAACACTGAACAAGGCATATGCGTTGTTACTTATACGGATAAAGGACAGGAAACGATTAACAATATAAAGAATGCCGTAAAGACTGCACTCCGCAAAAATTCAATTATATATCAAACTGACAATTCACTTGAAGCTATTAGGATCGCGTTTTGTTTTGGGGTTTTTGAGTTAATGAGAAAACACTTAATTTCACCCGTTCCAATGCTCGGACTTGCACCATTAGTTGAGAGCAAATCATATTCATTCCAAGCAGGAGAGCGATTTAAACAATTAATTCAACCTCCAGAACGTGCAAATGCGCAAAACGTGCAAATTAGGGCATTAAGCGGCGCAATTAACAAACTATCAACAATTCAACATTCTACAATTAAGCCAAATATAGAAGTCACTTCGCATCTCGATAAGTTAACAAGAATTATCGAAAAGATAACTCCGAGAGGTGTATTGCTTGCCGCTTATTTCGCAAATTACAGCGAGAATATTGTAGTTAGTCAAGTTACAGCACCGTATAAAGTTTATAATAATACGTTAGACAGCGTAATTGACTATGTTTGTCCGGGTAAAAATAATGAACCATACAATCTAACTTCGATATATAAGTCCATCGATGGATACGATGTTGTTGACGATAAAATTGAATCCTTATCTATCAAAGACAGTTTTTGCGACTTCACAAAGTGTTCGGAAACATTCACTCGCGAAGGTTGCCGTGCATGCCTAATTACATTAGATAATAAACCATTAAACCTGGTACGTGTGCTTATAGAAAATTTATTTTCAGTTGTAAAAATAAAGCGCAGTGTGCAGTGTATATGCACCTATATTTTAGACAAGCCGTCTGACGGAATTATTTTAATAATTACCGATTTTAATGATTCACACGAACCTGAACTGCATCGAATTTGCAAAGCAATTCATAGTGACTATGTAAACATTGCTGATACTGACAAACCTAACGATATCGAGGATACAGATCATGTAGAGCAGACATCAATAATTCTCGGCGACACCGTGAAGCGCGCAATTGAAGCGAAAATTAACGAACATATGGCTGAAATTGTATCTTTGCTTCCATATTGGCAAGACCAAAAAGGAAGTGAAGGCAGTGTTTTTAGCGCTCTCCCACAATCAAAAATAGATGAACTAACAGACCTGCAAATTGCGTTTAACGAATTTAAAGATAGTTGGTTGTTGACCCCCCCTGTTTTTATTTCATCGAAGAGCGACTTGTTGAATGTGTGGAATGAAGATGAGCATTATAAAACACTTGTAATAAGGCTTGGTGCATGCAGGAAGAACACTGAAAGGAGTTAGCTGGATTGATGAAAAACATAAGACGTGTTGCATTTAAGCTGTATTGTTCATTTTTATCGATGCTTCTAATTCCCGAAAGTATTTTTGTGTTCGTTAGTGGTATTTTTTTATCTTCAGCTGTTAATATTGCTACTAACACAGTTAATGTAGGAGGACTTGTGAACCTCCCTTCGAACGTTTTTAGGGGTATGGGTTTAATGTTTATTTCAAGTACATTATTTATGGCAACCGCTGTTATTGTAAGACCTCTACAACAAAAATATAGTAAGGTAGACACAGCACAAAAAAACCACATTAAATTAAATGAAAAAAGCAATCCTTGGTATCACACAGTAGAGGAACATAATAGAAAATATATTGTGATTTTACCAATAATATTGTTATGTACATTGATAGTTTGTATATGGAGCATATTAGCAATGCTTGAAATTGATGTTAAAATTATTAATTGGCTTTGTCGCTTTTTTTCAAGAGGGGATGGAATCTGTGTTTGAAAAAAATAAGTTTTATTTATTTACTGGATTTAGCAAGAACATACAAGAAAAACTTGTAGGTTTTGATGCGGCTTTGCATAATGCTGGAATGGGTAACTATAACTTAGTAAAGGTAAGTAGTATTTTACCGCCAAATTTTGAATCTGAGGACATGATAGATGTTGAGCATGGAAATGTAGTATTTACTGCTTTTACACATTCTTCCGAGAAAGGAAAAGGAAAGATATCGGCAGCAGTCGGTGTGGGAGTCCCTGTTGATAAAGACAAAATAGGAGTAATTATGGAGTGTTCGTGCAACGACTCGAAGGATATAGCGGAAAAAAAAGTACAAAACATGGTGCTTGCAGCAATGAAGCAACGAAATATCGAAGTAAAAGACGTTCTTCTCGTTTCTGTTGAAGTTGAGCTTGGATTTGAATTTTATTCCACTGTTCTTGCTGGAGTCGCTTTGTGGTAGTTTGATATGAAGACGTATCGTGTAATATATTGTCATACATGGTAATGTTTTGCGATATTGCATATTTATGGATTTTCCCGTGTATCTTATATTATGTCGCTTGTCCAATGACGCGATAAATATAGTTGCTCTGGGAGATTACAATGATGGACGATATACTGCCTTTTGTTTTAAGCAACATGCCAGATGAAAAGAATGTTGATGATGCTGTCGTAAAAGGATTTATCGCTGCTGCAATTTCATACGCAGAAAGTTATCAACGATTACCTAAAGGCACTTACGCACATCAAACAATGGGCGAAGATACCAAAAGGGCAGTCATTCAACTTGCTTCGTATTTCTATCAAACGAGAATTGGGTTTCCTGATGGAATAAAAAAAGGTTCAGCAGTATGGAACGAATTGAATGCCAAATTGCGCGCTGATAGAAATTGGGATATTTGACATGTGTCCAGCGTTATGTCTGTCAACGAAGTTACAAGCAATAAAAACTTACGGAATCGACTCATCAAGTAGCTCCAATATCGAGAGAGGATTTAATGGACGTAGTTCTGTATCATTTAATAAGCCGTTATCGCTTACCGTTAGTTTCATATAACGGCTTTTTGGACTTAACAGAAAGTAATTTGCGGGAGCCACTCCTAAATTCGACTTGAGCAAAGGCGAATATCAAAGTATAAAATCCGCAGTAGGAGGCATGGATGCTTTAATTGACGAAAAATCGAAGGAATATGAAACGCAATATATCACGTACATTGCAGACAGAAACGACATTGAGGAATGTATGATGGAAAATCCGGGAATGTTCAAAACACCCATTGTGCGGAACGGTAAGAAAGCGACCATTGGCTACCAGCCGAATATATGGAGCGGTTGGGAATAACAAAAAAGAAGAGCATACTCTCCCCGTTAGTAAAAATATAGCTTGTATGTGGTTGTCGTTAACTAATGCCGTCATCCCGCGATAAGCGTAAATAAATCGCCACTGTGTTTGCCTGCTGTTTCATATCCAGCCTCCTTAGTTTCAGCGGCAAACAACCAATCACCTACGGCCATTATACCTCTGAAATTGCCAGTCAATCAAAGGGTTTAACTGGGTTTAATTCTTCATACAGAAGGTCAAAATCACGCTTTATAGCGGCTTTTATAACATCAATCAATGAATTTTTTCCTATGTATTTTGCCGTCAATTCTATAATTCCGTTTTCGTGTGCAAACTCATATGTGTCGGATTTTTTTACATCGTCCGGCATATACATACACCTCATAAAAATTCGGTAGTGTCAGTATATGCCCCTGCCGTTTGTCCATATTAAAAAAAGAGCATCGCCGGAAGCGATACCTTTAATAACAGGACAAAACGGCACATCATATAATGAGAGAAGGAATAATATAACAATAAGAGAGAAGGGGGTAAATCCATGGTTGAAAAACCGAATATGATGACGATACGTGAAATAGCCCAAGAGGGAATTCTCAGCGAATACGCGCTACGGCTGTTACTGAAAGCCGGACGGCTTCCGGCAATTTATGTCGGAAAAAAGGCACTAATCAACCGTGACCTTTTGATGGAACAATTGACGAATCTGCAAGGGGATGTGTCGGGCAGAAAATAAAACCGAATGAAGGGGAGTGCATATGTGTGCCAATACGATAATCTGCCGCAAGAACTGAAATCCCTGCCGATATGGTGTTCATGGCAGTATGTGAAAAAACGTAATAGGGATAAACCGGATAAAATACCGTTTAACCCGCTGACCGGGGAAAACGCCAGAACCAACAATCCAGACGATTTTGTGTCATTCAAGGACGCTGTATCAAACACAGATGGGTATGACGGCATAGGCGTAATCGTGCCAGACGGCGTGGTGTTCATAGACATTGACGGATGTGTAGAAGATGGCATTATAAACGACTTTGCGGTAGAAATTATCCGCAAGATGGATATGCCGCTTGAAGTCAGCCCATCGGGTGAAGGCTTGCGGGGTTATTGCAAAGCAACAGACTTTACATATGACAAGAAAAAGTATTACATCATCAACCGTAAAATCGGCATGGAAATATACACAGGCGCATCAAACCGCTTCCTGACACTTACCGGAAATACCATAAATGATACGGAGTTTGGCGAACGTGGCGAACAACTACAGGCATTGCTTGATGAATACATGCGCCGTCCGATACCGCTGTTAGATAAATCGGAACTGCCGCAGGGCTGTTCATACTTAACAGATGATGAAGTTATCGAAAAAGGAATGAAGATGAAAAATCACGGCGATAAATTCGGGCGTGTATGGCACGGCGATACCTCAGATTTCCCTTCTCATTCCGAAGCGGATTTGTACCTTGCCGGACGGTTAGCCTTTTTATGCGGTCGTGAATATGAACAAATGGAACGGCTGTTTTCCCTATCTGAACTCGGTCAGCGGGAAAAGTGGGAACGCGCCGATTATAAACACGATACCCTCACCCAAGCGATAATGGGCTGTAAAGAAATATATGACCCGCTCCATGGTAAAAATAAAACCGCTGATGTTTTCAATGTTGAAGATACATATGGTTTGGTAATACCTGCCACAGAGATAAAAGCACAGGCGGTTCCATGGCTGATTGAAGGTGTCATTATCCGCAAATCACTCTCAAGCATCCAAGGACTGCCGGGTAGCGGGAAGTCATGGTTAACCTGCGCTCTTGCCGTGGCGGTAGCAAACGGCGGTACATTTCCAAAGGCAGACGGCGAAATGATGAAACTCCCGCAAGGGCGTGTGCTAATTTGTAATTTTGACGATTCTGCGGAATTTGGGTTAATGCCCCGGCTCATAAAATTAGGTATGACAGACGAAGGACGAAAGCGGATATTTTTCTTGGATTCAACTGCGGCGGCCGGAATTACATTCAGCGATAAACGGCTCGCCGCAGTCTTTAAGGAATTCAAACCCGACTTGGCGATATTTGACACACTGCAACATTTCGTGAGCGGTAAAACCGACTTTCACCGCGCAAACGAAATGAATGAAGCAGTAGTAAAAATCAAGGTACTCTCCGAACAGTATAACACAGGTACGGTAATTGTTCAGCATGTAAATAAAAATGCCGGAAGCGGTAATGGCGGGGATAGTGTGTTATGGGGTTTGGGCAGTACATCCATCAATGGGCTTTTCAGAAGCGTATGGACGGTAGGCATGGTACAGGGGAATGACAAAACCATGAGAGCGGCAATAAGCAGTAAAAACAACCTTCTTCCCTATGTTCCTCCGGCATTGCAATTCTCACTAACACAGGAAGAAGGGTTTCAATGGCGCGGCGTAAACCACAACATAACGGCCCGTGATTTGATTCGCGGGGATTCAGGTACTCGCGGTAGGCGTACTACGCAACGTGATGAAGCGCAAGAATTTATCATTCAAGAATTATCCGGGGGTGAAAAAGTCAAATCCAGCGACATCTTTAAAAAAGCTGAGGAATTGGGTATATCGGAAAGCACAGTAAAACGTGCAAAAGTAAAAATCAATGGGATAAATACATTTCAAGAGGGTGGGGTTTGGTACTGGCAAATGCCGGATTTTTTAGATTAGGGGTTCAAGATATGCAGAAGTTGACATTCTGACCCTCTGAATAAAATTTCACCAGCAGAGCATCAAATAGTTTTTTAAGGGTATTGTGACCCTCTGGGTTTTATAAAATCCATAAACCTCTGTGTTTGTCAGTGTTTGAGGCGTTCGCAATTCTGACCCTCCGGGTTCAGGGTGTCAAAATGATTTCTGCCTTTCAGAGTGTCAAACATGCCATTTAATTCTGACACCCTGAACTTGTTAAATGACACCCTGACCGGCGCAAGCATATTTTGGAAGGAGATGAGTTTTCGGTTATGTAAACACATGCAAGGAAGTGAATTCGTGGATAAAAACGCAATAAGACAGCGCATCTTCACGGCATACCTTGCCGCAAACCCGCTGTGCGCCGTATGTAAAAACAAGGGGCGGCAATCCCCGGCAACTGCGGTACGGCATAAAATCAATATCGCTGACGGTGGTACAAATGACTGGGATAATTTGGCGGGGCTTTGTTCCGATTGCGATAAAGGTGATAGATGATTCCCCGAATGCCGACAGGGGTGTATTAATCTCTACAGCTTTTATGCCGGACAGCGCGCTCGGCCATTCGCGTAAATTTTTCATAAATCAAAAATCAAAAAATCAAAAATCAAACAATCAAACCGGAGGTGAATAATCAATGAAATATCAAATATACCAACGGTATTCTGCCAAAAATAATAATAACGGCATACCGGGAATACACGATTTCTTTTTGATGCAAGCACAGGATGCTCAACCCGCACCGTGGTGTGTGGTTGCTAAACAAGGGCTTTTCTCCGTTTTTTTCCAAACCCTGCGTGAAGCGCAAAACTTTTGTTTGCGGCGCGGGTTCGCTTTACCGAAGGGAGGAGAATAATGGGCATGATGAAAAATCCCGGATTACCGCCAAAGCTACAGCAACATAGACAGTATGTCGAAGATTCTAATTTCAATTACGACAGATTCACGCTTATCGACATATACCCGCAATGTGAGGATTTTGCAGTCATACTTTTCTACGAAAATAACGGTGTCAAACCGTGGAGCATCCAGTTTCGCGGTTCCGGGCGTTATTTTTATACGCGCGAAGAATTGGATGAATATTGCAAGGGGCGTAAATTTAAAGGCTGGGTTTAATCATTACGGGAAGGGGGTTCAACCGTGCCGGAAATATCAAACGAAGAATTATGTATATTGGCAGTAAACGGCGATATCCCTTCCCGTGACTTACTGTGGCAACGGACAGAGCGTTTATTCCGATACATCGCTTATCACTTGTATTGCCGACACAGGGAACGTGCGGATGCTTCCGGTGTGGAATCGGATGATTGTTCTTCGGTTTGTTGGTTTGCATTTTTGGACACAGTGAAAGCGTTCTCCCAAAAAACGGAACAGGAATATACATTTACATCATTTGCCAAATTGCATATCCGTAAACATATTTATGATTTACTTGGCTGCAGGTCAAAGCGCGAACCGCTAAACACAGCTTCGCCCCTCGATACACCGCTTTCACCCGATGACGGCACAATGACGCTCGTAGAAACCGTGGTCTGCCCGGATGCCGAGCAACCATTCGCTGATGTGGATGAAGCCGGGTTGGAACAATATGTGTTAGAAAGAGTGGCTTTGCTTCCCGAACGGCAACAGGCAATTATACACCGTCATTTTTGGGATTCCGCGCCATTTACACATATTGCCGCTGACTTTGGCTGTACTCCGCAAAATGTACGTGCGACATACAAACAAGCGTTATCAAAATTACGGAAAGATGAAGAAATACAGAAAATTCATAGCGAGTTTTACGCTGATTATAACTTTTACAGGCGTACAGGTTTTCAAGGTTTCCGCGAAGATAATATGTCGGCTGTGGAACGCGCACTGTTATATTTGGAAGGAAAAACGGAACGGCTGTCTTACACAGTACAAAACAATTAAAACCATGGGAGGTTTATCAATGAGAATTTCTACCACACCGCGCTACAGTAGCGCATTTTGGAATTTTATAAGCGGGAAGCAGTACGACATTAACGACATCGTCAACATCCGCCCGGAGGACCCGGCTGGCTTTTACTTGCCCGATGATAGTCTCGAAAGATTTCGTGCCGAACAGGAAAAAATGAACATTTTCCGCAATATCGCTACTGTGTTGTTTACCGACAGTAGCGACACGAAAATCAAAACGGTACCGCCGAGCGGTGATGCGGCTTTCGTTGATGAAAACGGGACCATCCCCGAAAGCACCGTGGGCATTACTTCATACACGGTCAAGGCAAATAAAATTTCCAAAATATCAAAAATATCCAATGAGCTGATGAACGATGCAGGGTTTAATGTTGAATCCGTGCTTGCCGCTGATTTTGGGCGTGAATTTGGCAAGGTTGAAGAAGATGCGTGTATAAACGGTAACGGCGTTAATCGCCCATATGGTGTATTGCATCCCACCGATGGCGCGGAAACAGGCGTAACAGCAACAGGCAAACTTACATTTGATAATATAAAGGCTTTGTACTTTTCCCTTGCCCCGGAATACCGCCGGAACGCTGTCTGGTTGATGTCGGATGAAACAGCCCTGTATATACGTGGATTAAAAGACGCTGTAGGCGCATCCGTATGGCGAGATTTCGATGATAGTATATTTGCACGGCGAGTGTATACATCACCTTATATGCCCGATATCGCCGCCGGGAATAAGCCTGTGCTGTTTGGTGATTTTAGGTTTTATTGGCTGATGGAGCGCGGCGGTATTATTCTGAAGCCGCTCCGTGAAAAATACGCCGCTATGGGTTTAACTGGCTTTATCGGCACGGAGTTTTTTGACGGACGGTTGGTAAGGCGGGAAGCGGTTAAGGCTTTGGAAATAGCGTAAAGCGGGTAATAACTGTTCGCATCAAACACATAAAACAGGCGGCTCTCGTTAATTAACGAGGGCTGTTTTATTTCCATCCATTACGTCCATTATGTGTCCGTAGCTATGCCAACCCGGTCGAGATATGATGTGACCGTAGCCGGGGTACGAATCCCCGAACATAAAAAAAGGGGGAATTTGAATGACCATCAATTACAATCTTAAAAGCGCAGAACGCAAGCCGCTGGTAGCCGCCACAAGCAAAATTTTAGAAACAGCAGCAGAATACATTGGGGTAAAGGGTGGCTACGGCTACCAAATCGGTGACTACCATATAGACAGGAACGGCGTACTCACGGGACCCGATAACCGGGAATTGGTAACAGCCCTTCAGAACATGGATTTAACCACGGAAACCACTGTGTACGATACAGAAGAAAACGAACTAAACGTACACAGGGTAGAATCAGATTCTACCACAATCGAAATACCGCTGGGTGAATTCACCCCTGCCAAAATAGAAAATTTACGCCGGATGATTGCCGCCAAAGAATATCTTCTGAAAACAGCCATTGGTACGGAAGAACTGCCCATCCAAGTAACAGCCGACATGGTACGCTTCCCTTGGTTTAACCGAATATTGGACGGTGTAGAATTTGAAGCATACGCAACCTTTATCAGCCAACTGTGTAAGACAGCAATCGCCAAAACAAGGGTAACAGCAACGGCGCGGGTAATAGAAGGCTCGGAAAAATACGCCATGCGGTGCTTCATGCTTTCCTTGGGAATGATAGGACCCGAATTCCAAAACTCCCGCCGGACGATTCTGGCAAAATTTGAAGGTGATTCAAGCTGGAAAAATGGCAAACCGGAAAAGGATGCCGCCGCTGAATAAAGCTGTTGTGGTGTACCGGAAACAGCCGTTAATAATAACATCAATACATCGGAGAAGTATTGGGTATAACTGGTTTATCAGAATGAAGTTTTTTGACGGACGGTTGGTAAGGCAGGAAGCGGTTAAGACTTTAGATATTGCAAGGGGGTGTTATAAACACTCCCTCTGCACGTTGAGGATTACTTGCATGTGTATTATGAAATTATAACCCAGCGAAATAATTCATACTCTCTTGTACTTTTGGCCAATTTATTTCTAAACCGACACCGACACGAAAACTTTTTATATATTCCAAACTACGCAATATTGCCAACTCCGCTTGAAAAGGCTGTCGGCTTACACCGCCACGAGCCGAAACCTTACGAATGATATACAACTCGTTATAAAAGCATTCTTCTAACCATGTTTTGTATTCATTTTGATTAAAGGTGTACGCGCCTCTTGCATTCGCAGTTGCGAATGCTAATGGGTTACTCTTGAATTTTTGCTCGGATAATTTGTAAATGTAATACAAAAAAGCCCCTAACTGCCCGTTTTGAAGAATAGCCGAACCAAAAATATCAAGTGCAATTCCTCCGTTTGGATTACCCGTTCTTTCGCAAGCATCAACAAACCTGTAACCCAAATCTGTTAATCTGCCATCGTCTGTGAGAAAACCTATACCCGCCAAGCCGGAATCAATATCTTCTCTGTAACTGTGCGCTCTTGCACGCATTTTCTTTGCATAAAATTCCCATGCTTCATTTTTTGTCATTGTTCCATTGTTCAGACCTTCTACTGCTTTATTTTTTGGTGAATCCGACCGACCTACATTCATTAATTTATAACCAGTTCCATCCGATTTTTTGATTTTTGTAGCCGCTGTGTTAAGGACATAATAACCATTTTCTATAGTGTATATTGGTAATGTGGTTTCGTTAAAAATATATGTGAACCAAAATATTCTCCATGTTGTATCCAAAAAATTATCTCCCACAGTGTATGATAAATACTTATAGGGGTCTGCATCGGCTGAAATACGCGACACCGCTGCTACGAGTTCATCCGGTAAGTTTGGGAAATGATAATCCGCTTCATTTCCTGTTAACCTTTTTGCGACTTGAGCGTACCTAAAAAAGGCATCGGGGTCACTGCTTCCTTCACGAAGATGCGCCCATAATGTTTTAACATAAGTATTTGCTGTTTCCGTTTGGGCTGTGTTTTCCATTAACCTTATTTCACGCACACAAGACAATTTATTCCTGAATGGGGTTGCTGTAGTAGTGTCCGGTTCCGAATAGGTATATATGGAAACAGGCACTGATGGTGCTGTTCGTTGTAAAACCCTATTCAAATGTTCCCCCGGCGTTCTGTGAGATTCGTATTCTTTTGGAATAATAATAACTGACCCGTTGAATCCTTTTTCCAAATATGCCATAGATTGCCCAAGTGCTGTTAAAATGCCATGTAATCCTTCGTTAGGACGTTTGTATTCAAGCGCAATTTTAAGCGGTTGTACAGTGCGGTTTTCTGCGATAATTACACCGTCTGCTATTGGCCACTCGCGGCGTCCCTCTCTGCTTGCATAAAAAGACCACCCACCTTGAGAACCATATCCCTGTGAAATGGTATCTTGATTGTGTGTAAATATATGGGAGATTTCCGAAGCAGCCCAAGCGGCCTGTAAATCATGACTCATTTTTAACCCTCGCACCAATGTATTCTGCAATCTTTACCAAAAAAGGAAATGCCATATCAGGAGGCACGGCATTACCGACTTGTATGCATTGTTCTTGTCGTGTCCCGAAAAAAATGTGTGTATCAGGAAATGTCTGAATTCGTGCAGCTTCCCGCGCAGTCAATGTTCTGTTTAATGTAGGATGGATAGGAAAGGCATTATGCCCCGGCACCATTGTTGTCGATGGTTTTGTTCGAGCTAATCGCTTGTATACATGGCTGTAGTTAGATACTTTTCCGCTTTTTGAATCTGCTCTTGTTGCAACGAGCAAATCAGGAGGCAAAGAAGAAATATCTAATTTTCCACCCTCGCATACATAACCCATCCGTGCCGCTACTGTAGGTTTATGATTAAGCGGCACATGGTTTGGTATTTCTGCAACTGTTTTATCTTCCAAATCCATTATAGCATCTCCGACAGTACAGTAATACGGTTTTATTTCTGACGAAGCATGAAAATGTGTAGGCAGTGGCGGAATAAAATCAATGCCCATGTTATTTCCAATCATAAACATTCGGTATCTTTCTTGTGGAACGCCATAATCAAGCGCACATACTACAGCGCACCATATATGGGAATATCCTAATTTTTCAAAAGTCTTTTTTACCTCGTTAACAAACAATCCTTTGTCAAGGGACATAAAGCCTTTGACATTTTCCATAAAGAAAAATTTTGGCTTTAACTCCCCAACAACCCGGATAAATTCATATACTAAATAATTTCGAGCGTCTTCTTTTGGATTGTAACCCTGTGTGTTGACAAACCGTCTTTTCCCAAAAACTGAAAAACCCTGACATGGTGGGCCACCGACAACAAGGTCAATTTTCTTTTTGTTTGTAAGAATAGCCAGTTCTTCATGTGATATATCTTTGATGTCTTTTTCAACAAGGGGTACATCGGGAAAATTATAAGTATGCGTCTGGGCGAATTTGCTGTTTATTTCATTGGCAAACAAAACGCTATACCCTGCTCGTTTTAGGGCAAGCAATAAACCTCCCGCACCAGAAAACAAATCAACTGCATACATCAAACATGCTCTCCCTTTTACCCTTTCTCAAGCTGAGAAAGAATGAATTTTGCTAATTTTTGCGAAAACAATGGCGGTACGGCATTTCCTACCTGATGTCCTTGTTGCCGCCGATTTCCTTCAAAAATGATATTATCTGGGAATGTTTGGATTCTGGCAGCTTCCCTCACCGTGAGGCTCCGATGTAGTGTGGGGTGTATTGGAAAAGCATCATTTCCCGGCACCATCGTAAGAGCAGGGCGATTTCGATGTAATCGTTTATATGTGTTGCCAAAATTTCTACGATACAATTCAGGGGATAACTGGTCTTCAGGCAAGCGTCCCCCTTCTGGAATTAATTTATACCTTTCAATATTTATGTTAGTATGCTTTAAGGCAACATGATTAAAATTCGGCATATCCGTTAACGATTCCAAATCACTAATCACAGACCAACACGAAACCCAAGGATTCAAGGTGTCCGTTGGTATTTCCGCATGGTCTGGTTTCGGGAAATTCACAGGCACACCAACACGATTCCCAAAAATTATTACCCTTTCACGAATTTGTGGCACACCATAATCAGCCATATTAACGAGTCTGTACTCAACGTCATAACCGACCTTGCGAAGTTCTTCCAAAACCGTGCGGATATATGCACCGCCCTTCATCGTGAGAATCCCTTTAACATTTTCCATAATAATGAATTTCGGTTTTAACGCACTAACTATCTTTGCGTATGCATACACCAGTTCATTGCGAGAATCTGTTTGACTTCTCCTGTCAGGGTCAGAAGAAACCCTGTTCCCGATAGTGGAAAACCCTTGGCAAGGGGGACCGCCTATAATCACATCAATTTCAGAATGGCTGTATTGCTGAATTTCATTTATCGTTATATCTAAAATGTCTTTGTTTAACAGTTGAATATGTGCATAATTCCGCTTGTGCGTTTTTTCCACCAAGGGGTTGTTATCGATACAAAGGTCAACATTGAAACCTTCGTTTTCAAATCCTATATGAAGGCCGCCAGCACCGCAGAATAAATCAATTACGTTGTACTTCCGCATACTCATGATTCCCCCCTGCGACTGTGTATGGGTTTTCCGTTTTCCAGCACAAACAAATCGCCAATATCACACTCAAAGAGAGCGCAAAGTTTTTCAACGGTTGAAAAATCAATGCGAGTCGCTTTGTCGTAATACAGATTCGATACCGTATTCCGAGATAAACCTGTTTTTTCGTGTACATCTTGGGTTGAGAATCTATACTCCCCCATTAGTGTCGATAACTTGCATGTGACTGCCAAAATATTCCCTCCACATCCACGATTCATATACATTATACTCAGCTACATGAGCATTGTCAACGGGTAGTTTAGCAAAATGATGTTTTAGCCATATTTTAATTATGGTGTTACCAGAACCCTATTACTTTCAAACCATGCCAAAAATATTCTCCTCGCCACTTTGTATTTGTCATCGGTAATATAAACCCCTTGCAAGATATATCCATATAATAGGCATACCTTGCAAGGGGATTTATCGTGCAGTTTTTTGGTGATGGATTGTTTGCCGCTTTTCTTGTGCTTCGCAATAAAACGGTTTCCCAGCGTACTGTGCAGGTACCACGGCATATTATAGAAGCCCGCGCCCCAATTATTGTCGCGTTGGATGCGCGTGTTGATTTCGTGGATGGCGGGGCCGTCCAGCAATGCGTAATCCACATGCATATATTTTTTAGATTTTCCCAAATATATTTTCTCGATGGTGTTATCGCTGCGTACACGTTGGATTTTATCAAGGTAGCCTTCCAACTGTTCCAGCAAAAACCGCACCGCGATAAACCCCAGCGCGAACCGTAAAAGTTGTGCAAATCCCAACCCCGTCACGAAGCCGTTGAGGATGTACCCCGTTACGAACAACCCCAAATACGGCTGCACCGACCGCAATAACGCCCCGGGGAAGTGGAGCAGTACCGACATTTTATCCGTTTTGTACATCAGTTTGTAGGACTTGACCGCTCCCTTGATGCCGTTTGAAAATTCCTCTTTAAGCATGGCCAATCGCTCCCTCTTTATAGTAATGGCTCTGCACGTCGTACATGCGGGCGTATTCGCCCCCCAACGCCATCAGCGTTGCGTGGGCTCCGTTTTCGGTGATTTTACCACCGGAGAGCATGAGGATACGGTCGCAGAAGCGCGTGCTTGCCAGGCGGTGGGAAATGAACAGGGTCGTTTTGCCGCCCGTTACCTCGTGGAAACCTTCGTATACCTCCGACTCGGCGATGGGGTCTAACGCGGCGGTTGGCTCGTCCAGTATCAGCATGGGCGCGTCCTTGTACAATGCCCGCGCCAGCGCGAATTTCTGCTGCTGTCCGCCGGAGAGGACGATACCGTCCCCCGTTACGCTTTTGGTCATGTAGGCGTTTGTTTTTAATTCGTGCTTCATGATTTCTCCGTACACCCCCGCGGTTTTTAACGCTTGCGCCACGCGGGAAGCATCACGTTCCGCTTCAATTGAAAGGCTGATATTCTCCGCGGCGGTAAAGGGCATGATGCACATGTCTTGAAACACCGCCGAAAATAACGTGTACAAATCCTCCCGCTTAAAGTCGTTGATGTTAAACCCGCCCAGCAGGATTTCCCCTTCGTCCGCCTTATAAAAGCCACACAACAGCTTAACAATGGTCGTTTTACCCGCGCCGTTGACACCCACCAACGCGGCTTTTTCGCCCGCTTTGATTTTGAACGATATATTTTCCAACACGGGGGGCGTGTCGGGCGTGTAACGGAAGGACACATTTTTGAATTCGATGTCTATTTGCTTCCCCTGTAAAATTTTAATATCCGACGGCGCAAGCGGGTTTGAGGTGTTCACCCCTTCGATAAAACCGCGAACGTCGTTCATGCGCGTGTTCTCCCGTCGCAGGGTAATCAATTGGTTTACCAAATTGTCCAACCACCAGTAAAAACTGCCGATTGCCCCCATGAACAAAATAAATTCGGGAATGCCAATCTGACCCTGTACTACCCGCCATATGCAATAGGCGTACGCCAACCCGTCCCGCGCCAGCCCCAGCACCCCTTGCAACGCCCCCGCCGCGAAGTAACGGTTGCCGATTTTCGTCCGAACAGCGAATTGCAAGCCCATCAGCCTGTCGCACAGGCGCGAAAAAAGCGCGGGCAGGTTATATATCCGTATATCCTTCCCCGCGCCGATATCGCTCATCGATTGTTGCAAATAATTATATTTCTTATTCAAATCGGCGGTGTAATCCCGTTGACTTTCTTCGTAGCGCAGGGGGATTTTCTTGATAAAGTACCCCAGCACCGAAAGCACCACCAGCCCGCCCAGCACATAGGGGCTAAGCATCACCAAAATGCCCATCAGAAACGCAAACGATATACCCGCGGAAACCAGCTTCGCCATCGCGTTAAACATCTGCGATGTGGGCGCGTTGTCCCCGCTCCAGAGCATATTGCGAATTTTTTCGTACAGCGTTTGCCCGTCGGCGCTTTCCATCAAACGGTAATCACATTCCATCGTCTTAAATATCAGCATCCGCATGAACACCGTACGCATGTTGTTTTGGAAGGGGTATTTGCCCTGCCCCGCCACGTTGTTAATGATTTGCAAAACCACATAGCTCCCCGCGAAGCCGCCCAACGCCCACAGCGTATACCCCATACCCCGATCTGTCAGCAACAAATCCACCGACAGCACCGGTAAGTACAACCCGAATAGGGGCATCAGCCCGCCAGCCAGCATTTGTAGCAAGATAAATACAAATACCAACTTGTAATGCTTCCACGCCATGCCCATCAGGTATATCATGTTGGCGGGAACCGCATGTTTCGCCATTTTGAATCACTCCCTCGTATGCTTTTTGCAACCTTTGCTCGTGACGAGCAAAAGTTTCCCCGGGCTTTCCATCTCCGGGCGCGTCCATAATATAATCCCCCCGGGTTAGCTTGCGGGGGGATTGGCACGAATGGTAGCTGTGGCGGCATGAGTGGTATTTTTGAATTATTATTTACTAAGAAATTTAAACAATCTTTGTTTGTCGGCACTTGTCAATCTACCGACAGGTATTTTTCCCTTGAAGGCATCCATCGGTAAAGTAATCAATGTACCTGTATCCACATATGACTCCCTATCAAGTCCTGCTTGCGCCCAATTAATTATTTTGAAATACAGGGCTTTGATTTCCTTGGACTTACTTTCATACTTCGTTGTTATTTGATAGATATCGACGGTACCTTCGTCCACAACAAACGCCAACACCGGGCGCATCTTGCCGCCGCTTCCCCAGGATAAGTGAATAATATATATCTCATAAGGTGACATTAACCGTTTACCGCCCAATCATAAATATCGGGGTGTTTTTCCTTGTCAACGATTATGCTGCCGTTTTCATCGGTTTGGAGTATTACCCTTTTGGGATTGCGTTTTAGTGCTGCCGCTTTGATTTGTTCGTCAACCGTAAGGCCTGATTTAGGTTGAAACGGCAACCGGCGTTCTTTAATAATCTGCCTGTAATACATATCGATTGCCGTTGTATGATCCAGTCCCATATTTTCCAAAAGCTGCGCGGCTTCTTCTTTTACGCCTTTGTCGATTTTCACATTCAACGTTGATTTTGTTGCGGTCATATTTATCACCTCGCCATTATCATAACACCCTATACTTCCAACGGCTACCATTATAACTCTTTACTACAACGGCAACATCACCTCCGTGGCAAACACGCCTTCTTCGGCTTGGCGGTTTACGAAGCCGCCGTATTTATCCGCCAAACGGTCAATCCGCATCAACCCGAAGCCGTGCCCCGTTTCTTCCTTCGTGGAAAGGAAGGACACGCCGCTGCGCTTCACTTCCCCTGCGCGGGCGTTGGATACGGAGATATATAATTGTCCTTTCAAAATATCTATGTACACACGGATAAAACGCCGCGCGGGGTCGGTCAGCCTCAAACACGCTTCCACGGCGTTGTCCAGCAGGTTGCCGATGATGACGCAAAGGTCTATCTCGGCGACGTTCAGTTTCGTAGGGACGATTGCCTTCGCGTTCACATTTATCCCCTTGGCGCGCGCCACGGAAACTTTGCTGTTTAAAATGGCATCCACCGTTACGTTGCCTGTTTTGATTATTACATCCACCTGCGCCAAGTCGTCTGCCAACGCCGTGAGGTATGTATCGATGTCCCCGTATTGTTTCAAATGCAAATGCGCCTTTAATTTTTGCATATGGTTATGATAATCGTGCCGCCAGCCGCGCATTTGATTGTAAATGTGCTCCACTTCGGCGATGTGCGTCGCCATCAGGCCGTTTTGGAACTGCGCGATGCGCCTGTCGATTATCGGCGTTAGAAGCCAGGAGAATATACCCATGAAACACCTCGTTAGAAATTACTGTAGTATTTTATAAACGCCCGGTTCACCTCATTATACACCCTCCGCGAAAGGGGAATCACTTCCCCACCCTCCAACACGACATCGTTTTTTGTGATGCGGTGAACGTGCCGCAACCCCACCAGATACGAACAGTGGCACCGCACGAAGGCTTCGCCCAGCGCGTCTTCCAAGTCGCTGATTTTGGCGCGGGTTTCAATCGTTTCGTTTATGCATTTGATATGTACATAATGGGCGAAGGCTTCGATGTAACGTATGTCCCCCACCCTTACCCGCACCGTGCCGTCGTTTGTTTGCACCGCCAGCGTTTCTTCTTCCTTGTCCAAGCGTTCCGCGGCTTTGTCCAGCACGGCGAACAGCCTTTCCTTTTCAACCGGTTTCATCAAGTAATGCAAAGCGTCCACTTCGTAGCCGTCGGCGATATAATCCGCGTACCCCGTGATGAAAATAATCTGCATGGCTGCGTTGCCCTTGCGGATGTGCCGCGCCAGGTTCATGCCGTCCATTCCACCCATTTGGATGTCCAATAAAATGATATCCGGCGTTATTTCCCCGCCCACGATAAAATGCTCGGCATTGGCGAACGCCGTTGTTTTAATCGGCGTTCGCCTTTCGGTTGCCCATTCCCGCGCCAGCGCGTTTAGGTAGGCGACCTCTGCCGGTTCGTCGTCACAAATGGCTATGTTTATCATGTTGCGATTTTATCATAAGCGCGCAAGCGCGGCACGTCTTGTTAAGCGCGCGGTAAACATTATTTTTTCAGCTTTAACGGTATAAAGATTTGTTGTTGCGCGATGCCGAGTACCGAATCAAACGCGCCGCCGACGTTCGGCATGTTGCACATCGCGGGCCGGTTGCATAGCGCGACCAGCTCCGATAATGTGCCGTGTTCGAATTCATCGTGGCTGTTTATCCAGTCCATCATACATTCGATCGTTTCGTTGATGTCATCCGCGTCATTTTCGTCGCCTGTCGCAACCAGGTACAGCCCGCCCGGGAATTCCATGAGTTCATACGGGTAAACATCCGCTTCGGTAACGCCGTCCTTTATCGGGCGGATCAGAACCGACTTTCCGTTACCCTCCGGCGGGTCTTCCCAAAAAAATCCCGGCTCGTCCGTAATTTGCTTTAAAATAAAATGGTCATGCGCATCCAGCCAGCTTTGAAAGCCGCCCTCCCCGAATATTTCCTCCATCGTTTTCAAACCGGATGAAACCGCGCGGAACCTTGGGATTTCAATCCCCCGCATGTTCAGCAATTTGTTCCTTCTGCCCAGAACCTTACTCGCTTGGTTTAAATCGTTCATTCTTTTTTCCTCCAAAATATTATTCGGAAGGGAAATACCGTCCACGATGGTAAAAACGGAACTGTCACCCAGCAAATCAAGCGGTAATCTCACATCCGCGATTTCGCGAAGCTCCCGCACGAGGTTGGCGAGTATCGACTTCACCGTGGCGAGTGCCGTGATTTCCTCATCCAGTTCGCTGATGTTTCGCTCGAACACCTCGATTGCTTTTACGGCGTCGTTGTTGTCAAATATTTCGCGTATTTGCCTAACCGGAACGCGCAGCTTCCGCAAAATAATGATTTGACGCAATCGGCGTATCGTGTCCCCGTCGTAAACCCTGTACGCGTAATCCAACGTGCGTTGGCTCTTAATCAAGCCCGCCTGCTCGTAATAACGGAGCATACGGGTTGATACGCCAAGGTTTTTCGATACCGCACCGGCGGTTATTAATTCCATCGGGTTCGTACCCCCTTCACAATCCCATCATAAAGAACGACACGGTGTCCGTGTCAACAGGAGGATATAACGTTAGCTGATTTTAGGAAAGACCTTTAGAAAGAACTATCCGTTAAATAAAACCGTTATTTCGGTACCCAAGCCGATTTTGCTTTTTAACGACAACGTCCATCCGTACAAAGCGCAAATATGCTTAACGATTGCAAGCCCCAATCCCGAACCGCCGCTCCGTTGTGAACGACTTTTTTCGACGCGGTAAAACCGTTCGAATATCCTCGTCTGCTCTTCCGAAGAGATACCGATACCCGAATCGGAAACGGTCAGCTCCGTGGTATTTTTACGGTGGTGGATTTTAACGATAACCTTTCCGTTTCGGTTGTTGTATCGGACGGCGTTTTCAATCAAATTCTTTACCAATTCATATATATGGCTTTGTTCAGCCGTTACCGTGCCGTCACCGTCCAAGTCAAACGTTATATCCTTTTGGTTTATGGCGGCTTCCATCGTATCGCGCACTTCGTTTACGATTTGGGCAAGGGATACGGGTTCGGGGTTTAACAACGGCGTGCTTTCAAGTTCGGACAGCTTAAGCATACCTTCAATTAATAAGAGCATCCGATCCGTTTGGCGCGTAATGCCGTTTATAAAATTCCTCAGGTTTTCGTCCGTGTTATTGATGAGGGTCAATTCGTTAAAGCCCTTTATAGCGGTTAAAGGGGTTTTTAGCTCATGGGAGGCGTTTGTGAAAAATTCCTCCCGCCGTTTTGCGTTTTCGCGGTTTTCCGTAACGTCGGATAATACCGTTAGGGTCAGCTTTGTTTCGGGGAGCCGCCTAATGGCTGTTGAATAGATTTTACCGTCCGTTTTTATGTCAAACAGGGTGTTATATGAGGTATTTATACATTCCTCAACCGCTTTGACCAATATTTCATTACCGGTCAGGAAGTGTATGTTTTTGCCGGAGATGGCGTTCGTTACGCTAAAGATATCCAAAGCGACTTTATTAATAAGCACAATATTTTTATTTTCATCAACGGCGAAAATACCTTCGCCGATATTGTTTAAAATATAATCCGATTTATTCTTTTCATCGCGCAGGGAATTGAAGGTATCATGCAATATGGTTGAGATGTCATCGATTTCACGCAGGATTACACCGGCTTCCTCAAAGGTTTCCGCAACGGGTTCGGACGTATATTCGCCCCTTGACAGCAGGCGCAGCTTTTTTTCGACGACGGTAAAGGGTTTGACGAAATGGTTCGCCATATAACGTATCAACGTAAAGCAAAGCAAGGCCACGATAAATAATATGAACAAAAATAACGGCAACGTACGTAAAAGGTAAGCGTTGATTGCCGATACGGGAATGGAAACACGTACAAATACATATCCGTCCCCGTATTCAACCTTTAAAGCATAATAGATAAAACGGACGCTCAGCGTATCGGAGCGGCGTATATATGCAGCGGGGGAACCTTGCAACGCCGCTTGTATTTCCGGTCGGTTTAAGCGGTTTTCCGCCATATTTAAGTTAAGCGGCTGCGTATCCGCCAAAACCGTTCCGTCAGGCGCGATTACCGTAATCCTCGTATCATAACCGACCCGAACGAACGCGGCTAAGTCCGTACCGTCGTTAAGTAACCCCGCGGTGATTTTTGTTATCTTTGTCACCGAATTTTTGGCCATGTCCAAGTTATTCGCGTGGTTAATGTAAACGGATGCGGAAAAAAAACCGACAAGCCCCACAAACATGATGATAACCGTAGAGATAAATAACCTTTTTTTCATGTCAGTATGTAACCCACCCCTCTGATCGTTTGGATGGAAGCCTCGCTGTTCGCTTCCGACAGTTTTTTCCTCAGCGAATTTATGTGAATGTCCAAAGTCCGTGTTTCGCCCACATATTCGCCGTCCCATACCTTGGTGAAGATTTCGTCGCGTTCCTGCACTTGCTCCGCGTTTTCACAAAGCATACGGAGGAGGTTATACTCCTTCAGGCTTGTTTGCAAAGGGGTTCCGTTTACCGTGATTTTATGCTTTGCGGTATTTACGGTTATATCCTTATAGATAAGGTCATCATCGGCGGCTTTGGTATATTTCCTGAGATTGGCTTTTATCCTTGCCGTAAGTTCCAATACGCCGAAGGGTTTGGCGATATAGTCGTCCGCCCCCAAATTAAGCCCCACTACCTTTGACATTTCCTCGTTTCTGGCCGAAACGATGATGATCGGGATATGGGAAGTGGATTTCTTCGTTTTCAGACGTGACAGGATCGTTAACCCGTCGTCGCCGGGTAACATGACATCGAGTAAAACCAAATCCGGTTTCTCGTTTTTCAGCGCGGATAAAAAATCCTCCCCGCTGTCAAAGCAACGGCAGTCAAATTCCTTTTCCAAGGAATAGGCATAAACCTCTTGTAAAGCGATATCGTCCTCGACGATAAATATCTTGCTTTTCATACTCACATACTTTCCCCGCCGATATTTTTGGGGTGGTTTCCGGTGATGGAATATTCCACCCATTCGCCTACGTTTACGGCATGGTCGCCGATGCGTTCCAAATATTTCGCGATCATCACGAAACGGATTTCCTGCTTTACCTTATTGGGGTTTACCTTAACGCGGGCGATAACGTCCGCCGTCACGGTATTAAATAAAGCGTCCACCCTATCGTCGGCTTCATATATGGAACGGGCGAGTTCGATGTCCTTATTTATATAAGCCTGTACGCCATCCTTCACCATTTGGGTGACGATTACGGCCATTGCCGAAATGTGCTCCAATTTCTTCATATACTTTTCACTTTTGAATTGCATGGTGATTTCCGCGATGTCCCATGCTTGGTCGCCTATCCTTTCCAAATCGGTAATCATTTTCAACGCGGCGGTCACTTCCCTGAAATCCCTCGCCATCGGGTGCTCCATGACCAACAGCCTGAGACATGCCTGTTCGATTTCACGCTCCAGTTTATCGACGGTCCTATGTTCATTATACACTTCATGGGCCAAGTCGAAGTCCCTTTCCACCAATGATTTTATACTTTTTTCTATGGCCGATTCGATGGAGCGGCACATAAGGATTAAATTGTCAAAGATTTCCTGCAAGTCTTTTTCGTAATTTGCCCTTCTCGGCATAAACAAACCCCTTTCCGTTTACGTTAACCGAAACGCCCGGTTATGTAATTCTCTGTCCGTATGTCCTTCGGATTCGAAAATATTTCTTGCGTGCCGTTACATTCGACGATTTCACCCAAAAGGAAAAAAGCGGTTTTGTCGGATATCCGTGTCGCTTGTTGCATGTTGTGGGTTACAATGACAATCGTATAATCCTTTTTCAATTCGTTGACCAAGTCCTCGATTTTACCCGTGGATATGGGGTCGAGGGCCGATGTGGGTTCGTCCATCAGAAGCACCTCCGGCTCCACCGCCAATGCCCGTGCGATGCATAAGCGTTGTTGCTGGCCGCCGGAAAGGGACAGCGCGGATTTCCTCAATCTGTCCCGACATTCGTCCCAAATGGCCGCATCCTTGAGTGATTTTTCCACGATCCCATCCAATTGAGCCTTGTTCTTAATCCCGTGGGTTCGGGGGCCGAAGGCGACGTTATCATAAACACTCATGGGGAACGGATTGGGCTTTTGGAAAACCATTCCCACCCGTTTGCGCAGCTTGTTTACATCCATGTTTCCGTAAACATCCTCACCGTCCAGCAGAAATTCGCCCGTGATACGGCATCCTTCAATTAAATCGTTCATGCGGTTGAGGCTTTTAATCAGTGTGGATTTTCCGCAACCCGACGGCCCGATAAACGCGGTGACTTCCTTGACGCCGATTTGCAAATTGACGTCGGTTAACGCTTGGAAGTCATGGTACCACAGGTTTACATTGTTTAACGAATATTTAATCATTTAATTACCCCAACCTCCGCAGGAACCGACGCTCGACCGATGCCGACAGGTAGTTGATCCCCAATACGACGATCAACAATACTACGGCGGTGGCATATGCCTGCTCGGTATACAGCCCCGTCGTTGATAATTGATAAACATGCAAGGCCAACGTCCTCCCTTGGGAAAACAGATTTTGCGGCATTTGGATGACGCTGCCGATGGTGAACATCAAAGCCGCCGTTTCGCCGACGATCCGCCCCACCGCAAGGATAATCCCGGCGAATATCCCCGGCGCGGCCGAAGGCAGGGTAACGCGCCATACGGTTCGCAGCTTCCCCGCGCCCAAGCTGAAGGAGCCTTCACGGTAGCTGTCGGGGATGGATTTTAGGCTTTCCTCGGTCGTACGCATGATAACGGGGAGAATCATGATGGCGAGGGTAAAGCAGCCCGCCAACAGGGACTTACCCCAACCCAGCCATGTGGCGAAGAATATGTATCCGAACAGGCCGTATACAATGGACGGTATACCCGCCAGCGTTTCCGTCGTCATACGTATGACGCGTACCGATCGGCTGCCGCGCCGCGCGTATTCCACCAAATAAATGGCCGTAAATATTCCGAAGGGTACCGCGATGGCTAACGTAAGCCCTACCATGATCAATGTCGTTACCAATGCCGGGAAAAGGGATTGATTCTCCACGGTATAAGTGAACGCGAAAAGCGAAGGTTTTATATGGGGTATACCCCTGATTAAAATAAAACCCATCAAACACAACAACAAGGCTACCGTTATAAAAGCGGAACCCCACACCAATATAAAACGCAGCCAATCGGCGACTTTCCTGCGTCGTATAAATACAATCATTTTATTCCACCCCTCGCATTTAAAATGGAAAAAAGCGTGTTGATAATCAGGATAAATACAAACAACACAACCCCGGTCGCAATCAACGCGCCGAAGTGGATGCTTCCGTGTTCCACATAACCCATTTCCATAATGATATTGGTCGTCAATGTACGTACACCCTTGAAAAACTCATGGGGCATCCTGAGTACGGCTTGGTTGCCCGCCACCATCCGTACCGCCATCGTTTCCCCAATGGCACGCCCGACCCCCAATACCACGGCGGCCATAACCCCCGAACGTGCAGCGGGGAGCACGACTTTAAAAACCGCCCGTTCGTGGCTTGCCCCAAGCGCGACCGCGCCTTCGTACAACTCCTGCGGTACGGCGCGGATGTTGGTTTCGGCGATGCTGATAACGGTGGGGAGTATCATAATGCCAAGCAGTATGGAAGCGGCAAGCATGGTCTGACCGCTCATCATACCGAACCGCCTGCCGAAAACATCGAAGATGACGGGGACCAACACCACCATACCGAAAAAGCCGTAAATAACCGACGGGATCCCCGCCATCAAATTGATGGCGGGTTTTATAAGACGATACAATCGGTTCGGGCACATCCGCGCCATAAAAACGGCCGTGAAGATCCCGATGGGTACCCCCAGTATAATCGCCCCCGCCGTTACGTACAGGCTGCCGAGTATCATGGGCAATATACCGAAGGCCGGTTCGGCGGCGGTGGGCGCCCAGCGTTGCCCCAACAAAAAGTCCATGATACCGATGCGGCCTATCGCGGGTATCCCCTGCGCGAACAGGAAAACGCATATCAACGCCACGGCGAAAATGGAAACCAACGCCGCCGTAAAAAAGATGCCGCGCATGAAGTGTTCTTTTGATATAAGGGTTTTAATAAACATTTTAGTTTAACCCGCTCCAGCGGGTAACATCGCCCGTAAAAATCGCTTTTATTTGGTCAAGGGTTATGTCGGTCAAGGGGTTATCCGGGTTGACGATTACGGCAACACCGTCCAGCGCGATATCAAGGTCCGTTAGGGCGGCTTTTTCCGTATCCCTTAAGGCACGGCTCGACATGCCGATGTCGATTACGCCGCTTGTGGCTTCGTTGATGCCGGTGCCGGAACCCCCGCCGGAAATCTCGATGGTAACGCCGGGGTTATGCGCCTCGTATGCTTCCTTCATCCTTTGCATCAAAGGCTCAACAGAGGTAGAACCGCCGACCCTGAGCGTACCCGTAAGCCCGCGGGTGGTGTACGCGGGGGCGTTTACGTTTATCCTCGTCCAACCGGTTGCCGCTACGTCCTGCCCTTCGGCGGAAAGCATAAAGGCAATAAAATCCTGCGCCAATTCATGGCCCGCGGTATCCGCGTTGTATACGATGGTGAACGGTCGCCGTAGCCCGTATGTACCGTTTCGTATGTTTTCGTCCGAAGGGAAAACGCCGTTGACGCTGAGCGCTTTAACGGTATCATTCAACGATCCGACGGAAACATAACCGATGGCGTAGGGATTGTTGACTACGTTCGTCCGTATGCCCGCCGTCGAATTTTCCACAACCGCTTCCGCATACATGTTATCGCCTACACCGGTGATGCTCACGAATGCGTCACGGGTGCCGCTGCCATCCTCGCGGGTAAATACCGCAATGACCCGACCCGTGTCGAAACCGTCGTCGGATGAACCCCCGCCCCCGCAAGCCGCCAAAGCAAGCAATAAAATAACCGGCAGGGAAATAAGTACAAGCATTTTTTTCATGGATCATTCTCCTCAGCGTTTTTTGGCTACGCTCAGGATTCTATCAACGGGGATAAATATGTAACAGCATAAAAAGGTATATTCTATGTAAAATGTTTGTAAAATCGTTTATATATTTATGCGGCTTGTTAATGCACATATAAATAAGGGGTTGTCTTGCTTTATTGATAAAAGCAAGACAACCCCCTATAACTTAAATTACGGGTCCTTACGCGTTATCCACACTGTACATATGCACCATCAAGTCAATCAGTTTATTGCTGTATCCCCATTCGTTGTCGTACCAGCTGACCAGCTTTACGAAGTTGTCGTTTAAGCTGATGCCCGCACCCGCGTCGAATACGGAAGTGCAGGATTCACCGATAAAGTCGGTCGAGACGACGGCGTCCTCGGTATAGGCGAGGATACCCTTCATGGGACCTTCGGCGGCGGCTTTCACTACGTTCTTAATGTCTTCGTAGGAAGCGGGTTTTGCCAAACGCACGGTCAAGTCAACGACGGAAACGTTGGAGGTCGGCACGCGGAAAGCCATGCCCGTAAGTTTACCCTTAAGCTCGGGGATGACAAGCCCGACGGCTTTCGCCGCGCCCGTGGATGAAGGGATGATATTGATGTTGGCCGCGCGGCCCCCGCGCCAATCCTTGCGGGAGGAACCGTCCACGGTAAGCTGGGTTGCTGTCGTCGCGTGTACGGTGGTCATCAAGCCTTCGGTGATGCCGAACGCGTCGTTGATGACCTTCGCCAAGGGCGCCAAGCAGTTGGTCGTGCAACTTGCGTTGGATACGATATTCATGTCCTTGGTGTATTTTTCTTGGTTTACACCCATAACGAAGGTGGGGGTGTCGGCGTCCTTTGCGGGGGCGGAGAAGATGACCTTCTTTGCGCCGGCTTTCAGGTATACCTGCGAAAGCTCCTGCGTGTGGAAGATGCCCGTGCATTCCGCGATATATTCCGCGCCGGATTCGGGCCACGGGATGTCCGCGGGGTCGCGCTTGTCGTACACGTAAATCGGCTTGCCGTTGACGACGAGCTTGCCGTCCTTGACTTCCACCGTGCCTTTAAAGCGGCCGTGTACGGAGTCGTACTTAAGCATGTACGCCATATAATCCAAGTCGAGGAACGGGTCGTTGATGGCGACCACCTGTACGTTTTCGCGTGTGAGCGCATAACGGAACGCAAGCCGCCCAATGCGGCCGAAGCCTTGGATGCCTACTTTTACCATAGGTGAAACCTCCTGAATTTGATTTGGTTTATTTTCCAAGGTACAGTATACCATATATGCCAAATCATGTGTTATACTGGAAAAAATACTCAATTAAAGGAGCGTATCATGGCCAAAATCGTCGGCAGTCCCCTCCCGAATATCCCATGGGAGGATAAGCCCGCCTCTTGTAAAGAATTATTATGGCGGTATTCGGGCAATCCCGTCATCGGCATCAACACCAACCCCAAGATCGCGCGCGTGTTTAATTCGGCGGTCATTCCCTACGGGGACGAATTCGTGGGGATTTTCCGCGCCGACCATAAGGACATTTCCATGCGCATCCATTTCGGCAAAAGCAAGGACGCCATCAATTGGGAATTGGAAGACGAGGACATCAAATGGGTGGACGAAGACGGCAAACCCTTCCAGCCGGGTTATTGCTACGACCCCCGCCTGATGGAAATGGACGGTACCTACTACATCATGTGGTGTACAAGCATGAACGGCTTCCCCACCATCGGACTGGGTTCGACGAAGGATTTCAAGACCTTCACGCGGCACGAAAACGCGTTCCTTCCCTTTAACCGCAACGGCGTACTTTTCCCGCGCAAAGTCAACGGAAAATACCTGCTGCTAAGCCGCCCGTCGGATAACGGGCACACACCCTTCGGCGATATCTACCTCTCCGAAAGCCCCGACTTCACCTATTGGGGTAAGCACCGCCTCGTCATGCGCACCGGCGGCGGCTGGGAAAGCCTGAAAATCGGCGCGGGCCCCATCCCCATCGAAACCGACGAAGGTTGGCTGATGATTTACCACGGCGTGGTGCTGACGTGCAACGGTTATGTATACAGCATGGGCAGCGCGTTACTGGATTTGGAAAACCCCTCGAAAGTATTGTACCGTTCCAAGTATTACATCCTTACGCCGGAAGTACCCTACGAAACCGTGGGCTTCGTGCCGAATGTGGCATTCCCCTGCGCTACGCTGTGCGACGCGTCAACCGGGCGCCTTGCCATCTACTACGGCGCGGCGGATACCTACACTGCCGTGGCGTTCGGTTATGTGGATGAAATCATCGCGTTCACCAAAGCGAACAACCAATTGGGCGCGGTCGACGGGGACTTGGGCCGGGGGTAAGTCCCTTTGCCATGGGTTGGTTAAAACATGGCTTTGGGTTGGCGACGGCGTTTATCGCAGCGGGGACTGTAGGAGTTGTAACGGTTTTATTAAAAAGATGAGTGCCTGATATATCTATTGTTTAAAACGCCCGGATCAAAGGATCCGGGTTTTTTTGTGCGGACAACCGCCCTGACAAAAGTCGGCACACCGTATGCAACGCCGTATGCCCGATTTTGTCATGGTCGGGAGTCGGTCGGGGTTATATCATCCATAAACCATTCATCATTCCATTGGAAATGTTAAGGAGGAGAACATGAAGAAATTATTGTTTTTATCGTTGCTGTCGGCGTTATTATTAACGCTTTCGGCGTGTAACCGGGGCGGCAATGGGAATCAAAGCGACGGGGAACAACCGGCAAGGCCCGGTATAACGAACCCCACCCCCACCGCGGCACCCACCCCCGCGCCCACCCCACCCCCTGTACCGCCGGGGTCGCGTGAGTACATCCTGTCAAACATCCCCGATGGGGAAGCTACCGGCTACGTGGTGATGGTGGCCCCCATCCGCCCCGACGCCAACATGCTGGCGGGGTGGACGAACCCCACCACCAACAACCACGCCCGGTTGCTTATGTTCGGAAGCTCACTCTCCGGGTTAAGCACTATGTCACGCAATCATTTTAACGATGTCTTCCCCAACCCCATCGTCATGAAGGACGGGGCTTGGCCCGTGGTTACCGACAACCCGGACGGCTCCAGGACATACCGGTTTATGATTTATACGGATAACCGTTTCTCCGACGGAAGCGTTATTACAGCCCATCATTACGCAGGCAGCATTGCGTTTGTTACCAGCCCCCAGTGGGCGGCGTTGGTGCCCTCCGCAGGGGACTGGCTGGAAGTGACGGGCCGCGGGTCATGGATCAACGGCGAATCCGGAATCTTATCGGGCGTCCGTATTTACAGCGATTCGGAATTTTCTCTTACCATTGACGCGGAGCACCTGCCCAACGTATGGGAAGCCGCCATGTTTATGGGGGTCGGTCCTACCGCGCTCCATGCCTACGGCGTGGAAGCCCATGACGACGGCAACGGCGTGTTCCTCACCGGCCCGGGAAGGATTCCCCTCACCTTTGAGGCTCTAAACCTTGCCGTAAACGGCGGCACCTTCGAGTACCAAATCGACGAGGAAACCGGCGAATACGCGCTGGACGCCGTCGGGGAACGGATCATCATCGGCGGCGACGGGCAACGGTACAGGCCCACCGTTTTTTCGGGTCCCTATATGTTCGAAAGCGTTGACGTGGGTAACAGCGTGCTTACCTTGGTGGTCAACCCTTATTTCCCCGGTACGTGGGACGGCTTTAAACCCCGCATCGAACGGATTATATGGCGTTTTGTCCCTGTCCCCCTTATCGTGGACGCACTGGCCGCCGGGGAGGTACACATGAACGTGGCGATGGCCGGCGGCGAAAACTTGCAAAACGCCTTTGCCACACTGATCAACATAGACAATCCGAGCCACACCTTTTTCAATTATCCCCAGCACGGTCAAAGCCTGATACAGTTCCATACGGACTTCGGCCCCACCCAATTCAGGGAAGTGCGCCAAGCCATGTCGTACCTGATCGATCGCTACGCCTGGAACGAAATCGTCAACCGCGGGTTCGCCACCGTTCCCCACGGCCCTTACGGAGCCGCGTGGTGGTGGTATCAGGAAGCCATGGAACGGGGTCTGCGCGACCGGCTGGTTATCTATGGCCTAAACATCTCCCGCGCAATCGAGCTGTTGGAATCGGGCGGTTGGAATTATACCGCCACGGGTGAACCCTTCATCGGCCCGGGCAATGAAAACCATATCCGCCACAAATGGGTAGACGGGGAGCTTATGCCCTTGGAAATCCGTTGGGTGGTCACGCCCGACCCAAGCGTCGGGCGTGACACGCTTAACCTCCAATTACCGGAAAATATGGCTTATGCCGGAATGCGTCTTGTGGAAGAGCGCAGCCAACGTTGGGCGGCGATAATGCAGGGTGGTTACAGGGAAGAAGAACGTTTTCATATGTACCAATTGACTGTGGGGATGGCGACCATATGGGCACCGTGGCTCCTTTTCTCCTTGGAATGGATACCCCAAAGCAATTGGGGGCAGGTGGACAATCCCGTAACCCGTGAATTGGCTGACCGCTTCCGCGTGTTGGACATCACCACCCCGGAAGGGCATTCCGCTTTTGTGGACGCGTTTATCGACTTTATGGTGCATTTGAATTACGAAGCCTACACGATCCCCATGTCCATGTCCCTCCACCACGATTTTATCCCCACTTGGCTGGGCGGATGGTTTAATACGGGCTTGTGGACCTTCCCCGAGGCGATCCAGCGGTCGTATATCCGTGGTTAAATATGTAATCCGACGTTTGTTTTATATTGCTTTGGTTTTATTTTTGGTTTCGTTTTTTATCTTCATGCTGTTCCGCACGATGCCGGGGGACCCGATAGAGCTTTATTTACCCCTGGAAATGCAATCGGGGCTTAGCCCCGAACAGCTTCGACTGATGAAAAACGAAATCATCGAAACCATGGGGCTGGATCGGAATCACTTCGTCCAATATTTCTATTGGGTCGCCTCAATGGCGCGGGGTGATTTCGGTATCTCCATGGAGACGCGGCAATCGGTTTTGGATCACGTACGCTCCCCTATGGCCAACACGATAACGATGAACGTCTTTAGTATGTTCCTCGTCTTCGCTATCACCATACCCGTGGGCGTGTACAGTGCTCTTAGACGGGGCAGGTTATTTGACAATACGGCGTTGGTGGGGTCGATGATCGGGTTAAGCATTCCCGGTTTCCTGTTCGGCCTCATCATGATCGTATTGTTCGCTATTATCTTCCCCGTTTTCCCCATGTTCGGGATGGCTTCGATTATGCCGCCCGATGAAGGAACCCTCGCGTGGTATCAGGACAGGCTGCGTTATATGGCTTTGCCCCTCCTGTCTATCGTATTTATGGGCCTTGCGGGAATGATACGGTTTATCCGCTCCGCCATGATCGACGCATTAAACATGGATTGTATACGCACCGCTCGGGCAAAGGGGCTGGCCGAGAAAACGGTTATCTACGTCCATGCCTTCAGGAACGCGCTGATCCCCATCATCACCGTGATGGCGGGATTTTTTATCGGCATCTTCGGCGGCTCCATGGCCATCGAAATCACCTTTTCCTGGCAAGGGATGGGGCAGATTATGTTAAATGCCTTAAACCTGCGGGATATCAGCGTGTTGATGGCCATGAACGTTTTCTACGCGCTTATCGCTTTTACGGGGTTGCTGGCGTTGGATATCGTGTACGTCATGGTGGATCCGCGCATCCGATTTGATTAATGGGGAAGGGGGGAGAAAAATGAACGAAGAATTGGTACAAAGTCCCGTAAAAACCATTATCAAGGAATTCTTCAGAAGAAAGCTAACCATACTCGGCTTGGTGGGTTTCTTCTCCATGCTGTTGGCCAGTACGATTATTCCGTTTTTCTTCCCGATGGAATTGCATGATTTTGATATCGGGCAATTTAACCAGCCCCCCTCCATGAATATGATGCGGATACCCCGCGCCGCAAGGGGCAACATACGTTTATTGGACGCGGGCTCGGGTTACGGTGTGGGCGTATCGTTTGATAACGAAATCCACGTATGGGGAACCGTAGGCAGCCATGCCCGCCCCTTGCTTTCACCTCCACAACCCAATCGCCCCATCTCCGGTGTTTCGGCGGGGGATTATCACGCTTTGGCGGTGACGGAGGACGGGTACGTATATGCGTGGGGCGACCAAAACGCTGTGTTCCAATTAAACGACGTACCGCCGGGTATACAGGGCAACGTTGTGACGGCGGTGGCCGGGCGGCGTTTTTCGGTGGCCCTAACCCGGGACGGACGTTTGCATACATGGGGTAACTGGGCGGATTTGGGCCGCCTTTCCACCGGAAGGATGCCTCGGGACGCCAACCCGGTACAGCTGGAGGCCAATTGGCTGACCGCGGGCGTACGCACCGGGGACGGATATGTTTATATTTTGCTTGCCACCACGCGGGAAATACGTTATGTGCCGGAGGAAATCCAAGGCTGGATCGCGGATTTCGCCATGGCGGACAATCATATCGGTGCCGTGTTGGACGACGGCACCGTGGTGGTGTGGGGTATAAGCGGCAACCCTGTTATGGATATCCCCGATGGAATACAAGGCCGCGCGGTAAGCATCGGTGCGGGGCGCGACCATTTCACCGTGCTGCTTAACGACGGTTCGGTGGCTTCGTGGGGAAGTAATGTTCACGGGCGTACCAACGCACCCACCGTAAGGAATGCCGTTTCCGTAACGGTGGCGGGCGACCATAACTATGTTATGCTGGAAAACGGCGGTGTACGTACTTGGGGCTTGCGCGGTTTTATTTTCGGTACGGATGCGCACGGGCGTTGCGTATTTACCCGTTTGTGGCACGCGGGCAGGTATTCGTTGCTGATTGGTATGGTGGCTGTAATGGTGCAGGGTATTATCGGCCTTCTGCTTGGCGGGCTTTCGGGTTATTACGGCGGCAAGGTGGATATGTTTTTGATGCGTTTTCAGGAAGCGGTCAGTTCCATCCCCTTTTTGCCCATCGCGTTAATTTTGCAATTCCGCTTCCGCGACAACTTCGGCGAAATCGGCGGCATGGTTTTCCTGATGGTAGTGATGGGTTTGCTAAATTGGCCGGGCCTTATGCGCTTGGTGCGGATACAAATATTGCAAGCAAAGGAAGCGGAATACGTACTCGCCGCAAAGGCTTTGGGCGTAAAGCAAGCGAAAATCATCTTCAGCCATATCATGCCCAACGTGGCTTCCGCGGCCATTGTACTGCTCACCCTTGCCCTCGCCACGTCCATGCTGACCGAAACGACCTTGTCCTTTATCGGTTTTGGGGTTAGCGAACCTACCCCCACATGGGGTAATATGCTCTCCGGCTCCAACAATTCCGTCGTATTGCGCGACCAATGGTGGCGTTGGGCATTCCCCGCCGTTTCCCTTGTAACGGTAGCCATTTCGATTAACCTCATCGGGGACGGCTTGCGCGAAGCCACGGATCCAAGGACACAAGGAAGGTAAAACGAGTGATGGGAGGTTTTATGAAAATTAACAGCGCGGAAATCATTAAAACGATGCGGAAGGAAATGGGCCTTAGCCAGGAGGAATTGGCCGAGCAGTTATTTATCAGCGTCCGCCAATTGGCCCGCATTGAATGCGGGGAAGCGACCATGGATATATGGCAGTTTATTTCCACGCTTGAACTGATGGGGCACCCCACCGAGGACTACTGGCTGCTTTACCTCAATTCGGACGAATACGGGAGCTACAGGGATTACAAACGCCTCAAGCGGCAGCTTAACAACGGCGATTTGACCGAAATCAAAGAAGTGGTTGACGCCATCGAAAAAGGGCCGCTCATCAAACAACCCATCATCAGGCAATTTATAACCTATGTAAACGCGGTAATAGGGAAAACCGAACCCTCCGCGCAAATCATAGATGCTTTATTAACAGCCATGCGTATGTCCAAGCCCCATTTTGAAGAAAAAATGATATCCGAATACCGTATGACATATAACGAAATGAGCATCACGATAACGATGGCCGAATGCCTCAGCGGTATGGAAGAACACGACAGGTGCATTTCCATGGTGCAATCCATGATAAACAGCCGGGAAAATGCACGGGTTTCGGACGAGGATAAAACGATTCTTTTTCCCTCATTGTATTTTGCCCTTTCGCGTATGTTAAAGCGTGCGGGTAAACTAAAGGAAGCCTTAAGGGCCTGCGACATCGCCGTGGATATCTGCCGCGAATATAACAATTTAAAGAACATCCCGGATATGCTGTTTCATATGGCCGACTGTTACCACAAGCTGGGTGAAGAAGAACATATATACAAAACACACCTCGTACGGGCATACCATGCGGCGTACGCCATGGGAAAGGTTAAAATCGCTGCCATCATTAAAGAGGACGCATTAAAGTACTTCAACGTAACCGTACCCTAAAACGCCGATTTCTCCTCTGTCCGGTTACCGCAATCTCAAAATGAGATTGCGGTTGGCCGGATAAATAATTCCAAATCTGTTTTAATCCTATGCTTAACGATATCGCACGGGGGGTCTGTGGTTATCAGGCCCTCTTTTATTATACCGCGCAGCTTACCGACGGAAATGCTCATCACCCCCGCCAGCAGCGTACCCAGCTTTAGTTCAAATACATATTCACTTCGCAAATGGACATGAAGGGGTTGTTCCAAATCCCGCGGGTCAAATCCCTCCACGCGATACCCCACCCCCGAGCAATCCACCACGCAAGCGTTCCGCTTCATAAAATCGCGGTCGAAAGCATACCGCCATGCAAGCGCCGCGTCGTTATAGGTAAATTGGTCGAACATTTCACGCGGGATGTCATGCGGTTTGATACCCTTCATGATGGTCAGCTTCAATGTCGTGTCGCATTTCGTACATTTGTAAATAATCCACACATCGATGCGTGTGTTGTTGCCGTTCATGCGGAACTTTTCGCTGCAATAAAACGGCATCTTGCGGTTACACTTGGAACAATGCCTGATAACCTCGGGCGTAGCGGTCGGTATGACGCGCCACGTTACTTTCTTATAATCGACATAGCACATAGTGCCCCTCCCAAATTTTAATAGGAAAGAGCAAAGGCTATCTCATTTATTCAATTAAACGCGATAGCCTCTGCTATGCGCGGGTTGCCGGAGTAGTCAAAACTCATTTACCCCCTTTTGGACGGTAACGCTTTTACGGGTTTGATTGTAAACGGGTGGTTTTTATCGGGCAAGATAAAAAATGGTTATATATAATTTTATTTCGCAATTACGTTTTTACGTGTTGACGTAATTTTGCGCCCGTGGTATTATGTAAATGCGTACGCACGTAATATCATATTATAAAGGAGATAACCGAAATGGAACGTGATTACGGTAAGGAAATTGACGGGCTCCGTGAACAATTGGAGGAAATACGGGGCTTGCTGAAGAAGCCCGATAAAAAACTGGGGGGGCATATCCATATCGCCAAAAACATGCACCCTAGGGACGAACGTTATTCCATACTGATGGAGGAGCTGTGCGAAAGGGTTAGCGAAAAAGGGGGTACGGGAGAAATTTCCTACTTTGGTGTGTTCGCTTCGGGGGACAACCAATCCAATTGGATGAACAGCGTCAGTACCGACAAGCTGTTGGAGCTCATCGAAAGCAACGCCGCCGCGAAGGTACTCGCCTGTATCGGCAGCAACGACCGCTTAAACATGCTGCTTGCCTTGCTGCGCACCCCACGCACCGCCGCGCAATTGGTGGAGCAATGCGGGTACAACACCACCGGACAGGTGTACCATCACCTCAAGCCGTTACTTGCCGCCGACTTGGTGCAGGAAGAAGGCAACCGCGGCGTGTACGCCATACCGGGGCATCGGGTGCAGGGGATTATCATGCTGCTGGCGGGTATCAGCGACATGTTAAACCCGAAATTCTCGCAAGAGGATTATTTAAGTAATTTGGAATAATTCACCCGTAAATCAAAAATAACCGCTATTCCGTTATCGGGAATGCGGTTATTTTTTTGAAAAACGGTCCATCCTTATCCTATGGAAAAGGAGAGGATTTACCGTGATGTTGACCGTAAGGGAAATGGAGTTGTTATGCATCTTTTACGACGGCTCGCCGGAATCGACGCTGGATTTGCTTAGACATGCCGAAGAGGAGGGCACATGCCCGCCCGGGAAAGTCGATGACCTTAAGCGTTTAATCGGGAAGTTGGCCGGAATGAAACCGGGCGACCGCGTTTATTTAGAATTCTAGTTTCTGCGGCTTTCCGCCAATGCCCTCAAGCCGAATAACCCGATGAAATCAATGATTGTGGCGCGATCCGCTTCGCGAAGGTTTAGGATATCAGATACGACCGACCCTACTGTTTTGCCGGGTATGATTTCCGCTTTTTGCGCGGCGGGGCCTTCCTTGCAGGCCGTACGCCCCAGCAAGTAGTCTACGGAAACATTGTAGTGATCCGCCAACGCCACAACGATACGCAAAGACGGATCGCTTTCCCCGGTTTCGTATTTTGAATATTGCTGCTGCCTTTTTTTGATCAATTTGGCGACATCCGCTTGCGTCATGTCATTATCATCGCGTAGATCCCTAAGGCGCTCGTTTAGTCTCTTCATGCGTAAATGCACCTCCGTAATGCATATTATTTTACACCACAAAGCCCGGGTATATTGACTCTACTTTTTAAAATATGTAAAATGCGCATAGATACATCATATCGCGCACGAGGAAAGAGGACATCTTATGCCATCAAACAAAGCCTTACTAAGGAAAGACATGGGAAAACGCGTACGGACACTCCGCCGCGCTTTTGGGATCACGATTGATGAGTTATCCGATCAAATCGGGATTACCCCCAGTTATCTGGGCCTCATCGAAAGGGGCGCACGCGGTATCACCGTGGAACGCCTCATCGACTTGAGCGTTTTCTTCAAATGCACCGCTGACTTCTTGTTAACGGGCAAAGACGATATGGCTACGGACGTTAAGTTCGGAAACAGCCCCTTAGCCAATTCGATCGACTTGCTGCTCAACGAAAACGAGAAGCAAAAACTGCACGACTTCATCAGGGCGATACGGTAGTTTTCCTACGGCGTTTCGCCGCTTGGTTTGGATACTAACGCCGCCAAGTAGCCGAATACGACCGCTACCGTAACGCCGCCTGCCATGGCGGTAAAGCCCCCGGTGATAACCCCCAACAGTCCGCGTTCGCTGACTGCTTTTTTCGTGCCTTCAGCCAGAATGTGGCCAAAACCCGGTAACGGCACCAACGCACCCGCCCCGGCGAAGTCCACCAGCCGCTGATACCATCCGATACCGCTGAGCAAGCATCCCGCCACGACGAATATCACGAGTATCCGTGCGGGCGTCAGCTTGGTCAGGTCGATGAGCAGCTGCCCCACCACGCAAATTATTCCACCTACGATAAAAGCCCATAATAATGTCATAAATAACTTACCTCCGTTAACTTGTACCGATTTTCGGTACAAGTTATTTATTTTCGATGGCTACCGCGTGCGCGATCGCGGGCATGGTTTCGCCTTGCTGCACCGACGCTACGCTGTGCAACGCCCCCGTGGGGACAAACAACAACCGATTTATTTCTTTTTTCCTCAACATCGCTAACAATCGGCTTGCGAAAACCGCCGCCGAACACCCGCATCCGCTTCCCCCCGCGTGCACGTCCTGCGTGACACGGTCGTAGATAAGCAAGCCGCAATCGTCGAGGTTCTTGTGCAGGTCATACCCCGCTTCATCCATAAGGACAAGCAACAAGTCCCGCCCGATGAACCCCAAGTCACCCGTGATGACCATATCGTAATAATCCGGCCCGATATTCAAATCCTTAAAATGATTGATTAATACATCCGCCGCCGCGGGTGCCATTGCCGCGCCCATATTGTTGGCGTCGGTAATACCCATATCCACGATTGCACCCGTCGTAGCGGAGGTAATGTAGGGCCCTTTGCCCTGCGCAGCCAACACGGCCGTACCGCACCCCGTCACCGTCCAACTTGCCGTGGGCGGGCGTTGCGTGCCCAATTCGAGCGGGAAACGAAAGGTTTTTTCCGCGCCGCAAAAATGGCTGGACGCACTCACCGACACGTATTCGGCGTAACCGCCGTCCAAAAGCATCGCCCCCAACCCCATCCCTTCACCCATTGCGGAACATGCCCCATAAAGCCCGAAAAACGGCCGCCCGAAGGTACGCATCCCGAAATTAGTGCCGGAATTGTGGCTCAGCAAATCCCCTGCCAGCATGTAGCGGATGTCCTCCATATGGAGTCCAGCCTTTTTTGCGGCTAATTCCGCCGATTGGCGAACCATTTCACTCTCGGCTTTTTCCCAGCTGTCCATACCGAAAAGTACGTCGGGGGAAACCACATCGTAAAAATCGCGCAACGGCCCTTCCCCTTCCTTGGGCCCGACGATAGCCGCCGCTTCCAGTACGGTCGGTGGGTTACCAAACCGCACGGATTGTTTGCCTATATATTTTTTCATACCTTCACCTCAAAAAGTAATGGAACAGACCTACCAGCACCGATGCCATCGCCCCATATACGATCACCGGCCCGGCGATGACAAACATCTTCGCGCCAACACCCAAAACCAGACCTTCTTTTTTGTATTCGATAGCCGGGGCGGTGATCGCATTCGCGAAACCCGTGATCGGCACGATCGACCCCGCGCCCGCGACCTTACCCAATTTGCTGTACAAACCCACACCGGTCAACAACACGGCGATGACTACAAGGATGCAAGCCGTAACCAACGACGCGTCATCGTTTGCCATACCCAGCGCGAGCAACGCGTTCTTAAAGATTTGGCCGACCAAACAAATCGCACCGCCCACCAAAAACGCCCGCAAGCAGTTTTTCGCAACCTTGCTCCCCGGAGAGGCTTGCTCCACCATTAAGGCATAATCCTGTTTTGCGCTTTCCGATTGATTCACCTTTTCACCTCACATACTCCCGGGATCGTAAAACCCGGGTATTAAAAAATACAATAACGCCCCGATCATCTTTCCCAACGCGATCGCCATCACCAAAAAGAACATCCCCCGTTGCAAACGAACCCGCCTTGTCAAAATGGGAATTACGTTGAGCACTTCCGCCAGCGACATCGCCAAGCAGCCGTAAAAAACCCCGCTCGCCAAGCCGATCACAGGCAACAGCCAAAATCCCCACGACCATTCGGGCATAAACAATCCCGCCGCCGCACCCGTTATCCCGCCGACCATAATGGCTCCTTCATAGACCTTGATGTATCGCGTGGAATTCGTTTTTTGCGCGAGCCGCGGGACCACCCCCACGATCGTGATAAAAGCGAACACCGCGCCCGATATCAGCATCCCCGACCCAAAGCCGACCAAAGCCGATAATACGTGCTTGGCAAACATCATCGCCCTTCCGCTTCCTTTTCGGCGTGTTCGCGGATGTTCATCAAATCCACCATGGTTTCGGTTACCTGTTTTTCGTACTGTTCCATTTCGACCTCGATGGGTGTGGGGTCGTCGGTTATTTTCTTGCCGAGGAAATGGTTATAAAAAGCGATGATACCCACAACCAAGCCGATCGCATACGGTATGGTGATGATCTTCGGGTTGTTTCGCGCCTCGCCGTAGAATAAACGGAAATAATTCTCGAATATCTTGGGCAGCTGCGAATCCGTATGGAACGCCATGATCGCCGTCGAAGAACCCACCGTCAGCACAACCACCACGAAGACAATCTTCGCCCATTTCCACCACGCGCGGTCGTCGCTTTTATGCGCTTTGTATTGCACCCATGTATCCTGTTCGCCCACGTTGTGGATTGCGTATTCGGGGTAGGATTTTTTGATTAATTTGATGATGTCCGTTACGCTGATCAAATAATTTTTCTTTTGTTTGCCGTCGTCGGTGATTTCCTGCAGCTTGATGGCTTCCACTTTCTTCGCCACATCGGCCGTCGCCACCACGTCCGCTACGTCCTTGACCGTGATCGCGCGCCGCTCCGACAGGGTTACCTTCCGTTTCGGCTTGATGTACATGTCTGTCATATGAATAATCCACTCAATTCCTGCGGAGGCGGGTTGCGTGTGAGCATCAACACGGATAAAACCGCCAACGTTACTATCAAGGCTAGTATCACCCAACATATCCTTTTCATGTATGTTTTTGACATGGTTTTCAACCCATTTCTTGGAAATATCCGACCGTATTATTGCCGTAAACAACGGATGAATATAACCTTTTTTATTTAACCCCCGGGGTTATTGCAAAATAAATTTTTTGTCATATAATTGTAATAAACTGCTCGTCCTTTCGGGGCGAGCCGGTTTTTTGATTTCGCGGAGGGGTTCTTATGCAAACCAAGTACATCTTTATGACCGGCGGCGTATGTTCGGGATTGGGCAAGGGTATTACCGCCGCATCGTTGGGGCGGCTGCTTAAAGCCCGCGGCTACCGCGTCACCATCCAAAAATTCGAACCCTATATCAATATGTTCCCCGGTTTGCTGAGCCCTTACCAGCATGGCGAGATATTCGTCACCGAGGACGGCGCGGAGTCGGACCTTGACCTCGGCCATTACGAACGTTTCATCGATGAAAACCTGAGCGTTAACAACAGCATTTCTGCGGGCAAGGTCTATTGGGAGGTTTTAAACAAGGAACGCAAGGGCGTTTTCATGGGAAAAACCATTCAAATCATCCCCCATATCACCGATGCGATTAAGTATTATATTTCCGGCAACCACGACGCCGACATCGTCATCACCGAAATCGGCGGAACCGTCGGCGACTTCGAAATACTGCCTTTCTTGGAAGCCATCCGCCAGTTCGGCGAAGATATCGGCTTCGAAAACGCTATGTACATCCACCTTACCTTGGTGCCGTTCCTCGATTTCGCGGGGGAACCGAAAACAAAACCCTCCCAGCATTCGGTAAAGGAATTGCGCTCGTTGGGCATTCGCCCCGACATCCTTGTATGCCGTACACCCAAGCCGCTGGGCGAGGAAATGCGCAAGAAAATCTCCCAGTTCTGCCATGTCAATCAAAATTGTATTATAGAAAATACGGACGCCGATTGCCTCTACGAAGTCCCCCTTCTGTTAGAAAAGGAAAACTTCGCCCAAATCGTGTGCGGTCGTTTGGGCCTTACCCCTCCCCCACCCGACCTAACCGAGTGGGAAGCCCTCACGCAAATAAAACCCACACAAACCGTCACCATCGGCTTGGTGGGTAAATACGTGGAGCTGCGCGACGCCTATTACAGTGTGACGGAAGCCTTTAAGCACGCGGGTATCGCCAACCGCGCCAAGGTTAACATCGAATGGATCCACGCGGAGGAAATCAACGCCCACAACGCCCAAGAGCGCCTCCATGCTCTGGACGGCATCATCCTGCCCGGCGGTTACGGCGAACGCGGCGCGGACGGCCTCATACACGCTATCCGATACGCCCGCGAATCAAGGAAACCCACCCTCGCCATCGGCCAAGGGATGCAATGCGCCCTCATCGAGTTCGCGCGTAACGTAGCCAACAACCCCGAAGCCGACAGCATGGAATTCAACCGCGAAACCCCTTCCCCCATCATCGTCTCCATCGCCGCCAACATCGAAGAGGATGAAAAAATCGCCCCCCTGCGAAAAGGCGCGATCCCCATCAAACTTGCCCCCGATTCCCTCTTAGCCGCCGCCTACGGCGAACTCCTCATTTACGAACGCTTCCGCCATAAATATAAGATTAACAACCTTTTCCGTACGCTTCTTTTAGATAACAACCTGCACCTCGTCGGCCACTCCCCCGACGACCAGAACATCGAAGCCTTCGAACTGCCGCGCGAAACACACCCATGGTTCGTCGCCGTACAGTTCCACCCGGAATTTAAGTCAAGAATGACACGGCCCAGCCCGTTGTTTAAGGCGTTTGTAAAGTCTACACTCGATTCTTCAATTGGAACACATACGCCATGATCTCCGCTACAGCCACGTACAGCTCCTCCGGTATTTCCTTATCCAACTCCACATCATTATAAATAGCCCGCGCCAATGGCGGGTTTTCGACGATGGTTATGCCGTTTTCGATGCCCGCTTCCCGTATGCGCCGCGCCATAAAGTCCACGCCCTTGGCGACGAGTATGGGTGCGGTCAGGGAACCTAAAATGTCGTACTTTAGCGCGACCGCGTAATGCGTCGGGTTGGTGATAATGACGTCCGCTTTGGGTACGTTTTGCATCATGCGGCGCATACTCACCTCGCGCATCTTTTGGCGGATCTTACTTTTGATGAGCGGGTTACCCTCCATTTGTTTGTATTCCTCTTTTACCTCGTGTTTGGTCATACGGAGGTCCTTCGCGTGTTTCCAGCGGGTATAGCCGAAGTCGAGCGCCGCTATAAAAAGGTAGAGCGCACCAATCGCCAACCCTATATTGATAACCAAATTACCGATGCTGGCTGTCGCCAACCCTACGTCCATAAAAAGGAGCAACGGAAGCAATTCCTCCGCCGCGGTGCCCAACATGATATAGACCACCGTACCGATGACGCCGAGCTTAAGCAGGGATTTCAGCAGGTTCATCAAACTTTGCAACGAAATGATTTTCTTGAAGCCCTTTATCGGGTTTAGCTTGGAGAACTTGGGTTTCAGCGGCTTACTCGTCACCTTCCAACCCACCTGCACGATGTTGGTGATAACCCCGATGAGCATCGCCACCATAAACAACGGCGCGCACATAAGCAATACCTGTCCGAAAACCCACGCAACATGACGTGCCATGCTCACCCGTTCGAACGCTTCCAAGCTGGTGGGTATTGCCGAATAATGCGAATAAAACAATCCGATCGCCCCGTCCGCGATAAACCCCGAAAACGCACGCAACGCGGCGAACATGGCAAGCAACATAAAAGCCGTGCTCACCTCTTGGCTCTTCGCTACCTGGCCTTCCTCGCGGGCCTTTTCCTTTTTTTTAGGCGTCGCCTTTTCGGTTTTCTCCGAACCGCCGCTGTCGGCGAAAAAGCGGAGGTTTAGCGGAATATATAACTTTTTCATAATCCGTCGGGCCTCAATCCCCATATAATCTCCGCCAGCGAATCATACGCCAAGGTAAACAGGTACCGATAAATCCGGTTTACCGGCCCTGCCATCGTCGTCAATAGCAAAAAGAACCCGATGATGATCTTCAGCGGCATCCCCACCACAAATACGTTCATTTGCGGGGCGGCTTTTACCATGACGCCGAGCGCCACGTTTATGATCGTCAGCGCGCCGATGATTGGCACCGCGATCTGTACGCCCATTATAACGAATGTCGTCATTTGTAATACGATAAATTCGATTATAGGTTGGTTACCCAATATAAACGCCGCCCCGATGGGTAATATCTCAAAGCTGATCATAAACGCCCACATAAAATTGGCCAGCCCGTCCGTCACCACCATCAATGCCATAATCGCCATAAAAAAAAGGTTACCCACGATGGGTACCTGTATTTGCAACAGCGGATCAACCATGTTCACCATGGCAAGCCCCATCATAAAGTCGATGACCTGCCCGGCGTACAGGATAATGCTGAACACGAAATAGATGATATAACTCATCATCAAACCCGCGAGGAACTCCGTAAGGATGGCCAAGGTAAACGCGGGGAGTGTTTCGGTCGCCACGACCGCGGTCACTATACCCGATGAAAATATCGACGCGCCTACCACCACCGCCAACAATAAGCGTACCAGCATCGGTATGCTCATACCCGATATTACGGGTAAAAAAATAAAGAACGCCAGTGTCCGCACCAACACCAGCATGAAGACATCGATTTGTTCATAAAAAGCAGCGATGATCGGGAGGGATTCCATCCCCTACGCCATCCTTTGCAAGAAATCCAGCACGAAATGGAAGTACCGCACCAACCGTTCCAACATAAACGGCCCGAAGAACACCAACGACCCCAATACCGCCAATATTTTAGGGATAAACGCCAAGGTCGGCTCCTGTATGCTTGTCACGGTTTGGAATATCGCCATGATCAAACCCGCGATAAGCCCCATCGCCAGCGGCGGCGCAGCCACCCACATGACCGTCACCAAACCTTCGGTGATCAAATCGAGTACCGTCGCGTCCGTAATCACGTCAGTCACCGCCCCCGAATGTCAACAATATCCCCCGGATATACGTCGTCCAACCCCCCGCCAGCAAAAATAACATAATTTTAAACGGCAATGAAATCATCGCGGGCGGCAGCATCATCATACCCATCGCCATCAACACGCTCGCCACCACCATATCAATGACGATAAACGGCAGATATATGATGAACCCGATGATAAACCCCCACGTCAGTTCCCCCAGGATAAACGCGGGTATCAGCACATAATTGGGTATCCCGTCACCGATTTCATACCCTTCCTCGGGGTCGCCGGGTTCGTATACCGTCCCCGATAAATCAAAGAAAAGCTGGACGTAACGCTCGTTACGCGCAACCTGCGAGATCATAAAGCTCCGTATCGGCCGCATCCCCTCTTCAAACGCGACCTCAAACGTTACCTCACCACGGCTGTAGGGTTGCAGCGCGTTATTATTCAAATCCCGGAAGGTGGGTGTCATGATAAAGATCGTCAAAAAAAGCGCGATACCGATCAACACTTGGTTGGGGGGCATTTGTTGGGTGGCCATCGCCTGTCGCATGAATGATAAAGCAATAATAATCCGCGTAAACCCCGTCATAAGAAGCAACAACGAAGGGGCCAACGCAATCAGGCTCATCAAAAATAATATCTGCAACGCGCTCGAAACTTCCTGCGGGTCCTCCGAACCTTCCCACAACACGTTTAACCCCGGGAAGTTACCGTCGGGGAAAACCTGCGACGGTGACCATTCGGGCGGGGTCGTCACAAGGGGGAACGGCGGCAGCGTTGGCCCGGGCGCAGCCGCGGACACACCCACAGGAAAAAAAACCGCGATAAAAACCACAAAAAAAAGCAAGTATATAAAACTTGTTTTATGTTTGGTCCTATTCTTCTCTGCGGTCATCCTTCTCATCCTTAGCCTCGCCGTTATTCGGCAAATATCGTTCCAAAATTTTCTTAAATGAATCCTTGATCGGCGGCAACGGTTCAATCTCCTTGATCTGCGCTTCATCCAATTCCGCCAAGAGCGTGATACGTTCCTTCGTCACCCCGATGATCAGGTATTTATCCCCCGCGCGTACCAACTGCACCATATTTTGCGAACCCACGATGATACTTTCCATTAAATACAGGTTTCCCGAGGCACCCCCGCGCCCCTTTACACGCCCCATCAACCGCAGGATGAAATAGCAGAACAGGATAATAAACGCCATAACCAAAAGGATATAAAAAAACGAACCAAACAACGACAGCATACTGCCACCGCTTGGCCCGTTTGTGGAAAGCATAAGTATCTCCATCGTTACAACGGGGCTATCCGATTACTTTTTTCACCGCTTCCAACACCCTGTCGGGTTGGAAGGGTTTGACGATAAAGTCCCTCGCCCCCGCTTGTATCGATTCGATGACCATCGCCTGTTGCCCCATCGCCGAACACATGATTATCAACGCAGCCGGGTCCGCGGCTTTGATTCCTTTCGCCGCGGCAATCCCATCCATCTCCGGCATGGTTATATCCAATATGCATAGACCGGGTTTTAGTTCCTTAAATTTTTCGATGGCCTTAACGCCATTTTCGGCCTCACCGATAACGTTGTATCCGTTCTTGGTAAGGATATCCTTTAGCATCATCCGCATGAAAGCCGCATCATCCACCAAAAGAATCGTCTTGTCAGCCATTACGTTCACTCCCTTTAATATCTGATGCCCACATTAGGCGTTTAAATCCTTTTTTCTACGCTTACTATGTCCGTGATTCGGATGCCGAAGTTTTCATCGATTACCACGACTTCACCCTTGGCTACGAACTTTCCGTTTACCAATATATCAATGGGCTCGCCCGCCATCCTGTCCAAGGTGATTACCGTACCGGGCGAAAATTCCAAAATATCCTGAATACTTTTGGTCGTGCGTCCCAATTCAACCGTAATCTCCAACGGCACATCCATAATGATGCCCATGTTTTCCTTCTGTTGGAACACCGCGTTGTAATCCAGCGGTTGGAAGGCGGCGGGCTGCACATTGGGCGGCGGCGCAAACTGATGTACGGGCGGGGGCGCGGCGTATTGCTGCGGCGGGGGTGCGTAATACATGGGTTGCGGGGGTGGTGCGCCGTAATCCGGCGGAGGTTGCGTATATACCGGTTGCGGCGGGGGTTGGGTGGGTTGCGGCGGCGGCGGCGGCGGCGGGACTGTAACGGGTTGCGGAGGTGCCGAAACAGGTGCCGGTGCGCTTGGCGCGGGCGTACCCATCATATCACCTTGCAATTTTATTACCATATCCCTTGCAAAATCGATAGGCAGTATTTGCATGATTTCCGAATCTATCAGCGTGCCGATTTCCATCCTAAACGAAACACATGCCAATAGTTCATCGGGCGTAAAATCTACGGTATCGAGGAAATCGTCCTTTTGAAACTCAAGCATAAACGGCATGGGCGTATTGATGTCCACTTTCTCCTTTATCATGGAGGAAAGCGAAGTGGCCGACGAACCTACCATTTGGTTCATGGCTTCGCCGATCGCGCTCATGTCGATTTCGTTGAGTTCGAACGGGTCGGAGATATCCCCCGTACCACCCATCATTAAGTCCGCAATGATTTTAACATCACGGTCTTTTAAAATCAATATATTTGAACCTTTTAACCCCACACGGTAATCCACGCGTATACCTACGCAGGGACGGTCGTAGCTGTTGGAGAGTGAGCCCCAATCCAAAACCCTTACTTTTGGGGTAGTAATCGTTACTTTTTGGTTGAGCAACGCAAACAAAGTGGTGGAAGCCGTTCCCATACTGATGTTGCCGATTTCACCCAACGCATCGCATTGATCGGGGGTAAATACCTCTGCTGATCGGTCAATGATCTCGCCTTTTGTTATAGGCGTAGGGGTCAGCGGGACTTCTTCCGGCTGCGCCGCATCCGCCTCAGCCAACATACCGCCAAGTAACGCGTCCAGTTCAGCTTGAGAAAGCATATCGCTCATTCCTTCGCATCCTCCCTCTCAATTAAAGCCGTAATCTGTACTGCGTACTTTCCGCGGTTCGTTCCCGGTTTTGCGTGGAACTTTTGCATGGAACCCACCTTAATAACCAAGTCGGAATCGGTATAGCTATCCAACGGGATAACGTCACCTACTTGTAAATTGACGAATTCGCTGACCATGACCTGCGTCTTACCCACCACGGCCGATACCGGCACGAAGGCTTTTTCCAATTCTTCCGTCAGTTTTTCACGGTAGACTGCCGTATCGTCCTGCCGCCTGCGCGTGTCATAGGAGAAGCGCGCGTACAATCTATCCATGATCGGTTCAAGCATCAAATGCGGCAAACAGAACGTCAGGGTGCCTTCCGCCGAGCCGATTTTAATGTTTAACAGTACCAAAGCCACAAAATCCGTAGGGGCGATGATTTGCGCGAATTGGGGGTTGGTTTCAATTTTTTCCAAACGCGGGCGGATGGGTATGATATTTTCCCACGGTTCGGGCAAAAAGTTGAGCATTTGCAACATTACCCGCTCCAGGAGGATTTTTTCCACTTCGGAAAATTCCCGTAGCTTCCTGAGCCCAAACCCCGGCCCGCCCAAAATCCTGTCTATTATAGCATATCCTACATTACTCGACATCTCTACGATTATCGAACCGCCGGAGAGCGGTTGAAGCTCCACGATTGCCAATATACACGGGCTGGGCAACGCCACGTTAAAGTCACGGTACATGATCGCTTCGGAGTTGACGACGTCGATCGTAGCCGAAGTACGCAAATATCCCGTCATAAACGATGTTACGTTGCGGGCAAAATTTTCGAATATATTTTCAAGGGTCCTTAACTGATCCCTATTGAATTTTTGGGGATTGGCCCAGTCGTAAAGGCGCGCCTCTTTGATTGCCATTTCCAAAGGGATAATGGTATCACCGGCGTCGCCCGAATTCATTTGCTCTAGTAGGGCATCAATCTCAGCTTGAGATAGAATATCTCCCAAGAAGAATCACCTGCCTCTTTAGGGGATGGCCCAACCGGGTGTTCTCACACCGACTACGATCGGACCGTATTCAATTTGTAACCGTGCCAAAATGCGACCTTCAATGGCGTCCCGACCTTCCGGGGTCTTGGCTTCGTTATATGTGGTGGCGTAGAGCACTTCGTTGGCGAGGGTGCGCGCAACCTGAAAATTGAACTGTACGTTAAAATCATCCATTACCCTGCGGGGTACCGTGGTATCGATGCCTACCAGAATAGTCGTGACGATAAACGCGCTTTGCCTGCCCGACGGAGGATCCAGCAGATTGGTGCGGATTTCAGCCAGCTCCCTGCTCCAGTCCACATCTTCGGGCATAAGGATCTTTACGGGGGTGTGGCGGGGGGCGTCGGTGTTATCAACCTCACCGCCGAAGGCATTAACTAAGTAAATCGTTACCACGACGACCGTAGCCAAAAGTAATACAAGCAAGGCGATTATCACCAACATCAAGGGGCTGCCTTTGCTCTTTTCCATAACCTTGCTCCTTATTTATCCGCTTATTTTTACAAACCGGGGATGGTGAACGGGGATACGGGTGCGGGTCTTGTTGTTGTTTCCGAGACGGTGGTGAATATTTTAATCTCCACGCGCCGATTGTTTGCCCTTCCCTCGGGGGTATTGTTGGTGTCGATGGGGTGGTGTTCACCCATTCCGACCGCTTGTATCATATGCGCGGGGATACCCCAAACATTCACCAAATGCCTTACTACTGAGGACGCCCGCTGGGACGACAATCCCCAGTTGTCCACGTACGGGCTGCCGGGGGCCATGGGTACATTATCCGCGTGACCCTCGACCACTATGGTGTGGCCTTGTTGTGCGTAATCCAAAATGGCGGGAGCCATACGGTCAATCATTCCTATCGCGGGGGGCAGTAAGACCGGCTGCCCGGGCTGGAAATGCGCGCGGTCATACATGACGACACGTACATATGATGCATCTTCGGGTACGAAAATACCGACATCTCCGGGTTGGCCCGGCGTATCGGTAACATCGTAAGGCGCCAGATACGTACGGAACGAATTCGCCATGATCGCCGCGATTTGGCCTTGGGTAAACACAGGCGTATCGGGCGGGAGTTCACCCGCGACATTCGGTGTGGGTATAGGTATCAACGGATCGGCGGGCGGGGGGGGATGCTCGAACATTGATGAATCCTCAAAAATACTTTCCCCCATACCCCGGCCAAAATTATCCCCTTGGATACCCTGTAAAAACTCCTGAAACTTGGCTTCGTCCACTTGCGCCATAGTAAACAATAATATAAAAAACACCATCAGTACCGTTACCATGTCGGCATAACTGGCAAACCAACCGGGCAGTACCATCTTTGCGCCTTGTTCTTTCTTTTTTTCCTTCATTATTCATCACCGCCGCCGCCCGCGGCTTCGGCTGCCTTGGCACCCACGCCGCCGCGAAGGGCCGGCGAAAGGAATGATTTTAATTTTTCTTCAATGATACGGGGGTTTTCACCCGCCTGTATCGAAAGCATTCCTTCGATTAACACGGTTTTTAATAATATTTCCTCACTGCTTACTTGCTTTAACTTGGAACAGATAGGGTTACACAAAAAGTTTGCCATGATACAACCGTAGAACGTCGTTACGAGCGCGACGCTGAGCATCGGCCCTATCCCGCCGGGTTCATCTAATTTGAGAAGCATAAGAACAAGGCCAACCATCGTACCCAACATACCCCAAGAAGGGGCGTAGGTAGCCATCATTTCCCATACGCCGGCAATCATACCGTGGCGGTCTTCAGTCCATGACCGTTCGGTTTCCATGATATCTTTAACCAACTCAGGGTCGGTGCCGTCCACGATCAGCATAACGCCTTTTTTTAGGAAAGCGTCGTCCATGCTGTTTGCGGATTCTTCTAATGCGAGCACACCTTCCTTACGGGCTGTGTTGGCGAGTTGTACGACTTTATCGATGGCGGCGGCGGGGTCCTGCGCGGGTGGTTTAAAAATGATGCCGACGGCTTTCATCGCCGTGACGAACGTACCTATTTTAACGGAAACGAAAGTAGCGGCAACCGTACCCCCGATAACAATCATAACGGAAGGGGCGTCGCCGAATTCCGCAATCATGGCGGGATTCATGTCACCTGTGATGAGGATAGCCAAAATAATGAAGAATGTACCTGCTATAATTCCGATAAGTGTGCCGAGTTCCAAACCATACAGCCCCTTTCGGGAGTTGTCTCATAGAACCATTCTATGTTTTGATTAATTTTTGTTTATAGGCAATTATTTTTTCCATCACTTCGTCCACGGTTTCCCGTACGATAACCTTTTTGCCTGACATCGTCGTGATGGTGGTATCCGGAGCTTCTTCAATCATTTCAATTTGGTCGCAGTTGACTAATACGTCACGGTCGTTGATGCGGGTGACGATTATCATAATATCCCTCCGCTCTCGTATTATAGGTGATACTACCATAATGACGGTTTCGTTACAATGGGAAATTATTCGTTTTTAATAAAAAACGTCAAAAAACGCGGGTCGGTTTTTTACTACCAACCCGCGTACGCCTATTTTTATCTCTTTAAGTTAACCAATTCTTGGATCATTTCGTCCGAAACGGAAATTAAACGGCTCGAAGCCTGGAAACCCCGTTGTGTGACGATCATATCGGTAAATTCCTGCGCCAAGTCTACATTCGACATTTCAAGCGCGCCCGATTGTATGTCGCCGATTTCACCGATGCCGTCGAACGTACCCGAGTTGGCGGTGACGGCCCATAGGTTTGAGCCCATACGCTGCAAGCCCGCGGGGTTTGAGAACATCGCTACCGGGATCTGCCCCAGTACGCGCAGGCGTCCGTTGGTGAACATACCCGTCACCGTGCCGTCACGCCCGATGGAGATATCGCGCAGCGTGCCGGGCGGGTTGCCGTTGATGGGTTCGAACCCGGCGTTGGTGTTCATACCGCCCCTGTTGAAGAATTCTGCCATGCTGAAGGTCATGGAACCGACGGGGGTACGGATAACGGGGGCCGTCCCTCCCGGGACATGGCCCGCTCCCGGTGCGGCGTATTCAATTACGGCACCGCCTGCGTCGCCGAAGGTCGCTCGCGGATTCGTTCCGCGGATGGGTACGATATGCATGGTAAAATCGTTCCCGGAGTTGACTTGCCAGCCTTGGTCGGCCCATGTTTGCGTACCCGTGGGTATCGGCTCCATCCTAACGGGTTCGGGGCGCAGGTTGGTACCCGTACCCGTCGCCTGCGTCGCGGGGCCTTTGCCCAACAGGTTACCCATCGAGTCAAACGCCAACGTCCCCGTGGGGCGCATGTTCGCGGCGATAACGTTGGTTGCGCCTTGCGGCGAATCGGCCAATCCGGTCCCGTCCGGCGTCCCGTGGATCAACATCCCCGCGTGGATACGCAACTGCGCCGGTACCACCGGGTTCGCCGCCGTGGAGCGCGTGCCGTCAAGCCACGCGTGGACTACGAAACCTTCGCTGACCGGCGGCGTGGCGTCGTTGAACACTTCCTCGCCTATGAATTCGAACGTCCAATAGTTGTTCGCACCCGGCGTATTGTGGTACGTGAAGCGTACGTCTATCACGTAGCTGTGGCCAAGGCTGTCGAAGATAGTCATGGTACGCATGATGTCGCCCCGTTTTACTTGATTCAAAAGCGTCGGATCGGCGGCGACTTCGGGGTCGGTTTCAACATACCGTATGACGTTGACCAAATCGCGGATGTTCAAATTGCCCGACAATTCCACGAAGGTCGTCGGTTCGCTCGGCATGTTCGCCTTTGCGCCGCTCATGGACAAGGGTACCAAGTTTGAACGGTTGACTTCCCAACGGCCCGTGTCTTCGTTTTCGAATACATCCCAGCCCATCAGCTGCATCCCGTTGATGCCAAGGTTGCCCCGTGCGTCCTTGTTTACGTTACCCGCGCGGGTGAAGAACGTACCCGACGAATCGCTCACGATAAATAAACCGTCGTTTTGTATCATAATGTCCATACCAAAGTCGGTACGTTGGGAAGCCCCTTGCGTCATGATATTGTCGATCGAGCCCATGGACAGCCCGAGACCGATTTGCTGCGGGTTTACGCCCGTGCGGCCCACGTCGGGGTTGGCCGAGGTTGCACCCGATAAATTTTGGTAAAAAGCGTCGCGGAAGGTGGCCCGCGCCGTCTTATAGCCAACCGTGTTTACGTTGGCGACGTTGTTTGCTATTACGTCCATCCTTGTTTGGTGTACGCGGAGCCCTGAAACCCCGGTAAACATGGAACGCATCATTTTGAGTAACCCCTTTCGTTAACCCGTACCAAAGTCCGGTACCGGTTACCTATAAGAAAATTCGGTGATTGGGTTGGGATTCCTTCTGTCGGTCGGGAATCCGTGCCTCCCCGTGGGGTCCGGCAACATCTGTTTTATACAATCACCGCGCCGTCGATGTTTGAAAATACGTTGTCCTGCCTGTTCATAGCGGTTATCACCGTGCGCGAGCGTATGTTTACCACAAGCGCCACATCGTCCATCAATATCAGCGAATCGCGTATACCTTTTTCCTGCGCTTTACCGATTGCCGTACCCAAGCGTGTAATTTGATCGTCGGAGAGCTTGATATCGCGCGAGTCCAGCCGTAATGCCGCGTGTTTGGAAAATAATACGTCGCGGAAACTTACCGAAGGTTGCTGGATGGGTTGTCCCTGTTGCGTAACTTGCCTTGCCGCGGTATCAATGCCGACTACATTCGGGCGTACATTCGGTGCAATCATTTGTTGTTCCCCGCTACCCTGTCCGCAAGGAATACCAGATAGCTGACTTCCCGTCTTTCGGAGGTGCCGTCCGCGTTCTCCATCAACACGTTAAAGAAGGGTACGCCGTTACGGATGGTGATATCCTCCACCACGCCGCTGACATCGATGTGTTGGATGAATTGGTCCACGTATTTGATGGCTTCCATCGCGTAGTTGATACGTTCCACAAATTCGCGCGTGCCGTTGGCGAAGACCAAGTATGCGCGGTTGTTTTGGATTTCCACATCCGCCAGCTTGTCGCCGTTGGTAAAGACCTGCGAACCGATGAGGATCGGGCCGTCCGATATGGACGCTACTTCCCACGGAAACACTTCACGGTTGCCGATGACCAATACCGATTGGTTGCCGCTGATCTTGATGTAATTGACCCTTCCTTCCACGAAATCGGTCACATCCCCTTGCGCGTTGTGCACCAAGGCTTGTACAGTGCGACCTACCATGTCCTGCACGCGGGATTGGTTAACGGCGTTCAGTACACTGTTGATGGGGTTGACGGGATTTTCGCCGACCGCACGCACCGCGGTGAAGGGTACGTCGTGGCCGTCCACGAACAGGAATACCTCGCCGCTTTGGATCGTCACGCCCTGCACCACGCCGTAGTTCTCAATCCATTCGCCCGATTGGGGATGGCGGAAGCCGAATTCCACTTCCTGCCCGATCATGCCGAAGGCTTGCGAACGTTCGAAGGACTGGTTAAGGTTGACCATTTGCTCAAGCGCCGAGAATTGCGCCATTTGCGCCATAAAATCGCGGTCGTCCATCGGGTTAAGCGGGTCTTGGAACTTAAGCTGCGTCATCAACAGGTTAAGGAAGGCTTGGCGATCCATGTCGCTGTTGGGTACACGTTCGGAGTTTGCCCAGTTGGATAGTTCCGACTGCGGGATATCGCCGATGTTTGACCATAAAACGTTGTTTGCCATTATTTTGCTCCTTTCATCAGGATGAGGTGTTGCTACGCCGACAGGTCGATCGTTGCGTCGAAGTCGATGCTCGTTGTCGTTGCGACCGCTTCTTCGACCGATTCGACGCTTGCCGCACGGTTACGCGTATTTTGGCGGCCTTGTGCGAATCGGTTCATACGCTCGTTTTCATCGTCGCGTACCGAAACGCTCAGTTCCGAGAATTGGATGCCCTGATCCTGCAACGCGTCGCGCAATTGGTTAAAGCTGGATTCGAGCGCTTCCCGTACGCGTTGGCTTTCGGCGATAAATTGGGCGGTTACGATGCCGTTTTGCGTCAGTACGCGCAGCACGATGTCGCCGAGCGATTCCGGACGCAGGGTCAGGCGCATTTCGGTTACCTGCTCGCCCGTATGCACGCGGATTTGCGACATGATTTGGTTAATGACATCGGCGGGATCGACGTTTTGCGCCGCTTGGGCTTGTTGCGTTACCTGCACCGATTGCACGCGGTCTTCCACCTGATTTTCCATCGGGCTTACGTTGACGGCGGCGGGGTCGATAAAGGCTTCACCCGCGGGTATCAAGGGTGCGCCTTCCGCGGATAACAGCGGTTGCGACTCGGCTGACGCGCTTGCGGCGGTCGCCGTTTGCGTTGACGCGGATGCGCTTGCCGCAGACGCTGATGGCCTTGGTGCCTGCGCGTCGGTTTCTTCCTCGATGGGTGCGTCGCTTACGATGATTTCGCCGTCCCTTTCGGCATAGCGTAAGCCTTCAACGATGGGAACAGCGGTTCCTTCCGATTGCGTTGTTGCGGCTGTTTGCGTTGCCGTGGTTTGTTGCGCCGTCACAACCGCTTCGATCGGCGTTTCGGCGGCTTCCGCCAGTTGGACCATGGCTTCGTTTACGGCTTTGTAGTTTACCGGAAATTCCGGTTCACCCAGCAATGCCGCAGGGCTTTCCGCTCCGTATACCTGTTGCAGCAATGCGGTCACGTTCTGCGGCTCCGTCAAATCCTGCGGGACCAGTTCGGCTTGCGCCAACATAATACCCAGCACATCCGATTGGATTTGCAATATTTCGGCGACTGCGTTAATGATTTCCATTTCGGGTATGGGGTTATGGATGTCGCAAACGGCGTTTGCTTCCGCGGACGCGGCTTCATACACGGCGGCATGGGATTGGCCTTTATCGTCGTGTGCGGGTTCCCCTTCCGATGAACGCGTTTCGCCGGCGCGCCGCGTATTGCGGGGTTGTTCCGCCGACCGCGAGGCTTCCGGACCGTGCGTGCGCGATTCCGATGGGTTACGCCTTTCGTTTCGATTGGATGCGGGGGTGATCGCCTCGGTAGCGCGGATGCCTTCGCGCCGTTGCGCGTCGGCGAAGATAAGCTCGAAGCCGCCTTGGCTTGCGCGTTCGACGGCGAACAGATTGCGGGGCGTAAGTCTGATACCCGACGCGTTTAATGTTTCGTGTGTTTGCATGGATTTCCTCCTTTCCTTTAGGGTTAGTCGGTGTCCGTATCGTTTTCACCATTCTCATCTACATCGTCATATTCTTCTTCCGGCGTTATATCCTCGAACGTTTCGGGCAGCGGCGGGGTAAACAATGCGGGCGCCATAGGCGGCAGGACCGGGACGGGCATGGATATCAAACGAAGCATATGGGCGGCGATTTCGGCGTCCATTCTATCCAGTATCGCACCCCGTAAGGGATTCGACATGGCGTTGAGTATGCTGACCAACAAATCGATATCGGTCAACCGCAGGTTTACCAGCACGTCGGCGGCGTTCCTTTCCTGCATGTTGCTCAGCGTCCTTACCTGTGACATGACCGATTCGTCAAAATCACGCAAAGCGATCGAATCGCGCGCCAACCGTTCGTAGAACTCAGGCATAATATACTGTATATGGTTAAGGAAGGCGTCCGGATCGCCGCGTGCGATCATGGCGTTAAATTCGGCGCTCACGCGTTGGTATTCAAACCAATGGTCGCGGAAGGGGCGCAGCCGCGCGATAAGGAGCAGGTGCTCGCGTTCCCGCGCCGATTGCGCGTTTATTTGCGATTGCAACACCTCGATTTCACGTTCCAGCGCGCGTATCATGTTCGCCAATTGGCGGGCATCCATTTCCTCCAGCGGAATCTCTTCGCTTTCTTCCTCCGCGGGCGGGAACAATCCCCCCACCAGCGGCGCGTTGCGCAGATACGGCATAAGCGTACCCTCGCGGAAGTCAAACAAGTTCAACCCTACGACGGTGATGACGCCGCCGATGATCAACACCAGTAAAATAATGATAATAAGACCCCTTTTACCTTTTTTGGGCGGGGTCTTTCCTTTGGGGGTGTTGGGTTTTTTTATCTGCTCGTTTAGCCGCTTTGTGATTTTTTCGTCGTCCATCGGTTATCCTGCCTTCCCGTCCTGCGCATTCTTATATTTAAAACTCACCAATTCGTCCATCAGCTTCTGTTCCGCGAGTTGTTCTTCTTTGATGAACTCCTCGCGTGCGTTGTCACGTACGATTTCGAGTGCCTTGCGTTCCTTCATCGCTTCGACGAGCTCCGACCGTTTCTTGTCCGCGAAGGCTTCGGCGGCTTTGACATGTTCTTCCTGCTGCTTGATGTGATTTTTTAAGCGTTCGATTGAGGTATTTAAATTCCTTATTTCGATGGGGTCGATGGCATTCATCGCAGCCATGCGGAAATCCTCGATTTGCCGTTCCCGTTGCTCGTTCATTTGCCGCAGGAGATTTTTTTCCTCTTCCAATTTCCGTACGGCTTTGCTGTATTCCAGCTCCTTTTGCTCCTCGATTTGTTCCTTTACGCCCAAATATTGCTGCAGGCGGAAGTTAAACCGCGCCATCAGGATAAAATCCCTTTCATAAGCTCCCGCGCCTGTTCGAACGAAAACTTATCCTCCACGGCTTGCGTGAGGAAGTCGTTGATCGGGGCGTGTTTGGCGATGGCGTCGTCAATTTCCGCGCTTGAACCCTTTACGTACGCGCCGATGTTGATTAAGTCCTCGGAATTGGCGTATACAGCCATGGATTTTTTGATTCCGTTGGCGTTCGTTTTATGATCTTTGTCCACGATGTCGGACATACAGCGCGAAACGCTGGCCAACACGTCGATCGCGGGGTAATGGTTTCGGTTTGCGATCTTGCGTGAAAGCACGATATGCCCGTCCAACACCGATCGGGCGGTGTCGGTAACGGGCTCCGTTAAATCATCGCCATCCACGAGTACCGTGTACAACCCCGTTATCGAACCCTTCGCGTCATTTCCTGCGCGTTCCAAAAGGTGCGGAATCTTGGCAAATACCGATGGCGTATACCCGCGCGAAACGGGCGGTTCGCCGATGGCCAAGCCCACTTCCCGCTGCGCCATCGCATAACGTGTAAGGGAGTCCATAAGCAGCATGACGTCTTTTCCTTGGGAACGGAAATATTCCGCAATACTGGTGGCAACTTCGGCGCACTTCAAACGCACGAGCGCGGGTTTGTCCGACGTTGCGATTACGAGGATCGAACGCGCCAATCCTTCCTTACCCAAATCCTTTTCGATGAACTCGCGCACTTCCCTGCCCCGTTCGCCCACCAGCGATATGACGTTGATATCCGCTTTCGTATTACGTGCGATCATACCCATAAGCGTGGATTTGCCCACACCCGACCCGGCGAAGATACCCGCGCGTTGGCCCTTACCGATGGTCAATAACCCGTCGATGGCCTTTACGCCCAATGTCAACGGGTTTTCGATCCGTTTGCGGTGCAGGGGATTGGGCGCGGGGTTGGTCACGTTAAATTCCACGCCGTCGTCGATTTCGGGTTTTCCGTCCATGGGGCGGCCCAAACCGTCAAGCACCCTTCCCAACAATTTATCGGAAACGCGAACGGTGATGGGGCGTTCCTGCGCTTCCACGATATTACCGGGCCCCACGCCCGCCATATCATCCAGCGGCATTAACAGGATATGGTTTTCCTTAAACCCCACGACCTCGGCGAGGACGGGCGTATCATATTTTTTGGCTTTGATGTGGCAGGTTTGCCCGATGTATACGTCGGGGCCGGTGGATTCGATGGTCAGCCCCACTACCTGAGATACGCGGCCCAGCTTGCGGATGTAGTTTTTATCCAGTACCGAACGGTACTTCGCCAGGTTTACGTTCATATAAAGGGATCACCTATTAGGGGATTTTGTTTTTATGTGTATCGCCTCCCCCGCGGGGGTTACGGGTGTTTAAAAAGCAATTACTTTTTAATTAATATAATGGCTTATCAGGCACAACAAATTAATAATATTAACTCTTAATTTATATAAATTGAGAAACAATTTCATCAAATATATTACCCAAAGGCGTTTTATTTTCAATATGCCGGTCTAAACGCTTTTCAACATATAATAATTTTGCCGTTTCCATAGCTTTTGGATTATCTTTTTCAAAAAAGGTTAAGAACCTGTTCGTTGATTCATTATTTGATCTAAGAACGAAATAAGCCGTGATTACAAGCTGTACCTTTTCCAATTCCGGATTAAAATCAACCATTACCTTTTTTGATATAAAATACGGATCTTTTTCACAATAATATGCCGCTCCGCCAAACCCATCCCTCGCAGCAATTTTTAATTTTCGCAGATTTGACATAACAAGTGCGCCCATACACATCGGGCAAGGTTCTAATGTCGTATATAAAGTGTAACTGCGGACATTCGGAAACTTTGCGACATTTAATTTTTGAATGGCGTCCGTTTCGGCATGGGCTATTATAGGATTTAATATGCCTTTTTCATACGAACGGTTTCGTCCTCGGGATATAATCTCGTCGTTTTCGTCCGTTATTACCACGCCAACGGGGTATGAACCGCATATAAAGGATTCCCATGCTTGCTCAAAAGCGGCTTGCCAAGGTTTTGTCAGCGTATTCCACATTTTTATATGCCTCCAATTATTGGCTGTATGATGTCTGTTGCTATGTTATTAATGCAGATTTGCTTTTTTATCGGCTTCCCCCGCGAAGGTTACGGGTGTTTAAAACATTTACTGTTTAAATAAAATAATGCTCTTATGCTATTCAGCTATTCTGACAATCGGTATCCAATATTCCATTATTTGCTCCTTGCCAAATTTGCCGTCATGGTCAAATCGGCATATTACAAATTCCGAAATTCCGACACGACCGTTTGCATCCCACAAAAAACGCTTATAAACATTTTTGTTTTCAGCAAACCATTTATCAATATCTGCATACTGCGGGTTTTGGTCGATTTTATGGTCTATATCGAACACTACCCATTCCATTGCCGGAATACATAGTAATTCATAATGCGAAGACACAATTTTTTCTTTTTGGCGGCAGGCGGTAAATACTTGTTCGCCTTCAGTTGGAAAAAACCATACTTCGTAACCTGTCCAATCAATAAGTTCCGGTGGTTCATAAATTTCTGTTGTTTTTTCATATTTTTCCCACGAATTTCCTCCGCTTGGTTTTACGAGGAATCCGCAAAAAAATAATTCATCATGCTTAATTATTTCCATTTCAACACCACCAAATATAAATCACGCACGCCCATAAAAATACGGTTACATAAGTACTCAGATACACAAAAACAAACTTGCTTTTTTTATCGAGCCAACCGTACCCCGGCGAGCGGGGGGGGATGCCCACGGAGCGATTGGCGAAAATGGGTGCATGGCGGCGAAGGGACGGCTTACGTGAAATCGAGAAGGCTCCGCTTGCGGAGACAAGCGATTTCACTTGCCGTACCGAGCCGACATGTACCCATTTTCGCCACAAGCGACGGGGGCATCCCCCCGCTCGCCGGGGTGTGGATAACCACGTTCAACCATTCAGCAAATAAGTTATATTCTGATGAAGCGCTTCGAACTGCTGCCCCAAACTGCAATCGATATTCCCAAAAGGTGTCTCAATAATGCAATCCATCGAACCCAAGCTCAAATCCTTAACAATATCCAACTTAACCGAACCGTCAGTCAAAGCCATGATCTTCTCTTTATTATCAACAGCGGTTTCGTAATCATCCGCGGATACATAAACCACAACAGTACCCGTAATGGTTGCGCTTTGCATACCCAACCTTACCAAAGACAAAATAATATCGGGGTTTAACGCGACGGCGTTACCGATCAGCTTGGTAGCGATGCCGATAAGCAGCTCCACCATTTCCGGTTCAAGCCTTTGCTGCATTTTCTTGCGTTCGGCTTCGGCATCCGCCAATACCTTCCTTGCTTGCGCACGTATGGTATCACCCTCACGCGTAGCCATGGTCAAACCCTCGTTATAACCTTCTTCCTTTGCTTGTTCCTTCATTTTAATTATTTCGTTCTTTGCGGCGTTTCGCATGGCTTCCTGTTCGGCGGCCCCGGCGTCCTGCGCATCTAAGATGATCACTTCAGCCTCGCGGCGTGCGGCGTCCAAGAGCTTTGCGGCCTGCTCCTCAACGGAAACCTTGAGGATATCGTGTACGGGACCGTCGGCCGATTCGTCTTCCTGCGCGGAGCCGTACGACACGGGGTCGTTTATATTGATGACCACCTCGTTGTCACGGTCCATCGTGTAATTACGGAAAATCCTAGACGATGACATCGTCCCCTCCGCCGCGGGCCACCACGATATCGCCCGAATCCTGCATACGACGTACGATATTTACGATCTTTTGCTGCGCTTCCTCGCGGTCGGAGCGGCGTATCGGACCCATGTAGTCCATTTCCTCTTGGATCATGGCCGCCAAACGCTTCGACAGGTTGGCGAATATATGGTTCTTAAGTTCTTCGGAGGCACCCTTAAGCGCGATGCCAAGGTCCTTTTGGTCAACTTCGCGCAGTACGTTCTGCACGTCACGATTACCCAAAGCGAGAATATCTTCGAATACGAACATCTTTTTACGGATTTCTTCAGAGAGTTCCACATCCTCGATTTCCAGCGTTTCGAGGATATGTTTTTCCGTCGTGCGGTCTACGGCGCTTAGAATTTCGACGACATAATCGATGCCGCCCACCTGCGTGAAATCCTCGGTCATAAGCGACGACAGGCGTTTTTCGAATACCTTCTCCACTTCCTTGATGACCTCCGGCGACGCGCCCGTCATGAGCGCGATACGCCGCGCCACGTCGGCTTGTTTTTCCGAAGGCAGGTTCGAAAGGACATCCGCCGCTTGTTTGGGCCGCAGGTACGATAGGATCAACGCGATGGTTTGCGGGTGCTCGGCGGAAATGAAGTTGGTGATTTGGCCGGCCTCGGCTTTGCGCACGAAATCGAACGGGCGCACCTGCAGGCTTACGGTCAGCTTTGACAATACCTCGTACGCCTTGGTTTCGCCCAGAGCCCTTTCCAGTATACTCTTGGCGTAAGCGATACCGCCTTCGGTGATATATTGCTGCGCCAAGCATATTTGATAGAACTCATCCAGCACGGCGTCCCGCGTTTCGGGCATGACATGCTGGGTATTTGCGATTTCCAGCGTCAGGCTTTCGATTTCTTCTTCCTTAAGGTGCTTAAAGATATTGGCGGATTTCTCCGGCCCGAGGGTTATCAGGAGTATCGCGGCTTTTTCACGGCCTGTCAGTTGGTCCACGGAAACGGCTGCCGGCATGGGTTACCACTCCTCTGCGTTAAGCCAGTTGCGCAAGAGCGCCGCCACGGCTTCGGGTTTTTCGTTCACGAATTTATCGATTTGCTTTTTGATTTCGTTTTCTTGGTCGTATTCGATTTCCTTCAGGCGTTCGGCCTCGTCCTTGGCTTCCTCAAGCTGCGTGGTGGCGAGCAGGTCTTCTACGGACAGCTCCGGTTCCACCTCTTCCTCTTCTTCCTTCCTGCGGGCCAATACGGCGAACAGCAACATGGCGATGAGGAGCAACAAAACGGCCAACATGATAATCGTGGCGATGGGGAGCGGGGTTTCCTCAACCTCAATAATGGTGAAGACCTCCTGCACCCTGACGGCTACGTTGGAGAACGGTATACCCGTAGCGACGGAAATGTATTCACGTATACCCATCGCTTCGGCGGTGTCGAATTCCACCACAAAGCCGGGACCATCGTCCTTAAACGCCAACCAATCCTCACGGGTTGCGTAAGGGTTGCGTTCAAACCAGTCTTTCTCGAATATATTGGTTAAACGCGTAACGGTTACCCCGATAAACGACGTATTCGTGTCCATACCTCCGGGGCCGATACGGATAAATTGCTCATGTACGTCGTGTACGAAACTTTCGGTCCTGTCGCTGGCGGAAGCACGCGCCGCGCCGGGGTCGCCGAATTGGTACGAGGGTGTTGCCTGCATGTTCGCACCCAAGCCGGGTCCCCAGGGGATACCCAAGATACCTTCCGCTTCCTGCTGGCTGATTTGCCTGAAGGTCGGCAAACCGTCTTCCGTTCCGGTCGGCGCCCTAACGGAAATGATACGTTCTTCCCTGTCTATGAATTGGTCGTAATTGATGTTACGGATGATATCCACTTCGTCGTATATATGCCTGAATGAACTGCGTATATCGTCAACCATTTGTATCTCTTGGCGTTGCCTCATGTTCGCGACATCCATCGCGCTGTCGTTTTCCGGGATCATCGCGCCCATAAATATCGCGTTCGAATGCTGGTCTATGATCGTGATATTTTCAAGCTCCAATCCCCGCACCGTGGTCCGCAGCAATTCGGCGATATTCCGCCCTTCCGACGGGGTGAAGTGACGGGTAGTGGTCAACATGACACTCATCGTCGCCGGGGGTTGGTTGGGGCGCAGCATCAGGTTCCTGTCGGCTTGCACGACCGTAACCCTTGCGTTGCTTATGCCGTCCATATTCATTAATGTGTTTTCCAAGTCCGACGTAAAGGCCGTCATCAATATCGCCGCGCTTTGCGCTTCGGTTGTGCCCAAACCGACTAAGTCCAACGCATCCGTCAATTCCATACGGGATGCCGTCGTACCCGCGTTTGAAAACACGGCCGCCAAAGCGGCGGAACGGTCACGGGCGGGTACGTCTATCTGCGTCCACGAGCTGTTGGGTCTGCTGCGGATACCTTCGGCTTCCAGCGCGGCATGGATTTGGCTGATTTCCGACCAATTGCTCCTGTCGTACAGCGGTATCCAACGCGTACGCAAGGCAAAATACAAAAATAAAACCAAGACCAACAACAGGGCGACCGTTACGCTTACCAGTTGTATCTGCTGGCGGCGTGTGAGGGCATCCCATTTGGCCTTGATCGGCGTCAGGATCCTTATCAATTGTTCAGGCATTGCTCACCTCATAGGCAAAGCCATAGTATGCAAGTCTCTATCACATCCTTGTGATTATTTACGTCCCTGTGTCGTACTAACTTAGCATATATAAGCAAATTTTTGTTTATATCTGCGTTTTAGATCTGCATCCTCATGATTTCTCGGTAGGACTCGATAATGCGGTTGGTTACCTGTACGGTAAAGTTAAGCGATGTGGCGGCCCTGTCCTGTGCCAATTGGACGCTCAGGATGTCGTCGATGCGCCCTGTAGCTAAATCCAATTGCAAACGTTCGGCATGGAGCTGGTGCTCGTTGGAGGCCATCATCATGTCCATGGCCGCGCCGAAAAAAGCGGAGAAGGGATTGTCGGGCACATCTTCCGTTCGCAAGTCGTGTTTAATCAAGCCGAAGGGGTTCATATCGGCGGGCTGCAAGGGATTGATGTTGGTGGAAATCAATGTCATGGTTTATCAGTTCCCCCTTCCGATTTCCAGCGTGCGCGACACGATGCCGCGGAAGCTGGTCATGGCCGTAATGTTCGCTTCATACGAACGGCTGGCGGAGATCATGTTCACCATCTCCTCCACGATATTGACGTTGGGCATACGTACGTACCCCGCTTCGTTTGCGTCGGGGTGGGTGGGGTCGTACACGAGGTGGCCGGGGCTGGGGTCCTGCACAACATGGCTGACCCGTACGCCCTCACCTTGGTAACCCGTAAGCGCATCGCCGAACACACGATGGAACGGGCCCTCCCGCGGGATTTGCTCGAAAAGCACCGTACGTTTTTGGAAGGGGCCGCCGTCCGCGGTACGGGTGGTGTTGACGTTTGCAATATTTTCCGCGATTACGTCCATACGGAGCCGTTGGGCCGTAAGGCCGGAAGCGGCGATGTTTATCGAATTAAAAAAGCTCATGGATTACCTCCCCGAAATGGCCATGTTCAGGCGCCTGGAATTGTTGAGTACGCTGTTGACCATCGTTTCGTATTTGACGACGCTGGTGTACAGCCGCACCATTTCGGACTCCATGTCCACGTTGTTGCCGTCTATGCGGTAGGCGAAACCCAAATCCTGCGATCGGAGTGCAGGCCTGACGCCCGTTAAATCCAACCGCCCCGTAGCGCGCCAATTGGTGATGGCTTGCCCCAGAGCGGCCTCAAAGTCCACCGTACCCGCTACGAAGTACGGCGTGTCGTTATTTGCGATGTTGTTCATGATAACATCCATACGCGCACCCGTCGCGTGCATAGCCGTTCCCAATGCGAGGTTTTGGTTATGCATAGCCTGTGTGAGCATATAAATCCCTCCCCTAACCGACAGTATAGTATTTTTATCGTGTTATGGCAAATATTTTGGCATGTAATTTCAACCAATTATATATAATTATATATCGGCACGTATAAAAAAAACCTTTCATTTTCTGCATCGAAAGGTTCTTTTTCGACGGAATGCGTTACTTTGCTTCAATTTGAAGCGGAACGGAATCACTTCAAACGGTTTATATAGATTTCGATACGGTTTATGCTGCCGTCCCTGATAAACAACGCATGGCTTTGCACTTTGTCCAAGGTTAACCTATCCGATTCGCAAACGGTTTGTCCGGTTGCATGGACCGCTATCTTTTCACGCGCCGACAAGCGGTAAACCACGGGTACCTGACAAATGGTGAACGCCAGCGAATCCGCGGGCAAGGGTAATTCGACGGCTTCGCCCGCGACGTTTATATATTTAAAAACCGAAGGTTCCTTCAGGAATTCCGACGGCTTGAGCAACGACGGGTCAAAGGTCAAGGTGCCTTCCGATACGTTCACGCCCAATTCCGCCATACGCGTAAGGATGTCCTCCTTCACTTGTCCGGTCATGCCCGGTTGCTGGGCGGGCATGTCGTACGGGCTGTGCGAATACGGCTCCAACGGGAACGCGCCCCATTCGGCGGGCGTTTTGCGGAAGCCGAAGCCTTCCTGTAAGCGGTAGTATGTGTCCTTTAACGCGCTTGCCGTTTCACTTTCCCCATCCTCTTTGATCGTTTGGTTAATGGCTTCCAACAAGCTCAACATAAACTTTGCGTTCTGGTGCCAATAAATGCACCCGATGCCTTCATATTTATACATAATGCCCGAACGCCCCGTAAACTGCTTGTGGGCGAACACATGCTCATATATTTCACGGACATATGCCGCTTCGTGGGGGGGTGCCTTGAGTGCGTTTAGCCATTGCTCCACGTCGCGCGATTGCCGCACGTCGTGATGGAAGCGCGTTTGCCCCGCCGCGTCCTTCGCGACGAATCCTTCGTGGCCTTGGTTAAGCAACGAAACCAAAAACGGCGATTTCGTCACCATAAACGGAGGGATCACGTTGCGTTCGGTAAACGCCTTCAATCGTTTCATGGGGTACAGGAAGAATTGGCCGACCTTCGGATTAAATAAATCGCTCGCTTCCATGGCTTGCGTTAACGCAAGCGCTTCGCCCGCGTTTAACCTTCCGCTGCCCAGCACGGCGGTCTGCCCCTCCAGCATGAGGAACATGGGGGTGATTTCCAAACCGCCATCGGTCAGCGTAAGGATGTTATAGGAATGGTACATGCCGTCCTCGCGCTTATTCATATCTATGGTTTCGGCTAAGGTTTCCGTCGCGGTTTCCAAGAAAACGATGATTTCATCGACCGTTAGCGTTTCCTTTTTGCTGATGTTCCCGCTTTTGATGAAGTTGCCCGCGTATACCCTGCCGCGGTAATCGCAATATGCCGTCCCCGTTTTGTCCAAAAACGCGCGGGGGGTTAGGTTTTTACGTTCGTTTAACGCGTCGAGGATCCTTGCAAACCATTCCTTTATTTCGGCATATAAAGTAATTTCGCTTGCGTTCATTCCCCGCAACAACCGAATACAGCAACCCAAATGGCGGTACAGTTGATATACCGTCACCATGCTCAACCCGTTGCCGACGATGGCGTTGTTGGCGTCGTTCCATTCGGGGCGTTGGGTATTCATCCATATGCCGCCGCCGATGACGAGGTTGGACAGCTTGGCGAGTATCGGTACGAGCAGTTTTTCCGTGAAGGAAACGTAGTGGAGCCTTTCGCCGTGCATAATCAGTTTGCCGTCCATACCGTACCGCTTCGCACGGGCCATCAATGCATCGTGTTTTTCCGCGTTAAACCGTATGGTGCGCTTCGAATCCCGCATCATGTTTACATACGGCGCAATTTCGTACGGTACCTCGGCGTAGGTGTAAGCGTCGCATTGCGTCAGTTTCTTTAACGTATCGGGCGCGTACGCCATCATCCATTCCAACAGCTTGGTCAGATAAACGATTTGATGGTCGCCCCAATAGCCGATACCCGCCCATGGGTCGTGCGGTACGGGGATTTCCCAATCGATGCCCTCATGGTTAATGCGGTAAGGGTTAAAGCCGTCCGCCGTGGAGGCGTTAAGGAATTTGGTAATAATCGGGGCGATAAAACCGGGGAAGCTCAAGCTCAGGGCTTCCCAATTTTGGAAGATATCGCGCCAATTGCCTTCATAATGGTACAGACGGTTACCGTCGCCATCCTTTACGCGGATATTAAAATGATTCCACGGGCGCGAAGGGTCGCCGTGCCTTCGTGAAAACGTCAGCGGCAGGAATTCCATGCATAAACGCACCAAATCGGGGTCCCCGTCGGCAAAAGCGCGGGTATGCAATTCAATGATGTCCCCCACCCCGTCGTCACGCAGGGCTTGTAAGAATTCCGCCCGACGTTTCGCCGTACCTTTATTACGGATCGCGGCAAAATCCTCAAACGCATCCAAATCCAGCGAATACCCGTCAAGGAACACGCCGCCGCGCATGTTGTTGTACAGCACGTTCATGTAATGACGGATACAGCCGTTTTCGTCGGCGGTATGCTGTATACCGTCCGCCGCGGCTACGATACGGATGAGCTCATCCGTACCTTTTTTTATATCGTCTTCGATGTTTTTCCTTAACTTGTCATTGGGTTGTCGGTTCACTTCATTTAATAACGCCACGACTTCACGTTGGTTGAGCTTCGCGTCGAATATATAAAGCCAGCTTTTTCCGCCGCTTGGCATGAGCTCTATCGTTTGCACGTTCATAAATGCGCCTTTGCGCCCGTGGGATTGGGTTTCGTTTTCAATTGCCTTACCCATCGCAAAGTCCAATACTTGGCGGGAAGAAAGCAGGTACGTCCCCGCGTCCCCGATATACCATGTAATGTTGGCGTGCATGACTTCAATGGGCTCAACCGTATCGCCGATGGTGGAGGTCAGATAATAGACGGCCATTTTGCCGTTATCGGGGCGCTCCGCTACCTTGTACGCGTCGGTTAAGCAACTCGAACCTTGCGCCAAGGAAGGATGGATACCGTACGGCATGACGTTTTCCACGCCGTCAAGGACCTCTGCTTGTATGGTTTCTTTTCCGATATTTTTTATTTCTGCTGTACGTACCAAGCCGTATTTTTCGCTCGTTTCCCACCGATATGAAAAAACCAACCCCAAATCACGGTTGATTTCTTCAAACAAAACCGCATCCCCGCTCACGCGTTTATACAGGTTCCGCTCGATTTCATATGGGTTGTCGTAACCCGTGTCGAACGGTTCCCACAGGCGTCCCTTTGCCCGTATCAGCGTTTTTGGTCCGGTAGCGGTCGCCAGATGCAGCCTGTCATCCGTCTCGTACGGAAAGATACTGTTGCCCGCGTTCTCCCGCCCGGCGGCGGGTGCGCCGTTGGAAGAAAGGTACATCCACACATCACCGGCGCCTGCTAAGTTGATAAAAAAAGGCGGCATGTTTCGTAAATCTTCGATTTGATAATATTTACCGCTCGGTTTGATCGCAAACATAGTTTGCCTCCTATGGATAATCCGCCGCAAACAGCGGAAGGGTTCACCGCCAGTCAGGCATCGCCGTCGTTGACGTCCCTTCCTCCACTATGCGGGTTTCCGGATGAGTGGTTATCGTCGCCGATATGATTTCCTCGGAAATAAGTTGCCCGTTTATAAATACCATACGCACGACGACCGTCCTTTCGCCTTCTCTGCCCTCTTGTAATATGTTTATGTCCCCCAAGGCCATTTGATCATTGGTTTCCCGTATCACTTCCATGGGGATCACTTCGGTACGGGTTTCGTCTTGGGTTGTACGTACGGACAGGAAAGGGCGTGTCGTCCGTATGTCAAGCACGTCGCCCGGGCGGATGATCGGGTTTGTGGGCAGGTTGTTGTCTTCAAGCAAGCGATTGAGCGTAATGCCGTGCATACGGCGGATCAGGTCCGGATTATCCCCTTCGCGTACGATATATTGGATAATCGTTTCCACCTCGCGGTCGAGCCGTTCGATTACGGCGTCCGCGCTCATCAAGTCCCCGTCCGAAACGATGACTGTCCTGTATTCCCAACCTTCGATGATCGCTTCGGTCGTATCGGGATTACGATGCGCATTGATAAACCAATTAGCCACATGTTCCGCCAAGGCCCGTGTCCTCATTATCGCGATATGTTCCCCACCCACATATATGGCGGTCGCTTCGATTTGATATGTAAAGATTTGGCTGACTTCCCGTATAATCACATCCAGCGTCTCATGGTATCGCCGGTTTGCCCGCACGGGTTCGAGCGATACCCGCTCATTAACCCGTATGGCCGCATCCACGCTGCGCGCACGGTGGGCGACGGCTTGCGCTTGGATATTTTCGGGATCCCAATCGCGGGTTTCACGGTTTAAGGGCAAATAACCGATACGTTCGCCGTTAACGTAAACCGCCAACGCATTGTTGCTCATCAGCATAACGATACCCAATACGATCAATCCCACGCAAATAACCCCCAAAGAGGCAAGACCCAGCCCCCCGGCAATCCTTCCGGGGGGCTTTTTCTTCTTCTTGGGGGGTGGCGGTGCCGGGCGTCGATACCCGTGCGACCGCTGGGCCTGTTCGAAATGGCTCAGGCCCTTATCCGGCGGGGATCGGTGCTCGGGCCGCGGGGGCGGCTTCCTCCAGTTCGAGGTATCGCCCGGCGTCGGCATTTCCAACCTTACCGGTTTGGGGAGTGGTTTTAGATTGTCGGGCGATTTTCCGCTCACGGCAGTATCGTCACCGCCCTTGCCACGTTGGATTGCGGTCCGACCATGACAATGTAGATATTCATATTGACGCGTAACTGGTTAAAGTCCAAACGTGCGCCCGTTGCGGTGTTTATCGTAGTATTATCGATGATAATCGTATGGCTGCGTTGCGTTTGGCCGTCCATACTGATTACGACCAGTTGTTGGCCCGTACGGATCGCTTGGATGTATCCCAATACGGCAGCCGTTTGCTGTCCGCTTTGCGCAACGACTTGGATATCCATAACCTCCCAACTATCCAGAAATATCCTTATATCCATGCCGATACGCAGGGAATATATATCGTACATACCCGGCATGATCGTATACACGTGGGAATGACCCGTTTCCTTCAGCACCGTTATTTGCGATAAATGTTGGTTGATACGTATTTCCGTTAAGCGCCCCTGTACGATCGTTTGTTGGCCCACCGCATGGAGCTTCGTCATCGTGCCGCTTTCCAACGTGGCCGTAACGGCATCGCCGATACGCAGGTCCGCAAGCGTCACGTTCAGGCGATTGCCGCGTGAAATAAGTGTTACCGCCGTTACGCGCAGTTCATATAATTCTCCCGTTAACGTTTCTATGATGATTACTTGGTTACCTTGCGTATCTACGCTTCGCCTCTCCAATAGCGTTCCGCTTACTTCGCGTTCGCGGTCCTCCAATTCCAATTCGTATATCACCGTGCCGTTAAAGCGGAAGAACGCGATATCGTTCTGTTGCGCGTCCGATAGGGGTACGGTGACGCCTCCGCGTGTAATCTTGGCGTTGGGCGCGAAGGTAAACGTGCGTTCCTCGTTTACGATTTGGCCCGTAATGCGGACCCATTGGGTGCGGATCGTTATCGTCGCGGGGTTGGCAAGCGTGGAAATCACGAAGCCTTCATTTTCCACCAACGTTATCGGGGTCGTGACGGGACCGGGGGAAGGCTGGGGCTGGGGTTGATTGGTTTCCGCCGCTACCGTACGTGCCACCAAGCTGATAATTTCGCCTTGCGCGTTTAATACGGCGTTTATGCTCATGCCTACCCGTATAAAAGCCGCAGACCGTTGCACGTTATCCACGATGATGGTCGCGTCCTGCGTGATGTGGTAGTTTTGCGGGCCCAACGGGGAGGAAATGAACACCTGTGTGTTGCGGTACACCATTTCCACCGTACCTGACACGGTGGAGGACGGCGTGGTTGAGCCGGGGGGCGGGACGATGTTCCCGTCGCCCAGCACATTGTAGAAAAGGACCGCCACTTGGGCCCGCGTAAATTCGTTGGTGGGGTTAAACATATTACCCCCGCCGCCCGCGATATAACCCGCTTGCCGTGCATAATACACATAGCGGATATATTCCTGCGCAATCAACGCGTCGTCGTTGAAGGGGTTACTAAACGGGATGACGATAGCCGCCGCGTGGGCTTGGCGCCCGATTAGGCGTACCATCCATGCGACCGCTTCCTGGTTGGTCAAACGTGTGCCGATGAACTTTTCGACATCCGCCGTGGTAAGCACATTCCGGTACAGCAGGAATGCGATTTCCCTATCGGCGATACGGCTCCATTGGGGATGCTGCGCAGCCATGCTGTCAAGGAAGGGGCGCCATTGCTCAAACGATCGGTTTATCTCCGCACGCAAATCGGCCGCCACGGTATGGGAGGCGGGCCGATATCCGGCTGCCATCGCGTACACGCGGGCGGCTTCGAATTTATTTAACGTTTGGTTGGGGTGGAAGTTGCCCGCGGCGTCGCCTACCATGATGCCGCCGTTATCCGGGTGGGAGATCCAATTGATGGCATTAAAAGCGAAATGGGTGGCGGGTACGTCGCGGAAGGGCGTCGTTTGGTTGTTGGCTGTCACGGGGAGCGTGAAGGCTACCGTCATTATCATCGCCAATACCGCCGCCGCAAGGCACCTCATGCGGGAATACCTTTTCATATCAACCTCATCCTTTCGGGCCGTGTTATGTACACGTTTTTTATCGTTTCGTTTAATGCTTGCGCAGCCGTTTGCGCGGCGCGTTCACTTTCAAACAAGCCGTAAACCGACGGGCCGGAACCGCTCATATCGGCATCCGACGCGCCGAGCCGTTTCATTCGGGTGATAAGTTCGTTTATTTCCGGGTGGAGGGATGACGTAATCGGAGTTAGGTCATTATTCAATTTTTTTTCATTTTGAACATAATCCGCTTTCGTTCGTATTTCCGCCAATCGGTCAAAGATTTCCTTTGTGGACACCGCTATCGGTAAGCACGCCAGCACAATCCGATACGACGGATAGGGCGTTAACTCCGTAAGGACTTCCCCTACCCCTTCGGCCAGCATCGTGCCGCCGGTGACGTTAAACGGCACGTCCGCACCGAAGCGAAGGCCCATTTCACGTAATCCAACCGCGGTCAACCCTAACCCGAAGATTTGGTTCATCCCTACCAACGTTGCCGCACAATCGCTGCTGCCGCCACCCAACCCCGCCGCTACGGGGATACGTTTATCGATTCGGATACGGACGGGCTGCCGTATACCGTATTTTTTAACCATATAATCGGCGGCTTGGTATACGAGGTTGCGTTCGTCAACGGGTAATGTCGGGTTATTACATTCCAATTGTATAAACGGGTTGTCCCCTGCCCGGGTTTCGGTCTTTATCGTCAGTGTATCGTGCAGATCCAGCGACTGCATCACCGAACGGATGTTGTGGTAGTTATCGGCTCTTCTTTCCAATACTTCCAAATTAAGGTTAATCTTGGAAAAAGCCTTTATCTGTACAAAACCCTCGACCGTAGGTCGAGGGTTTTCGATGCAGTTATCAGGCAAATAATTAACGTTTTGAGAACTGGGGCGCACGACGCGCACCTTTTAAGCCATATTTCTTACGTTCTTTCATGCGTGGGTCGCGTGTGAGGAAACCCGCTTTTTTTAACGGTTGGCGGAAATCCTCGTCAGCCACCAACAACGCACGGGCGATGCCGTGGCGTATCGCGCCCGCTTGGCCCGTGTAACCGCCGCCGTATACGTTCACTTTTATATCAAACTTTGCGAGCGTGTCCGTCAGGGTGAGGGGTTGGCGAACGATGAGCTTTAAGGTTTCCAACCCGAAATAATCGTCAATGGCGCGCTTATTTATCGTAATCTCGCCTTTGCCGGGCAGCAGATACACCCGCGCAACCGCGCTCTTCCTTCTGCCGGTGCCGTAATAGGATACTGATGGCATATTATTCTCCTTCTTCCACTATTCCGCCAGAACCAATACTTCCGGCTTTTGGGCTTCGTGTTTATGATCGGGGCCTGCGTAGATGTGTACCTTGGTCAGCATTTTACGGCCCAGGTTATTCTTAGGCAACATGCCTTTTACCGCACGCATCATCACGTATTCGGGGTTTTTGGCCAGCATTTCGCGCAGGTTGGTTTCCTTGCGATTGCCTAAGTAACCCGAATGGCGCACATAGTGCTTTTGATCGAGTTTATTACCCGTTACCTTAATCTTTTCGGCGTTGACGATGATTACGTAGTCGCCGACGTCTACATTGGGTGCGAAGACGGGTTTGTGCTTGCCGCGCAGGATGTGCGCGACTTGTGAGGATAAGCGACCGAGGTTTTGGTCCGCGGCGTCTACTACGAACCATTTACGCTCGACTTCCAGGGGTTTTGTAATGCTTGTGGTGCGCATGGGATACCTCTTTCTTACTGTAGTAACTCAGCGCACGGGGCTGTGACGCCGACATTCGGCTGTAATCTTAGACATATTCTGTTAAAATGTCAAGACAAACTTGCAAATATGGTATATACTGTCTTACGAAATCTTTTTTATCTTTTACACACCATCAATTATCCCAAAAAAGGAGCAGTTTAAAATGCAAAAAAAGAGGATTGCAATACTTACGGGCGGCGGCGATGCGCCCGGGTTAAACGCAGTTATCTATTCCTTCGTGCGCGCTTGCCTCAACACGATGGATTGCGAATTGATCGGCTACAGGTTCGGTTACCGCGGTCTGTATAAGAACGACTACATCCCGCTCGACCGTCACACCACATCGGGTATCCTGCATAAAGGCGGTACGATTTTGTATAACTCCAACAAGGATAACCTTTTCAACTATACCGTTGAGGAAAACGGTGTAAAAATGCAAAAGGACGTTTCCGACATCGCCGTGGAAAACATGAAAAAAGAAGGCGTGGACGTTTTGGTCGTATTGGGCGGCGACGGTACGCTCACCAGCGCGCGTGACTTCGCCCGTAAAGGTGTTAAGGTAATCGGCGTGCCCAAGACCATCGACAACGACCTTGCATCCACGGAAGTCACCTTCGGCTTCGACACGGCAGTCAATATCGTAACCGAAAACCTCGGGCGCCTGCATACCACCGCCGAAAGCCACCACCGCGTAATGGTCGTTGAAGTGATGGGGCGCAGCGCGGGTTGGATCGCCTTGCACGCAGGCATCGCCGGTTCGGCCGATGTAATATTGATCCCCGAAATCCCCTATAACATAGACGGCATCGTCGCGAAGATAAACGAACGCAAGGCCCACGGTAAACAATTTACGATCATTTGCGTAACCGAAGGCGCGGTGGAAAAGGGCGGCTCGGCAAGCATCGGTAAAATTGTGGAGGACAGTCCCGACGCGGTACGCTTTGGCGGCGTGGCGGCGAAGATCGCCCACCAGCTTGAATCACGCATCGACAACGAGGTACGCCATTGCACGCTCGGGCACATACAGCGCGGCGGCGATACGTCTCCCGCGGACAGGATCCTTTCGGCACGTTATGGCGTAAAAGCGGCTGAACTAATAAAAGAAGAAAAATTCGGCAACATGGTTTGCCTGAAGAATGGCGAAATGAATTATGTCAGCTTGGAGGACGTCGTGGGCGGCGCAAAGGTAACCGGCGAAACCGCCAAAGGCGGCGACAAAATGGTTGACCCCGACGGTGAAATGGTACGGGTTGCCAAGATGATGGGGATATCCTTCGCCGATGCTTGATAAAAACAACGATAACAACAAAAACAGCTTCATTTCATGGGCTGTTTTTTGCATGGGGACGGGGACGCTCATTTTTTTGGACCAGTTGCTCAAGTTATGGTCGACGGAAAACTTGGCCGACGGGCCTCCACGCGTATTGCTTGACGGCGTGTTGGGCCTAACCTACTTCCATAACACGGGTGCGGCGTTTGGTTTCCTCGCCGATTTTTCGTGGGGGCGGTGGGCGATCACGGCGTTGGTCATGGCTTTGCTGGCGGCGGTGATTTGGTATTACTGGCGATTGCCCTTGTACCATAAAATGTGGTTCGCACGTGTTCCATTAATTTTCATCTTCGCGGGGGGGATCGGCAACCTGATAGACCGCTTCCGCTTGGGTTACGTGGTGGATATGCTGGAATTTTTGTTCATCGATTTCGCCATCTTCAATTTGGCGGACGTTTATGTCACCGCGGGGGCGTTTATGATGGTTGCCGTGGTTATATTATTAGGTAAGGACGCGCCGTGGCCCTTTAACGACGGGAAAGATGCCGCTTGAGGTCATCGTCCCGAAGGAAGCGGACGGACGGCGTGCAGATGCCTTCCTCGCTTCGCTTGGGGAATCGGGGTTAACCCGCAACGCCGCGCAACGTTTATTGGCGGAAGGGAATATCAAACGCGGCACCAAGGATCTATGTAAAAGCGACCGCGTATATTACGGTGACGCGATAACGATTCACCTTCCCCCCGCGGTTCCAAGCGAAATCCGCGCGGAGGACATCCCGTTGGATGTCGTATACGAGGACAACGTCATCATCGTAATCAATAAGCCCCGCGGCTTGGTGGTACATCCGGCAGCGGGGCATTTTGACGGGACTTTGGTCAACGCCCTTTTGCACCATTGCAAGGGTAACCTTTCCGGCATCGGTGGGGTGGAACGGCCCGGCATCGTACATCGGTTGGACAAGGATACCTCAGGCTTACTGGTTGCCGCGAAAAACGACGCAGCGCACGTTTCGTTAAGCGTGCAGCTTGCCGATCGGACGATGGGGCGGATATACCATGCCGTTTGCATGGGCGTAATCAAAAAGGAAACGTTTACGATCGACGCCCCTATCGGGCGGCACCCGACGAATCGGCAAAAGATGGCGGTACGGCCAACGGCTAAGTTCTCGGACAGCGGCTTACCCGCGGGTACACGTCAGGCGATTACCCACATAAAAGTGCTGAAGCGCCTACCCGAACACAATCCTCGGTATACTTTAATTGAGGCTCGCTTGGAAACCGGGCGTACACATCAGATACGCGTACACATGGCGCACGCAGGTTATCCGATTTTAGGTGATACATTGTACGGACCGGAAAAACAACCGAAAATTAACGGGAGCCGATACCCGCAGGGTCAAATGCTTTACGCCAAACGTTTGGAATTCCTTCATCCGTCCACGGGGGAAGCGATGGCGTTTGAAGGGGAAATTCCGGAGGACATGCGCATGGCATTGTATTCGATATCGACGAGGAGTTATTAAAATCAAATACATAAATACAACATATAATACGCAGGAAACACATATTTGACATTAAACGGTTTACCGTTAAAATTAATAAAAACATATACCAAGGGAGGAATTTTTATGGAAAAAGGGAATCTATCCATCCATAGCGAGAACATTTTACCCATTATCAAAAAATGGCTCTACGCGGACATGGATATCTTCGCGCGGGAGTTGGTATCCAACGGTGTGGACGCAATCACGAAGCTAAAGAAATTGGCGGCATTCGGCGAAGCGGCGCATATACCGCAGGACGAAACCTACGCCGTACGCGTCATCGTGGACAAGCCCAATAAACTAATCCGTTTCGAAGACAACGGTATCGGTATGACCGCCGATGAAATTAAGGAGTATATCAACCAAATCGCCTTTTCCGGCGCGAACGCGTTTATGGAAAAATATAAAGATTTAACCGAAGGCGATTTTATCGGCCATTTCGGTTTGGGCTTCTATTCGGCCTTTATGGTAGCGGACACGGTGGAGATCGATACGCTTTCCTACGCGGAAGGGGCCGAACCCGTGCGCTGGCGTTGCGACGGCGGCATCGAATATGAAATGGAAGCGGGTGACCGTACCGAACGCGGTACGACCATTACCCTGCACGTAAACGAAAGCGGCGAGGAGTTTTTAGAGGAATATAAGCTGCGCGGGATTTTGATCAAGTACTGCGGCTTCGTTCCGGTACCGATTTTTATCAGCTCCGTTAAGGAAGAGGAAATCAACGAAGGTGATGACATAATTGACGCACCTTCCGATGAACCCTCGGACACGGCCGATGATGACGGCGATAAACCCGATCCCAAAGCGGAAACGAAGGAAACGCCGCTCAACGATACTTCTCCCTTGTGGCTGAAGGCCGCCAACGAATGCACCGACGACGAATACAAGGCATTCTACCGCAAGGTGTTCTCCGATTTTAACGAGCCGCTTTTCTGGATCCACTTGAACATGGACTACCCCTTCCGCTTGAAGGGTATCCTCTATTTCCCCAAGCTCAAGCACGACTTGGGATATATCGAAGGACAAGTCAAGTTGTACAACAACCAGGTATACGTGGCGGATAATATAAAGGAAGTCATCCCCGAATACCTGCTTCTGCTTAAGGGTGTGATGGACTGCCCCGACCTGCCGCTCAACGTGTCCCGCAGCTTCCTACAAAACGACGCCAATGTCAAAAAAATGTCGGGTTATATTTCCCGCAAGGTGGCGGACAAGCTCAACAGCTTGTGTTCGAAGGACCGCGACACTTATAACGGTTATTGGGACGATATCGCACCCTTCATCAAGTACGGCTGCATCAAGGAACGCGACTTCTACGATAAGATCAAAGCCAGCGTGCTGTACAAGACCACCAACGGCGAATACAAGACCCTCGCCGAATTTACCGAAGGCATGGAGGAAGGCAAAAAGACCGTTTTCTACGTTTCCAACGAACAGGTACAAAGCCAATACATCCGCATGTTTAAAGAACAGGGCCAACAAGCCGTGTTGCTGGGCACCAACCTGGACGCACCGTTTATTTCCTACCTCGAAATGTACGAGCCGGAAATCAAGTTCAACCGCATCGATGCTGACTTGACCGAAGCCTTAAAGGACACCGAAGCCGCCAAGGAAACCGAAGGCGAAACGAAACAATACGAAGACTTGCAAGCGCAGTTCCGCAAGATTTTGGGTGACGAGAAATTAAAGGTCGAAGTGCAACCGTTAAAGTCCGAAGGCGTGTCGTCGGTAATCCTCCTTTCCGAACAATCCCGCAGGATGCAGGAAATGTCCAAGATGTTCGGCGGCGGGATGGCCATGCCGGGGATGTTCCAAGACGAATTGACGCTGGTACTCAACCGCAACCATAATTTGGTGAAGATTCTATTAGTAATCAAAGACGAAGCCGACCGCGCAAGCGACGTGGATTTGATGGCACGGCATTTGTATGACCTTGCCATGCTGAGCCACAAGCCGCTGCCCACCGAACAGATGACCGCGTTTATCGAGCGGAGTAATAAATTGCTGGAGATAGCGGCGGGGAATAAAGAGTAAGCGGTATACGTTAAACCGTCGTTCAAATGAACACACAACATCATCCGTAATTTTTTTACGGATGATGTTGTTTTTTTATTTCAATGGGATATACTTACAGATATCAAGGAGGTGCTTCGGTTGTTAACCTATTTTTCGGTTGAGGGTTTTAAAAATTTTAATAAAAAAATCGAAATAAATTTTGCCGACGTAAGGGATTATAAATTCCACCCCGAATATGTAACAGATGAACTTTTAAACACTGTTATTATTTACGGTAAAAACTCAATAGGGAAAACAAACTTCGGCCTTGCCCTGTTCGATATTGTTTCACATCTGACACTAAACAACGTAACCCCCGGGTTATATAATTATTATTTGAATTCCGATAATAAAAATACGACCGCATCATTTGAGTATAGGTTTTGTTTCGATGACAATGAAATCATTTATGGATACAGCAAAACCGAAAAAAATGAAATCGATTCGGAATTCTTAATGATTGATGACATCGTAATTTATCATATATCGGAATCTAATTGGGAAAACAACGCATTGATTGATTTATTGCCCAATTTGAATTGGAAACACAATACGAACATGTCCCCGTTAAAATATGTATATTACAATTCCAACCTCGATACAAACCACCCGATTATCAAAATGATGAAATTCATAAATAATATGTTGTGGTTTAGATGCTTGGGCGAGAACAGATTTATCGGATATAAAGAAAAAGCGGACGACTATTTTACTTTTCTGTTGGATAATAAAGATTATATGGATGAATTTAATGTAATTTTAAGAAAAGCTAACATAGAAATCGGTGTGTCGGCAAAAAAAGAAGTTGACGGTAAAACCCGTCTTTACTTTGATACGAAAGTGCCTTTACCGTTTTGGAGTGTGGCATCCAGCGGAACAAAAGCATTGTACATGTTTTATTATTGGTACAAGACCGCTCCGAACGTTTCCATTATGTATATAGACGAATTTGACGCATTCTACCATCACGAATTGGCAGAAGGTATTATAACGTTGATAAAAAAGATACCCCAATCCCAAAAAATCTTAACCACCCACAACACCAACCTCCTTTCAAACCGTATCATGCGGCCGGATTGCTATTTTATATTAACATCGGATAAATTGACTTCCTTTGCGAACGCGACCAAAAGGGAATTGCGTGAAGGACACAACTTGGAAAAATTATACATGAGCGGGGAATTCGATGCATAACACAAAGGCGAAGATGCTTATTTTGGTTGAAGGTTCCCGCATTGATATACCGTTGATGGAACATTTGTTTCGGCTTTACCGTATTGATGCGGATTATGAAATCGTGTCATACGACACCAATATCTATACACTTTATAATCAAATGTTTAAGGACGGAACACCCGAATATATGGATATCCTTCAAGCGTTGAAGGAGCGGGAACCCGACAGGGTTAAAAAATCGATTTTCGAGCAATCGTATACCGATATATTGCTCATCTTTGACCTTGACCCGCAAGATCCGCAGTTTACGTATAAAAAGATATCCGAAATGATGGATTATTTCGTGGAATCGACGGACATGGGTAAGCTCTACATAAATTATCCCATGGTCGAATCCTTTTATCATATGCAAGCAATACCCGACACCGGATATAATAACCGCACCGTTACCCTAACCGAACTACGCAACCGTACATACAAGCAAAGGGTACACAACGAAAACAGGAACAAGGATTACCTAAAGTTTGCAAGGACCCTCGAAGAATGCACCACGGTAATCAACCAAAATATCGAAAAAGGTTGGCAAATTTTATCTGCTAAACCGAACGAAACCCTGCCGGATAATGCTTCAATATTAAACAAACAGCTCGTTATGTTAAACGATCATGAAAAAATCCATGTCCTGTGTACCTGCGTATTTTTCATATTCGAGTACAACCCACATTTATTGCAAATTCATTCCCTTTCCTAACAAAAATACCCATCGGATTTAACCCAATGGGTATTTTTACATTTAATGGTAATTACGCCTTACTCGTAAAGTGGAACCCTTCGATCCGCACGGCGGGCATCAGGCTGATGCCCAAGTACCCCGCGATCTTTTCGCGCTCGATTGAAATAGCGGTGATGTTCGAGAACGCTTCCAGCAGGCTTTCGGTGAAGCGTACGGTGGAAATGGGCGCGCTCAGCTTACCATCTTCGATGAGGAACGCGCCGTTGCGCGTCAGCCCCGTTATTTGTAAATTTCGCGGGTTGACGAAGTTGGTGTAATGGAACTCGTTGATGAAGATGCCCTTTTTCGTGGAGGCGATGATGTCGGCTAATGGTGTGTCGCCCGCGTCTACCAATATGTTGGCGGGGTAGCCGCCCGGGTAACCTGCGGAGTGGCCCGTGGTGGGTACGCCGTGTTTTTTGGCGCGTTTGTTGTCGTAGAGGTAGGACTTGACGACGCCGTTTTCGATCAGGCTCAAAGCCTTGCACGGGTTGCCTTCCATATCGAAGCGTTGGGGGCGCAGTTCGGGGTGGGAAGCGTCGTCGCGTATGGTCAGTACGTCGCCGAAGACCTTTTGCCCTAGCTTACCCGCGGCGTAGGATACACCGTCGTCCACGGACTTGGCGCTGTGCATGTACGAAAGGAAAGAAACAAGGTCCCCGAACGCCAACGGCGAAAGCACAACCGTGTGCGCACCCAGCTCGGGGGCGACGGGGTTGCGTGCGACCTTGGCGGTTGCCATGGCCTTTTTAAATTGCGCGGTGATATCGGGCACGGAGGTATAGGAGCAGCATTCCCCTGCCCCGTCACTTCCGCAAGCGGACATTACGACGGTGTTAAATTCCACATTGGGGTATGCGCCGTAGCGGAACGCGCCCTTCGAGTCGCCCAAGGCTATCGCGGTTTGCTTAAACACCAGCGCGCCCGACGCGTTGTAACCTTTTTCCAATTGAGCGATGCCTTCCTTTATATAAGCGGCACGTTCGGGTACGCCGAACGCCTTGCCAAGCGTATCGTTATACGGCACTTCTTCGACGGCTTCCGCCGAAAATGGGAACGCTTCGAATTCCCCTTCCGGCACATGCCGAAGCAACGCGTTCGCATCCTTGGCCAACTGCGTTAAGCCTTCGGGCGTGAGTACGTTGGTGGAGGCAATGGCTTCCTTTTTGCCGTCGTAGACCGTCAACGTTACGGTCGCATCCGCCACGGAAACGTTTTGGCTGATTTCGGAATTGGCGAAGCGGGTCGTTCCCTGTTCGCTTGCCGTGATGCGTACCTGTGCGTAGTTTTTCGTTTGCGCGGTTACGCTTTGTATGATTTCCCGTGCCTTATTTTTATCCAACATCCTGCACACCTACCTTCACTTTTCTGAAACGCGTGGGCGACGAACCGTGCGATACGCGCATCGTTTGCATGGGCTGGCCTTTTCCGCAGTTGGGCACGCCTACGAGCTCCCACAAATCGGGGTTGCCCACGCCGTCGCAGGAACCCCAAAACTCCGTCGTTTTTCCGGAATAGATGGGGTTTTTAAATACTTTGCCCGTACGCTTGCCGCTCTTGATTTCGTGCGCGATTTCGCACGCGAATTGGAAATTGATGCGCAAGTCGTCGATGCTCCAGCTCTTGTTTTCGTCGAAGATGAAGCCGTCTTCGATACCCGCGATAAGCTCGTCCATCGTCTTGTCGCCCGGTAGTATATTGATGTTGGTCATGCGGACGATGGGCAGGTTTTTCCAACCGTCGGAAAGACCCGCGCCGCCGGAATTTTGCCCGATTTCTCGCGAGTAAGCCCTCGAAGTTTGGAAGCCCTTGAACACGCCTTTTTCGATGAGGGTGATATTTTGCGCGGGTACACCTTCGTCGTCGTAGCCGAAAGTGCCCAAGCCGTCGGGCGTGAGGGCGTTGGCTTCGAGGTTGACCAGCGCAGAACCGTAGATCAGCGGTTTCTTTTCGTCGAGATCGCTCGGGCTGACAAAACTCCGCCCCGCGAAGGCCGCTTCGCTGCCCAGCACGCGGTCAAGTTCCGTCGGATGGCCCACGCTTTCGTGGATTTGCAAGAACATTTGCCGCGGTGTAAGGATGAGATCGTATTCACCGCTGGGGCAATCGGGAGCTTCGATCAACGCGGCGGCTTCCTGTGCCAAGCCTATGGCGCGTGCGGGCAGGTCCATGTCCTTGATCTTTTCAAAGCCGCCCCGAACGACGTTGATGTACTTACGCGTTTGCGTATCACCTTCGGAGATAACGGTCGCGGCGATGTACGCCGTGCCTTGGCAGAATTGTTGTTCGATGTAGCTGCCGTCCGTATCGGCGAAGACCACATCGTCGCCGCGGAATTCGAAGCTCATGTTCGTGCGGAAGCGCATCGGTGACGCGAAGGTGCATTTTTCCCATTCCGCGCGGATGTTTTTTTCACATTCGGCAAACAGGGCTAATTTATCCGCGATCGGCACGGCGAAGGGGTCGATGGTTACTTCCGTTTTATATTGCCCTTGCGCCGGTTTCTTTTCGTCCAGCTCCGCAGGATTTTTTAACAGGGTTTTGCTCGCGAGCGCGATGTTGTATGCTTGGCGTACGGTTTTTTCCAAGTTTTCCAACCCGTTGCCCGCGGCGAACCCCAACGCCCCGCCGACATACACCCTGATGCCGTAACCTTCGCTGCGCGAATTCGCCGCGCCTGTTACGAGGCCGTCCTCCACGCGCAGGCCCTCCGTGCGAATGTCTTTCAACCGGATATCGGCGAAGTCCGCGCCCAGCGTTTTCGCAAGCGCCATGGCTTGCTTTACCTGTTCCTTCATATTTTCACTACCTTTCCTGTTTCGTGCGAAATGTATGCGTTTTCCAACATTTCCGTCAGTGCTTTTGCCATATCCATGTCAAACAGGATAGGCGACCCCTTCGTGATGCCGTCGAGCCACATGCGCAGGGGTTGCGGTGGGGGTTCGGGCATTTCGTCGGGTTTGCGCCATTCCTTGTTGTCACCCTTGGTACGGATTTTGATTTCGCCCCCGATTGAGACGACCGCGCCCTCTGTGCTCAACAATTCAAAGCAACCCGCGTCGTACGGCGAAATGAAGGACGTTTCAAGTACGGCGATGGCTCCGTTTTCAAATTCTGCCACGCTTACGGCGTTGTCGTCGCCCGCGGGGGCATATGTTGTGTTGAAAACGGAGGTGATTCGCTTGGGCTTGCCCAAAAGATAGGGTGCGACGTACATAGGGTGGCAGCCCAAATCCATCATCGCCCCGCCGCCGGTTGCGTCCATATCGTACCAATATTGCGGCAGCCAACCCGCCAACGCGCCGTTATGCGCATTGCGGAAGCGCATGTAATGGATTTTACCGAGCTGCCCGCTTTCGATGAGATGCTTGCAAAGCGTGTACAGCGGATTGGTTAGGTGGGGATAGGAAATGCAGAACTTTACGCCGGCTTTCTCCACGGCTTCCGCGATGATATCGCAATCCTTTAACGTAGTGGCGAGTGCTTTTTCCGTAAAGATGTGCTTACCCGCTTCCGCCGCCGCGACGATTATCTCACGGTGCATGGTGGTGGGCGTGTCCACGATGACGGCATCCACGTCTTCGCGGTTGACGGCCTTTTGCAAATCCGGTTCGAAGGCTGCGCCCAATTCCTTCGCCCACGCCTCACCCCGCGCGGGGTCTTCGTCCCACACGCAAGTGATCTTCGCGTCGGGCTGCTCGGCGATGAACTTCGCGTAACCGTCGGCGTGTACGTGCCACTTTGATAACATGAGAATCCTTACCATGTAAGCCTCCTTGGAGAATTATTTACGTTCCGTTGAATAACAATTGATAGGAACAACCGAGATACGCGGCGGCCTTATCGAATATCGTAAGGGCCTTGGGGTATTCGTCTAACAAAAGTTGCTTGGAAAACGACTCCGTCGTAACGCAATTGATGGTTATATTTTTGTTTGATATTTTTATTTTCACTTCTTCTACTTCCAAGAGATTTTTATGCCAACTATCCATAAGTTCGAGCGGGAGGATTCTTTGTTTCGATATGTGCATTTTATCCGCGATTAATAAGGCTGCGCTGATTGCGCTTGATATATTTTCAGCCTTTGAATGGTCTTCGATGGCTTGGAGAATTAATTCCCTTTCCTCCGGTAATATATGAGGCGGGTTGTCCAAAAATACCGACGCCAAGCCCACGCTCTTGCGCGCGTGTTCCCACCTGCCGCCGATGTTGCCGATGTCGTGCAAAAGTGCCGCGATTTTACCCAGTTCAATCGTCCGTTCATCGCAGGACAATGATTTTAGGATATATTCGACTTTATCCACGACAAACAGCGCGTGATCCTTGCCGTGGCAGCAGCATAGGGTATCCTTATACACGGTGTTTATGTTGTCGAGGATTTTATTTATGTCCTTATCGTTGCGGTATAATTTATATGTAAGCATTCATTTACCCCCGTTTGCTTTGTACCAAGATACCATACACATTTTTTTACTTCAACAAAACCGCTTCCTCACCTTCCCCGCGCCCCATTCCAAGCACGCCATGCATATGACGATAATTAATATTAACGTACCCATCGTCGAATAATCGAACCCCGTCCTCGCGCGTAAAAGCATCGTGCCGATCCCGCCCGCGCCCACGACCCCGAGGGTGACGGATTCCGCCACCGAGGTTTCCAGCCTTAACGCGACCCAAGCGAGGAAACCCGCCGCCACGGCGGGTAACAATCCGTGGACGACGATTTGTCCCCAACCGGCCCCCGTTGCGCGCATAGCGGTGATGATACCCGCGTGCTGTTCCTCAATGGTTGCGATGAAGGCTTTGGTCAAATAACCCATCGAGGAGAGGATCAATACCACCACGCCCGCGTTGTAGCCCAGCCCGATAGCCGCGACGATCATCAGGATAAATACCAGCGAAGGCACGGCGCGTACGACGCTAACGAAAGCCTTGATTAAAACCGCGAGGGGTTTCCAAGGCGCGATATTATCTGCCGCGAGGAACGCCAAAACGAACGCAAACATCCCACCGAACACCAACCCCACCGCACCCATCGCAAACGACGTGAGGAATTGCCGCAAGCCGGGTAATACCATCGCCGGGTTTAAATCCACTAACATACGCAGCACACGCGGCGCGTTTGATAAACGGTTAACGAACCGTGCAACATCCAAATCTATGTAAACCAAGCAAGCGAAAAAGATAACCGCGGCAAGCAAAACCGTTAACGCACGCATGGCACGCGCGTGAAGCGGTGCCGCGCGTAGTTTGCCCGTACGGCTCGGCGGCGGCGCTTTTTTGTTCCGCGTCCCTTCATATAAATAACGTTTCCTGACCCACCCCGCCGCGAATTCTGTAATCAAGACGATAACAATCAACATAAAAACCATCGTCGCCGCTTCATTAAAGCGCCTTAATTCCAACTGCGCGCGTATCATCGTACCCATACCGCCCGCACCCACCATGCCCAAGATCGCCGATGCCCGTACAGCCAGTTCGAACGAAAATAACGTCCAGTTCATCCACGCGGGGGTGAACTCCGGCAGCAACCCGTGGCGGATGATCGCAAACGTTCCCGCGCCGCTTGCCTTCATAGGTTCCAATTTGCGCGCGGCGATTTCCGATAGACTTTCCGCGTACGAGCGCGAGAGGAAACCCGTCGCGGCCAATACCAGCGCAATCAAACCCACCATGCTCCCGACGCCGAAGATAAAAGCCAATAGCGACGCCCATATGATTACCGGAATGTTACGTAAAAACGTGATGAACAAACGGACGGCCAATCGCACCGCCCGGTACGGCATAGCGGCTTCCGACATTAACAGCGCGAATATCAGCGAAAGCGCCGACGAAATAAACGTACCCACTACGGCGACCGCCACCGTATGCAGTGCGGCGGACGCGTATACGTTTATGTTCTCCGTACTTGGCGGGAAAAAATTAACGGCTATATAAGAAACAAAGGAAGGCGCGGCCATAAGCAAGCGCAGCGGGTCAAGCCGTAAATAAAAAAAGCAACCCACGACAATAAGGGCGACGGACAGAACATTCCCCCAAAATTTTACGCGTGCTTGTTTATCGTACATAAATATAATCAGCCATTTCGTCCGTCAATTCCTCGGGCTTGCCGTCGAAAACGATTTCCCCAAGGCGCAAGCCCACGATGCGGCTCGCGTACGCTTTCGCGAATTCCACTTGGTGCAGGTTGATGATACCCGTCAACCCCCGTGCTTCCGTCAGCGACTTGATTTGATCCAGCACGACCTTCGCGCTCGCGGGGTCGAGGGAGGAAATCGGTTCGTCAGCTAAAAGGAGCTTCGGGTTCTGCATCATCGCGCGGCAAATACCCACACGCTGCATTTGCCCGCCGGAAAGGGTCTGCGCCTTTACGTGCATAAATTCTTCCAGCCCGACGGTCACCAGCAAATCATGCGCGGCATTTAGTTCCTCCCGCGAATACAGGCCCAATGCCGAACGGAGGAACCCCATTTGCCCCAAACGCCCGTGCAAAACATTCGCCATCACGTTGGAACGGTATATCAAGTTATAGTCTTGGAAAATCATGCCGATTTGCGTCCGTAGCTTGCGCAGTTTTGCGCCCCTAAGGCTGTTAACCGGTTGACCGTCGAAGAAGATTTCGCCCGACGTTGCGTTTATCAAGCGGTTGATGCAGCGGATCAGCGTCGTTTTGCCCGAACCCGACGGCCCGATAATCACGACGAATTCCCCCGCTTCCACGGTCAAGTCAACGCCGTGCAGCACTTCCGTGTCGGGGTGGGTGTAGTGCTTGACCAAGCCGCGGATTTCCAACAGAGCCATATTAATCCAGCCCCAAGCTCGTTACGACCGAGCGCATATGTTCAAAACCCGCCGTGTCCGGCTCGGCGAAACGGATGTTACCGTCGCGCCAGTTCTCCGCGAAGTACGCGGGGTCGTTATATTGCAAAAAGAACGCGCGGATGCGCCCGATCAGTTCGGTGTCCAGCGCGCTCCTTATGATGTAACTCGGGTCGGGTACGGCTTGCGTCGCTGCGATTATTTTAAAATCGGCGGAATTAATCAAGCCCAATTCCTCCATGTTTTCGATGAACATACCCCCGATGGCCGCCGCGTCGAAATCGCCGAAACCCACGCCCAAGATATTATGTTCATGCCCGCCGGAGAAAAATACCGTGTCGAAGAAGTACCCGGGGTTCGCAATCAAATCGGGGTTGATCCCCAACTCGCTTACCAAATGGTATACCGGAAAAAAATACCCCGACGTGGAGGTCGCGCTTACGAAAGCCATCGTCTTGCCGCGCAAATCCTCAAGGGTGTTGATATCATCGCGGTCGGCGCGGGTGATGAACACGGCGTTGTTAACCGTGCCCGGCCGCATAGGCAGCGTTACCAGCAATTCCACGTCCACTACCGACGAGGTTTGAACGTAGTTAAACGCCGATACCAGCATGATATCCAAATGGCCGCCGCGCATCGCCTCCGTACCCACGAGATACGAAATATCCGTCACCGCTTCCACGGGGATGCCGAGGAAATCCTCCATCGCTTGCGCCATCGCGCGGCTGGCGGCCTCCCCCGCGATGGGATTTGATTCGTCAATGGTCAAGCCGATGCGGATGGGCTGCACGGCTTCCCCGCTTCTCCCGCAAGCCGCCAAGATAAAAATGAATGCGATAAATACCGCGGTAAATATTTTACCTGCCTTCATAATTAAACGCCCCTGATGATTTGATATAGTAATCCGAATTGTTCATCCACGATCTCCACGGTCAGCGCGTCGCCCAAAGCCAACAGGCTCAGCCCGTCGATCACCGCGATAAAATGCACCGCCAACTGTGAAACATTTTCGTTCCGTAATATTCCCTGACTTGCGCCCAACCTTAAAATCGCTTCGACAGAGCCGCGCAGGTGCGCAAGCTGCGTATCGCGGAAGGCGTGTACCGCAGGCTTCGGCTTGGAAAAGATATATTCGCAATACGCGCGGAACAGGCTGTTTTCGAAATTAACCAAACGCTCCTTTTGTTTGGCCATAAACGCGTCGAACACCTGCGCGAACGGCTCATGCGCGTCCACCGATTTGTTGATCGACGTGATGCCTTCCTTGTTGCGCTGCTTTAACACGTCGATCAGGATGTCATCCACCGACGCGTAGTAGATATAAATCCCGCCGCGGCTGATGCCGCATTCGTCGATGATGTCCTGCATCTTGACCGCTAGGAAACCCTTACGGCAAAAGACACGCTTGGCCGCATCCAATATCTTGCGCTGTTTATCCTTACGCCTTCTCTCAAAATGTGAACGGGAAATGGGGATTCGCCTCCTTTAATGATGCTGACATCAGCGTCATTAATCTTATAGTATGACGCTCGTGTCATTTTGTCAACAAGGCTTATCCTTTTCCTTGCCAATAAAACATTCGTTCGTTATAATCATTGCGAAAGGATGTTTTTATGGCGCATCTCGTTTTCAAAAATCCGCTTTCGCGGGAGGAAAAGCTCGCCCTCATGCGCGAGGACTCGGCGTACGACGTCGCTGACGATGATACCGCGTGCATCCCGGACTTCTCGGCCATCCGCAGGGAAATCAAAGCCAAGCCCACACCCCCCAAGGTCCCCAAAACATTCCTTTCCAACGATTGCATTTTTAATTGCGCGTATTGCGGCTGCCGCGCGGGCAACGAACAACGCGACCGCTATTGCAATACCCCCGCCGAATTGGCGCAGATTTGCGTGGAGGAAGCCGTGCGTAACAAGCACGGCGTTTTTATTTCCTCGGGAATATTCAAAAACGCCGACTACACGACGGAATTGATTATCGACACGCTTAAGCGCATCCGCAACGAGCATATGTACAAGGGTTACGTACACGCCAAAATCATGCCGGGTACGGACATGGGCTTGATCCGCTTGGCGGGCCTGTACGCCAACCGCTTGAGCGTCAACATCGAGGTAGCCAAGGAAGAAGGCTACAAAAGGGTCGCGAAGCAAAAAACGCGCAATAATATCCTCACGCCCATGCGGCACATCAGCGAGTTGATTTCCGCCGCGCACGAACGCGGCCGTTGGTCCCCGCGCTTCGCCACGTCGCAGACCACGCAAATGATGGCGGGCAGCACCAACGAAAGCGATTACGAAATCCTGCGCCTGTCGAAAGCGATGTACGATAAATACCGCTTGGCGCGCGTATACTACACGGCGTTCGGCGTAAGGGAACGCGTGAAGGGTTATAACGACTTGGCACCCGTACGCACGCCCGTATGGCGCATGAAGCGCCTCTACCAAGCCGATCGCCTGATGCAGCTCTACGGCTTTACGCCGGAGGAAATCGCACCCGAAGCAGAAGCGAACCTCATACACGATTTGGACCCCAAAGCGGCTTGGGCCTTACGCAACATCCACTTGTACCCCATCGAGGTAAACAAGGCCGATTACGAGGAGCTGATCCGCATCCCCGGCATCGGCACTACCTACGCCGCGCGTATTATCAAGGCGCGCAAATATTGCAAAATCACCCACGAAGCGTTGCGGGCGCTGGGGGTTTCGTTAAAGCGGAGCAGGCATTTCCTCACGGCGAACGGTAAATACCAAGGGGAGCGGTGCGGCACCTTGGACACCTACCGAGGTTTATTGGCTTCACCGCTTGATGAAGCGGGGGTTTGCGGGGGTAATACGGTTGAGGATTGCTGACCCGCGATCGGCACAACGTAAAAAGCGGCCACCCTTTCGGATGACCGCTTTTTTATCGGAAACGTTCCGTTATCTTACGGTGATGTTGGTTACATAGAAGTCGGCGGTACCCAATGCTGTGCGTGTGGCACGGTCATTATCCGCACCGTTGAGCAGCACCAGTTCAATTGCGCCGCCTGCGGACAGGATCGCGAACCTTTCCGGCGTCAGCGTGAATTCCAGTGAAATTATACCGGTTGAGGGGGAGACGTTATTCCATGTGTTACCCGAAGCGGGTCCCCATATGCCTCGGCATACGATCCTTCCGTCGCCCAAATTCCTTCCGCTGTATTGGGGGTCCGTCGGGTCGCCGCCGGCAACGCGCAGCTCCCTGTTTTCGTTTGCGACATAAACCGCGAACGCGGCCCATTGTCCCACATTACCGGCATACCTCAACGCGGAGTTTGCGGTGTTTAACGCGGTCAGCATCGCTTGGCTGATGCGGGCATCGATCCTGATTGTTTGCCCTGCGCGCAGGGTATTGGCTTCGAAGGGGATCGAAACCCCGCTGTTACTTTCACCCAATACCCTGCCGGCAACGCGGAGCGTGTTTCCGACAACTACGGGATTACTGTTGATACCCGTAATTTGCATACCGGAGAAGGCCAGCGTATCAAGGTCCGGCGTTGCGGGTGGGGGCGTAGGTGTTGGTGTTGGCGTGGGTGTGGGTGTTGGGGTAGGCGTTGGTGTGGGTGTAGGCACCGGGTCGGGTCCCGATATGGGATCGGGTTGCTTTTCGGGTTGGGGCTCCGGTTCGTCCTCCGGTTTAAAGGGCGGTAATTCCCCTACCCCGGGTTCCGTTGCGGCGGGTGCCGGTTCCCTATGCTCGTAGCGTGTGATGATTTCGATTTCGTTCGTTTCTTTGTCCCAATTGACGTATACGCCAAAGAACTTGGTCACGACATCCAAGGGTATCATCGTCCTGCCGGAGATCGCGATCGCGGGTTCCACCATACCCAAGGCTTCCAATTCGGGTGTGATGACACCGATCGGGATCAGCAACGTTTTACCGTTTAAGGTGATGACCGCGGTCGTGGGGGTGGTGGCCGTACGGCGTATCGAGCTGACTTCCGCACCCAACGCGTATGCGATGAAGCGGATCGGCACAAGGACATGCCCGTTGACGCGCATGGGCTGTACGTCCATTTCCACATCGGGCGCGGTATCGGCGAGGTCGGTGATGATGAGGGAATCAACGTTGAAACGGTATCTGGCCAGGTTTTCCACATAGGAGACGGTGAAGTTACCGGTCCGCGTGGTTTCGAAGATAAAATCACCCGTTTCGGCATCCATCCGGCCGCCTATGATCGTGGGGTTACCCCATATCGCGGTGATGCGATTTATATTTTTGCCTTCGTATGATTCCTCCGGCAAGTGTACGGAAAGTTCGATGGGGGCAGCCATTTCGGCGACGGCAATCGTCCCGACCGAAACGCTGAAGGTGATCGCGAGCAAATGCCCTTGTTCCGCCGCGTCCTCGTCGCTTGGGGTAACGGTAATCCCGATGTTGACGGGCAATGACTTAACATAGGCAGCGACATCGAAGTTTTCCAAGGCCGCTTCGCGTACGTCGAAGCCCAACGCTTCCAACAGTTCCAAATTAAGGTCTTCGGCGGCGAGCTCCGCAAGGAAATCGGCGAGGGTATCCTCATCCAGTCCCAAGGCCTCCAAGTCAAGGTCATCCAAATCGATGGACGCGAACAGCTCATCCAAGTCGATGTTGGCGATGATGTCCTCCAGCAGCTCGTCAATGTCTATGGAAGCCAGTATCACTTCCATATCCAACACAGCCACCAGTTCCTCCACATCGAGGGTGGCGACGAATTCCGCCAAAAACGCCGCTGTCATGTTAACCGTCGCTTCGGCGAATATGAGCTGCATACCCGCGTCCGCTTCCGCGAACGTATCCAATACGCCGACGTTAAGCGTGACGGAAGCTGCTTCCTCTATAGTGGATAAGTCGAAGACGACAACAACGGGCTGCGGCGCAAGCGGTTCCTCACCGGCTTCGATGGCCGCTTCGGCCGCTTCCGCTATTTGTTGGATCAGCAGATTAACCAATTCCTCCGCACTTTCCTCGGTCATTTCCAATGTTACCTCACCCGTATCGGCGTCAACGGTGACGTTGATTTCGATATCGTCGTTATCGCCCACGGTGTGGATATGAACGACCGGAGGAGGTTCTTCTTCAATGGGTTCGGGGGTGGGAGTGGGAGTAGGTGTGGGGGTGGGTTGCCAGCCGCCGGAGTCGCCGCTGCCGTCCTCATTCGGCGGGGGAAGGGGTGGCGGTTGAATAACCGCTTCGGTTCCTTCATATATAATAATTTCATCGATAATGATAGCAAACCTTCTGGATGGAGCTAAGAAGTTCCATATATCGGCTGCGTCTTGTGTGATGGTCCCGATATCATCGCCCCTATCTGTGGTCATGATACGGATCCTATCGTTACCGGAACCCAAATTCCAGTCTGTACCGCTTCCGTCATGCCGCCAATAGGGTCTCTGCATTTGCCAATACAACAGGTTAAAGTTGTATCTGTTTATCGTCCATGCTCCGTCATTAATATTGGCACGTGCGGCGGGTGAATCAAAACCACCATCCCAGTTAAAAGGCATACCTAAAGTCATGCGTACCGTGCTGGGTGTTGTGGGTATCGTACCCACGGTACGACCGATAACCTCGACTTGGTATTCAAGATCGCCGGTAATCCCTACCGCCGCGATATTGATATCCAACCCATGCCATGAATGTATCCGGTTGTCTATGCGAATCGAACGGTATCCATCGCCCAAAGTGGTATTGGGGACGATAGAAAATTCCGCGCCTTGGTCCGCACCCGATTCCGCGAGGTATGGGCCGATGGCACCCGCTTGCAATTCGCCGAGTGATAACAAACCAAGGGGAAGGTTGTGCAGATTGGCGTGGTTTTCCGACATCTTCCATATGGGTGTCCAATCAAGCACGACATCGCCACCGTTACCGCCGAATTCCAAGCTCAGCTCAAGGTTAAATGCCAAGTCGGAACTTGTACGAGTATTTTGCCCCACGGCTGCGGTAATGACGTTTTGCCCGGGTTTGAGGGCTTCACGTATCTTTGTATTGCTTCCTGCATGTCTAAGCTCATTATTAGGCGAAACGTTTGCCGTCGTCCCTATTTCTTCGTTATCAAAATCATTGTTTAAGTGGAATGGAAAAATCCTCGGGTTTAGATTAAGCGTATAGAATTGGTCCCAAGGAACGGGATTGGATAATGAAACGGTTTGGTTGGCATCTGTTGCTACGTTAAAGCGATACACTTCAACGCCGTTGATAAAAAGCACCAAAGAGTCATCAATCCAATGCCGTCCGCCGATATGACTGACTTCGTTTATGTTAAAGTCGGCGGGTAAGTCGAATGTCTTACTAAAATAAGTGAATGTGTGGAAATCGGTTTGAGCCGCGCCGCCGCTTCCAACACTTGGGTTTTCCCCGCGTTGGTGAGAACCGGGGCCTGCCGGTATGATTGTTGTAAAGGTGTGACTCCCGAATCCGATCGGTGATATACCCTTGCCCGTCCATTGCGTAAATACGGCGGGGTTAAAGGCACCAAGCATTACGTCCGTGTGTACCCTTCCATAGAAATGCCATTCATCACCAAATTCCGCGATAAATAACGGCGGTGATACATAACGTTCAATGGTTACGGTAATGCTTGTCGTCAACGGATGACCTCCGGGGTTGGTTACACCTTCGGGTAGGGTAAACGTGCCCAGTATATCGAATACCTGTTCAGCATTATTTTCCGGGTTATAAAGGTTTCGAGCAGCGGTTAGGTTCCATGTCACAGGTACGTGATAACCCCATCCCCGCGCCGTTTCGATCCATGCCGTTGTGGGAAGGTTCCATCCGTTATTTTTGTTGGTGGGGTCCGTAGTTATGATCCCGCCAACCGGATCAATCGGCGTCCCGTGTTCACGCGTAATGGAAGCGGGGAATTGATTATTTCCGACTACCGGCATGGTCATCCTGTTGATGTTGTTCCACACTTGACCGGTAAATGTGTTGGGGAGGAGCGGAGCAACTTCATTCAAGTCAGGGAATGTGAATACCGGCGCGGAAGTGCCGCCTTCTGTCGTCGGGCTGGTGCAATAGACACCGAAGGGATTGGTCAGCGCAACACCCAAGCCTATGCCGTTTTCATCAAATCCGATGACTTGCGCGCGTACATAGTTACCCCATACATACTTACCGTAATCGATAAGGCATAAATATTCGCCGGTATGGATGATTACGCCGCCGCCTTCACCTTCGTTGCCGTTCATACGGTCGGGATTGCCCGTTACCCATTGGATTACAACATCATTGCTACTTCCATGGATATCCGCATCGATCTCAATCCGTTGGTCTACCACTTTAATCGAATTTATTACTGGGGTCGCTTGGTTTAACAAAGGATGTGCGCTTGAGGCGCTATGTCCCGTTCCTACGCCGTTACCGCTTGCGTTGACGCCGATCCTGCGGTCGATTCGGGTCACCGAATAGAATTGGCCGCTTCTCATGGCTTGTTGGACAGCCGTATCATTCAACGAAGTGGGGGGGAGAAGCATAACGCTCCAGTTATAGCCCGTTTGGTTCATTCCGTGGGAGTCATCCGCGGAAAAACCCCAAACCGGACGACCTTCGGGCATGAGTTCCATCAACACGTTATCCCACAAGATGCGGTCGGAACGGGTTTCACCGTCCGCCCTGTTAAACAGTTCAAATCCGAGCAGTGAATGGAACATCCTGAACCATGAAGCGTAACCCTGCACGTAAAGGGGGTTGTTGGATGCTTGAACACCTTGGTCGCCTCCGTTTTCACCCCTGAAGCCGCCGAAATTATGTGCGGCATTTACATCCCTGTGGGACGGGAAATAGGGGCTGTTATACCAAGTATGCCTGCCCGCATGGTTGATGAACGCCACGCCGCCAAGTTCCTGCGTACGGCGGAATACGCCCGTTTCTTCGTTATTATTGTGGTCGGTTATCGGTAGGGGGGCGGCATTGACCGCACGTGAAGGTAAACTTTGGGAGAACGGAGCCCAAAATGTATTGATGTGGTTCATATAGGTTTGTTCAATGGCATTGGGGATACTGATCATTCCCCGTTCCGTTTGCCCCGTGTGGCCCGCTAACATGCGCGCTTCATCCCGCCTGTTTTGACCTTGCGGCGAAAACGCTGAATTGTTGGGGAAGGACCCGCTAAACGTTCCGTTTCTTATCGCGTTTTGCATTGATATGCTGGCCATGGTATCGAACCAACGGTTGGGAGGCCACCAGTCCCATGACCTTGGAACAGGTCCGACTGGTGTCGCCGTCCAATCGCCGGAACAAAGTACGTTATGATCCGTAAGGGCAAGTATATCGAAACCCTTATTATAATGGTCGAGTACCGATTCCGTTACGGTAGCGCCGCCGTCCGATCGCACGGTATGTGTGTGCAACGCGGCGCGGAATTGGTAATACGTATTCCAATTAACACCCGCATAAGGGTTCGTTATCGTAAACGCGCCTACCATTTCATTATTATTTTCCCTTACAATTTGCGGGAAAATGCAATGCTCATAACCGCAAGTGGGTGCGCCGGGACATTTAAACCCAAGGCAACACTGTGCGCATTCCATGCAATCCTCGCAGCCTGCGGCTATCGTAAGCGAGGCAAAATCAAGCCTGACGAATTCTGTGCCGCCTCTGTTGTTGCCTACCACGTTTGCATCCACATTATCGGTATTGATAATGAGGTAAATGGTGGTCGCCGTCGTATTGGTCGCGGCATTATACAGCATTGACCGCGGTATCGGTATCGTCGCTACGGTATGTGCCGCTTCCAAACGGGGATCTGTCCTCACTACCAACCCATTTGTTAGGTTTGTAGAAGTCGCAAAAGCGATATCCTCTATCGCGTCTTCCGGTCCCGACAAATCTGTCCATACCGTAAGCCGTCTGCTGCTTCCCGCGGTTTGTCCGGAACGGTAATTGACTACCAATTGACCGCCGGCACCGGCACGGATCAAATCGGGGCTAACGCTGATATTTTCCAACCTCAGCAAATGGTTCCCTGTTCCCATTTGGGTCACGTTGTTGCCCGTTGCGTCAATGGGGTGTATTTGCCACCTGTGTTCGAGGGGGTTGGGTGCGGTGATGATTATCTGATCGATATAGATGATTGCGTCGTTTGAATGTTGCGTGGCGATAAGACGGAATTCCAAATTGTCGGGGTCACTTGCCCTTGTCGTACGGATAGCGGTTACCCACGCGGCGGGCGCGGTAATCGTAAAGCTCCCGTCTGTGGCGGGGGTCACATTGGCGGGACCGCCCGCTATCGTTCCGCCGGAAGTGTTCATCCTGACATCGGTGACGACCGCACCCGGCGCTACCCGCCCGATAACGGTAATTGCGGCATTTGCCGGAATTACGCCGGGATTAAGGTTAAACCATACGCCAAGGTTATTGGTAGATACGACCGCCCGAAGCGAAAGGTTGTTGTTATGCCTTACCCACGTAACATCCGTTTCGGTCCACGGGCGGCGGTGTATCGGCTGCCCGGCTACGGGTACGCTGTCACCTGAATTGACAAGTGGGAAAAGGGGGTTATTTTCGATAATTTCGGTGTTTTTCCACGCAGGGGTAAACCAAGCGGGAAGGGTGAAGAAATCATTTAACGTCTGTTCCAATAGGGCTGCCGGGTCATACGGGCAGTTAACATAATCACAACCCGGACCCAATGCGACGTCACACTCGCAGCAATCTTCACAACCATCACAATCGTGACAAGGATTAAAGGGACAACCCAGATAATCACAACCGCCTGTGGTTTCGGTGCAGTCACAACAATCGGCACATGCGTTACAATCGCCACAACCCGGTGAAATACAATCGGGATTTTCACAATCCGGTGGGCAAATTTGAATGATACGCATCATGGTGTAGGTAATATCTATCGATGCATTTCCCGGATTGCTTGATAACGATATCGTTCCTGTTCCGGCAGC
>Ga0123353_10000062_pt1 | contig 119777 bp, 102 predicted proteins | sample TergutLab28metaG_3_FD_92763 | JGI IMG/M metagenome (GOLD analysis project Ga0123353, IMG submission 92763) | Labiotermes labralis P3 segment gut microbial communities from Petit-Saut dam, French Guiana - Lab288 P3 | ecosystem: Host-associated > Arthropoda: Insects > Digestive system > Gut ... | reverse complement strand
TGAACTTAACAAACGGCGAGTTAACTCAAATCGGTTCGAATTTATCTCCTGCAGTTACGATTACCATTGATAACGACGGCGTTTGCTATGCTCAAGGCATAGCCTCCGGTCGTGGATTAGGTACAGTAAATCTAACAACGGGTGTTTTTACACAAGCAAGGGCAAACAATGTAACAGCATTTACCGGTATGCTTGCCGTTGATCGGGGAACCAATGAAGTTTATGCAACCACATTCAATGGTACAACGATCCAAAAAATCAATAAAACTTCGAGTACATTAGCTGGTACAAATACCGGAACATCATTCCCTTCAAGAGTTTTGGCCTGGACGATCATTGGAAAACCCATACCTATGACACCAACTTACACAGTAAACATTACCCCTGCAACCAACGGAACCATTACTGTTATGAGCGGCGATAACCCTGTTGCAGACGGCGATGTGTTGGCAGAAGGTACTATATTGACCTTAACAGCAATCCCCGGCACCGGTTATGTATTTGAAAAATGGTGGGACGACAACACCAATGCAACCCGCACGCACACTCTAACCGAAAATGTTACCATCAGTGCAACATTCGAAGCAATTCCGACTTATACGGTAACAATCATTCCGCCAGCTAACGGAATTATTACCGTAATGAACGACACAAGTGCAGTGAACACCGGAGATCAGTTAGAGGAAGGTACAATCCTAACTTTGAGCGTAATGCCCGATACGGACTATGAGTTTGCCCAATGGTGGGATGGAAACACTGAAAATCCTCGTTCGATTACGTTAAATAGCGACATCGCTATCGGTGCAACGTTCGAAGCAATCCCCATCTATTATACGGTAACAATCACACCAGGAATTGGCGGTATAATTACTGTAATGAGCGACGAAGACGAAGTCTTTCATGGTGATGAGTTGGAAGAAGGTACAGAACTGACCTTGATTGCAACAGCTCACGAAGGCTTCAAATTTGTTGAGTGGTGGCACGGTGGTACGGATGAAACACACATCCACATATTGGACGATCATGTTACTATTTCTGCTACATTTACCGATGATCAAACATCAATCGTAGTAACTACCAGCAGAGAATTATTTGTAGTTTTTCCAAGCCCAACAACAGATCTATTGCACATTCAAACCGAGGAAATGATACAGCAAATCGTTATTCTAGATTTGAATGGAAAAGTGATGATGCAGTTGCAAGGCAATCGCAAAATACTAGATTTACAATCTCTGCCAATTGGAAATTACATTGTAAGAATCCATACGAAAACAGCGATTGTTCCAATTAAAATAGTGAAACAGTAAATATTATTTTGGTTTTGGTTCACGTGAAGGGGGTGGGTTTTATCCTGCCCCCTTCACTTTTTTTATTCTTAACTCAAATGCCGATTTGCGAGTTTCGGTTTTTTTTGTATCTTTGCAATGGGAAATTTGCAGTTAGAAAGCATTATAGACTTTGAAGAAAAAATAACAAATCAATTTTTTATGAAGAAAAACGCAGCAATTATCGGCTATGGAAATATCGGGAAGTACGTGTTAGAAGCGCTTTTAGCGTCGTCGGATTTTGAAATTTCAGGAATTGTTCGACGCAATGCATCGGATGTTCCTGAGGAGTTGAAAAATTATAAGGTTGTTGATCATATTTTCAAACTTGAAAATGTAGATGTCGCCATTCTTTGTACGCCTACACGTAACGTAGAACCGCATGCCAGTGAAATTTTAAAAATGAGCATCAATACCGTAGACAGTTATGATATTCATAGCAATATTTGGAATCTGAAACAGCAGCTCTCCCCTATTGCTACAGCAAACAAAGCCGTTTCTATTATCGCCGCAGGTTGGGATCCGGGAACAGATTCTGTGATTCGTACGTTGATGGAAGCCATGGCTCAAAAAGGCTTGACGTATACCAATTTCGGACCGGGCATGAGCATGGGGCACAGTGTTGCGGCAAAAGCTGTGAAAGGTGTGAAAGACGCACTTTCAATAACCATTCCACTTGGCGAAGGAATTCATCGCAGAATGGTTTATATCGAATTGGAAGATGGCGCAAACTCTGAAACTGTCAAACATTTACTAAAAACCGACGATTATTTTGTAACAGATGATACACATGTTGTTTTTGTAGATGATATTTCAAAATATCACAACCTTGAACACGGTGTAAATATGGTTCGCACGGGAGTTTCAGGACAAACACAAAATCAAATTTTAGAATTCAGCATGCGAATTAATAATCCTGCGCTCACTGCGCAAATCTTGGTTTGCGCGGCACGTGCCAGTTTCCGACAATCACCCGGATGCTACACGATGATTGAAATTCCACCGGTTGACCTTCTCGAAGGCGAAAAAGACTATTGGATAAAAAAATTAGTTTAACACCTTTTTCATTCGGATGAATATTCATGAAATCTATATGCAACGCTGTTTTCAAGTCGCACAAAACGGCTTGGGGTATGTAGCGCCAAATCCGCTGGTAGGTTGCATAATTGTGCACGAAGGGAAAATTATTTCGGAAGGATTTCATCAACAATACGGAAAAAACCACGCGGAACGTAATGCAATTTTGCATGTAAAAGATGAAAATTTGTTAAAAAATTCAACGTTGTATGTAAATTTAGAACCGTGTTCACATTTCGGGAAAACCCCACCCTGTGCGGATTTCATTATTGAAAAACAAATTCCGAAAGTTGTTGTTTCAAATTTAGATTCCAACCCTGAAGTTGGCGGAAAAGGTGTTGAACGTTTGAGAAATGCAGGTGTAGAAGTTATTACAGGCGTTCTGGAAGATGACGGACGTTTTTTGAATCGTCGTTTTTTTACGTATATCGAAAAAAAGCGACCTTATATTATTTTGAAGTGGGCAGAGAGTTTGGATGGATTTATGTACAGTGAAACTAAACGTTGGATTACCAATGAAGCCATGCGAAACCTTGTTCACAAGTGGCGTAGCGAAGAATCTGCGATTATGGTTGGAACAAATACAGTTTTAATTGATAACCCACACCTCAATGTTAGAGCCTATTTCGGAAAAAATCCATTGCGGATAACGATCGATAAAAATCATAAATTAGCAAAAGATTTACTTTTTTTTGATAACTCTCAGCCAACAAAAATCTACGAAATAAGCGATATTCCAGAAATTTTAATCGATTTACACGCGCAAAACATACAATCTATGATTATCGAAGGCGGAGCAAAATTATTGCTAAATTTTATCCAACAAAATCTGTGGGACGAAGCACGTATCCTTACCGGTAATAAATACCTGCACCATGGTTTGAAAGCCCCGAAAATTCAAGGTAAAGAGATTCTTTCTTCTGAAATTGAAGGCGACAAAGTGCAAATTATTTGTGCCTAATATCTGTGTAAACTTTTCAAAACTTCTGGCAAATAATTGACACCAAACCAACACATTTGTAAAAGTAAAAAAGCAATAATAACAAGTATGGCAAGGGTTTTGGGGCGATTTTTGTAAGCATATTTAAAATGCAAAACGCCTAAAAAAGCAAACCATGCAATTGCTGCCCAAGTTTCTTTGAGGTCAAAACTCCAAAAATTTCCCCACGCTATTTTTGCCCACAGCGCACCGAAAAGCAAGCCGATGCCCATGAGACAAGTGCCGAGTTTTAAGGAAAAGTAGGTTGCCAATTCCGTAGGGACGAAAAATTTTTCGCCCCTACGGGTACAAATGGTGTAGATACTCAGCAAACACGCTACTGCCAATGCCCCGTAAGCAAACATATACACGGCAATATGCGGAACAAACCATAAACTTTGCAATGCCGGTACTAAATTTTTTACTTTGAACAAATACGGAGAAAAAACCATGTACGAAAATCCTAATCCAAACAATGCTATGAACAGGGATACAAGACGGTTTTTAGAAAATGATAACGTGCAAATATACAAAAATAGTCCCATCAAAAGTACGATAATTCCAAAATATTTAGCATAAACATAAGGATCGTAAACCGTTATAAACAACACGAAATCAGGGTTATTCGGATTTCGTCTATCATAGCTTGACAAATACACATCATAACCCATAAACCGCACAGGATGGTTCACTGCGAGCACAACCTGTTTTTCCGTATCGCCGTCTTTCAGCATAATTTCTGCCTTGTAAGATTTCGGTTGATGATTGTCGTAAAACTCCGCTTCAAAGTTTTTCAACGTGATTTGAAACGGAAGTTGGTATACCGATGAATCATCATCAAAGGCAATATTTTCAGTAACTCCGTGAAACGTGCGAACATAAAGTTTTTGAAATTGTAAACTCCCCAAGCAGCCGAAAAGCAACACCATGAACAGCCCTGCATGAGTGAGCAAAAATGCCGTATTTTTCAATGAAAAACCGGACATTCGCTTCAAAACAGCAAACGCCAAGATAAGCATCAATACTGAAATAGACAGAAAAAATACGATTGATTTATGCACAGGAATTCCTGTAAAGCCTTCAATAATTAGCAAAATCAAAAGAACAACAATCGCAATCAAGGTTGTGTTTTTATGTAAAATTAAATTAGCAACTGTAGTGATCGGTTTTTTATTCATTTTCTGTTTTGTTGATTTTTCCACAAAGATAAGGTTTTTTTTCGACATTAGCAAGTTAATAAAAAGATATGTTTTTTCTTTGCATTATCAAAAAAAATGCGTATCTTTGTGCCCTAAAAATTTGATCAAAAAAAATAATGAAAAATTAAACCTTTTACGGCTCCAAACGTCAAAATAGAAATTTTAAACTTATAACATTATGAAAAAAAAAATTTGCTTTCTTGTATTTGCATTTATCGTCGCAACACTTTCTATGAATGCTCAACAAAGAGTTAACTTGACCGGTACTCCGGAATCCTCAACTTCGTTTACTCCAAATGTGGAAGGTCCTGAGATTCAATTCGAACGATTGGTTCATGACTTTGGCGAAATCGTTGAAAACAGTAACGGCGATATAGATTTTAAGTTTAGAAACATTGGCTCCGAACCTTTGGTTTTGATGCAGGTAAATCCTTCTTGTGGTACATGTGTGAGCATACGAAGTTGGCCACGAGAACCAATTATGCCTGGTCAAGAAGGTGTGGTAGCGGTTCGCTACAATACGCATATTTTGGGTCCGATGGGTAAAACCGTTACCGTTTTTTCAAACGGCAAAACCGAGCGTATTGTTCTTCGAATTAATGGGACTGTAATGGCCAAATAAAAATTAAAAAATTCTTTAAAAAAAATAACATGAAAAAAATTTATACTCTCGTATTGATTGCATTTGCGGCGTTTTCCGTAAATGCTCAGGATGAAACTTCAAGCATTGAAGGACCTCGCATTGTGTTTGAAAAACAAGTTCACGACTATGGTCAAATTATACAAGGTGCCGATCCTTACTGCGAATTTGTATTCGAAAACGTTGGCACCGAGCCTTTGATTTTGCGAAATGTTAACGCAACTTGCGGTTGCACCGTACCCAGCTGGCCACGCGAGCCGATTATGCCCGGTGAAAAAGGTACGATCAAAGTTCGTTATGACACCCACCGTTTAGGCAATATCGGTAAAGCCATTACGATTATTTCAAATTCCGTTGGCGATAATAGCGATCGTATCACGCTTCGCATTACCGGCAATGTAAATCCCGTACAAAACTAAAAAACAAACCATAAATTATGCCAACAATTTCACAGAAAGCAATCCAAATGCCGGTTTCCCCAATTCGGAAACTCGTTCCTTATGCCGAAGATGCCAAAAAGCGCGGTGTTCACATTTATCACTTAAACATCGGTCAACCCGATATTGATGCTCCGGAAGGTGCACTTGCAGCAGTTCGCAACAATACACTCAAACATGTTGATTATAGCCACTCTGCCGGAAATATATCGTACCGCAAAAAATTAGCAAAATACTACCAAGATTGTGGTATTAATATTGAAGATACTGAAATTATCACCACCGGTTCCGGCTCGGAATCTGTTTTGTTTGCTGTTTTTGCTTGCGCAAATCCGGGTGATGAAATCATAGTTCCGGAGCCGTTTTATGCTAATTACACTGCAATGGCGGTTTATGCAGGAGCTAAACTTGTTCCGATTGCTTGCACGATTGAGAATGGTTTTGCACTTCCATCCATAAAGGAATTTGAGAAAGTTATTACGCCTAAAACAAAAGCGATTTTGATTAGCAATCCGGGGAATCCTACGGGACATGTTTATTCTCGAAAAGAAATGGAGGAATTAGCAGAGGTAGTTAAACAACACGATTTGTTTTTGCTTTCTGACGAGGTTTATCGCGAATTTTGCTATGATGGCGCAGAAACGATATCGGCTCTTCAACTCAAAGGTATTGAAGAAAATGTTATTTTGATAGACTCTGTTTCTAAACGCTATTCCGCTTGTGGCGTGCGTATTGGAGCACTTGTATCCAAAAACAAAGACATTTACAATGTAGCCATGAAATTCGCTCAAGCGAGATTGAGTCCACCAAGTTACGGACAGATTTTTGCCGAAGCCGCATGTGATACACCACAATCTTACTTCGATGGAGTGGTTGCAGAATACACCAAACGCCGAAATATCGTGGTAGATGCCATCAATAAAATGGAAGGTTGTTTTTGCCCGAAACCAAATGGTGCGTTTTATGTTATGGCTCGCTTGCCTATCGATGATTCGGATAAATTCTGCCAATGGCTTTTGGAAAAATTCGAACACAACAAACAAACCGTTATGTTTGCGCCTGCAACCGGTTTTTACTCTCCGGGGAGTGGTGGCGGAAAAGACGAAGTTCGTATCAGTTATGTTTTGAATGAAAACGATCTGCGTAACGCGATGGAATGTCTGGAATTGGCTCTAAAACAATATAATAACCGATAATTGGTAAGGGGTGGGCAAACCCCGCCCCTACATTTTCCATGTTGAATATTTTAATCACTAACGACGACGGCATCCACGCCAAAGGCCTTCGAACGCTCATCGAAATTGCACGCCCATTTGGAAATATAACTGTTGTAGCGCCTAATGACCCTATGTCGGGAATGGGGCATGCTATAACTGTTAATCGTCCATTACGCTTGACTTTACTGAAAGAAGAAGTGAGTTATCGAGAATATGTTTGCTCGGGAACACCCGTTGACTGTGTGAAAATGGGACTAAAAATCGCTTTGGAAAACCAAAAGATAGATTTGCTGATTTCAGGAATTAATCATGGCTCAAATGCCTCATCAAATGTGATTTACAGTGGGACAATGGGTGCAGCCATCGAAGGTTCTATGGAAGGTGTCAAATCCGTTGGTTTTTCTTTATTGGACTATCATCACGACGCCGATTTTTTGCAAAGTGCTGATTTTATTCGAAAAATTATTGCTGATATTATCGAAACGCCAATTCCAAAAGGAATTTCGTTAAACGTGAATATTCCAAAAGCCAAGAAAGAGGATATTAAGGGTATCAAAGTTTGTACACAAGCCAATGCATATTGGGAAGAAGACTATATTGCTCGAAAAGATCCTTGGAATGGCGATTATTACTGGCTCACAGGCGAATTTATTGCTAAAGATGTTGCTCACAATTCGGATATTCATGCTTTGGAAGAGAATTATATCTCGATCGTTCCTATTCAGTACGATCTTACAGCGCTTAGTGTAATTGAAAAATTAAATCATCTCAATTTATGAAGCTGTATATCATCGCAGGGGAAGCCTCAGGTGATTTGCACGGCTCAAATTTAGTTCGTGAACTTAAGCAATTGAAACCCAATATTGAAATTCGCGGTTGGGGTGGTGATTTAATGGAAAAAGAAGGTGTTGAACTGCGAAAACACTATCGAGATTTGGCGTTTATGGGCTTTGTGGAAGTGGTCAGAAATCTTAGAACTGTTCTGCGAAATCTTGATTTCTGTAAAAAAGATATTTTAGAATTTAAGCCCGATGCGATTGTACTGATTGACTACCCCGGTATCAATTTGAGAATTGCAGAATGGGCTAAAAAACGAGGAATTAAAGTCATTTATTATATTGCGCCGCAAGTTTGGGCTTGGCACAAATCTCGTGTGAAATTAATGCGAAAATATATTGACAAACTCTTGGTAATTTTGCCTTTTGAGAAAGATTTTTTCACCAAACACGACATAGATGCTGAATTTGTGGGGCATCCACTGTTGGATGCAATCGCACGAAACACAGAACCTGCCTACGTTTCAAAAAGCGAAAAGCCGATTATTGCCATACTTCCGGGAAGTCGAAAACAGGAAATTCAAACTATTCTTCCTTTACAACTATCTGTAATTCCACATTTCCCTGAATATGAATTTGTGATTGCAGGAACAGAACAACACCGTAATTTGTACCAAAAAATCATCGGAAAGCAAGATGTAAGGTTAGTTTTCAATCAAACCTATCCCCTGCTTCGCTCCGCAAAAGCGGCATTGGTGAAATCGGGGACTTCGACCTTGGAAACCGCTTTGTTTGAAGTTCCTGAAGTAGTCTGCTACAAAGGAAATCCGCTATCGTACCTTATCGCCAAAAACGTAGTAGATATTAAGTATATTTCGTTGGTGAATTTAATTATGGACAAACCTGTTGTTTCAGAACTTATTCAAAACAAATTAAATACGGAAAATTTAGTGTCAGAATTAAAAAAATGCTTATCTTTGTATCGTGAAACACAAATTTCCGATTATAAACTTCTCAAACAAAAACTCGGGGAATCCAATGCCAGCCTACGTACCGCAGAAACAATCCTTGACTATTTGAAACAAACATGAAAAAACTGCTCTTTTTAGTTCTATTTTGTGTGGTGGCCAACTGCGTTTACGCTACAGATATTAATGTACGAATTTTTGCTAATCAAACTATTCAAAAAGCACAATTGACCTGTGTTTCTGGGCAATATCGCTTGACGGATGAAAACGGCAAAGAAATCCTCAAATTAAACGAAAACGACAGCATAACACTTCAAGCAGAAGGTGCCAGAGGTGTTAGAGTGTTGAAACACGACGAAGAATTGGGCATTTTCAAAACAGTGTTTGCTATTGGTGAAGGCTCAAAAAACATATTCAAACTTTCACCCGATCAAGCTGGTATAAGAAGCCGGATGTACGATGATCAGCTGGATATTTCTGTGGAAAACAATGCTCTACGTATCATCAACATTGTCGAACTTGAAAACTATGTTGCAGGCGTTATTCAATCCGAAGTGTTTGGAAGTAGCAATGATTTGGATTTTTTCAAAATCCAAGCCATTATTTCTCGAACGTATGCAATGGCCAATCTTCGAAAACACCGAAGAGATGGCTACAACCTTTGTGATGGTGTGCATTGTCAAGCTTATTACGGACGCAACAATGTAGAGAAAATTTTTCAGGCGGCAACAGAAACCGCAGGGTCGGTTTTGGTGGATAACAACCGCCGAATGATTACGGCTGCATTTCACGCCAATTCGGGCGGACAAACGATTAATTCTGAAGATGTTTGGGTTACTGCAACGCCTTATTTAAAAGGAGTTGTTGACACATTCTCGTTTGGAATGCGCGGCTCAACATGGCAAAAAACCTACACTACAAGCGAATGGTTGGATTTATTGGATAAACACTACCAATATGACATTCTCAACGAAACCGAACTCGAAAAAGCTTTGAATTTCGAACAAAACGAACGCAAAACACATTTTCATAGCACTATCCCGCTACGCAGTATGCGTGGAGATTTAGGGTTGCGTTCTACATTTTTCAGCGTTCGACAAGAAGGTGATAGCGTGATTTTAGATGGCAGAGGTTATGGGCACGGTGTAGGGTTAAGTCAAGAAGGCGCCGCTCGTATGATACGGGAAGGTTTTAGCGTTGAGGATGTGTTGAAATTTTATTACCAAAACGTAGGGCTTGCCAAGATTGATGACCTTTTTGCGGGGGAAGAGCAGCAGTTTTAGCCTTTTTTTATTAGTTCTTCTTGATATATTAATATTGCCTTTTTCATTAAAAAATATTTTCTTGATAGTAAATAGGCATAGTTATGTATTGCGGTATAAAGCATATTTAAATTTTCATCATAGTAGGTAGTTACCCAAAAATAATCCCACGTTTTTGAAGTGTACAGTTCTAAATTCTGTTTTATTTCAGATGTAATTTCTATCGTAAAAATATTGTCGGATAAGATATTGATAATCTCCTGTTTTAAAATATCTTCTGTTGTCATAATCTTTTTTAAATTACTCTTTATGTTTTCATAGGGTGTCGTTACACTCACAAATTGCAATTCATTTAGTAATTTGATATATATATCATATTTTGATTCAAAAATCTTGTCAAATTCAAGAAATTCACAATAAAGTCGTTCTAATTTTTTGGGTTTGTTTTGTTGGTTTTCTGCTTTTTCAAAGTATTTATATATGTTAGTATCGTTTATTTTAATTTGATCATTAATATTTTCAAATTCAATTTTGAGTTTTTCAATAAGGCTACCGGTATTTTTTCGTTTATATCTCACTCCATCATAATCAAAAGTTTTTATAGGTAGTGAATTATTCGAGATGTTTTTTTAGCGTCTCAATATCATTTTGCAAAGCAATCGCCGTATAAACCATATCTATTTTTTTATCAGAAAACAGTTCTTCAAAACTAATATTGCTATCAGCTAAATTACTATTATTCAATTCTATGTAGGTTGTGATTTTATGATCGTAATAACCATTATATATTTTTGGGAACGAATTTGATAAAGTTTCTTGTTTGTATTCTTCCTGAAAATCATTAACTGAAAAGAACTTTATTTCTCCCTGATAATTTATCTGTTCAAAAAGTTTATCCGTTAGCTGTTTTTGTAATTTATCAATGTTTAGAAATACATTATTTGCAAGAATATCCGAATTATTATGAGCTAAAAGACCTGTTTTTTCCAATCTTTCTATTCTTTCTTTAATAGTGGGATGGGAAGCCCATTGGTCTTTAATAACTAATTTAGATTTATCAAATTTGCTTTGTTCTTCTAATGAAATATCGGGAAGATCGTTCGTGGTGGCAAGATTATTTATTTCTGCAAGAAAGCGGATAGCTGTTTTTTGGTCTATGTATATGTTTTCACTCCTTGTGTTTTCGGAAATTTTTCCGTTATAAAAATTTAAAACATTGTTAAATGAAATATCTGCCAACGACATTCTCAACAAAGATTTTTTAAGAGGCTTATAACCAGTTATGTTGGCTGCAATTTCGTCAGCATGAAATTCCATTTCTCTTGAAAGTCCTAAATAACTTTTGTTTACGACTTCGTATAATTTTCTCAAAATCCATTGTATTCCTGCGTTAACTTTTACTGCAATGATTACAAATATTGCAAAATATCCACTTACATTTGCCCATCTTTGTATAAGGTTATCATACGACTCATTTTCATATAGCATATTGAATATTACTTGATTAACATTGTAAACATAACTTCCAATTTTCATACTTCTTTGTGAAAAATGACCAAATTCATGTGATAATATTGCTTTCAATTCTTCTTTAGTTACCGTATTTACCAATCCCAATCCTATTAGTAAATTCTTTTTTATAGGTAAAAACATACTCCAAAAACTTGAATCGTAAAATACCGATGCATTTACATCTGAAGACAAATAAACTTTCTTGGGAAAGTCAGCTCCGACTTCATACACAATCTCATTAATCATACTGAATAGGTTAGATTCATCAGATTTATTTATTTCAATTAAATTTGAACGGTCTACTTTATGAGATTTGAAAATAAATTTTAGCAAAAAAATCAAAATTAAAATGCCTAAACTTGATAAACCAATTCCAAGTACAATAGTAAGAAGCCCGAGTTTGATGGCAATTAATGAAATTCCTCCGGCAATGCACAAACCAGTTAACAAAACAGCCAACGTCAAAATAATCAAGTATGTTAATACAAAAAAACTTATTGCGATAATAGATTTTGTTGCTTGAGTTTTAAACTCTGTAGAGGGTCGTATTTCCTTACTTTTCATTTTGTAATCGCCTTTTTCTTTATAAATCACCTATAACTATTTTGCAAAAATACAAAAAAAATTAAATATTGCAAAATATTTTTTGAATATATAAGAAAAAACTAGGCTCTTCCTATAAAATAGCAAATTTTAACACTTTTTAACAAAAAAACTGCACTTTTAACAGTTTTTAACAATTTTTAAGTTTTTTTATTGGCTTTTTTGACGTAATTTTGCAGAAAAATTATACACTTATAAAAATTGCTGAAAATAAGAATGTTGCCACAATTTGTGGCCACATAAAAGTTACAAAATTATGGAAACAACTATTCAAGCCAGCGAAATTTCTGTTATTAAACCTATTTTTCAAAAAATTCATGAAATAAGAGGGCAGAAAGTTATATTCGATTTTGATCTCGCAGAACTTTATGAAGTAGAAAAAAGAGTTCTCAATCAGTCTGTAAAACGAAACATTAATCGTTTTCCTTCTGATTTTATGTTTCAAATAACTAAAAAAGAAGCAGTTACAATTTTGAAATCACAAATTGTGATTTCAAAACAGCAACTCTCTGAGAATGAGGAAAATCGTGGAGGTAGTAGGTATTTGCCATACGCCTTTACCGAACAGGGTATTGCAATGCTGTCATCTGTATTGCGAAGTGAAAAAGCAATAGAAGTGAATATTGCAATCATGCGAGCATTTGTAGCTATGCGACAATATGCCTTGAACTACGCGGATTTGAGTAATCGATTAGAGGAATTCATAAAAACATCGGATACTAATTTTTCTGAAGTTTTCAGCATTTTAGATGAGCTTACGGCACAAAAGAAACTTTATGAAAACAGAAAGCCGATTGGATTTATTGTATAATTTTGTGCTTCATGCAAATTTCTCCTCTTGTCAAATTAGCGATAAGCCTTATCATCGGCATTTCCATAGCAGAACAGGTGCATTTCTTACCGATGTTCTACCCCACTGCTATTGGAATTGCTGCGTTTTTGATGATTTTGGTTTTGTTAATCAAACAAGATTATCGAAGCAAAGTGCATCAGTTTGGGTTGGCTGCCTGCATTTTCATGATTTTAGTAGGATTTTTGAAAACGAAACAAACCGATCAATCACTAAATGTAGCACGTTTTTCGAAGCAAACATATCAACAATTGTATGTTATTGTGGATGATACGCCGATTGTTCGGGGAAAATCTGTTAGAATGGTTTTGAAGGTCGTTGGTGGATATGATACCGTAGGGGCGGGGTCTGCCCGCCCCATTTCATCACATTTTTCATCAGGGCGGGTGAACCCCGCCCCTACGATGGGAAAAATTATGGCCTATTTTGCAATTGATTCGCTCAGTACTCAACTGCGCTACGGCGATGTTTTACTAATCCGAAATCGTGCTCAAACGACGGATTCTATCAAAAAAACCGGAAACTTTGATTATAGAAAATTTTTAGCACGAAAACAAATTTTTCACACCATTTATTTAAATCAACGCTTTTGGAAAAAAGTTGACGAAAACGGAGGAAACCCAGTACGCGCCTACGCGATAGATGTTCGAGACAATTTTTTATCAACACTTTCGCAGCAAGGCATTACCGGTGCCGAATATGCTGTAACTTGCGCGATTTTACTGGGTTATGGAGCAGAACTTACACCGGAATTGCGGAAATCCTATCAAAATTCGGGAACAGTACACATTCTTAGCGTTTCGGGACTACATGTCGGACTTTTTGCCATGGTGGTGATGCACCTGCTTTTTTTCTTGCGAGGCGAACGTTGGAAATTGATTTTGAAGGCTGTAATTGTATTGACTTGCATTTGGAGTTATGCCTTAATTACAGGTTTTGCACCATCTGCGTTAAGATCTGCCATCATGTTCACATTCATCACATTAGGAAAATGTATGGAACGGCGAACCTCCGTTTACAATTCATTGGCAACTTCGGCAATTGTCCAACTGTCCTACGATCCAATGATATTGTATGCACTCGGATTTCAATTCTCATACTTAGCCGTGATTGGTATTGTAATGACTCAGAGGCTATTTGCAAAACTTTGGAGTCCGAAAAACAAAGTTTCAAGGTACGTTTGGGAATGTATCACGGTTTCCATTGCAGCACAACTCACAACAACTCCACTATCAATTTATTATTTTAACCAATTCCCTAACTACTTCATTCTCGCGAATATAATTGCTTCGCCGCTTAGTGTTTTGATTATCCCATTGGGCATGGCAATTTTGGTTTCAGCACCGATTTCCTCAGTTGTAGCAAGCATTTTCGGAAAATTACTGAACCTCACCATTTGGATTTTGAACCAAAGTGTTTCCATTATTGAGCAGTTACCTCTGAGCGTTTGGAAAAATTTGGAATGGTCGAAATTCGAAATGATGTTGGCGTATTTGGCTATCGGATGTTTGCTCTACGCCGTTATCAAACGGCGTAGAATATCCGTTTGGGCTGGGTTAGCGTGTTTAATCCTTATGACCGGAAATATGTTTTTTCGAGAACTGAGTGCTGTTTTTTAGCGTTTTGAAAACGACTCTAACTCAGTACGGATTAGGTTTTGCAAACTATCCGAACTCTTCACCAATGGCAAACGTAGTTCATTTTCACAAAATCCAAAAAAGTTCATCATCGTTTTCACACCTGTTGGATTTCCTTCGGCAAACAACAAGGGAATAAGGTGTTCAAATTCAGCAAGTTTCTTTTTTGCCGATGAAAAATCGCCTTTCAATGCTGTTCGAATCATCGTTGAAACCTCTGTAGGTAGTGCGTTTCCGAGAACAGAGATTACGCCTGCCCCACCGGCTTCTATGATTTCTAAAGCCAAAGCATCATCGCCGGAAACTACTAGAAAATCCTCAGGTTTCTGCTGAATAATATCTTTAATTTGCACCATATCTGCTGATGCTTCTTTAATTGCAACAATATTGAAATGTTCTTTTACTAACTGAAGTGTTGTATCGGCAGTCATATTAACTCCACATCGAGACGGAATATTATACAAAACAATCGGAACAGGGCAAGCTTTTGCAATAGCCGAAAAATGCTGAAAAATACCCTCTTGCGTAGGTTTATTGTAGTAAGGAACCACCGACAAAATCCCACTTATTCCCGAAAAGTTGGATGTTTTCAAAATTTCAATACATTCCGAAGTATTATTCCCGCCTACGCCAACGATGATTGGCACGCGTCCTTCGACTGCCTCAAGAATCGTTTTCACGACAGCATCTTTCTCAAACGCACTAAGCGTACACGTTTCAGAGGTTGTGCCCAGCGCAACAACATAATCAACACCACCACTAACAACATGGTTGACAACCTTTTTCAGGGCTTCGAAATCCACCGAACCATCGGTTTTGAATGGTGTAATAAGTGCAACGCCTGTACCTGTCAATTTGTCAATCAGCATGTTAAATGTTTTTTAAATCAATTGCAGTCTCGGTTTGATTAAAAACCTCGAAATATCCAAGAATAATGTTTATGAATTCGTCTAAGGTCGTTGTCTCTTTGATTTCCAGCGTAAAATCAAAGATTTTCAAGCCCCACTCGCTCACGCGTCCAACTTTAAACGTGGCATGAGAAGCATTGGCAACGTACAGATTTTGAAAATGATCTGTCAAACTTAAATCGAAAAAAATATCGAAGGGCTGCTTCACAAACCTATTTACAACAACATCAAGTGGAATTCGATTAGATCCAAGTTCAGACTTGGTGAACACTCCAAAATTAGGGCTTTCCGGAACTTCCGTTGGTTTTTCCTTACTATCTGAATAAGCCAACAACATCGCCGATATTCCTCTATTTCTCAAATAATTGGCGAATTTATTGACCGTTTCGTAAGATGCTTTCCCGTCATAATGAAAGTAAATACCAACACTCTTAGCCAAGTCTAAACCAATCATTTGACGACGACGTTTTAGCTTTCTAGCTATTTTACGCATTCGTCGAGACCATCGAAATGTCTTGAAATTCTCAATGATTTTCATCAGTATAAAAATTTTGCACAAAGATACAATTTTTTTTTGGAAAAACCCAATTTTTTTTCTAACTTTGTAAAAAATTTTTATGCGATTAACATTTTTAGGTACAGGAACATCGCAAGGTATCCCGGTAGTAGCCTGCGATTGTGAGGTTTGTAAGTCAACGAGTGAGAAAGACAAGCGCTTGCGTTCGTCTGTTCTTGTTGAAACCGACGACAAGGTTTTTACGATTGATGCAGGACCGGATTTTCGTCAACAAATGCTTCGTACTAATGTTAAACATCTGGACGCCATTTTATTAACACACGCGCATTTTGATCATATCGGCGGATTAGATGATGTACGTTCATACAATTATTTACAACAATCTCCTATTGATATTTACGGCAACGAGTTGGCGATAAATGGATTAAAACATACATTTGACTATGCTTTTAAACATTCGAAATATCCGGGATTACCTGAGTTCCGGACGCATATTATAAACAACCAACCTTTCCAAATCGGGTCTCAAACTATTATTCCCATAGAGGTGATGCACCATCGTTTGCCAATATTAGGCTATCGCATTGGTAACTTGGTTTATCTTACCGATGTGAAGCAAATTGAGTCTAAACAATTAGACAAAATTAAAGGATGTGAAGTTTTAGTAATAAATGCACTAAAAAAAGAGGAGCACTTCTCACATTTAACTTTGAAAGAAGCGCTCAACATTGTTGAAATTGTACAACCGAAACAAACGTATTTCACACACATTAGTCATTTTATGGGGAAACATGAGGATGTTAGTCGGGAATTGCCTGAAAATGTGGATTTGGCGTATGATGGATTTACAATTTCAATATCTTCTTCGTAACAAAATCCCCTGCATCAGTTTGTATCCTAACAAAATAAATACCCGCCTGCAAATGCGAAATATGGATGAGATGATTTGAAGATGAGGTATTGAGACGATGAGATAATAATTTTCTGCCAACCATATCAAAAATTGCAACATTTCCAATCTTCAATTCTCCATTTTCAATTCTCAACTCTCCCGTCGTCGGATTTGGATAAATATTTATTCTTGAAATATCTATCTCATTAACTCCAAGATTATTATAAGAGGCATATAAGGTGATTTCTGTTTCCGGATTTTCAGGATCATTACTTATAAGATTGAAACTTCCAAAATATTCCACAATTTTTGCAAAATTATTAAAATTGTAGGACAACGTTATTCTGAGAGAATCGCCTTCGGGAATTGTTCCATATTGTGGATCAATCATCAACATTTCATCAAAATCAATATCGGTAACTTCAACAATAAGATCTGCATTACCAAGATTAAAAACAGTGATATGGTCTTCAATAACTGCTAATTCTTCTAAATATACAGAAGAACTCATTTTGTCTAAACACAAAACAGGTGCAGGAGGCAAGTTTATCAAAATAAATTTATGCGGATCAGGCGCACCGATATAAGGATGATGTTCCCTCCTCCCGGATTCATCAGCAACAAAAACATAATATTCGATTAAGCCATTCGGGAGGCCGCTAATATGAACTTCCCATGTATTATTTCCCAAATATGCCATGTTATGTGCTTCGTATTCATCAGTGCCGGCTCTTAGGTAAACAATTACAGAATCGGAATAGATCGTATTATTGCAATACGAATAAAGTTCCGTGCTAAAAGTCAGGCTTCCAGTATTTTCAATTTCTGCAAAATAGGGCTGATGTTTAATATAGAGCATGCATCTATCGGCAATTTCGTGCGTGCGGCAGTGCAACGCATCGGTGTTGAGCCAGCCGGTATAGTTTATTCCTATAATTTCATACCCCGGCATGGCTTCTTGATATACCTGCAAAGCGGCAAGATCGTTAGCATTAGTTGTTGCATTGATAGGCACAAAAACTTTATTATTTAAGATCAGTGAGTTTGTGTAAGGAGTTCTGGGTGAAGAACTTGTAGCTCCGGGTGTGTCAATTCTAAAAACTTGCATGGGTGTTCCATAAGAAGATGTCAGTGATGCAAAATAATTTGCTGCAGCCTCAAATTTAGCATAGTTTGGATTATTTGCAGGCACTCGCGAAACCAAAACTTTATCGGGCGCAAGAAATTTACTCCAACAATCAATGTGTTGAATATTATCGTAAGGAACTATCGGGTCTGCAATAAAATGGTACGCTTCAATTCCCATATAGTCTAAAAAATGCTGTTGTATTTGTGCTGTTGTATAGCTTGAATTTTCAGTAAGCGTTAATGTTGTGGAAGCGGCTTGAAAAATGCCATCGTTCATAAAATTTCCGCCACAAAGATTAAGACTGGAGGCGTATCTATTAATAGTTGGGCCATTTGATGACAAATGGATTGCAAGTCTATTATTTATCTGATTATCACTAGGTCGAGGTCTGTTATACGTAAAATCGTACATGGCCATTTCGCTATTATTAATTGCGATGAACCATGGACCGTAATCCCGTGTCCAATAAGTATCCGAATTGGCTATTAAAAACTCGCAATTAGCGATATTCACTCCGTTTGAAATATATTGGTTTAATACGGTATTTTGCGCAGATGCACTTGCCACTATCGTAATCACCTTAATATCTTTTGCCATTTCTATAATTAATGACATCGGAATACCAAAAGGATGGCGAATAAGCACAGCTTCCATGGGTTCCCACTCGGCTATGGGGCGTATTTGCCCCACGGGAGAAGATGTAGGAGTTGTTCTAAGTGTGTCGTATCCTCTGCTTCTTGCCCACTCTATTTCTTCTTGAGAAGGAACTTTATGCAGACGAATTCCTGCTTCGTTATAAATGGGTTGAGCAAAAGTGATGAAAGTGCTTGTGGTAAGTGTAATAAAAAGGAGTAATTTTTTTTTCATGAGATTATTTAAATAAATGTCATTGGGGGCGAACCTGCGTGTTCGCCCCGCAATCGTTTGTCGAAATGTCAACTAGGCGCACACGTGGGTGCGCCCCAACATGGTGGCTGAGCGCAGTCGAAGCCTATTGCATTTTTTCAACCGCAACCCGCACAGATTCAATCAACGGTTTCGGTGTCAATTCTGCGCCAACGGCCTGCAACATCCAATGTTTAGGTGTAATACGTCCGAGCGTGAACATACGTTCAACCTCTTTCGCAAAGTTTTTCCCTGCAATGTACTTTTCAATCTGGAATTCAATCAAATGACCGAGCGGATAAGCTGATAAATACAGTGGCGAAACAATCATGTGCGAATAAATCGCCAAAATAGGCTCGTCTTCCACGCCAAACACGGGTGCATAATATTTGTTCCAAATTTCTTTTGAAATGCGCAAAACAGCATCTCTCAACTGCTCTTTCGTGGCCTTAGGATTTGCATACAGCCATTCCCAAACGTTCATATCCACCAACGAAACGCCCATAATTTCATACGTTCCCCAAAAAATATCCAAAGCTGAAAGATGCGATTTCAAAGGATTATTTTCAGCTCTGCCCAACAATTCCATATCGCGAGTCTGGAACATAAACGCTAAAGCCTCTGTAAATGCGGTGGTCGGAACGCCCCTCAACATATAATAATCCACATCGTAGAGCGAAAGGGTTTGTTCGACATTATGCCCTAATTCATGAATACCAATGTTATAGCCTTTGAAATCCATGCCTTTTTGGCCAATTCGTGTGCGCAAACGAGCCTGATCGCCTTTCATTTGAGCACCCCAAGCATGGCCGGCACCGCGCGAGCCTTCTACCTTGATTCTCGACGAAATTTCCTGTGCTCTGGCTTTGTCCCAACCTAATTTCATCATAATATTGGGCATATCTCTTTCGAAAGCGATAGCATTTGGATAGCGTGTCGTGGTGATGCGATCCAACTCTGCTTCCGAAATTGTGCCACGGGCTTTGAAGCCGTTATACCAGATATCAAAAGGCCTTAACTCGCGACCTAAACGATTGCTAATTAACTTCGCAACATCTTTCACTTCATCTGATGATACAAGTTCAACAAACATGGCTTCCACGTCTTTTTTCAGCATTTCCATGTTGCCGTTGAACTGCGCTTCGATGTAAGTTTTGAATTGCGGTTGATATGGATCCATGTTTTGCAAAGCGTGGAAAATTTTGAGCATGTGTTCGTATCTGGTGTTGGGCTCAGGCTTAAAATCAACGCTTTTACCTGCTTCAAACACTTTATTTTCAAATGGATTCCATTGTACGTTCGGGTTATTGATAACCACTTGAGGAATATCTTGGTTAACAATGCGTTTCATCACGACATAAATCATTTCTTGCGCTTCAAGTCCGTTAACTTGGTATTGCGATTTCAATTCATCGCGCAATCCCCAATGGGTAATCAACTTCATACCTTCAGGAAATAGTGTTTCGCCTTCATTGTTCAACAAATGTCCCATAGAAATGTTATATTCAGCAATATAGTTGTCGGCACGCGTAGAAATTTCGGCATATTCTTGACGTAATCGCGCCGGAACGCGAGAGGTAAACATGTCGCCCATACGTGCATAAGCCCATTCTTGGCGTGTCCAATTTCCGCCTAATGAGTTTTTTTCTTCCAATGAAAATGTTTTGAAATTCAATAAGGTAATGAATGCTACTTTATTTAAAAACATATCCTCGTTGAGGTGTGCAAACGGGTCAAATCCGCCAAAAATGCCGTCGATTTCTGTGATTTCACCTAAATTCAAGTGCAAAGGCACCATCAATTCCACATTTATTTTATGAAGATGACCATACAGAATCTCAAAGCTTTGCGAAAGTTTATTAAATAAAATATTTAATTGCTCTGCGTCGGCAACAAAATTCGCTTGACAGAAGTTTTTGAAGTCCGCTTCGCTTCCATCTTTGGGAAACCAAAGTGCAGCCACCTGTCGAATGCCGGTTTCGATACGCTCGGCCTCATTCGGAAATTGAGTTTTTAATTCGTCGATAGTTTCTTTGATGGCTTTTTCGGAAATAGACGGTTTTTCGTCTTGGCTAACGTTGCAGCAAGAGGATAGCAACAAGCCTAATAATGTGCAGATTGAGAGAATTTTTTTCATGATTTTTGATTTTGGTTATCGAGCGTAGTCGAGATATTGATTTTAAACTGCAAAAATAGGAAAAATATACGAAAAAAAATAGCGTTGTTAATAAGTTTTTAAAAGTTTTTTATAGCCGTCATTCCGAACATAGAATCCCCTTGTTATTGGTCGTTTCGACTCCGCTCAACGACCATTGGTGGCTGAACAGAGTCGAAGCCACACTATACGGTTTTGTTTTTTTTTGTATCTTTGCAAAAAAAAAAACGTTATGGAAACAGCAACTTCAGGTCTCGGAATCAGTATAGGTTCTGTACTTCACGGCATTATGGGTATGATAGTACTTTTGCTCATTGCCTTTTTGTTCAGTACAAATCGTCGAAAAATCAACTGGAAACAGATTGGCATTGGACTGACTTTACAAATTTTGTTGGCATTAAGTATTTTGTATGTCGCTCCAGTTCGTTATCTTTTCGAGTTTATCGGCAAATTTTTCGTTGTTGTGATTGATTTTACAAGGGCAGGAAGTGGTTTTCTTCTTGGCGACCTTCTAAACATTGAATCCTACGGATTTATCTTTGCTTTTCAGGTATTGCCAACGATTATCTTTTTCTCGGCATTGACCAGTTTGTTGTTTTATCTCGGCATTATTCAGAAGATAGTTTGGGTATTAGCCTGGTTATTAACTAAATCCATGCGTTTGTCCGGGCCTGAAAGTTTGGCGGTTGCAGGAAACATGTTTTTAGGGCAAACCGAAGCTCCTTTACTTATCAAAGAATACTTAGAACGTATGAATCGTTCTGAAATTATGTTGATTATGACAACAGGTATGGCAACCATTGCCGGTGGTGTTTTGGCAGCTTATGTTGGTTTTCTGGGTGGCGAGGATCCGGTGCAACGGCTCATGTTTGCTAAACACCTACTGGCTGCTTCCATTATGGCAGCACCCGGTGCGATTGTCATTTCCAAAATTCTAATGCCACAAACCGAAGAATTTGACTCCAATCTTGAAGTAACTAAAGAAAAAGTCGGCAAAAATGTTCTAGATGCCATTGCAAACGGTACAACTGACGGCATAAAATTAGCAGTCAATGTAGCAGGTATGTTGCTGGTTTTCATTGCGTTTATTGCAATGTTTAACTATATTGTAGGGCTTAGCGGTACGCTCAACGCTTGGGTTTACGATTGGACGAATGGTGCGTATGACAAAGTCTCTTTGCCGTTTTTATTAGGGCACGCATTTGCGCCGTTGATGTGGGTTCTCGGTGTTCCTATTGAAGATATTACATCGGTTGGACGTGTAGTTGGTGAAAAGTTGATTTTGACCGAATTTATCGGTTATGTAAGTTTAAGTGAACTAAAGGCTGCCGGTGCTATATCACAAAAATCCATTGTTATGGCAACTTACATGCTTTGCGGCTTTGCGAATTTTGCTTCGATTGGCATTCAAATCGGTGGAATTGGCTCATTGGCACCCGGCAAACGTGTTTGGCTATCTCAATTCGGTATGCGTGCGCTTTTGGGCGGAACGTTAACCAGTTTACTTTCGGGGACGTTGATTGGGGCGATAATTTCTTAAATGATAAAAGGTTAAAGGTGAAGGGTTTTGAACGAAAAAGAACGTATATATTATTGATGCGTTGCAATCCCTTCGGGCTTGCGTGTAACGGCGACCGGCTTTGTGCGGTCGCCGTTACACGCAAGCGGGGCGACAATGCGTTCTCGGGCGGACAACGACAAAAAATAAGATTGAAAGTGATATGCAACTTGACAAAAAATTATAATTTTTCAGAATGAAAACTGAAGATAAAAAATAAACTCCCAATGAAAAAAACAGCAATCATTTTAGTAATAACAGTCTTTACCGCAGGCATTTGCGCCGGAAAGGCAAACAACAAAAACAACCATAATATGACTTTTGAGAAAAATTTGAAAATAGTAAATGTCGATTACGGAACGTGCTACACCATCGGAAACTACCAATTATGTCCCGAAAAGAAACTGATTAAAGTGTTGCGTATGTTTGGTACGGCAACAAAAGATGCCGTTGACTTTTTCCCCGATACCACATTACAGTACGAGCGCGAAACAATGATTATCTTCGCAGGTCGGGCATTTTTCGACAAGTCGGACTTGAACATTGACTGGCAAACGGTACAACTGCTATCGTACCAAGATCACTATTCCGAATTTACAGACGGAAAAACGCTTTACTATCGAATAAGATATGGAAGTGCGCATAAAAGTGGCAGAGAATACGATAAAAACACATATAAGCCCGGCGTGGAAGAAAAACCCGCAAAAATAAACCATCTTGAATTTAGAGAACTTACGGGATATTTTCACATCAAGGGAAATACGTTCTGCTATGATTCTTTGTCTTTCGGCGACGAAGTGGCAGACGACGAAGATTTCAATTGGAAAGAAATCTGGAGAAATTTTGAGTTTAAGCCAATTTTAGAGCCGTTTGATGTTCCTAACCTGCGTACCATCGTTTCAAAGAGCGGATTTGAAACCGACTATATAACAGACGGCAAGCAAGTGTTATACAGCGGTGGGAGTGTCTCGTACACCAAAAAAAATGGAAAAGAGTATGTGCAAGTAAAAGAGTGTATAGTTGAAGGTGTTGATTTCGCTACATTGCGGATACTCGGCAAAGATATGCTGGCGGATAAAAACGCCATTTACTACCGCACAGAGATAATCCCTTTCGATAAGTTGAATGGATTTAGGTTTATTATCAGAGAGTTGTAATATTAATCATAAAAATCAAATCCCAATAAAAATAATGAATACATTTGATAAAATAGAAAAAACTATAGGGAATTGGCTAAACAGTTCTTCGGGTTACATTGCTATTGCGTGTTTGTTTTTGATTTTTGGTGTGGCTATTTTTATTGTAGTCATCAATAAATATATAGAATATCGGAATTTCAAAAAATACGGCGTATCGGTGCAAGGTATGATAAGTAACATAGAGAGCAAAAATGTTTACGTAACATTTATGGTAGAGGACAAGGAATATACTTTCAAGAGCCACTACTACGATTCTGATATGAGATATGGGGACAGCTTGCCTGTTTTATACTATCCCGATAATCCGAATAAAGCCATAGTAGCAAAAGCTAATGCAGGAGTTATCATATTTTTTGTTTTTGGGATAATTCTTGTTTTTTGTGGGATTGGTCTTTTGCGAACATACAAAATGTATATAACTTAAAAATGCAAAAGAAATCACAATGAAAAAAACAGTAATTATGTTAAGTTTTCTAACATTCATCGCAAACAGTTGCAAGCAAACAACGCTAAAAGACAACGAAACTTACAGTATTTGGGAAACAATGCATTACTCTTTCAACGATGAAAATGGAGATGAGGCATCTGATACTTCAATGAAGATATATTACGGCTTTATCAAATCTCTACCAATACCTGTAAAAAGCATTATTGCTCACTTTTCTATTTTTATCTCAAACGAATATGCACACGACTTGGCACAAGCATTGGGCAACTTCGCCACACTCGAAGAGGCGCGACAAACGTTGTTGAAAAATTGGAGCGAAGTCGAACCCATTTTGAAAGGTTGTCCTACTACATTGAGAATGAAAAAAATGAGCCAATCGTTCTTTTTTGATGTTTATGGAGCGTATGGTTTTGTAAATGACGTTTATGTGCATGGCTATACATACGAATTTATAATTGATAAAAACGAAAAAATTACTTTCCAAGGAGCAACTGAAATAAAATCACAATAAAAAAATAATATCAAAATGAAAAAAATAATCCTTATTTTAATCGCCCTTACGTTCATCACAAGCAGTTTCGGACAGGTAGCGAAAAATCAGGTAAAAGCAAAGGAATATAAATTACAAACCACTTCCGACACGGAAGACAAAACAGGTTCACGTATGAAAAATATAGATGAATTAAAGGAAAACGATCTTTTCGGTATTCCCGTTACTCGTTGGGTTTTTGAAGGTGCCGATGGTATAAATCAATATCAATTTGAACACGGTTATCCATTGCCTGCACAATCCATAACAGCCGATTATGGTTATTATTTTAATTTTGAGTATCCAAATAATGCTTATTATACATACGCTACTCCAATAACATTTCAAAATGGTGATTTTCTTTATACAAAAGTTTTTAGAAAAGGCACATTCGAACTTGAAGGCGATATTTTAACAATTCATTTTACGGAAGTTACTCATCAAATACCCAATACATTTGGCAAACTCGGCGAACCGATGCAGGAAAGTTTAACAATTACGATGAAAGTAGAAACAGACGGCAGAACTGAATTATTTTTAAAACAAATATCAGGAGAAAACATATTCGAAGAAAATGATAAAAATAAAAAAATAAAATTCGTAGCCTCAATAAAAGAGGTATTAAGATAAAATGCAAAGAAAAAAAGAAATGAAAATTAAAACAATGACAGATGAATAAAAAACAATTAAAAATTAAGAATTAAAAGAAAACAACAAAACAGAACAATTAACGTTCGTTTACAAATAATAGTAACGTCTGAGAGAACAGAGAAATGTAAAAATAATATCCCAATGAAAAAAATAGTAATAATTTTAATAATCCTCGCACTTATCACAAGCAGTTGCAGCGGGCAAACCCAAACGCTCATAGCAACAAATTCCTGTAATGGACAACGAGAAATAATAACAACACAAAATAAAGATATTATGGCAGAAAGACTTGATTTAGAATTATTGGAACAGAATGCAAAGAAAATTCCATCGGGGAAAAGTTTTAGTTACAGATGGAAGTTCGTAACAGATGATGGAACCGAAATAGAAATAGACGGTAGTGAAGAAAAAGGATTTAACGAAAAACAGTTTCCTCCCAAACCTGCATTTTTCTTTATATACAAAGAATACTACGAAAATGGCAACTTAAGATTGAAAGGTAAATGTATGGGGGGAGGCGCTACCAAAATCGGCGAATGGGAATTTTACAATAAAGAAAATGAATTAGTTTCAAAAATGAATTTTGATGAAAACTATGGTAAATTTGGTTATAACGAATTGCTGTTGTTTTTGCATCAAGAAGGACAGATCAATCTCGAGACAGGAAAAAATAGAGAAAAAGTTAGTTTTGGCTACGAGGATAAAAAATGGTGGGTAAGTTTTATGGGAGCAGGAGGTTTGAGAACAGAATATGAACTTGATGGAGAAACAGGAGAAGTATTAAGCAAAAAAGAATTTCGACTTAAAATGTAAAATCATGGGGAAAAAAGCAATCATCATTTTAGTAATAATAAATTTCAGTATCATGAATGCTCAAGTCAATCATTTGGAAACACTTAAAAATGAATATTGGTCAAAACCATGGGAGCCAAGGCCTACTGCACATTTTAGTAATTTTTATTTTTTTGAAGATGGCACATTCGCCCATGAATTTGGTTATTCGGGCGGTGTATATCGGGTAAGTCACGTTTTTGGAAAATATAAGTACAGCAGTGAAGAAAAAAAAATAATGTTAGAAATTGAAGGAAGTCATCTCGCAAAGTTCGAGAATTTTGACAATACTCCGTCAACAATAAAGATTATAGAAATAACGGATAACTCAATAACATTTACCGAAGATAATAATACCGATAAAATAACCATGAGCAGAAGAATAGGAATTACATCCGAGTCTTACTGGTTTGAAGGTGAAACTTCATCCCATAACAAATTTAGTTTTCAGCGAAATGGTTATTGTCAAATACGGCAAAACGAGATAAACTATACATGTGTATATTGGCTTGTGGGCGGTATTTTATATTTGGAAGTTATAACGAGCAGGCCTAACGAGGAATGACAAATAAATACGAACCTCATGTAAGAACATTTTTAAAGGTAAAAATTGGCGAGGAAACAGTAATGGTCGAGGATGTGAATTTTGAAAAAATAGTAGATTGGAGCCGAAATTGGAATTATAGTAACGGACAATTTAAGATACAGGAAGCAGAAACAAAAACAGCATGGAAAGAGTATAATCGTAATGTAAGACATAAAGAGTGAACGGACAACGAAAAAATATGAAAAGATGAAAAAAACAGCAATCATTTTAACCCTCTCCCGCTGGCGCGAATTTGTAATTCGTGCCGATAAATGCACCGATTGCAAATCGGCGCAAGCGGAATCTTTTGCGAACATACAAAATGTATATAACTTAAAAATTCAAAAAAAATCACAATGAAAAAAACAGTACTCATATTAATCGCTCCGTTGGGCGGACGTTGCACGCAAGCGGGACAGCATAGTTGGCAACTAAACAAAAAATTGAAAATTAAGTATAACAAATAGTAAATACGAAAAATATGAAATATAAATGTTTGTTCTTGCTGAATCTTTCCCTTTGCTTTCTCATTGGCTGTAAAAGCATACCAATGTCTAGCAAAAGGACACCGACTATGTTGGTTGGTGAAATTGTCTTTATTAACAATGATTATGTGAGTGCTCAAGGAATATCGTTTAAAGGAGTAACTACTTCTGGTATAGAAATAGTTATAGTAAATATAGCCACCAATGATGTTTTTTATTTACGTTCTGACAAAAATGGTTTCTTTTCCGCTAATCTGCGAGAGGGTAAATATAGGATTCAAAGATTCCACATAAAAAAGGAACGTAATGATGGTGCTTGGTCAACTCTTTTCACCACCCCTGTTCTAAGGATATTGGAAATTGAAAAGGGGAAAGTGAATAATTTAGGAAAAATTCAATGGGTGTTTGCGAATAACAGGCATACAGTAGTTCAAGAGGATAGTCCAGACATTAAAAATGAGGCTTCACGATGCATCAGCTTTAATTGGAATCAGGAATGGAAATATAAACAATTGACTTTTTTAAAAGAGCCTTCAGAACCGACATACAGCGAAATAAATTTAACAACCTTGTTAGTTGGTGAAGTTGTTTTCACAGGAATCAATTTAGTGAGTCCACACGGTGTATCGTTTGACGGTATCATTACTTCCGGTATTGAAATATCTATAAGGAATACAGCCACCAGTGAAGTTTTACGTTTTTCTGCCGATAAAAATGGTTTGTTTTACGTAAATTTGCAAGAAGGCAAATATTGGATTAATGAAATAGCCATAAAAAAACAAAACGACGATGGTGCTTGGGCGTATTTTTTTACAAATCTCAACCCACCAAAGATATTTGAAGTTGAAAGAGGAAAAGTGAACAATATCGGAACAATTCACTGGTCGGTTATAGACAGAAAGCATAATGTAGAGCGAGTAGGCAATTCATCAATCATAAAAAACAAATTTTTGATACAGTTTCCCGGATCCATTTGGAATACGAAAGAATGGAAATACATCCCATAATATTTCTATTGACAAAAGAATGCCTGCGTGCAACTTGCGGTTTGGCGCAATGGCTACTGGGCTCCGCCGAAACTTCAAGGAGATAAAAAACATCACGCCGGACAGCGTAGCCACCATAGAAACGCCACCACTTCACCAAGCCGCCGGGTCGTCGTCGTTAATCAAAATATAAACTATCCGACAAGGACATAAAATTAATCATAATTGAAAAAATACAAAAACAAGGAGGACATAAAATGTTAGTAAGTGAATTTTCTTTGGAAACAAAGGCATCGGAAGCCAAAATATGGCAAATATTTACAGATGTCGAAAACTGGAAAGAGTGGATTGACGGTATCGAATATTCAACCATCGATGGAGATTTTGAAGATGGTGCGTTGGTCACCATAAAAAATATCAACAAGCCAAAATCGTCATCGCCTTTAAAAGATGTTGTTGTAAATAAAGCGTTTACCTTGCATTGTAAAATGCCTATGAGCAAAGTGGATTTTATACATGAAATAGTTAAAGACAACGATGTGGTAAAAATAAGGCTTGCAGTTGAAGCATTCGGGACATTGGCATTCTTGATCAAAGCCATTTTCAGAAAAAGTGTTGCAAAAAGTTTGCCCATAGTAGCAAAGAAATTGGGTGAATTGGCTGAGAATGATAAAACATGAAAGTACACACAACAAACTATTTCAACACCTTCATCGAAGTATCAGCCGACACCAAAGCAAGTTGTGGCACCAAACCGCCAATCAAAGACAAACCAACAGTTGCGGAAATGCAGTATAATTTGATTGCTAAAAATCCATATACATATACTTCGGATGACGTGTTTTTTCAAGTGTTTGCAGATAAAAACGATTTGATAAAAGAAGAATACAAACAAGCCAGAGAACAATTTTTTGCAAAGGGACAACCTTGCTTCCGCACTTCGCCTTTACCAAAAACTTACGGGTTTGGTATTCACTGCGATAAAGACGGAAAAGTTGCCCTCTACGGCATGGAAACAGACGAATACCAGAAATTTTTGGACGACCCAAAAATCCAAAAAGTTAAGGCAATGAAATCAAATAAATAAAGGTTCAAGATTAAAATAGCCTACAGATGTCTCGCTCCGCTCGACATGACGAATAACAATTTTAGAGGAGAAGAGGAAAGCATAGATGTTATATCATAAATTTCATTTTTTTTTGTATCTTTGCAAAAAAAATCAAAAAACAATGGACACCTGTAAAAACTGCACCAACCCCGTCACCGGAAACTACTGCTCAAATTGCGGACAATCGGCAAAAATGAGAAGAATTGACAAACACTATATTTTCAAGGAAATCGGCGATTTTTTTTGTGCCAATAAAGGATTATTATATACCATAAAAGGCATGCTCTTACGCCCCGGAAAGAGTGTTAGACAGTTTGTTGCGGAAGATCGATACCGGTTTGTAAAACCTATTACGTTTGTCATTATTACATCGTTAATTTATACGGTTATCAATCATTTTTTTCAAATGGGAATAAAAGATTATACTATACACCTTGATACACCGGAAAGCCTTACGACAAATCTTATTATGGAATGGATAATCATAAAATATCCGGGCTATTTCAATATATTTATGGGATTCTTTATCGCATTTTGGATCAAACTGTTTTTTAGAAAATCTAACTACAATCTTTTTGAAATTTTCATTTTGGTCTGCTTTGTTACCGGTATAACATCATTAGGTACATCCGTTATTGTTATTCTTCAAAAAATAACAAGTTTGGATTTAATACAACCGCTAAACCTCCTTTTGATCATCTATTTTATATGGGCTACCGGACAATTTTTTGGTGAAAAGATCGCTAAAAACTACGTGAAGGCTTCTTTGGCTTATATGGTTGGTCTTCTCGTATTTGGAATTTCTGTAGCCATAATCGGAACTATAATTGACGTATTTAACGGCAATCTACAAATTACATAAAAAAAACTTTTTCCCTTCACCTTTTACCCAAATAATGACACCATACTTAGAATTACTCTCAAAAATATTAGAACACGGCACCGATAAATCTGACCGCACAGGAACGGGTACACGCAGTATTTTCGGACACCAAATGCGATTCGATTTATCCAACGGATTTCCCTTGGTAACAACAAAAAAATTGCATTTAAAGTCCATAGTTTATGAATTGCTATGGTTTTTGAAAGGCGATACAAATGTTCAATATCTGCAAGAACACGGCGTTCGAATTTGGGACGAATGGGCAGATGCTGACGGTAACTTAGGCCCTGTCTACGGCAAGCAATGGCGATCATGGGGCTGTAAAGACGGCAAAAGTATGGATCAAATCAGCGAACTCATTCATACTATCAAAACCAATCCCGATTCCCGCAGAATGCTCGTATGTGCGTGGAACGTTGGTGAACTCTCGGAGATGGCTCTCCCACCCTGCCATATTTTATTCCAATTTTATGTGGCAAATGGTAAATTATCATGTCAATTGTATCAACGTTCGGCAGATGTATTTTTAGGCGTTCCGTTCAACATTGCTTCGTATGCCTTGCTAACCCTAATGATTGCACAAGTTTGCGATTTACAACCCGGCGAATTTATTCACACGCTTGGCGATGCGCACCTCTATTCTAATCACTTCGAACAAGCGAAAACCCAACTCACTCGAGAACCTTTTCCTTTGCCACAAATGAAACTTAATCCTAATATCAAAAACATTTTCGAATTCACCTACGATGATTTTGAATTATTGAACTATCAGGCGCATCCGCATATTAAGGGCGAAGTTGCCGTTTAAAAAAAAGGTCGTTTCGACTACGCTCAACGACCGGTGGCTGAGCGAAGTCAAAGCCACCAATCAAAACTCTTTAACCCTATGTATTTAGCAGGACATTTACTCGCCTCAATCACCCTCGCAAAAATAGCGCACAAACCCTTGAAAGTGGGCTTTTTCCCATTGGCAATCGCTGCAATGGCTGTAAATTTAATTGATGCCGATCATTTGGTGTATTACTATCGCGATTCTGGAGTCGGCAATTCGTTTCTACTTCATCCGTTGCATCAAACTTGGGCGTTTCTCGGACTTGCCGTGTGCATGTTGGCATTGGTGCTGAAAACTTGGCAAAATCTGATTTTCGGGATATTTTTTGCATTGATGCTGCATTATGGATTGGATCTTTTAGGAAATTTGGTTAACTACAATTTGGAGTTTGTTTTGGGCTTTGAAGTGCTTTGTCTTGTCGTGTTGATGCTGTTATTCCGAAATGATGAACAGCGATTGAAATATTACATTTTTTTCGTTAGTTTGTGGTTAATTTGTAATGCTGTGTTGGGTTTTCAAACGATGATTTTGCATTGGCAACCGAACGAAACCAGAGCTGTTTATTTGACATCCGTAATTCTGAATGTGATAGTTATTGCGATATTCTGGATATTATTTAAACCAAAAAATGAGTAATACAACTTTTAGCAGTGTGGCTTGGACCGGTGTGGAACGGTTTGGAACGCAAGTGTTTCAAGCCATTTTCACGATTGTGTTGGCACGTTTGCTGATGCCTGAGGATTATGGGTTGATAGCCATGGTTTTTATTTTTTTGATGGTGGGTTGGATGTTGATGGATGGCGGATTATCGCTGGCGTTAGTGCAAAAAAAGAATCCTACGGAAAACGATTTTTCAACTGTTTTTTGGTTTAATATCCTGTTCGGGTTAGTTCTTTACGGCGTATTTTTTTGGTCTGCGCCGTTTATTGCAAGATTTTATGAACAACCGGAACTCATTCCTATCGTTAAAGTAGCCGGGTTGAATGTTGTGATTTGGTCGTTTGGAACTGTTCACGGTGCAAAATTGGACATCGCTTTAAAGTTTAAAAAACAGGCTTTTATCGGCATGTCGGCGATGCTGATAAGCGGATTATTGGGCGTTGGATTAGCCTATTACGGTTATGGCGTTTGGGCGTTGGTGTTTCAATTTTTGACCAACCATTCATTGAGAATTGCATGTTATTGGCTATTTGGTGAACGTTGGCGTCCGCGATTAGTTTTTAGTTTGACATCGTTGAAATCATTGTTCCGTTTTGGGTTTGCAGTTACATTGTCTTCATTGTTGGATACGATATACAAAAACATGTATGCGGTCTTCATCGGAAGACGCTATACGGTTGGCGAATTGGGGCTTTTTCAACAAGGGTACAACCTTAGTAATTTATTGACGACCAACATCGCCTATACCATCACGCGGTCGTTTATTCCTTTGCAATCCACACATCACGATAGCCCCGACAAGCAACATATTCTTTTTTCCCGATTTTTATCGTTGGCGTGTTTTATTATTTTTCCTCTTGCTCTATTGTTAGCGGTTTTGGCAGAGCCGTTTGTTTCGTTTGTATTGACCGATAGGTGGCTACCTGCGGTGCCGTTTCTACAAATTTTGTGTATTTCTTATTTGTGGTATCCGGTGTTGGTAACAAACGAACGAATGTTGTTGGCGAAAGGGTTTAGCAGACCATATTTAATATCGCAAATCATCAAAAAAGCATTTGGGTTTGCCGTATTTTTTATTTGTTTGCCTCACGGAATCTTTTGGATTTGTGCGTCAATTGGGTTCTACGCATTTTTCGATATGATTGTTTCTGTGATTTTTTCGCAAAAATATCTATCAATCCGGTGGATCGAACAATTAAAAATTGTATGGCCGGTGCTTGGATTGGCTGTGTTGTCTGGTATTGTAGCGTGGTTGGCGGTATTGGGCATAACCTATTATGCTCCTACATGGGACTTTATGAAATTAGTGTGCGGGGGAATTTCAGGTTTGGGTGTTTACGCGATTGGCGCGCACTTGTTGAAATTCGACGAATGGAAATTTATGTTGAATTACCTTAAAGAAAAAAAGTATGCCTAAAATTTCGATATTCACTCCTGTATTCAATGCACAAAATTATCTTGAAGAATGTTTAAATAGCCTTCGTAATCAGACTTTCAGCGATTGGGAATGTCTGCTTATAGATGATGGTTCTACGGATAAAAGCAAACAAATTATAGATGCGTTTACAAGTTCCGACTCTCGATTTATAGCATTTTTTTTAGAGCATTGCGGAAACCCCCAAAAACTTAAAGGTTTGGTGCGTCCGGAAGCAAACGGAGATTGGTTTTTCGATTTGGATGCTGATGATTTTTTAGAAGTCGACTGTTTGGAAATCCTTGTCAACCGCCAAAAACAAACTGGTGTAGATACTGTCATACTTCAACTTAAATTAGTCGACGAGCAAGGCGTCAAAATTCTAAAAAAAATTCCGGAAGACAATTTTAATTTCGACCAAATTCTTTCAGGTAAAGAAGCCGGTATGTTAACCATCGGAAAATGGGGAATTTCAACAATGGGGATTGTTTCAAGAGATTTGTATACATCTGCAAACTTTGATCTTTCCAATAATTCGTTAAATCTTGATGAATACGTTTCGCAAGCAACATTGTTCGCTTCCCGGTCTGTTGCCTTTTCTCAAGCGGGCTATTTTTACCGCCAACACCAGCAGGCGAGAACAAAAACGCCAACTCCTGTACGTTTTGCCATTTTACACTCCGATAAAATGCGAGAAAATCTTGTCATATCGCACTTTGGCGAACATTCAAATGAAGCGAAAATAGCAAAAACAACATCCTTGAAACGTTTTTTAGGCATGTATACGCTGTTTTTTCGATTCCAAAAACATTTTTCAAAAGACGAACAAAAGCGCATAAATACCCTGTTTTTAGAGACGTTCAAAAGTTTTTCAAAAAAAGAAATTTGGCATAGCAATTTACATGTTTTGAAAAAATGTTTGTTAATCTTGCCTCGACCTTTTGTTGCTCTCGGCTGTAAATTCTATGCGTTTTTGAGAAAGATGCGTCCTTGAAACGTTTCACGCTCAGCTAAGCGTTTTTCAAATCGCATCATAATTTGATCGTTGCGAATACCGCCCCAAACCGGACCAATCTGAAATCGCGGTGGAACTTCGCCTGCAATGCGTTCGATGATGATATCGGGACGAAGTTGTTCGACAAAATCTATAACAAAATCCAAATAGTCGTCCAATGCGAAAAACAACGGCTTGAAATTTGAATCGTTTTCCAAAAATTGCTTTTCCATTTTTGTACCTTTGATGATTTGCAGCTGATGTAATTTTATAGAGTAGATGGGCAGTTGGTTGATTTTATGAACTTGTGTCAACATTTTTTCACGTGTATCATCGGGCAAACCAAAAATGAGATGAATCCCGACCTTTATTCCCAAATCAGCGGCTTTTTTAATCCAAAATTCAGCATCTTCAAAGGTGTGACCGCGATGGATTAATTTCAACGTATCGTTGTAGCAAGATTCTAAGCCAATTTCGAGCACAATATAATGCGATTTCGAAAGTTCGGCGAGATAGTTCAATTTTTCATCATCCAAACAATCACAACGTGTTCCAATGACTAATCCAACTACATCAACATCGCTCAAAGCCTCTTCATACAAGGCTTTCAACTTATCAATCGGTGCATACGTGTTGGAATACGCTTGAAAATATGCCAAATATTTCGGCACATGTTTGTAGCGAAGTTGATGAAAACTTTTACCTTCTTGAATTTGTTGCATAACGCTCTTTTGAGGCATACAATACGACGGATTAAACGCATCATTATTACAGAATGTGCAACCTCCTACCCCAATCGTTCCATCGCGATTAGGACATGAAAAACCGGCATCTATAGACAATTTTTGCAATCTAACGCCGAATTGTTGGATTAGATTTTTGGAATAATTGTTATATCGTAGTGATGAAATTTTTGACATGTTTGTTTTGCAAAGATACAAATAAATATCTCAAAAAATGATAGATTCAAATAAAAATTTTGAACATGTCTTGAGATTCATATTTTTTTTGTATCTTTGTATAATTTTTTTCATATCTTAAAAAAATCAGTCCAGACAATGAATACAAAACCTTTTCAAAAAATCTACACAAAATTAGAAGGCGTAACCAAAGCTACCGTTACTATTAAGGCGGAAAACGTGATGAACGACGAACTTGCGATGGTTGGCGACCGTTTGGCGCAGGTTGTGAAAATCAACGGCGACCAAGTTGTATTGCAAATATTTGCCGGCACAGAAGGCATCAACACGGCCACAGAAGTAACATTTTTAGGCGAATCGCCAACTTTATATGTGAGCGACGATCTTTCGGGACGATTTTTCAATGCCTATGGACAACCTATTGACGGTGGCCCGAAGGTGGACGGCGAAAAGCGTGAAATCGGAGGACCGTCCGTGAACCCGTTCAGAAGAAAACAGCCTTCGCAGTTCATTCCAACAGGAATTGCAGGCATTGACTTGAACAATGCGTTGGTTTCCGGACAAAAAATTCCATTCTTTGCCGATCCCGACCAACCCTACAACGAAGTGATGGCCATGGTTGCGCTTCGTGCGAAAGTTGACCGTATTATTCTTGGTGGAATGGGCATGAGTAACGACGATTATTTATATTTCAAAAAAACGTTTGAAAGTGCCGGTGCGTTGGATCGAATTATTTGTTTTATGAATACCACGGAACAACCGCCTGTAGAGCGTTTGCTCATTCCCGACATGGTTCTCGCTGCTGCGGAATATTTTGCAGTAGATAAAAACGAAAGCGTACTCGTTCTCCTCACGGACATGACGCTTTATGCGGATGCACTAAGTATCGTTTCCAATCGTATGGATCAAATTCCGTCGAAAGATAGTATGCCCGGATCGCTTTATTCCGACCTTGCAAAAATCTACGAAAAAGCTGTGCAATTGCCGAATGGTGGTTCAATTACGATTTTGTCCGTAACTACACTCAGCGGTGGCGATATCACACACGCTATCCCTGATAATACCGGATATATTACCGAAGGACAATTATTTTTACGTGCAGATACTGACACCGGAAAAGTGATTATCGATCCGTTCCGTTCGCTATCTCGATTGAAGCAATTGGTAATCGGTAAACAAACTCGCGAAGACCATCCGCAAGTGATGAATGCTTGTGTTCGTCTTTATGCCGATGCTGCCAACGCTAAAACCAAATTGGAAAACGGTTTCGAACTTTCCGATTACGATAATCGTACGCTCGCTTTCGCGAAAGATTATGCTACAAATTTACTCGCCATTGACGTCAATATTGACACCACAGAAATGCTTGATATAGCTTGGAAACTCTTTGCTAAATACTTTTCAAAAGAGGAAGTTGCGATCAAACAGGAGTTTGTAGATAAGTATTGGGTGAAAAACTAAAAAAAAGGGTCGAAACTTCGACCCTTTTTTTTATTCGACAGATAGTCCTTTGACTGTTCGAGAGTTTTTAGTTTTCCTGATTTTGGAACTTTCCCGAAACTTCAATTTTGCTGTAGCACCTTTCTCAACCGTCCATGTTTGTCCGGCATAAGACATTTGTGCACCGTTTTGAATGTACCCGCCTCTTCCCATCAGTCTGAAATACTTACCACTTGCGTTTTGGCAAAAAACAATCGTTCCGGCTTGTTCAAATGCAATTGTTAAACAATCTTTGTCCTCAATAGCCAATCGTCCTTTTGTATGTCTTGGAAAAATAATAGATTCGAAGTGCATTCCTTTTCTAACATTGACCGTTCCTTTTGCAGTTCCTACTTCCGAAGAAGATATTTGTCGCTCTAATTTTATTTTTTTGCTATTGTAAAATTGGACATCTTTGGTAGATATTCCACTTTGCTGAAGAGCCACTCTATGCTTAGGTGTAAATACTGCTTTCCCGCAAGACGTTAACAATACTAATATCAATGGAACAAAAAAACTAATTACCTTTTTCATATCGTTTTGTTTTAATATGTTTTCCTATTTATTCACTTGGAACGTGGTATCTCCCGTTGCGAAGAATTTGCAGATTTGGTTTGCTGCTGCCAAACCAGCGTTGATATTGGCTTCGGCTGTCTCGGCACCCATTTTCTTTGGAGTAGCGAAAACACGAATACCAAATTTTTCATTAAGTTCGGCTTGGTTACCGGCTTCGATATCCGTTGCATATTTCAAATCTGCGCGCTCGGTCAAAACTTTTACCAATTCTTCTTCGTGAATCACCTCTTTACGGGCGGTATTAACCAAACAACCACCTTTTGGCATTTTGCTGAGCAAATCGTAGCCGATAGATTTTTTGGTTTTATCATTCGCAGGAATATGCAAGGAAATGTAGTGACACGTGCTGTACAATTCTTCAATAGAATTTAATACATTCACACCGTCGGCTTGAATAGCTTCGGCTTTAACGAACGGATCAAAAGCATACACTTCCATTCCGAAACCTTTGCCAATCATAGCAACCAAGCGACCTACGTTTCCGTAAGCATGGATACCCAATTTTTTTCCTTTGAGCTCAGTTCCTGCTCCCGGTTGGAAGCAATTACGAGCCATATACACCATCATACCAAGTGCCAATTCGGCAACAGCATTGGAGTTTTGACCAGGCGTGTTCATACACACGATGCCTTTAGCCGTACATGCAGCAAGGTCAAGATTGTCAAATCCGGCACCTGCACGAACTACAATTTTTAAGTTTTTTGCAGCATCCACAACAGCAGCATCCACTTTGTCTGAACGCACGATAAGTGCGTCAACATCTGCAACTGCTTTGTGAAAATCCGAAACGTCTGTGTATTTTTCACACAAAACCAATTCATGACCTGCTTGTTCTACAACGGCTCTGATGCCGTCAACCGCTACTTTTGCGAACGGTTTGTCGGTAGCTATTAATACTTTCATTTGTATATTATTTTTTTGATTAATAAATTTTGGTGCGAGGTGCGAGGTGAGCTTCGAGAAAACCTCGCACCCCGCACCTCATACCTCGTACCTTTTAAGCGTGCATTTTTTCGAACTCTTGCATGCAAGCAACAAGCGCTTGAACACTTTCAAGCGGACAAGCGTTATAGATTGAAGCGCGGAAACCACCTACTGAACGGTGACCTTTGATACCCACCATACCGGCTTTTTTCGCGAAATCCATAAATGCTTCTTCTTTCTCTTCGTGTCCTTTATTCATCACAAAACAAACATTCATTAACGAACGATCTTCTTTTTCTGCAGTTCCAATGAACAATGGATTGCGGTCGATTTCGTTATACAACAACGCTGCTTTTTCAACGTTTTTCTTGTACATACCTTCAACACCACCGTTGGCTTTAACCCATTTCAAAGTCTCGTACATCGTGTAAATCGGAAGTACGGGAGGTGTATTGAACATAGAGTTATTTCTTGGGTCAGCGTTGTCGAAATGCGTGCGATAATCAACCATAGTTGGCAAAGACCCTTTTTCTTTTTTAAGAATATCTTCGCGAACGATTACAAACGTAACACCTGCCGGCCCTACGTTTTTCTGCGCACCACCATAAATCAACGCATATTTCGAAACGTCTACCGGACGACTCATGATATCCGACGACATGTCAGCCACCAAAGGCACAGGAGAGTCCATGTCTACGTGAATTTCAGTTCCGTAAATCGTGTTGTTTGTCGTGATGTGAAAATAATCCGCATCTGTTGGAATGGTGTAACCTTTCGGAACGTAGTTGAAATTTTTGTCATCAGAAGATGCAACGATTTCCACGTTACCGAGTTTTTTGGCTTCTTGCATGGCTTTTTTCGCCCAAACACCTGTTACCAAATAAGCGGCTTTTGTGTTCATCAAGTTCATCGGAACATTGTAGAATTGTGTGCTTGCGCCACCACCTAAGAACAGTACACGATAACCTTCCGGAATGTTTAGAAGTTCTTTCCAAAGTTGTTCGGTTTCAGCCATAACTTTTTCCCAACCCGGTGTACGGTGAGAAATTTCCAATAGACCAATACCTGTTCCGGCGAAATCGCGGATAGCGTTGATTGTTGCCTCAATTGCCTCTTTTGGCAATACAACAGGACCTGCGTTGAAATTGTGTTTCATGATTTTTGAGTTTTAATTATTTTTGTTTTTATTAAGTTGACATATATTCTGCAAAATTAGGCAAAATTTCTCATCTTTCCAAACTTCTTTGAGAATTATTTAAATTCATCGAAAAATCCTGAACAAATCATTACCAAAAGCAAACACCATCAAGGTTAAAAGAATAATCATACCAATTTGTTGCGTAGCCATAAGGAATTTATCGCTCGGCTTGCGACGAGTGATAATTTCCCAAAGGGTAAACAGAATATGGCCGCCATCCAATGCAGGAATTGGCAAAAAATTCATAAATGCCAAAATCAGCGAAAGAATTCCTGTTATATACCAAAATCTCGACCAAATCCATTCCGAACCATAAATTTGTGCCATACCGATAGGGCCTTGAATGCTTTCTCTGGCTTTTTCTTTGCCTGTAACCACTTTTCCAAGTCCTTTTGCGTTTGCTTTCAGCAAGTCCATTGCGTCTTTGTAGCCGTAAGTAAGTGCCGAACAAAACGTATAGAAAGTTGGTTGATACGGATACGAACGGTTGACAAAAATGCCTAATCTGCCCGTGGAATCCAAAGTTGTATGCAGTAATACAATATCTGCATCACGAATTACAGCAACTTGAATTTCCTCATTCTTGTAAGTATTCAGAACGCTTTGCAACGTTCCGAACGAATGAATGGTATCGGAATTGATTTGTAGAATCTGGTCATTGGCAAGCATCCCCATTCGTTCGGCAATAGAGCCTTCAATAAGATTATCCACAATCACAGGAAAATTGTCGATATCGAAAAACGGCACGCCTTCCTGCATCACACGACGATACGCATCTTTCGGAATTGTAATTTTTAAGGTGTCGTTTCCTCGCAATACTTCCACTTTCGCACCAAACAACACATTCATACTTTGTGCATCTTGAAAACGCTCTATTCTTTTGCCGTTAATACTTAAAATTTTATCACCGTTTTGAAATCCGATTTCTCGTGCTATCGGCGACGGCGCAATACCAAACTTCGAAACTTCATCATTACTCAAATAGCCTTTTGATGAGCCAAGCAAAAGAAAAGATAAAATCAAAATACCGGTTACGAAATTCAAAAATATACCACCAAACAACACGATCAGGCGTTGCCAAGCAGGTTTCGAGCGATATTCCCAAGGTTGAGGCGTAGATGCCAAATCATCGGCACCCTGCGTTTCATCGATCATTCCGGCGATTTGGCAATAACCTCCAAACGGAAGCCAACCTATACCAAACTCGGTTTCACCAATTTTGAAACTAACTAATTTAAAGCCCCAAGCATCAAAAAACAAATAGAATTTCGTTACTCGAATACCAAACGCGCGTGCAGCCAAATAGTGTCCCATTTCGTGGATAAATACCAAAAGGGACAATCCTAAAAGTAACTGCAAAGTCATCATTAATCCTGACATAAATTATTTTTTTTGGATTTTGGTTGGTGTACGGGCGTTTCGACTACGCTCAACGATCGTGCTGCGGTGGCTGAGCGTAGTCGAAGCCGCCTTTTACCGATTTAGCGTTTGAAGATTTCTCTTATACAAATAATTAACAAAAATAAGTGATGCCATCATAATTGCACAAATGATGTACGCAATGTTAAAGTTCTTATGAATATCGTAGAAATAGTCTGCCATAATTGGTGCTGCAACCCCCGCAAGTCCCCATGCAAGATACATTACACCATAATTTGCGCCATAGTTTTTGAGTCCGTACTGGTCTGCTGTAATGGCCGGGAATACACTCAAAAGCGTTCCATAGTTGAATCCAACCATAATTATTCCAAAAACTAATAACGCTAAATTTCCATAAAATATAAAGCCGACCATGTTTAATGCTTGCAATATAAATACCACAAACAAAGCATTCACTCTACCGATTTTATCGGACATATATCCGCCGGCAATTCTACCAAGCGCATTCGTAACAGCAAGAAAAGCTACTAATATGGCTATTATTACCGTATCTGATATTTCGGCTTGGTCTTTTGCAATTTTCGACATGTTTCCAATGATCATCAATCCTGCGGATGATGAAAACAAAAACATAGGGAACAAAAGATAAAACCGCTTTGTTTTCATCATTTCTCCCCGTGTATAATCAACAGAAGGAGCACTTTGTGCAATGGATTCTTTTAAGTTTGCAGGAGCTGGTGGCACATAGCCTACAGGTGGATTTTTGATGAGTTGAGCGATAGGCGTACTGATAACAATAGTTGCTATACCTAAAATCAGCAACGTTGTCTCTATACCAAATTTATTGAGTAAAACGTTTGCTACCGGAGCAAAATATACCGCTGCAACTCCGAAACCACCGACAATTAGTCCGCCTACCAAGCCTTTTTTGCTTGGATGAAACCATTTTATAGCAGGAGGTAAAACGCTACTGTAGCCGAGTCCGATACCCGCACCCGTTATAACACCGAATCCTATTGCAATACCCATTGGATGACTATTGCCAACAAGTCCGGAGATAATTAGTCCAACTCCGACTAATATGCCTCCGCATGTTACAACTTTTCTCGGTCCGATTTTATCTTGCATTCTTCCACCGAAAAAGGCGGCAAGTGCAAAACATACGATTGCTAAGGTGTAAGGCAAGCCTGCTTCACTGCTTGTCCAGTTCCAATCGTCTATTAATTTTGTTTTTATTACGCTCCATGCATACAAAACACCTATGGATAAGTTGAAAAGTACGCCGGCTATGAGGATTATGTTAGCTTTTTTTTGTGTTTCTTTAGAAAGTGTTGTCATTTTATGAGTTAAAAGTTAAAAGTTAAGAGTTAAAAATTAAGAACTAAGAGTTAAAAAATGAATGCGATTAGGCGAAGCTACTTTTAACTCTTAGTTCTTAACTCATAGTTTATTCGTTAATACCAAATAATTCAACCGTAAAAACTAACGTAGAACCTGCCGGAAGCTGAGGGCCTATCGCACGATCACCATAAGCCAAATCAGACGGGATGTAGAAGATAAATTTCGAACCAATAGGCATCAATTGCACGCCTTCAGTCCAACCTGAAATCACTTGGTTTAGTGCAAACGTAATATCTTCGCCACGCTCGTAAGACGAGTCGAATATTGTACCGTCCAAAAGTTTGCCTTCGTAGTGAACTCTTACTCTGTCGCTTGGAGACGTAGGTCTTGGACCTGTACCCATTGTTACAACTCTATATTGTAATCCAGACGGAGTTACATGCACATCTTTATTTTGTTTGTTTTGCTCCAAAAAGGCTCTGCCTGCAGCTTTGTTTTTTTCCATATCTGAAGCGGCACGTTGTTGATGTTCGGCTTGCATACTCATTTGCCATTCTTGTAAGATTTCTTGCATTTCTTCTTCGGTAAATTCAATTTTCTGATTGTCGTCGAATGCGATTCTCATACCTTGTAACACAGCATCAAAATCGAAATCAAATGGCTCGTTCGACACGTTTCGGCCGATGGTATAGCCAAGGATGTAACTAACTTTTTTTTCGAATTCCGCATTTGCGTTTTGTTGTCCGGATTGCATACCCATTTGCCATTCTTGCATAGTTTGTTGGATTTCTTGGTCGGAATATTGAAACGGTTGATCGTCAAACGCAATTTTCATACCTTGAATCATAGTGTTTCCATCGAAATTAAACGGCATTTGATTTACATCGTTACCGATATTGTACCCGAGAATGTAACTGATTTTTTGTTCGTAAGTCATAGTGTTTTGTGAGATTAATGTTGTTGTGATTAACAGTGTTAGTGCGGTAGTTAGGATTTTTTTCATGATGATTTAATTTTTTGAGGTTGATATTTTTTGAGGGGCGACCGCAAGGGCCGCCCGTACGGAGTGCATTATGGTGTATCGTAGGGGCACACCTCGCGCGTGCCCTTATCTATGAAATTCGAGCAGTCCATTTAATGGTGTTTGTTCAATTTTAGAAATTTCGAGTCCGTGTTTTCTTGCGGATTCGTGAAGTTCATCGGCAAAACCGAAACTTACCGAACCTACAAAACAAAGCGGATATTTATCATAATTGTCGTAACGCAACACTTGTTTTCTAAAGAAATCATCAAATGCCAAACCTACCAAATCTTTTACAAACGTATCTGATTTATTTTCGATCAAAAACTCTACAAACGAAGCCAAATAACGATTTGGAAAAGGTTGCCGATAAACTTTTTCTAACACTTCTGCCAATGAAGTCGGGTATTTTTGTTCAAATATTTTCTTCAAATGATCCGGCAATTCATTATTGAAATAAGCCGACACCAAGTTCCTGCCGAGGAAAGCTCCACCGCCTTCATCGCCTAACAAATAACCCAAAGACGGTAAACGTTCAATAATTTGTTTTCCGTCGTACACGCACGAACTTGAGCCTGTTCCCAAGATGCAAACCAAGCCGCTTTCCGATCCACACAACGCACGTGCAGCACCCAAAAGATCGTTCTCTACTTCAATATCGGCATGAATAAAGAAAAAATCCAAAGCATATTCCACCTCTTGTTTTTTATGTGGAGTGGCACAGCCTGAACCGTAAAAAAACACTTGTTCCACTTTTTTGTTGTCTAAAAATGGATATAAATCTTTTTTAAGAATATTCAAAATGCCATCTGCGTCTAAGAAATACGGATTCAGTCCGATGGTTTGAACAGTTTTTAGTTCTCCCTTCGAATTTATCCAGTACCAATCTGTTTTTGTTGAGCCACTATCTGCAATAACTACCATAAATTTACAAATTTTCTCTAATTACGTTTGCAATTTCGGCAATCGCAATGCGGTCTTGCTGCATGGTGTCGCGATATCGAATGGTTACGGTATTATCTCCCAAAGTCTGCGTGTCTATAGTGATACAAAATGGTGTGCCAATGGCATCTTGACGGCGATAGCGACGGCCGATAGCATCTTTTTCATCGTATTGACACATGAAATCGCCTTTCAATGTATCCATGATTTCACGTGCTTTTTCAGGCATTCCGTCTTTTTTCACCAAAGGTAAAACAGCAATTTTATACGGTGCTAAAACAGGCGGAAACTTCATCACCACGCGAGTCGAGCCGTCTTCCAAAACTTCTTCATTATAAGCATGGCTTAGCATTGCCAAACACGTTCTGTCTAATCCAATCGAAGTTTCAACCACGTATGGAATGTAACTTTCGTTTAATTCAGGATCAAAATATTGCATTTTTTTGCCCGAAAATTCTTGGTGTTGAGCAAGGTCAAAATCCGTACGAGAGTGAATTCCCTCCAATTCTTTGAAACCAAACAAAAATTCAAACTCTATATCTGTCGCAGCATTCGCGTAATGCGCCAATTTTTCATGGTCGTGAAAACGGTATTTTTCCGCAGGAATTCCCAACGATTTATGCCATTCCATACGAGATGTTTTCCAGTATTCAAACCATTCCATTTCCGTTCCGGGACGAACAAAAAACTGCATTTCCATTTGCTCAAATTCACGCATACGGAAAATGAATTGACGTGCTACAATCTCGTTGCGAAAGGCTTTTCCGGTTTGCGCAATGCCAAATGGAATTTTCATTCGAGAAGTTTTTTGCACATTCAAAAAATTCACAAAAATACCTTGTGCTGTTTCGGGACGCAAATAAATTGTGTTCGCTTCTTCGCTCAATGACCCGATTTGTGTGGAAAACATCAAATTGAATTGCCGAATATCCGTCCAGTTACGACTTCCCGACATGGGGCAAACAATCTCCAATTCCTCAATCAACGCTTTCACATCTGCCAAATTATTTTCCGCTAAACCTTTGTTCATGCGGTGCAGCGTATTTTCAATTTTTTGTTGATATTCCAACACTCTTGGGTTGGTTGTTACAAACTGATTTTTATCAAAACTATCGCCAAAACGTTTGGCTGCTTTTTCAACTTCTTTGTTGATTTTATCTTCAATTTTTGCACAATAATCTTCAATCAATACATCGGCGCGATAGCGTTTTTTACTATCTTTGTTGTCAATCATCGGATCGTTGAACGCATCAACGTGTCCAGAAGCCTTCCAAATCGTAGGATGCATGAAGATTGCACTATCTAAGCCAACTACATTTTCATGCATCTGTACCATAGATTTCCACCAGTATTGACGAATGTTATTTTTGAGTTCAACACCATATTGCCCGTAGTCGTAAACAGCCGCTAACCCGTCGTAAATCTCGCTTGACGGAAAAATAAAGCCGTATTCTTTAGCATGTGCAATAAGTTTCTTAAATTGTTCTTCGTGGTTTGCCATATTTCAATTACTTTACCTTGCAAAGGTACGACTTTTTTTTGAAATACACAAATTTTTCCCAATAATCAAAAAAATCGTATCTTTGCACCTATGAATGCAGCAACAATTATTGATTATTTAAATATGTCCGACCCGTCTGATTTATTTGCAAAAGCCAAGCAAATCAAAGCCGAAACGGTTGGAAATAAGGTTTATTTGCGTGGGTTGATTGAATATTCCAATCGCTGTGCGAAAGATTGTTATTATTGTGGAATTCGTGTTTCAAATACTAATGTTTGTCGTTATGATGTAGATGATCAATCTGTTTTAGACGCTGCGGAATACGCTTGGCGCAAAGGGTTTGGCTCAATCGTTTTGCAGTCGGGCGAACGGAAAAGTCGAGAGTTTACGCTAAGAATAGAGACTTTACTCAACCAAATTATGACGTTGACCAATCACGAAATCGGCATTACGTTGTCGTTGGGCGAGCAAGACGAAGATACCTACAAGCGCTGGCAAGATGCAGGCGCTAAACGATATTTACTGCGTATCGAAACATCGAACAGAACGTTGTATGAAAAATTACATCCGAAAAATCACGATTACGACGCTCGTCTGAAATGCTTGGAGACATTGAAAAATCTTAACTATCAAGTAGGAACAGGTGTGATGATTGGTCTGCCGTTTCAAACTCTTGAACATTTAGCCGAAGATTTACAGTTTTTTCAAACTATGGATGTGGATATGGTGGGGATGGGACCGTATATTGAACATGTGGATACGCCGTTGTATTCAATCAAAAATCACGTCTCGACTCCGCTCGATGTCCAACTTCGGTGGCTGAGCGAAGTCGAAGCCACCAAATTAAAAAAACAAAATCGTTTAGATTTGACATTAAAAATGATTGCCCTTTTGCGCATCCAAATGCCAACCATAAACATCGCTGCCACCACAGCCTTACAAACCTTAGATCCCTTCGGACGTGAGAAAGCCATCGAAATCGGCGCAAACATCATCATGCCGAATTTGACACCTCTCAAATACCGTGAAAATTATTTTTTATACGATGGAAAAACTGTTGTCAAAGATACCTTTGATGATACAATCGCCGATTTGGAAGTTCGTTTGGCACAAATTGGCGCGGAGATTGGCTATAATCAGCATGGCGACTCTTTGCATTTTAAATCTAAGCCTTGATTCTTATACGATATTTAAGATTGGTAAGACTTCATTATTGGCATCTTGGTATTTTTTTTATCTTGAAAAATCATGGTTCAGACTTTTTTTCGTACCTTTGCAAAAAAAACATGTCCAATATTTTAATATTAGGTTTCGGTAGAGAAGGAAAATCCACCTACAAATACCTGCGGAAATCAAACCCGATGGGACTTTTGACCATTGCCGATAAAAATCCGAATATTGCCTATGATGAAATTTTTAATTGTGGTAAAGACGCACTGCCGTGCGTCTCTACAGACCCAAACGTCGCATTCAAACTCGGCAATGATTACCTGCAAAATTTAGACGAATACGATATCATCATCAAATCGCCCGGAATTTCGCTAAAAGATTTTCCCGAATTGATGAACGATGAACGAATCACATCGCAAACTGATTTATTTTTACAAGAATTTCACAAACAAATCATCGGAATTACAGGAACGAAGGGAAAAAGCACAACCACCGCATTAATTTATCACATTCTGAAAAAACAATCCGACAATGTAATTTTAGTTGGAAATATCGGTATTCCACCATTCGATTTGTACGAAAAAATAAACGAAAATACAAAAATTGTTGCTGAACTTTCATCTCACCAATTGCAACATGTTCAAGCATCTCCGCATATTGCCGTATTACTGAATATCTATCAGGAACATTTGGATCATTACAACTCTTATGAGGAATATCAACAAAGCAAATGGAACATCACGCGCTATCAAAACGATGATGATTTTTTTGTATTTAATGCTGATCATGAATTGTTGAATGAACTTTGGAACTATGTTGGAATCAGTAGAAAAATCTACACATTTAGCGCTTCAGAATTTCAAGAAAAAGGTTGTTACATTCGTAATAACTGGATTTATTTCAACGGTGAAAAATTCTACAATTGCTCTGAACCTCGCTATTTGAAAGGCGAACACAATTTGCTCAACATTATGGCAGCTATCAATGTTTGCAGAATTTGCAATATAGATGATGAGATTATTCGTTCCGGAATTGCAGATTTCAAAGGACTTCCACACCGTTTGGAATACGTAGGAACGTATCACGATATCACATTTTACAACGACAGCATCTCAACCATTCCCGAAGCAACAATTGCCGCAGTGAAATCACTCGGAAACGTTCAAACCCTTATTCTCGGTGGATTTGACAGAGGTATTGATTATTCGCCATTGGTAGAATTTTTAATACAAAACCCGATAAAAAATATCATTTTTATTGGCGAGGCAGGTCAACGAATCAGTAATTTATTAATTAATAAAATCTTGGAAAATCCGCAATTACGAAATAATTCGCTTAATTTTTTCGACGCAAAAAATTATGATGAAGTCGTGGATTTAGCGTTTAAAATTACAGAAAAAAATCACACATGTTTGCTTTCGCCTGCTGCTTCGAGTTATGATATGTTTAAGAATTTTGAGCATCGAGGTGATTACTTCAAAGAGAGGATAATGAAAAAATAACCGTCATGTCGAGCGTAGTCGAGACATCCCATAGCAAGGGGATTCCTCGACTGCGCTCGGAATGACAACGCTAATTACTATGCAAACATTACAAGAAAAACAAGCATTACTAAATCACCTACGTCAATTCGTAGAAGAAAGGCGTGCCGAAAAATTCGAACAGATTATCCAATTTCGAACACGATATTTAACGGTTGCTTTGGAGAATATTTTTCAATCGCAAAATGCCAGCGCAGTTTTGCGTTCGTGTGAATGTATGAGTGTACAAGATGTGCATGTAATCGAAAATTCATACAAATTTGAAACTCACCCCGATATTGTTTTGGGTGCAAATAAATGGCTTGATATTTTTCAATACAACAATCCCGAAACGAATAACACATTAATTGCAATAGAAAACTTACGCAACCAAGGCTACAAAATCGTAGCAACAACGCCGCATAAAAATGATTTTTCTCTCGAACAACTTCCGATTGACAACAAAATTGCTTTGTTTTTTGGCACAGAACAAACGGGACTTTCAGAGGATGTTATTGAACATGCCGACTATTTTATGCAAATTCCCATGTTTGGTTTTACTGAAAGTTATAACATCTCGGTTTCGGCAGCAATTTCGATGTATGAATTGACTAAACGAATTCGTCAATCATCAGTAAATTGGTACCTTTCTGAAGAAGAACGTGTTGATATTTTATTGGAATGGTTCACACGTTCCATTCGAATGTCCGACAAAATTATTGCTGATTGGCAAAAAAAAATCCAACCTTAAAGGTTGGATTTTTTCAGAATCGAAAGTTGTGAAACTTATTTCACTTTTTTCGCCAATTCAGCACCAGCTTTGAATTTTACCACTTTTTTTGCAGCGATAGAAATTACTTTACCAGTTTGTGGGTTACGACCTTTGCGAGCAGCGCGTTTGCTAACTGAGAAAGAACCGAAACCTACTAACGCAACGCGATCACCTTTTTTTAGAGCGCCTGTAGTAGCAGCGATGAAACCGTCGAGAGCTTTTTTAGCATCTACTTTCGTGATTTTGGCAGAAGCTGCCATTGCATCAATTAATTGTGCTTTGTTCATAGTTTTTGTTTTTGGTTAAACAATTAGGTTTGTTAATTACGCTACAAATGTACGACTTTTTTTTGAATAAACAAGCGTAAAACCAAAAAAAAAGTAAAAAAATGTTAATAAATCGGCATTTTGTTAATAAAAAGTTGAATTATTGAGTATTTTTAGGGATTTGGAAGCATAAAAAAATGAAACTTGTCGAAAGTAAAGCCTTTTAAAACGTCTTCAATATTCAATCGCTTTTTACCACTGAGTTGTATCGACTTCAAAGAAAGCCATTGTTTGTCACCACAACATATATATAGGTATGATTTTTGGTCTGTATGAATTTCAGCGGGTTTTCCGACTCTACTAAAATTGTGCAAAAGTTCAGCTTCAAATATTTTCACAGACAAATCATCGCTAAGCCTTGAAAATGCTGTAGGATACGGAGATAGTCCACGAATAAATCGTTCAATATCTACGGCGTTTTTTGTCCAATCAATTTCACAATCTTGTTTAAATATTTTCGGTGCAAGATGTAATGTTTTTGAAGATTCTATAGTTTGCGGCTGTGCTTTAACACTTCCTGTCAACAAATCATGAGCTGTTTTTACGACTAATTTTGCTCCGATTTCCATCAACTTATCATGCAACGAACCTGCAGTCTCTACAGGAGATAGAGCGATTTTTTCACGATACAAAATATCGCCTTCGTCAATGTTCTCATTCAATAAAAACGTAGTTACACCACTTTCTGTTTCACCATTAATAATAGCGTGATTAATCGGTGCAGCACCGCGATAATCGGGTAAGAGAGAGGCATGCATATTAAATGTACCGAATCGCGGTGAACTCCAAACAACTTTTGGCAACATTCGAAATGCAACAACAATTTGCAAATCGGGTTTCAAAGCGTTTAGGTCATCAATAAAACCAGGGCTTTTCAGATTTTCGGGTTGCAACACATGTAAATTATGTTCCAACGCAAATGTTTTCACCTCCGACTGATGCAGTTGTTTTCCGCGCCCAGCAGGTTTATCTGGCGATGTAACAACACCGACAATATTAAAACCTGCATCCAAAAGGGCTTTTAGACTTGCAACCGCAATTTGCGGAGTTCCCATAAATACGATACGATGAGAAGTATTCACTATACAATAATTTTTTACAAAGATACAAAAAAAAATATTTATCTTGTTATTTTGACTTTTTTTTCGTATCTTTGCAATAATAAAATTATTCTCACGAATGAACAAAAAACTCAGATTTGTATTTTTTCTCGCTGGTTTGTGCTGTTTTTGGATGGTTTCGTGTACACCCAAAGTTCCACACGAAGCTGAGATAGTAATTCTTTCGTACAACGACCTGCACGGTGATTTTGAAAATTTGCCTAAATTATCGGCACTTGTGAGAGAAACCAGAGCAATGCACAAAAACGTGATCGTTGCAAGTGCAGGCGACCGTTTTACCGGAAATCCTTACAATGATTATCACGAAAAAAGCCAGTTCCCAATTATTGATTTGGAAAACCACATTGGTGTTGATATCGCAGTAATTGGCAATCATGAATTTGATTTTGGTGTTGAACTGCTCAACGAGCGACTGAAAGAAGCTAAAAGTATTGCCATATCAGCGAATATTAAACTTGAAGGTTCTGGTTTAGTCGGCATTAAACCTTATCATATCTTTAAAAAACATGGTATAAAAGTTGCGTTTTTGGGTTTAACGGAAGTGGACAGTCTGACGGGAAAACCTTCGACTTTACTGGAACGAGTTGCTGACATCGAATTTTTTGACCCGATCAAAACGGCTGTAAACTACAGATTTCTCAGAAAAAAATCTCATGTATTTGTAGCGCTAACACATATCGGATTGCGCGAAGACCTCATTTTAGCAGATTCCATGCCAGAATTAGACTTAATCATCGGCGGACATTCTCATACACTGCTTAAAGAGCCGGAAATTCAAAATGGTGTGCTGATTACACATGCAGGTAGTCGCGCCAGACATGTTGGAAAAACAACAATTCTACTCAAAAAAGGTGTTGTTTCGCAAATTACTAATGAGATGATTGATTTGGCAACTTGGGAAGGTGCTGTAGATTCTGTTATTGTTGAAAAAATCAAAAATTATGAAAACAATCCCTTTTTGAAAGAACCGTTTGTAACTTTACAATACGAAATTCCAAACCATAAACAATTGGGTCATATGGTAGCCGATGCAGCACTTGTGTTGCCCGGTGTTGATTTTTCGGTAGTCAATTGTTCGAGCATTAGAACGGATCGTTTGAATGCAGGGCCGATAACGTATGCCGATATTCTTCGTGTGTATCCGTTCAATAATTATTTGGTTATTGCCGCATTGAAACCGTCAGAAATTCGAAAACTTATTGAGATGGAATTTACAGACAAAAGAAACTGCCTGATGTTGCCTGCAGGCTTTGAATACGTAGCTCAAAGAACACCAGGAGATAATATTAAAGTTGTAAAAATGACATATCCGAATGGAAGAAAATTAGATGAAAATAAAATATATCACGTTGCAGTAAACAATTATTTGTTTACAAAATATTTGTTACCGGAACACCTTGCAACTCTTAACGTTGATATGTCTGTACTTGATAATATTGTAAATTTTTTGCGGAATAATCCGAATATGGATTATCGAAACGTACCTACACGTGCGAAATTCAACTGATGATTGTTCTGAAACCAATTATTAAAATATTTGTTCTCACTTTGCTTTGTGGCATGATGTTTCCGGCGTTTACCCAAACGGATACGAATATCCATACTCCAAAAATTACTATATTTGAAAGTGCAAATGATAGTATGGATTTAGCAACGGACTTTTGGACGGAGGTTTTGGAAGAAGACGAGAAATGGCTTTTTGGCGAATATGCATCTTTTGATAGAGAAACGACACATTATCCTATGGTGGATTTTTCTAACAAAAAAGATACGACGTTTATTACTTTGCTTTCGGGTGATCAGCGTTATGTGCATCCATGCGATTGTCCCGTTACATCAAGGTTTGGAGTGCGTCGCTTTCGCTTTCATTATGGTGTTGATACGAAACTTCGAACCGGAGATCCGGTTTATTCGGTTTTTGATGGTGTGGTGCGGATTGCGCGTCGAAGCCCGACGTATGGTTTTTTTGTTGTAGTGCGCCATCCGAATGGTTTGGAAACCTATTATGCGCATTTATCCAGGCTTTTAGTTAAACCCGAACAGGAAGTCAAAGCCGGTGAATTGATCGGATTAGGCGGAAACACAGGGCGTTCAAGAGGCAGTCATTTGCATTTTGAAATTCGGTATTTAGGTGCACCGCTGAACCCCGATGATTTGATTAACTTTGAAAAACGCGAATTGTGGAATCCGACATTGGAATTGAATGCACATCATTTCCGTCATTTATCGGAAGTTGAAAAACTCAAACAAGCTGTATTTCATACCGTCAAGAGCGGCGAAACGCTGGGTGGCATTGCTCGCCGATACGGCACAAGTGTCAACGCCATTTGTCGTTTGAACGGAATTAAATCAACATCTATTATTCGGCCCGGACAGCGTTTGCGAGTGCGATAAATAGGTTTTTTACCCAAAAAATTTTCCCTGCAACGGCAACAAATCACGTATGCTGTGAAACACAAAAATCTGTCCTGTCGAACCGCGTAAAATGCAACGCATAGGTTGATTATCGCGAATTTCGTATTCAATCAATACCTGTCGACAAGCACCACAAGGCGGAACAGGTTTATCCGTAGTAAAGTCCTCCGAAAAAGCCGTAATGGCAATGGCCATCAATTTTTGATCGGGATGCAAGGCTGAGGCCGAAAAAGCCGCCACACGTTCGGCGCAAAGTCCCGAAGGATAAGCCAAATTCTCTTGGTTATTCCCAACAACGATATCGCCGTTTTCAACTAAAACAGCCGATCCAACATGGAATTTCGAATAAGGTGCATAAGCGCCTTTTGCCGCTTCCGTTGCAGCTTTGAGGAGTTTTTGATCATCCGAAGGTAGACCTTCCAAACGCTCGAAAACATCGTATGAAATATTGATCGTTTGTTGCATAACTACAAATTTTTTTACAAAGATACAAAAAATTCATGGTTTAGACTTTTTTTTCGACTTTTTTTTTCGTATCTTTGCACAATATTTAATTCATTTATAGGTATAACAAACACAATCACTTTACAAATGGCAATTGATCAGGCAATTATGAATAGTGGCGTACTTCTTAACGCCGGTGGCGTAATGGGCGGTTACAGCACAGGTCTCACGGTAATCACTATACCGCAAGTTATCATGTTAATGATAGGCTTGTTTTTTATATATTTAGCTGTTGCAAAAAAATATGAGCCGTTATTGCTTTTGCCATTGGCTTTCGGCATTATAATTGCTAATATACCTGGTGCGAATCTTTCGGCGTATGATGTTTTTGAATCGGCAGGACAAACACGACCAGGATTATTGAACTTTTTATACGGCGGTATCATGAACGTGATTTACCCGCCATTGATTTTTCTTTGTATTGGTTCAATGACCGATTTTGGTCCGCTGATTTCTAATCCGAAAACCGCATTTATCGGGTTAGGCGGACAACTCGGAATTTTTGTTGCGTTTGCAGGTGCTTTCTTATTATTAGGTCATGGGGCGTGGCTAACGTCTCTTATTCCCGGATTTGACGGATTCTCCGCCGGACAAGCAGCATCTATTGGTATTATCGGAAGTTCCGATGGACCAACTTCGATTTTTGCAGCCAGTCGAATGGCACCTGAAATACTTTCCACTGTGGCGATTGCTGCTTTTTCATACATGGCATTGGTACCTTTTATTCAGCCTCCGATTATGAGATGGCTCACTAACGATAAAGAACGAAAGATTGTTATGCCTGCACCGAGAAATGTGTCGCAAAAGAAAAAAATCATTTTCCCGATTATTATAACACTTGTTGTTTTGCTCTTGGTTCCTGCTGCAGGGGCTTTGGTTGGAATGTTTATGTTGGGCAATTTAATTCGCGAAAGTGGTGTAACAGGACGCTATCTTGAAACGCTTCAAAATGCGTTTTTGAATATTTTGACGCTTTTAGTTGCCCTTTCTATCGGATCTTCCGCCACCGCAGACAAGTTTCTGACTACAACAACCATAATCGTTATTATTCTTGGATTGATTGCCTTTGTTTCTGGCACTATTGGTGGTGTTTTGATTGCCAAACTACTTTGTAAAACGTCCGGCGGAAAAATAAATCCGTTAATCGGCAATTCGGGTGTATCGGCAATGCCTATGGCAGCACGTATTTCCCAGAAATTGGGACAACAATACAATTCTCAAAATCACTTGCTCATGCACGCGATGGGGCCAATCGTTTCCAGTACGGTTTTTTCTGCTGTTGTGGCAGGGATTTTCATTGCGCTTTTTAGCTAAAAAACAAATAATCCGCTGGCGCGGATTTGCAATCCGTGCCAACACTAATCAAACCGACAAATTAACTAACTTTGAAATATAAACCATCATGAAAACAAACATTCTAAAACTCACAGCAATTTTGCTGATTCTAGCAGGAGTTTTTACATCTTGTAAAGACAAAAACAAACCATTTTTAACGGTTGACAAAACTTCCATAACTGCCACGGCAGAAGGTGGTGAATATTTTATTGCAGTAAGAAGTAACGTCGAATGGACTGCCGTTGCAGAACCTGGTTGGTGGTGCACGCTAACCAATACATCGGGAACAAACAATGGTGTGATTACCGTGAATGTTGTCGAAAATCCATCTCACTACCCAAGAAGTAAAACGATAAAAATCACTTCGGAAAATTTAACAGAATCAGTATCGGTAATCGTCAATCAAAGCTTAGATACTACCGAACATAGAGTGGTCTGTGCTACAATCGCTAATTGGTGGGGTCCTCCTTGTTGGATCATTTTAATTGATTCTGCAGTACCGATTGGAAACCTCGTCCCCTTTGATGATTTATTTATTTTTTTAATGGACCATTTACCAGATGAATTCAAGGTTCGTGATATGCGTGTAACAGTAACATTTCGCCTGACGACGGAAGATAGAAAGTGTGGATTTTCGCCCTACAGAGTTATAGAACTACTGACTATAGAAGAATGTAAAGAATTTTAAAAACAAAAAAACATGAAAAGAGTAGTATCTTTATTTATTTTAACGTTGGTTATTGTTTGCACAGGATTACAAGCACAACCAAAAATTTCAGGTGGAGACTCTATCCCTATAACAGAAGCACCATGGCAAGTGCTTGTATCAGTATTAGTGGATGGAGACCCTAATCCCAGATGGTGTGGCGGTAGCATTATAGCACCTAATTTTATTTTAACAGCAAAACATTGTCTTACTCATAATGGTGATACGACGGGGGTTATACTTGATACAAGTGTTATACAAGTTATCGCCGGTATTACCTGTAAAAACGAAATCAATAGCAGCAATACGTTTAATGTTTTCGACATTATACCTCATCCCGACTTTGGTGTTGATGCAGCATTGCTACAATTATCAAGAGACATTATCTACGATAGCCATAGACAACCTATTGATCTCTGGTCTCCTGTAGATCATACACTTTACAATGTAGGAAACTTAGTCCGTGTTTCCGGTTGGGGAGATACTATACGAGGTGGACTTCCTGCTCATTGTTTGCGGGCTGTAGATTTAAATGTTATTTCAGATCAGGCTGCTTTTATTGCATTAGATAGAGATTTACTTGCTCATGAAATAGCAGCAACAGGTTCCGGACCTATTCGGCAAGGGGCTTGCCCTGGGGATAGCGGAGGTCCATTGACCGGTTTGAGTGCTAAAAATAAGCCTGTGCTTATTGGTATTGTGCATGGAGGAAGTAAGTATGGATGTGCTGGAACTAATGAAAATTCCCCATCGGTATTTGTGCGTGTTTCACATATTAGAGATTGGATTGATTCCCACGTATCATCCATCATCTCCAATCCCATTCTCGGTCCCGCCACCATCTGCAACGAGGCCACCTATACATTAAGCGACAGTAATTTGCGGGCTACCTGGAGCATTTCCCAAAACTCCGGCTTTATCATTACTTCCTCATTTATCAATGTCAATTCAGTAACAGTAGTGGCTACAAGCCTCAATGGGCAACCTGGAACACTTATGGCAACAGTGGCTAATGAAGCTTATCTTAGGGATATTAACGCCTGTCGTCTTAGTGATATTTTCATCTCTGGACCTCTTTCCCTCGGTAATTCTTCCCCCTGCAATACAGAGTATGAATTTACCGTAAATAACCTTCCCTCCGGTATTACCGACTGGAATTGGTGGAGTAATGCAACGGGATTTCAAGAGGTATCAAGCAACAAGACTACAGCTAAATTCAAACGTATACAAAATACGGTAAACACACCGTTACCGTCAGATTTTACGATTAATTACAGTTTTAAATTCAACGGAAATTCTCACTCCGTATTCATGATTGTTTCTTCGGGGATAGGCGGCACTATTTTTGGCGTTATGGACGCTGCAACCCATATGGCGGTTACCGAAGTGCACACAAACAAATCCTATTATTTAGTCGGACAAAGGCTCATGTCAAGTACGTTGCCTTCGCACTGTCGTTGGAAAATTACACCACCCTCTATAGGTGGCCAACCGGCGCTTCCTGTATTCTATGGAGGATGGTCAACTGAAGGTCAACAGTTCAATTTTTCTTCGGTAGGTCTTTACAAAATAGAGTTGATCACATTCAATGGCTGTGGATGGACTAAATCGGGTGAAAAATATATTATGGCTACGGGACAGCAAGGACCAATTTGGCCACCGATTTGCAAAATATGCATTACCTATTCACCCAATCCCGTAAACAGTGAACTTACTATTGAGTTTGAAGAACTTCCTGACACAGACGAGTCAGTAGAGTATACAGTCAAACTTCTTGATAACCTCGGCAACGCCCCAAGGCAAACACGATTTAGACATCGCCACCGCGATGGTAGACCTCGTCCGGTAAGATTCAACACATCGTCGTTGCGACCGGGCACGTATTACCTGCATGTGGAAGGTGGTGGAGAATTAGTTAGGGAGCAAATCATTGTTACACGGTAATTAACTCGCTGGCGCGGATTTGCAATCCGTGCCCATATAACACAAATTAAAATTAAAGAAAAAAAATTATATGGCAAAACTTAAACTAAGAAACTCCACAGAACTCCTTTTAGACACAATCTTCGAGGCGATGCACGAGAAAAAGGCTGAAAACATCCTCTTGCTCGACTTGTCGAAAATCAAAGGTGCAAACTTCGATTATTTCGTGATCACACATGGAAATTCGACTTCGCAAGTTAATGCGATTGCTGAAGAAGTGCGTCGAAAAGTGAAAACAATCCTTCACATGAATCCTGCGCACGCCGAAGGATTTGCAAATGCCGAATGGATTTTATTAGATTATTTGGATGTGGTGGTTCATATCTTCCAACACGAAATTAGAGAACATTACCAACTCGAAAATCTTTGGGCAGATGCGATTATTACACCTATTGAGGAAGAAATTCCCGTCAGAAAAACAGTTGTAAAGAAAGAGCCAACAACGAAAGAAGTCATCAAAAAAGAAATTGCAAAGAAAGAACGTAGAGATGCACGTCCAAAAAAAGAACCAGCGAAAAAAACAGTTAAAGAACCTGCAACGAAGACACCTAAACCTCATGAACGGAAATCAACAACATCAAAATCAGCAGCGAAATCAACCCCAAAATCCAAATCGACAAAATCCTCAAAAAAAGCCTAGATTCAGTTTCTATTGGATTTATGTGATTGCTATCGCTGCCATTTTGGGGCTAAATATTTTTGGAAATCAATGGGACGCAAAATCGTACGACATTACTTGGGGCGAGTTGCAAGGCATGCTCGAACGTCGTGATGTGGAAAGAATCGTTGTGGTCAACAAGGAATTTGCTGAGATTTTTATCAAGCAAGACCGTATTGCTCAAGATACACTCTACGCTCGTTTGAAATCAGACGATGCATTGAAGTCGAATAAATTTTTTGTTTATAAATTTTTAACTTTAGAGACATTTCAAAACGATGTTCGTCAAGTACAATTAAACGCCGAAGAACTTGAACGTTTGCGCATGACGCCGGAGGAGTTGGAACACTACACCCCACGTCCATGGTTAGAACCTGTTCCCGAAACTCGTCGAAGTTTTTGGGAAGGAATCGGAGGATTTTTCTGGCCGTTTTTTATTATTTTGATGATGATTTTCTTGTTTACTCGAATGATGGGTGGCGGTATGGGTGGTTCCGGTGGTGGCGGAGGCATGGGTGGAATTTTCAATTTTGGAAAATCGAAAGCCCAACTTTTTGATGGAAAAAATGCACACATTACATTCAACGATGTTGCAGGGTTAGCCGAAGCCAAAGTAGAAGTGATGGAGATTGTCGATTTTCTAAAAAATCCAAAAAAATATACCGATTTAGGTGGAAAAATTCCGAAAGGCGCATTGTTAGTTGGGCCTCCGGGTACAGGAAAAACCTTGTTGGCAAAGGCTGTTGCGGGCGAAGCAAAGGTTCCGTTTTTCTCAATTTCCGGTTCTGATTTCGTGGAAATGTTTGTGGGCGTTGGTGCTTCACGTGTACGAGATTTGTTCCGAAATGCTAAAGAAAAAGCGCCGTGTATTATTTTTATTGATGAAATTGATGCAATCGGTCGTGCTCGCGGAAAAAATGCCTTTACGGGAGGCAACGATGAGCGTGAAAACACGCTCAACCAACTTCTCACAGAAATGGACGGTTTCGGCACAAACAGCGGTGTGATTATTCTTGCAGCAACCAACCGTGCGGATATTTTAGATAAAGCGCTGATGCGCGCAGGGCGCTTTGATCGAGAAATTCACGTTGAACTACCGGAACTCGAAGAGCGTAAGGCCATCTTTAATGTACACTTGAGAAATATCAAAAAATCATCGTCATTAGACATTGAGTTTTTAGCCAAACAAACACCCGGATTTTCGGGCGCAGATATTGCCAATGTGTGCAACGAATCGGCTTTGATTGCAGCTCGAAACGGGAAAAAAGAAGTTGACAAACAAGATTTCTTGGATGCGATCGACCGAATTGTAGGTGGTTTGGAGCGTCGTAGTAAATTTATTTCGCCCGAAGAAAAGAAAACGATTGCGTATCACGAAGCAGGTCATGCTTCAGTGAGTTGGCTACTGAAATACGCACATCCGTTGATCAAAGTAACGATTGTTCCGCGTGGACGATCGCTTGGTGCAGCGTGGTATTTGCCCGAAGAGCGACAAATCACCACTCGCGAACAAATGTTCGACGAAATGATGGCAACATTAGGTGGACGCGCCGCAGAAGATATTGTGTTTGGACAAATTTCTACCGGCGCCATGAACGATTTGGAAAAAGTAACTAAGCAGGCTTATGCGATGGTGGCGTATTTTGGTATGAATGAGAAAGTCGGGAACATCAGTTATTATGATTCGCAAGGTTCACAAGACATCACGTTTTCCAAACCATACAGCGAAAAAACAGCAGAAATTATTGATAAAGAAGTTCACGATTTGGTTGAGTCGGCGTATCAAAAAGCAAAAGATATTTTGAACGAACATCGCGATAAATTGGATATTTTAGCGGAAACGTTGATGAAACGAGAAGTACTTTTCAGAGATGATTTGGAACATATTTTCGGACCTCGTCCTGCTGATGCAGAAAAAGAACCCAGCGAATGAATAGTGCCAGTGCCAAAGAAAAAATGCTAAAAAGCATTCGTGATGCGCTCATTGAGCGTGCTCCGGACACGTTTCATAAATTAGATTTGAAAACGTCGGTTTACCACGATTTCAAAAATACTTTGGATGTTGAATTTGCAGAAAATTTTATTCGAAATGGCGGAAAATTTGTGTATTGCGAAGGTGTTCAGGAAGCAGTTGACAACATTCGATTTTTTACACAACAAGAAAATTGGGATAAAATTTATTGTGCCGAAGAAACGTTACAACGTATTCTAACCTATGCCGGACTTCCCTTCACAGATAATCCGCAAGAACTGATTGTTCGAAAAGTGGGCATGATGACCTGCGAGTTTTTGATTGCGCGAACGGGAAGTATCCTATTCTGTTCGCACGCATCAGGACGACGAATTCTTAGTGTGTTGGATACGCAAATCGTTATCGGAACAGTAGCACAAATACAACCGGATTTGAAATCCGCATTTCAATTGATTAAGGAAAAATATACTACAAAAATGCCGTCGATGTTTTCCATCGTAAACGGCCTGAGTAAAATTGAAGATATCGACGGTGAAGTGCAACAAGGGCTGGGTGCAAAACAACTTTTTCTCTTTTTGATTGATACCACAAACGGCAAGCCATGAACCCCGCATATACAAGCACCCTCACAAAGACACAAAAAACGGCCTGCGGGCTCCATACGACCTTAATGTAAAAATAAAATATTTATCGTATGAAAATACAATCAAATTTCCTTATGCGAACGATTACGGGAAGTGTTTTTGTAATCGCTATTCTCGCGTCAATGCTGAGTTTATGGAGTTTTTCAATTGTGATGGGTATTTTATGGTTTTTAATGATTTTTGAATACGGAGCATTACTTAAAAAAAACGGAACACCAAGTCAAATTAAAAATTTGTGGTATTCGTTTTTTGCTTATTTTTATATGGCTTTACCGTTTGTTTGTTTGATGTACCTGTATGTCGAAAATCCACTGTATGCCTTGGCATTGTTTACATTCATTTGGGTAAACGATACATTCGCCTATTTGTTTGGAATCACATTCGGAAAACATAAATTATTTGAACGTATTTCTCCGAAAAAAACATGGGAAGGTTTTTTTGGAGGACTTATTTTTGTAATTATTGCAGGATTTTCATTCGCCCATTATTTCATACATGGAAAGATGGATGTGATGTATGGTGCAGGTAAATGGGTTGGATTAGCAATTGTAGTAGTGATTTTCGGAACCATCGGCGACTTGTTTGAGTCGTATCTCAAACGCAGTTTGAATGTCAAAGATTCCGGCACAATTTTACCCGGACACGGCGGATTATTGGACAGATTAGATAGTATTTTATTTGCTGCACCAGCAGTAATGATTTATTTGATGTTGATATAAAAATAGCTGGCGAATGTCTCGCTCCGCTCGACATGACGGTTTATAGTGCATGTGTGGTAGGGAATGTAGGGGCGTTGCATGCAACGCCCCTACATTCCCTCTTTTCCCAGCTAATACTCGTCATTCCGAGCAAAGTATGCGAAGTCGAGGAATCTGTTTGCTATCACAGTTCAGATAACATCTTTTCTCTCTGCTTTTTCAACTCATTCAACAATGCATCATTCTGTCTCGAAAGTCTGAAATAGCGCCATTTTCCCATCGTTCGCTTGTAATGCTCAACGTAAAACAGCATCAATCGTTCAGCATACAAAATCAACGCAAGAAAGAACGCAAGTAGAATGATTTTGTTATAGCACGTTAACACCAAAATTATAATCAAAATAAAATTCTGTAAACTGCGAACGACCATAGCTACAACATATTGTGTCGAACTTAAAAACTGCGGATCTTTAATCATTTTCTCATATTTTTTTGCCAAAGATAACGGCAAAAAACCAAGAATGGCACCAATTACAGCAAATGGAAATCCAAGTATCAAAACGCCAAAATCTTCAAGCAATTCATACCATGGAATTTTGGAATATTGCAACAACCTCGAACGAATGTTCAACTTCTTTAACCCGCTTTGGTATTGAGAAAACGTTTGTTCTAAGGCTTGCATTTTCGGTTCGTTTGTTTCTGCGATATGGTCTATTTTTTTCACTAATTCCTGCTCGGCTTCCAAGCGTTCTTTCGGATGGTCAGGGTCGCACTGTATGGCTTTGGCGTAGTCGTAACCAAAGGTTTCACGAATGTTTTCGATCGTTGTGTAATGCGTCTCGCTATGAATATCAATCATCAATTTTCGCAATTCCTCGACTAACGTTTCTTGCATTTTTAAATATGCTTTTGCAGGATTTTCCTGATAAAGCGCGAAATATTCGGCAACCGCAATCGGTTTTCCATAAATAATCGTTACATCTTTAAAAAATTTTCTTGGATTTTGCCAATTCAATCCAATGGGTACAATTTGCACGCCACCTGTATCCCCGTAAGCTTCTTGCGCTTTTAAGGCTGTTCGGAAAATTCCTTTTTGAAGTGTATTCAAACGTTTATATGGATTGAACGCGCCTTCGGGCATAATGCCGTGCACCATGCCTGCACGAAGCAGTTTGTCAACAATTTCAAACGTTTCTTGATTGTTATCGTAGTTATCGTAGCTACTGCCTCCGTCGCGTTTGCGATAAATCGGTAAAATCCGAAAAAAATGCAAAATTTTGATGATTAACGGTTTTTTGAAAATATCAGCACGCGCAACGAACACCGTTTGATGCTTCTGAGTGCACACAATGGCCATCGCATCCATAAGTGCGTTTTGGTGATTGCCCGCGTAGATCAAAGGGCCTTTTGATGGAATATTTTCTTTTCCAATAACGTGAATATGGCGAAAATATCGTTTAAAATGCGGTTTTGCCCAAAACCAACGAGTTAAGGCATATTTCCAATCGTTTTTACATAATTTTTCAGTTAATGTTTTTGCCATATGAATAAAAGTCTGATTTTTTTTGCAAAATTACAATTTTTTTCGTACTTTTGCAATAAATATTGTTTTTTAACATTTGTGAACAGAGTAAATAATGGCTCAAAAACCGTCTATACCCAAAGGAACACGCGATTTCGCTCCACAGGAGATGATGAGACGGAATTACATTTTTGAAACCATCAAACGAGTTTTTGAACACTACGCCTACAAGCCGATTGAAACACCGGCGATGGAAAATCTATCCACTTTGCTTGGAAAATACGGCGAAGAGGGCGATAAACTATTGTTTAAAATTCTCAATTCGGGCGATTTTTTGAATGGAGTAAATTTAGATATTTGCGAAGATGATGACAAATCAAAAAGGCTCAGCACAATCATTTGCGAAAAAGGCTTGCGTTATGATTTAACCGTGCCTTTTGCACGCTTCGTAGTGCAGCACCAAAACGAATTAACATTTCCGTTCAAACGCTACCAAATACAACCTGTTTGGCGTGCCGACCGTCCGCAAAAAGGACGTTACCGCGAGTTTTTTCAATGCGATGTGGATGTGATTGGAAGCACATCATTGCTGAATGAAGCGGAGTTGTTGAACATCATTGATGACGTTTATAAAAAACTCAACATTCGTGTTGTAACAAAAATTAATAACAGAAAAATTTTAGCAGGAATTGCAGAGACCATTGGTTTTCCTGATAAAATCATTGATATCACCATTGCGATTGATAAACTTGATAAAATCGGATTGGAAAAAGTAAACGAAGAATTAAGTACAAAAATTTCAGCGGAAGCGATTGCCAAATTACAGCCGATTTTATTGATGAAAGGTGATTTCTTAGAGAAAGTTGAAACGTTGAAAACAACCTTGACACATTCGGAAATCGGACTAAAAGGAATCTCTGAAATGGTCGAATTATTTGATTATATCAGTGATTTAAAATTGTATATGCCGTGTGAATTGGACTTGACTTTGGCGCGAGGATTGAATTATTATACTGGTGCAATTTTTGAAGTAAAAACGCTGGATGTCGCTATGGGAAGTGTTTGTGGAGGAGGACGATACGACGATTTGACCGGAATTTTTGGGTTGAAAAACATGTCGGGTGTCGGAGTTTCGTTTGGAGCAGATCGAATTTATGATGTGATGAACGAACTCAACGTGTTTCCGGAACATTCAATTGTCAGTTCGCAAATTTTGTTTGTAAACTTCGGACATGCGGAAACTCGCTTCATTCTTCCTCTTTTGAAACGTTTGCGAGAAAAAAATATCGCTTGCGAATTGTATCCTGACGCTGTAAAAATGCAAAAACAATTTAATTATGCGAATGACAACCACATTCCATACGTTGCCATTATTGGCGAAGACGAGATAAAAACCAGTTCAATCACTGTAAAAACCATGCAAAGCGGACAACAGCAAAAGATGTCCGTTGAACACTTAATAGACTTTTTAGCTCAAAAATGAAACCATTTAAAATTCTTTCAGAACCTTTAACCATCGAGCTCATCGAGGAAATCATATCTGCAAAAACACCGATAGCATTATCGGAAAAGGCTATCGACAACATTGAAAAGTGTCGCCACTATTTGGATGAGAAAATGGAAACGCAAAAAGAGCCAATTTACGGAATAACTACGGGATTTGGATCGCTTTGTAACCATGTGATTTCTTACGAAGAATTGGCACAACTTCAACATAATTTAGTTGTTTCTCATGCTTGCGGAACAGGCGATGAAGTGCCGCTATCTATTGTAAAAATCATGCTTTTGCTAAAAGTTCAGTCGTTGTCGTATGGGCATTCCGGAGTCCAGTTGGAAACCGTTCAACGTTTGATTGACATGTTTAATAACAATGTTTTGCCGGTGGTTTATCAACAGGGTTCTTTAGGTGCGTCAGGCGATTTAGCGCCCTTGGCTCACCTGTGTTTGCCGTTGCTTGGACTTGGCGAAGTGTACTATAAGAATTCGCGCTTAAGCTCCGGACACGTTTTTGATGCTTTTGACTGGCGTCCCATCAAATTGAGAAGTAAAGAAGGATTGGCGCTTTTGAACGGCACGCAATTCATGAGTGCTTATGCAGTTCACGCCTTAATTCATAGTAAGCGAGTATCCAAACAAGCGGATTTCATTGCTGCGATTTCGTTAGATGCTTTTGATGGACGCATCAGCCCATTTCATCCACTCATTCAAAGCATTCGTCATCATAAAGGCCAGATTGAAACAGCAGAAAATATTCGAACTATTTTAGAAGGTAGCGAATTGATTAATCGTCCGAAAGAACATGTACAAGATCCTTATTCATTCCGTTGTATCCCTCAAGTGCACGGGGCTACAAAAGATACGCTCAACTATGTTTTAGATGTTGTAACCAACGAAATTAATGCCGTTACAGACAATCCAACGGTATTTGTTGAAGAAGATTTGGTTATTTCGGCAGGTAATTTTCACGGACAACCGCTGGCATTGGTCATGGATTTTCTCGCCATCGCTATCGCTGAATTGGGGAATATTTCCGAACGCAGAACGTATCAATTAATTGGAGGGAAACGCGGATTACCGCACTTTTTGGTTGCAGAACCGGGTCTGAACAGCGGCTTCATGATTCCACAATATACGGCTGCATCCATTGTCAGCCAAAGCAAACAACTGTGTATGCCGGCTTCGGTGGATTCCATAGAATCTTCGCAAGGTCAGGAAGATCACGTGAGTATGGGCGCCAATTCAGCAACAAAACTCTATAAAGTGCTTAGAAATACCGAACGTATTTTGGCTATTGAACTCTTCAATGCTGCACAGGCATTGGAGTTCAGACGTCCAGCAAAATCATCACCGATGATTGAGTCATTTGTGAAAGACTATCGAAAAATTGTTCCATTTATTGAAACCGATGAGTTGATGTATCCGCATATTCAAGAAAGCATTGAATTTTTAGATTATACCAAACTATCTTTTTAACGCATAAATGAAAACTCCGAACACCTCAAATTTTCTCAAAGAAGTTGCCCAAAAGCGAATCATGATTATTGGCGACGTGATGGTTGATTCGTATTTGTGGGGGCAGGTTAATCGCATTTCTCCGGAAGCGCCTGTGCCTATCGTAGATGTTACCAAACGTGAATATCGTTTGGGAGGAGCGGCAAATGTTGCGTTGAATATTCAAGCGATGGGAGCAACTCCCATTATTTGTTCAGTGATTGGAAACGATCCTAAAGGAGAGATCTTTTTTGACTTGTTGAAGGAGTCAAAAATTTCGTCTCAAACCGTTTTCAAATCTTCCGAACGCTGCACTACAACAAAGTTTCGGATTATTGGAAACAACACCCAAATGCTTCGTGTCGATGAAGAAAATCGACATGAACTCAGTGCAACAGAAGAAAAAAAATTACTTGCAATTATCTCCAAAGTTATCCAAACACAATCGGTTGATGCCATTATTTTTCAAGATTACGATAAAGGTGTAATTACAAAATCATTAATTGAAAATGTTGTAAAATTAGCAAAAAAACGGGGTATCCCGACTTGCGTAGATCCGAAAAAACATCATTTCTTGGACTTTAAAGATGTGACATTATTCAAACCCAATTTGAAAGAACTTTCGGAAGGGTTGAACATTTCTTTCGATGCAAAAAATCTGAAAGAAGTTGAAAAAGCAATGAAATTTTTGCAAAAACAATTGTCCGCAGATATTGTTTTTACAACACTTTCCGAACTTGGCGTGGCTATCATGGACAAAAAAACGTTTTTTCACAATCCCGCACATATTCGTCAGATTGCTGATGTCTCGGGTGCCGGAGACACCGTTATCAGTGTAGCAGCGTTGTGTTTGACTTTAGGTTTACCGATTCAACCCCTTGCAAAAATCGCAAATTTAGCCGGAGGATTGGTTTGCGAATCCGTTGGCGTTGTTTCGGTAGATAAACATCGACTATTGAGCGAAATAAAAATTCATAAATCCTTATAAATTTTACCGTTTTGCAGTTAAAGAGAATCATCATAGTATCAATCGCCATTTGCTTAGGATTTGGGCTTTTTGCACAAAGAAGATCGCCTATTCCGAACTTTTCGTATCAGGATGCAAAATCTTACAATTTTGGTTTCTTGCTTGGAATCAATCAAATGGATTTTCGAGTAAAAACGAATGATTATTTTACGAGCAGTGAAACTCTTTCCGGCATCCGAACCTGGGGAAATGTCGGATTTACGGTAGGAGCGCTTGCCAACAAAAAGCTTCATGAATTTTGGGATCTTCGCAGTGGGGTAATTTTTTCTTTTGGCGGGCGCGGCCTAATTTATTACATGCGCGAAAGCCCTATCAGAGTTGTGGAAATAAGGAAAGGAGTTGAGTCTACAACGATTGACCTTCCATTGGAATTGAAGTGGAAAGGTATGCGAGATTACAGTCTACGCCCTTATGTTATTAGTGGTTTTCGATATAGTATGGATATGGCTTCAAATGCTAAGAAAACACAACAAAATGAAGACGACTTCATTGTAAAATTGAAACGAGATGATTTTTTATTTACCACCGGAGTCGGATTTGATTTTTATCTGCCTTACGGCAATAGAGTTGGCATAGAAATCAAAATGGCATTTGGGATGGTCGATTTACTCGTTCGAGAACATAATATTTTCACGGATGGTATTGGGCGGCTGACGTCCAGAAGTCTACAAATCTCGATAAATATTGAATAATGGTTAAACACCTTGAAATTGCTGTAAGTCCCGAAATTGCTATAAATTCGGAACAATTAAAATCTTTTGTTTCTCAAAAATTAGGCATTAAACGTTCAGAAATTAATGATGTTCGAATTCTTAAACGCTCTATTGACGGACGCTCCAAGCGTGTTGTGATTCGATTAAAAGTAGACGTTTTTTGTGGAGATTCAAAATTTGAAAAAGAAATCATCACTTTTGATTATAAACATGTCAACGAAACATCGCGACAAATTTTGATTATTGGTGCCGGCCCTGCCGGATTATTTGCTGCGCTAAAATGTTTGGAACATGGCTTAAAACCTGTTGTTTTGGAACGCGGGAAATCGGTGAGCGAACGTAAAAAAGATATTGCCGCATTATCTGCAAAAGGTATTTTGAATGAAAATTCAAACTATTGTTTTGGAGAAGGTGGAGCAGGAACCTTTTCGGATGGCAAATTGTATACACGTTCGACTAAACGCGGCGATGTTTCGGAAGTGTTGAAAACACTGATATTTCACGGAGCAGACAAAACTATTTTAATCGACGCATACCCCCATATCGGATCCGATAAGTTACCAAAAATCATTCAAAATATTAGAAACACCATTCTTTCCTTTGGTGGTGAAATACACTTCGATACACGGGTTTGCGATTTTATTGTTCACGATAAAAAAGTTGTTGCAGCGGTTGATCAAAACGGTGTTGAAATTCCTTGTGAAACGGTTGTTTTAGCCACCGGACATTCGGCAAATGATATTTACGAATGGTTCTACAAGCATCATTACGCTATCGAAGCAAAGCCTTTTGCTATGGGCGTTCGCGTGGAACATCCACAGGCAATCATAGATAAAATGCAATATCACGAATTGCCTCGTAACCCGCATTTGGAGCCTGCAACGTACAGTTTGACCGTACAAGTTGATGGGCGCGGTGTATTTTCGTTTTGCATGTGTCCGGGAGGTGTGATTATTCCTGCCTCAACAATGGAAAAAACATTGGTGGTTAACGGAATGTCTAATTCTCAACGCGGTTCTTCGTTTGCAAATTCGGGAATTGTGGTAACAGTCAATGTGGAGGATTTCGCTGGTGCTGATGTGGCTTCGACTCCGCCCCTCGACTCCGCTCGGGGAGCATTCAACCACCCTGATCTTTGTTCCCTGAGCGGAGTCGAAGGGAACAATAAACGAGCTATCGCCTTATCAGGACTGCGCTTTCGAGAGTCTATCGAACGTCGTTTCTTCGAAATCGGAGGCGGAAACTACAAAGCCCCTGCGCAAAAAATGTATGACTTTGTAAAAGGAAAAATCTCTACTCACCTAAATCCAAGCACTTATCATCCTGGCTTGATTTCCGCAGATTTCAACACTATTTTACCCGATTTTATTGTTTCCGCTTTGCGAAGTGCATTCTACGAGTTCAACAAAAAAATGCGTGGTTTTTTGACCAACGATGCCATGTTGATTGGTTTGGAATCGCGCACTTCATCGCCTGTCAGAATCCCCAGAAACGAAAAACGTCAACATCCCGATCTCTACAATCTTTACCCTTGCGGAGAGGGCGCCGGTTATGCCGGTGGTATCACATCTTCGGCAATAGACGGAATAGCAGTCGTTCAGATGCTGGTGGCGGAATAATAGTGCAAATCGGTTTTATCATTGAATAGAAAAATTTATTCAACTTTCCTTTCTGCAATGATTTCAGCTAATTCCCGCACATAGCGGTCAAACATCGCACTTTGATACTCCGAATAATTCATTTGTTTGCAAATGTTGATGATGCGTTTGTAGAACGTGGCGCATTCTTCGAAATTTTTGAAATCGAAAGTCATATCGCAAATATCAAGAATTTTGTTGTACATAAATCGTTGTCGTTCGAGTGGACAATTCGCATCTGTTTTGTCAAACGCATCTTGCTGCAAAATCACAAAATCTATCAACTCCGATTTCCAAAAACGATCATGAAACTCAACAGGCACGCCATCATCACCCAAAATATTGATTTGGTCGTTCACTTCTTTTCCACGCTGCACAATGGTTTTACCTTTATACACTTTTTCGACCCATCCTTTTTCAATACGTTCGTCCAAATATTCAACAATTTCGGGATACTCCAAATATTTCGAATAACTATCCACAGGATCAATCGCTGGATAACGCTTGCTATCTGCACGCGATTGCGCCAAAGCATAGAAACAGCGTGCAGTTTTTTTGGTAGCTTCCGTCACCGGTTCTTTCAAGTTTCCACCTGCGGGCGAAACTGTTCCAATGAATGTGATTGATCCTGTTTTTCCATTATTCAAATACACAAATCCGTTGCGAGCGTAATAATTCGAGATGATTGCCGGCAAGTCCATCGGGAATGCATCTGCACCGGGTAATTCCTCCAAACGGTTCGACATCTCACGCAAAGCCTGCGCCCAACGCGACGTTGAATCTGCCAGTAACAACACTCTCAATCCCATTGAACGGTAATATTCAGCAATGGTCATTCCCGTATAAACCGACGCTTCGCGGGCAGCAACGGGCATATTCGACGTATTACAAATAACCGTTGTACGTTCCATCAACTTCCGGCCTGTGCGAGCATCTTCCAGATGCGGAAACTCGGTAAAAATCTCCACAACCTCGTTCGCACGTTCACCGCAAGCCGCCATGATAATCACATCGGCTTCCGCTTGTTTGGAAATACCGTGTTGCAATACGGTTTTCCCTGCACCAAACGGACCGGGAATAAAGCCTGTACCGCCTTCAGCAATGGGATTAAATGTATCAATTACACGAACGCCTGTTTCCATAATTTTGAACGGACGCGGTTTGTGGTCGTAAGCTGTAACCGCCATTTTCACAGGCCATCTCTGAGTCATGGTGAGTTTTTCTTCATTGCCGTCAACATCAACAATTGTAGCGATATGTTCGTTAATCGTGTAATCGCCTGTTTTTGCAAGCCATTTCAAGGTGTAATTGCCTTTGCATTTAAACGGCACCATGATGCGATGAGGCAACCAACCCTCTTTCACTTCGCCAAGCCACGACGCGGCTTCCAGCGTATCGCCTTCTTTAGCAGTAGGTGTGAAGCGCCATCTTTTTTCGGTATCAAGTGGTTGCGTATATTCACCGCGTTTCAGGAAAACGCCATCCATTTTTTCGAGATCGTTTTGTAATCCGTCGAAATTCCGCGAAAGCAAGCCCGGTCCCAAAGTTAGTTCAAGCATGTGGCCTTGAAATTCCACATGACTACCTACTTTCAAACCGCGCGTGTTCTCGAAAACCTGCGTATAAGCCTTATCTCCGACGATTTTTATCACTTCTGCCATGATTTTGGTGTCTTCCACTTCAATCATACAAATCTCGTTTTGCCCTACGGGACCGTCCACCTGCACCACCACAAGGTTAGAAATAATACTTGTTACTTTACCTGTTGTCATATGTTTATATTTTTTTGTTCTACTAATGTTTTCACAAAGCCGTCAAACAATACGGCACCGTGTTCTTTATCCAGTTTCAACCAACGATCTAAAATTTCTGCTTTCGCTAAATAGGCAAGCACTTTGTCGATATCAAAGTAATTAAATGTGGTCAATTCATCCGCCATTTGCCAACGAATTTGATCGAAACGAAATTCGCGTTCCAACATACCTATTTGCTCGTCAAGCAAATTAAAAATCTGTTCGCCAAGTGTTATTTCGCGCCGCAAGCCGAAATCCGGCAGATTATTTTTGACAAAAAAAGCAATGTCTTCTGCACATCCAACCAATTGTTCTTGCACAGATAAGTCCAATTTTCGACACATCCAAGCGCTTTGAATGTTGCGCAGCAGTTGGTCAAATCGAAACCAAGAGCGAATAAACTTATTTTTGGATGTACGTTCTATTTCTTCATAAAAATGTTGCCAATTCTCACGACTTTGTTGTATATCGGAAGATTTTTCAACATATTGTGTTGAAAAAAGTTCACGAATACAACGATGATCTTCCTTTGCCGTGTGCTCGTAAATTTCTTCAAGAAGGGCTTTCAGGTCGAAGTTTTTCACATCTTGATCAAGCGTTAAATCAGGCAATGCCGCTATTAAATAGTGATATTCTCGCTTAAACATGGCTATGGAGTTCCAAACAAAAAGTCAACCAACTTTGAACGAATATGACTTTTAAATAGTTCTGTAAAATCAGCATCTGTGAATGTCAATTGGTAACCGCCTTTTCCTGTGCCAATGCGGAATCCGGACTTGATACCACGATCAAATTTCACATCAACACCCTGTCCAAATGCGGTTTGCATGTTGCCTTGAATCACATTCAAAAATTCGATTTCTTTGTTGGCCGGTAAAATCACAGTTAAATCGCCATTTGCAGGCCTATTTGCGACAACGGTTTTGATTAAATCTTTCACGAATGCAACATCATCAAACGCTTTTGTAACAGGCGCTTCAATGGTTTTCGCAACAATCAGATTTTCCACAGTTTGTTTCACTCGTGCGATGGTTTGGCGTGAAGCCAAATCAATTTCCGCATCTGTATTACGTTTGACTTCAGCAGCCGATTTTTGAGCCTGTTCAAGGATTTCAGCAGCTTGATGTTTAGCTTCTTTGATGATTTTTTCGGCTTGATGATGTGCGTGCTGCACCAAATGTTCGGCTTCTGATTTGCCTTTCGAAAGCCCTTCGTTGTAGAGCTTTTCTGTGAGTTGTTGAAGTTTGCTTTCCATATTAAAAAAAATCTATTTTTCGGGAAGCAAAGATACGAAAAAAAATTGAAAATAAAAAGTCCGATTTCACTTTTGTTCGTTTAATCTTCAATAATCGTTAACATCACTTTTTCTATTTTTGCGTCGGTGGCTTGCAGAATGCGGAAGACAAACTTGTCGTTAATGTGAATTTCTTCGCCGGTTTGCGGAATGTCTTCGTGATAGTTCATAATCAACCCGGCCAAGGTTTCATACTCGTCGGATTCGGGCAAATTCAAGTCGAACTCTTGGTTCAAATGATCTATTTCCGAACGTGCCGAGAATACATAATGCTTATCATCAATCTTCCGTTCTACCGAATCACGCACATCAAATTCATCCTCGATTTCACCAAAAATTTCTTCCATCAAATCTTCTAATGTAATCACGCCAGACGTTCCTCCAAATTCATCCACAACCACCGTAATACTACGCTTTTTATCAATCATCTCCTTCATCAATTTGCTGCCGAGCATGGATTCTGGAACGACTTCAATTTTTCGCAAAATATCGCGAATAGTTTTTGGATTTTTGAACAAATCAAACGCGTGAATATAACCGATAATATCATCGATCGAATTTTTGTAGATCAATATTTTCGAGAACCCCGTTTCCGTGAATTTTTGTTGTAATTCGGAGAGCGAAGAATTCACGTCAACAGCCACAATTTCCTTGCGTGGAACCATACATTCGCGCACTTTCGCATGTTGCAAATCCATCACATTCTGCACCAATTGAATCTCTTGACGAATTTCGTTTTCCTCTTTCGGCACATTACTAAATTCTTGTATATAATAATCAACATCAATTGCCGAAAACGTAATCTTTTTTACTTCTGTTTTCTGTTTTAAAAAACGTCTGAGAAGCATATTGCTCAAACCCATAAACAAATATACAACCGGATAAAGTAACACATAGATCAGCGTAATTGGAATGTAAAATGCCGACAAAACTTTATTCGAGTTGATGCGAAACAGCGTTTTTGGAAGAAATTCAGCAAATATCAAAACCACCAATGTTGCAATGGTGGTTTGAATGATGAGTTGAACCGACGGCATATTTAATGCTTCAGGAAGCCAAGTATCAATCCACGGATCTAAAAGTTTCGCAGCAAATATTCCATAAATAACCAACGTGATATTGTTCCCGAGAAGTACAAATATAATAAACTTCGAAGGCATCTTTGCGAAGCGCGACAATAAGCGTGCCGAAAACACATGGTTCGATTTATCAACCTCTATTTTTAACTTATTTGCACTTACGAATGCTATTTCGATACCTGAAAAAAAGGCCGAAAACACTAAAACAATACCAATAATCAATAGCGTATTCATTTAGTCCATCACAATAGTGAAATCCGGCTTAGTAATTTTAAAATCAGTCATATCTTCGTTTGCTTCAAAGCCTGTCCCACGGTATTTAGAACCATATTTGTCAATTTGCAAAACAGGTACAGTTGAAAAAAGTCTACCCTTGTCTTGATCCCAAAAAAACTCCTCGGTATAGGTTATTTTACCTTCTCGAAGGTCGTTAATGACCACATTTTTCCGCAGACGCATCAATTTTTTCTTTTGCCAATTGGTGGATTCATCGGCAGTAATGATAGATGTTATTTTTCCGCTTTCTACGTCATAAAATGTGGCTTTGACGCCTTTTGGAAATTCTTGAGTCTCGTCTTCATCATCAAAATTTAAAATTTCCTGTCCAAATGTAATCATCTTCAATCGTCCCGAATCCGTATACATGATCGTTGCATTTTTCATGGTTTGATCCGGAGCATTTTCATCCAAAACTAACGACGAATGTTGTTGGCGACAACTTACCGCCAACACAGCAACGAATGCAACATACAGCCAAATGCGAAATTGATTAAACATCATATACAGAGGATTATTACGGACGTTTGCGAACAATTGTATTTTCTTGAATCCAGCAACCTACGCGATATGTACTGCCTTCTGCAATACCTTGAAAAAACAAATCATCGCCTGACGGAAAATGTCGTGAATACATGGTAATCAATTCATCTATTTGTCTAGTTCTGTTCGGATCAACTTGTTTAGCCATCCTCAATTTATCAACAGCAGCCCAATATGCTGCTCTTTGCGATACTTGCGGCTCATCGCCACATTCTTTTGCACTCTGAGCATACGCCATAGCAATGAAAATATAGGCCAAACCTTCATTCGGATTAATTTTCAAGGCTTCTTGTGCAGCTCCACGGCCTTCCCGATATCGATGCTCACTCACATACGCTTTTGCCAACAACAGATAGGCTCTCACGCGATCGCGATCATTATCCAACTGGGCAGCATTATCTCTTAAATACTCAATAACCTCGCGAAACATTCTTTTGCCTTCAAGCATTTTTGCCATTAAATAAGCCGTCTTTGGATCGGGCTTCAATGTGTGTAAAGCCTCCGTAGCTTTGAAAAAAAGTTCACTATCGTTACAATCTTTATGGTCTAAAACTCGAGTTATTTTTTGCAAAAATTCAATGTCGTCTTTGTTTTGATCCCATTTTCTTTCAAAAATCGGAATGATTTCATCGCACGTTGCATAAGGCTCAAACGCAATATCCAAGTTAGCAAGTGCATTCATGATTTGCGTATCTCCGGGTTGAGCTTTAAGTATTCTTTCCAAATAGGCACTGGCTATATCGTAAACATCAAATACCTCTTCTTTGTCAATATTTCCTGCTCTTTCGTTTATCATTGCATACTCAAAGTAAAAAAACGGTGCAATATGATCACTGCCAACACCCAGTTCCATAGCTCTTTTCATCAATTCATAAGCTTCTTTTATTCTATCCGGTTGAAAAGCCACCATATCTATGGCTTTACGGCTTAAATTGAAGCCCTCGTTTCCAAAACACCTGGTGCGTGTAACCCATGTTTCAAGCAATAAATCTATCAATTCCTGGCGTTTTTCTCGGTCTCTTTCTTGAGCAATTTTTGTTTTTAAAATCGTAGATCCGCGAACAAAATTATTAACATGGTTGCACGGGCAAATTCTGTAAACCTCCAACCAAGGTTCATAAGCGCTAATGAAATCGCGCTGATTAAAAAATCCTTGAGAAAGAGACAAGTTCTTGATGCATTCAATGCTATCTTGTTCGGTTCTACCAAATCTTTGGGCAGAAGCGTTCATGCAACTTAAAGCAAAAATCAATACAATAATCGGTTTAAATGTTTTCATCATAAAAAAGTTATAAGTTCTATTATTTGACGTTTATTAATTTGAATAGTTTAATGTTTAATCGAATTTTCCACGTATAAACCAGCGATCAAATGCGGATAGACCTATTACAATGCGTCCGTAATTCTCTTGAATTTGTCCGGCATCAACACGTCCTTTTCGCCCGATTTCCACAGCAAAATCGACTCTTGTTAAGCTCCTACGAATAGGTACTCCAACACCGAAACTAACTCCGAATTGCTTGATTTCCCTATCGTCAAAAATAATATAATTCGTGCCATAATTGTAACCCAATCGGTAACTTAAACGATTCAAAAAATCATTATCCAACCGTCTGCCTTTTAGCTCCATGCCTGCACGAAACGTGTGAGCCTTCGATAAGTTTGCATCGCTTTGCGAAAATTCTCGATAATTCTTGAAATTCACCGCTGAATATTCCACTGCAACAACCCAGCGATTTAGTTTTTCAAACGATAATCCCAACGCATATCTATCAGGCATTCGCAAGGTTCCCTTTTCAGTATCACCGGCAGAGATGGTATCTACGGAATAAAGGCCTATTGATAATTTCTGTAGATTTCTTGATGCATTCAGATTAGATTTCGGCGTGTAAGTGAAGCCAAAACCAAGTTGATAACCATTAGGCAGCGGATGTCTGTATTGAAGTCCTAAATCCCAAGAAAATCCTCCTGCTTCGATATAATTGTTTTGACGAGTTCCTGATGGTGCTATTAAAACAGTGTCTTTAAATGCTAATTCCGCAGTACGAGTAAATGATCCAAACTGATAATTAGCGTTAGCGCCAACGGATATACGGCTTGTTCCTACTGCAAATCCGAGAAACACTTGGCTAAATCCCCCTTCTCCGTAGTGATGAAGTTCATACTTACCTATTCGTGGAATGGAATCCATATCAGGAATTTCACGAACGACATGGTAACTCATGTTGGAGGTTGGTGTTAATCCAAAACTGGATTTCAGCCAAGGTGTGATTGGGAATGCAAGTGAAATTTGTCCTAACGACACACTGTTCGTGTTTGCCGATACAAGTTCCGAATTTGGCTGTTTTTCGTGTAATCTAGAATAAGTTGCTTGCAAACTCACTTCAAACGTAACCCATAACGAATCTAAATTCAGATAGGAAGCCGGATTTTTTACGGATAAATTTGATGTCCCGGTTAACCCGACAGACAACCCGCCCATAGCCACATTCCTTGGCGTTTGAATCGTTTGTAAATCTCCGATTCCAATGCGAGAATATGGTGAGTTAGATAGATTCTGAGCTTGAGAATTTATTGCAAAAAAGGCAAAAAACAGGAAAGAAAGTAGCTGTTTAGGATTGTTTAATATTATGTTGTAGAATTTCATTAAGTCCGATTAATACCATGTTTGAAATGTTATAAGTTGCAAAGATACGATTTTTTGTTGAATTGACCAAATATTTTTGATCGCCACCTGTAAAAAAAACTTTTCCAGTTGGACTTTTTTCTTTAAAAAACAAAATTTTAGCCTTTATTTCATCTTGTGTACCTTTTAATAATCCGGATTGAATGGCGGAGGTCGAATTTGTACCGCAATAGTCAACATCAATTGGCAAATCTACCAATGGCAGGCGTTCCGTGTATTCATGCAAAGCGCGTGCACGCATTCGCAAGCCCGGAGAAATTGCGCCACCCATGTATTCACCTTTCGATGTTATAAAATCGTACGTGATGCACGTTCCGGCGGAAATCACTAAGGCATCAGTTTGCGGAGCCAGTTTTGTAGCAGCAACAGCCAGCGCTAAGCGGTCTAATCCCAAAGTTTCCGGTGTTTCGTACCTATTGATGATTGGAATGGGCGTTTGATGATCAAAATTCACGTGTTTCACGCCCTTTAGCAGTTCGTGTATAAAATCGGGTGTTTTTGCAACCGACGATACGATGTATCCGTCCAAACAAAATTGTTCCAAAATTGTACGAATATGAGTCGTTTCAAAACATTCAACGCTTTGAAAATTCGACATTTCATCATTTTGAAAAACAGCGAATTTGGTTAACGTATTTCCAATATCAATGGTTAATGTTGTCATAAAAAGTTATGCAAAGATACAAAAAAATTTGGTCATTTCATTTTTTTTTTGTAACTTTGCACCCCAAAACGGATGGCGTCGTAGCTCAGTTGGTAGAGCGGAGGACTGAAAATCCTTGTGTCGTTGGTTCGATTCCGACCGATGCCACCATTCGAAGAAGACCTGCATTTTGCAGGTTTTCTTATTGCTGGTGGCTGAGCGAAGTCGAAGCCATAGTTCCCTTCGACTCCGCTCAGGAAACGGGAACTGCTCCACTCAGAAAACAAAGGAGCACACCTATTGAAAGCCACATGGATGTTGGGCGGACTCGAAACAATTGTGTGGCTTTGCTTAAGGAACATTTTTACAGTGGCTCTCATTCACACATTCAGATAATTTGTGTAATTTTTCAAGTGTTCCGTTTATCAACGCTTCTTTTTTCTTTCTACTCCAACCTTGCACTTGTTTTTCTCGATAAAAAGCATGATCTATTCTTTGAAACTCCTCAAAATACACCAATTTTACAGGTAAATGTTTTTTTGTAAAGTTAGCACCTTCGCAGTTTTGATGTTCTGCTAATCTGCATTCTAAATTGTTTGTGCTACCTGTGTAATAATGTCCGGTAGCACATTCTAAAATGTACATGTATCCTTTCATAGAATATTGTTTTTTATTGTCGGTCGTTAAGCGTGGTCGAAACGACCTCTCATTTTTCGTCTTGCATATATCATTTTTTTTTTGTATCTTTGTTGAGAAATTTTAGATTTATTCACCATAAAATTAAAGAAAAAACTATGAAAAAAGTTGTTTTACTTCGCCATGGCGAAAGCACTTGGAACAAAGAAAATCGTTTTACAGGTTGGACTGATGTGGATTTGACTCCCGCTGGCGTTGAAGAAGCCCACGAAGCTGCACGGTTAATGAACGAAGCCGGATTTCGTTTTGGCATAGCATTTACGTCCTATCTCAAACGAGCCATCAAAACATTAAATATTGTTTTGGAAGACATGGATTTGTTGCAAATTCCTGTTGAAAAATCATGGCGTTTGAATGAAAAACACTATGGCATGTTGCAAGGTTTGAATAAAGCCGAAACTGCCGCTAAATACAGCGAAGAACAAGTTTTGATTTGGCGCAGAAGTTACGATGTTGCACCCAGCGAAATTCCGGAAAATGATGAGCGCAACACACGTAAAGATCCGAAATATTCTGATGTAGATCCAAAATTAATTCCATTGACAGAATCGTTGAAAGATTGTGTCAATCGTGCTGTTCCATACTGGAACGACCACATTGTTCCATCGCTAAAAACATACGATCAAGTGATTGTGGCTGCTCACGGCAACAGTCTGCGCGGAATTATTAAATATCTCAAAAACATCTCCGATGAAGAGATTCCAAAATTGAACTTACCAACAGCAATGCCTTATGTTTTCGAATTTGACGATAACATGAACTTGGTTAACGATTACTTCTTGGGCAATCCGGAGGATTTGGCAAAACGTATGGAAGCTGTTGCTAATCAAGGAAAAGCAACGTAATAAAAACCTTAACTTGCGTCGATAAAGAAAACATAAAAATGCGCGTTTCAAGGATAAAACATATCATCATTTTTTGGATTACAATTTTGTTCATATTGCAGGATGGATTCGCGCAATCCTCTGTTTTATCAGATGGCTTGTGGCATCGCATTGACGTTAGAAACGATGGTATTTATAGAATTCGATACGAAGATTTACTCAGTAGAGGTGTTTTGCAAAATCCTGTTCCATCATCGCGAATTGCGTTGTTTGGAGGGCCAAATGGTGCCCTTCCTCTATTCAATCGAAGTGGCGAAACATTCGATTTGCAAGAAATAGCAATCCTTGTGATAGACAATGGTAGCGGAACATTTGGCGCAGGCAGTTATATCTTATTTTACGGACAATCGCCAAGTAGTTGGATTTGGAATTCGATACAAAGAAGATATACCTTTCACATGAATGTTTTCACAGATGAAATGGCGTATTTTTTAACTACAGATTATTTAGTCGGCACACGAAAACGACTAACAAATAAGTCCATTGAACCATCACCGGCAACATTAACTATCACCGAATTTCAAGACCATTACCGTTACGAAAAAGATGAGGTTAATCCGTTTAAATCAAGTCAAGAGTGGTATGGCGAACGGTTGGATCCGGCAAGACCAAACCTAACTATTGATTTGAATTTGCCGGGGTTGGTAATTTCTAAACCTGTTAACGTCAGAACCCGTTTGGTGATTAATGAACCCGCAAGAGTTGAGATTTCTAACCCGAGCAATCCAACGCGAACGTTGTCGCGATCAACCGCCATTAATGATTGGATGGTAGAACTGTTGGACGAATTTTCTTGGACATTTACAAACGCCTCACCCAGCATATCGTTTGCCTACACAAGGCTTTCAAACAATCCAAGTTGGGCGCATTTGGATTATTTGGAACTTCATTATCGACGACAATTATCATTTATTGGAAATGCGCCCTTTCAATTCCGATTTGTAGACTCCGAAACGTCTGAAATAGGCGAATTTAGAATTAGTTCAGCAAATTCAACATCGCGTTTTTGGGATATTTCCAATCCACTGGAACCGCAAATTATTCAAGGCACGCTTTCCGGAAACACGTTTTCGTTTACCTCTTCGCTTTCCAGAAGATCTGAATTTATAGGATTTTCCGAAAGTTCAGTAACTTCGATAACTCAATTTGAACCCATCAAAAATCAAAATTTTCATGGAGTGGATTCCGTAGAATATGTGATTGTCGTACATCCTCTTTTTCGCAGCGAAGCCGAGCGATTGGCGGAATTTCACCGCAATCGAAATCTGAATGTTTTAGTGGTTACACCAACCGAAGTGTTTAACGAATTTTCATTCGGGCGTCAAGATCCGATGGCCATTCGACGCATGATGCGACATTACAGAAACAAAGCATTGGCGCAAGGTTCGGACATTGTTCCGAAATATTTGTTACTTTTTGGTTCGCCATCTTACGACTATCGCGACCGAACAAACCAAACAGGACAAGTACAAAATTTTGTATTGAACTACCAGTTTCCAACGGGATTGAGAGAGAGTGAAAGTTTTTCGACCGATGATATGTTTGGTTTTTTGGCAGACGGCGAAACAGGATTACCAAGCCCCGGTAATACAGACAGGTTAGCTATCGGTATTGGTCGTTTTCCTGCACGAACACTCGAACAAGCACGTACATTGGTGGATAAAACCATTTCTTATGTAGGTCCGAAATTCGGTGATTGGCGAAATGTGGTCGCTAATTTGGCAGATGATGGAGATAATGGAGTCTTCGTTAAAATCTTTGAATCTACTCATAATAGTAGGGTTTATTTTGAGAATGATTTCAGAAAAAATTTCAGAGAAATCAACATTGATAAAATCTACTTTGACGCTTTTCCTCAAGTTGCCACGCCAAGCGGAGCGCGCTTCCCTGCCGCAAAAGAGGCGTTAATACGGCGCATTGAACGCGGCACATTACTTTTGAATTATCAAGGACATAGTGGCGAAGTTAGGCTGGCAGACGAAGATATTTTGAACGTATCCGATATTCAAAATCTTCAAAACATTGATCAATTGATGGTATTTTTCACAGCTTCTTGTTCGTTTTCACGGTATGATAATCCGGATTTGATTTCGGGTGGCGAATGGTCGGTCATATCGCCGAAAGGTGGTGCTGTTGTGCAAATTGGGACATCACGAATAGCATGGGCGAGTCCTAACGATACGCTCCACGGCCTATTTAATCATTTGGCATTGATGCGCGATAACAATGGCAATGCGCGAAGTTTAAGTGAATGTATGAGATTAGCTAAAAATGCGAGTAATAACTTGCGCTCACTTCAACAATTTGTTTTGCTTGGAGATCCTGCTATTTCATTAGCTTTACCTCAATACAAAGTAATCACAACGCACATTAACGATAATCCCATAGAAAACGGCATTGATACCATCAGAGCTTTGGATTACGCAAGTATCTCCGGAAAAATTGTAGATTTCAACAATAATTTTTTATCCGATTTCAACGGAGAAGTCAGCATTACCGTATTTGACAAGCCTACACAAGTACAAACGTTGGGCCAAAAAAACAGCACATCGTCTCACAATAATCCGGTTATTTCTTACAACGTTCAAGAAAATGCTTTGTTCAGAGGTCGAATTCCCGTAATTAACGGCGAGTTTAACGTTCAATTCATGGCACCGAAAGACATCAATTATAACTACGGATTTGGAAAAATCAGTTATTACGCCTATTCGGATTCTGCTGACGCAACAGGTGTTTTCGATAGTGTGGTTATTGGCGGATTTGGTGAGTTTTTTGGAGATTCCGCAGATCCTCCGGTCGTTCGATTGTTTCTCAACGACACCAATTTTCGGAACGGAAACATCGCTACATCAAACCCCATTTTATTGGCGAAAGTCAGCGACAAATACGGAATTAACTATACCGGAGCAGGCATCGGACACAATATCAGTTTGGTCATTAACGATGATTTCAGAAGACAAATCTACCTCAACGAGTTTTTCGAAGAATTGCCCTCTGGGCCTAACGGTGAAATGCGTGGAGAAATACGTTATCCTATGTTTAACCTGTTGCCCGGAGCCTATAATCTGAAATTAAAAGTTTGGAATGTTTTCAATATTTCAACAGAAGCAAGTTTAGATTTTAATGTTGTGCAATCGGACAAACCAATCATCGGACAAGCCTTCTGCTTCCCAAATCCGATGATTGATCATACTAAATTTTATTTCACTCACAATGCTCCCCAAAAAATCAAACGCGTGGAAATTGACATTTTTGATATGAGTGGACGATGGATGGTGCGACTCTCAAAAAACGTTAATCCGGACGGATTTGCCATTGATCCAATCGAGTGGAATACGAGAGATGCCAATGGACACAAACTCCGCCAAGGGCTTTATCTATACAGACTTCGAATTGTTTTGGAAGATGGGCGAATGGCAGAAAAAACAGAAAAATTAGTTATTGGTGGTGGTTAATTCATTTTTTTTTCGTATCTTTGTAACCCAAATTTGAAATTATGTCGTTTTGGTTGAAAAATATAACAGTTGTTTTTTTCCTGATTTTAGCTTCAGGAAAGCTTTTGGCACAGATTCCCGGTCATAATGCTGACGACCGTTTAAGATACACCGGAGGTTCTATTTCCACAGCAGTTCCTTTTTTGCTCATTTCACCCGATGCACGAGCCGGAGCCTTGGGAGATGCGGGCGTAGCTTCTTCACCGGATATCAATTCCCAACATTGGAATGCTGCAAAATATGCGTTTATTGATGACCAATTTGGGGTTTCGTTAACTTTTAGCCCTTGGTTGCGCACGTTAGTTCCGGATATGAATTTGTTGTATTTGGCTGGCTATTATCGTATCGACAACGATTGGGTACTTGGAAGTTCGATACGATATTTTTCATTGGGGAAAGTTGTATTTCGAATTGATCAGGATGATCCCGGCACGACATACAGTCCTAACGAGTACGCAATTGACCTCAGTCTTTCGCGAAAATTATCGCCTAATTTTTCTCTTGCCGTTGCCGGACGCTACATTCGTTCCGATTTAACAATGGGATACCAAGGTTTGGGAGCGTCAAAGTCTTCGGCGGCAAACTCAGGAGCTGTTGATATTTCGATGTTTTATACGCGAGAAATCTCAACATCCAATACCGAGGCCAGCTCGTTTGCTTTGGGAATGAACATTTCCAATGTCGGAGCAAAAATATCGTATTCACAAAACATGGAAAAGGATTTTTTACCAGCAAACTTGCGATTAGGCGGCTCTTACACCGTACAAGTTGATCAATACAATGAATTCACAGGAATGATTGATTTCAATAAATTGCTCGTCCCTACCCCACCGGTTCGAAGAGGTGATACGATAATTGCCGGAATGGACGACAACGTAGGTGTTATTCAAGGAATTTTTCAATCGTTCCATGATGCACCCGGTGGTTGGCGTGAAGAATTTCATGAAGTCAATATTAGTGTCGGTGTGGAATATGTGTATAACAAAACATTTGCTTTTCGAGGCGGTTATTTTCACGAAAGCGGTCACAGAGATTTCGGTAAAGGCGGGCGCCAATTTTTTACACTTGGTGCGGGTCTGCGGTTTAATGTGTTTGAAGTGGATTTTTCCTATCTTATGCCGCGACAAAGTAATCCTAACAATCCGCTAAAAAATACGCTGCGATTTACGTTGAAATTCAATTTTGCGGAATATATGCGCAGACAAAACACACAACTCAACACAAATTAAATTCGATGGAAATTCGCATTGGACAAGGATATGACGTACATCGCTTGGTTGAAGGGCGAAAGTTGATTCTTGGCGGTATCGAAATTCCTCATCACAAAGGCGTTTTGGGACATTCAGACGCAGATGTATTAATTCACGCTATTTGCGATGCCTTACTGGGTGCGGCAAATCTAAGAGACATTGGATTTCATTTTTCAGATAAAAGTACACAATACAAAGATATTGACAGTAAAATATTACTGAAAAATGTTGTTTCAAAAATTTACGAAAAAGGCTATACGATTGGAAATATTGACAGCACGATTGTATTGCAAACACCAAAAATTTCCGGCTATATTCCACAAATGAAATCCACGTTAGCTGTTGTCATGAATATCGACGAAAACCGCGTTTCCATCAAAGCCTCAACCACCGAAAACATGGGATTTGAGGGACGAGAGGAGGGTGTTTCGGCACAGGCGGTAGTCTTGCTTACAGTAGACCCGTAAGGGCGACCCTTATGGAAAAGGGCAACCGCAAGGGGTGTCCAAACAAACAAAACAATAACAAAACCCAAATATCATGAAAAAACTCCTCACCTCAATCGCATGCTTGGCTCTATTAGCTGGCTGTTCAAACAAAAAAAACATGGATGGACTTGACCTCACAAACTTAGACACGAGTATATCTCCTGCCGAAAATTTTTACCAATTCGCAACAGGCGGTTGGCAACTTAACAACCCAATTCCGGACGAGTATGCACGTTTCGGAACCTTCGACAAATTGGCTCGCGACAATCAAGTCATCGTTCGAGAATTGATCGAAAATTTAAGCAAAAGAAATCATCCGAAAGGTTCAAATGCACAAAAAATCGGAACACTTTTCGCTTTGGGTATGGACACTATTCGCTTAGACAAAGAAGGCATTACTCCGATTGTCGATGAACTCAAAAAAATTCAAGCCTTAACTTCGCTTGAAGATGCAATCCAATACGTTTTGACCCAACATCAACAAGGTTTTTCGCCATTGTTCGGCTTATATGCTGCTGCCGATTTGGAAAACAGCGAAATGAACATCGCTTGGCTCACGCAAGGTCGTTTGGGTATGGGTGATCGCGATTATTATTTAGACAATGATCAACGTTCGATTGATCTGCGTAATGCTTATCAAACTATGCTTACAACAATGTTTGAATTGAGTAATTTTTCGAAAGAGCAAGCTGAAAAAATGACAATCGATGTGATGAAAGTAGAAACTAAGTTGGCTGAGGTTACAATGCCGCGTATTGATCAGCGTGATCCACACAAAACATTCAACAAAATGAACATCGAAAAACTCCAAACAATGACCCCCATCATCAATTGGACGCAATACTTCGAAATGCTTGGTATTAACGATGTTAAAGAACTTAGCGTAAGAACTGTAAATTATTTTACAAACCTTTCGAAAATTTTAAGATCTCTTTCGATGGACGAAGTAAAAAGTTATTTAGCATTTAACTGCATCAGCAACGCTTCGTCGTATTTGTCAATGCCATTTCAAGATGCAAGTTTTGAATACTACGGCAGAGCTGTTCGTGGCACTCAAGCCCAACAAGAACGCTGGAAAACAATGGTCAATGTTGTGGATAATATGCTCGGTGAAGCTGTTGGCGAAGAATATGTTAAACGCTATTTTCCTCCGGCTGCAAAAGAACGCATGTTGGGATTAGTTAATAATCTTTTATTGGCCTTCGGCGAACGTATTGATAATTTAGAGTGGATGGGTGATGAAACTAAAGAAAAAGCACATGAAAAATTAGGCACATTCCGTGTAAAAATCGGTTATCCCGACAAATGGATCGACTACTCTGCATTAACCATTGATGCTGCTGATTCGTATTTTGAAAATATCAAACGTGCAACCAAATTTCACCACAATCGTATGCTTGCTGAAATCAACCAACCGGTTGACCGCGACAAATGGTTGATGAATGCACATACTGTTAATGCGTATTACAATCCAACAACCAATGAAATCTGCTTCCCTGCAGGTATTTTGCAACCTCCGTTTTTCTTCATGAATGGTGATGATGCATTAAATTACGGTGCAATTGGTATGGTGATTGCTCACGAAATTAGCCACGGTTTTGACGATCAAGGCAGCAAATTTGATAAAGACGGAAACCTTTCAAACTGGTGGACTTCTGAAGATAGGGAGCGTTTCAACGAGCGCACCAATGTTTTGGTAGAGCATTTCAATGCAATTGAAGTAGCTCCGGACGTATTTGCCAATGGTCGATTGACATTAGGCGAAAATATTTCCGACAACGGTGGTTTACATGTGGCTTACACCGGATTCCAAAGAACCACGCAGTATAAGCAAGACCAACCGCTTCAAGGTTTTACACCTTCGCAACGCTTTTTCATTGCGTATGCAACGGTTTGGGCATCTAATATCCGCGAACAAGAAATTTTGCGTCAAACCAAAGAAGGCGTTCACTCATTGCCGAAATGGCGTGTGAATGGATCTGTACCGCACATTGATGCTTTCATCAATGCGTTCGATGTTCAACCCGGCGACGGCATGTGGTTAGCACCCGAAAAACGTGCGAGGATCTGGTAAATGGCGTATATTCTCGGTATAGAATCCTCCTGCGACGATACGTCTGCAGCAATTTTGGAAAACGAACATATTCGTGCGAATTTGATCGCCAATCAAAAAGTTCATGAAGCTTATGGTGGTGTTGTTCCCGAATTGGCATCAAGAGCACATCAGCAATGCATTGTTCCCGTTATAGATTCGGCCTTAAAACAAGCCGGATTGACCGCTCAAGATTTAGATGCGATTGCATTTACGCGAGGTCCGGGATTGTTGGGCTCGTTGTTGGTAGGCACATCGTTTGCTAAATCCATGAGTTTGGCACTGAATATTCCACTTATCGAAGTCAATCACTTGGAAGGGCATATTCTGTCTCATTTTATCAAGGAAACCGAAGATTCGCCTGTGCCTGAATTTCCGCATTTGTGCTTGCTCGTTTCGGGTGGACACACGCAAATTGTCTTAGTCAAAAGTCCGTTCGATATGCAAATTATCGGACGGACTATTGATGATGCCGCCGGCGAAGCTTTTGACAAATCTGCTAAAATCATGGATTTGGGCTATCCGGGCGGACCGGTTATCGACCGTCTAGCTAAAGAAGGTAATCCGAATGCGTTTGTATTTGCAGAACCTCGAATTTCAGGCTACGACTATAGTTTCAGTGGATTGAAAACATCAATCTTATATTTAATCCGCGATCAATTAAAAGTTGATCCCGATTTCATCGAAAAAAACAAAAACGACTTGTGTGCTTCGATTCAGTACACTATTGTGAAAATTTTGATGAAAAAATTATGTTTGGCAGCAAAAGATTTGAATATAAAAACCATTACCATCGGAGGTGGTGTTTCAGCCAATTCCGCTATGCGAAGCGCCATTGTAGAAACCGGTCAACAATTAGGTTGGACTACATTTGTTCCGCCGTTTCAATACACCACTGATAATGCGGCTATGATTGCTATTGCCGGATATTTTAAGTATTTGAACCACAATTTCTGCGGATTAGACGTTGTTCCTTTTGCAAGATGACGTTTGATTTTGAAAAAGTTGTAAGGTTTTGGTTAAATTTTGTTAAGTTTTAACACTTTTTAACTTAAAATACTTTTAACATTCATTTTTTTGTCGTAATTTTGCAGTTGGATTCTTTTTAAATGTGTATCTTTGAAAAAAAATAGAAAAAAATGGATAAAATAAAAATTCTTTGGGTCGATGATGAAGTCGATTTATTAAAGCCCTACGTCTTATTTTTAGAAGCTAAAGATTACGAAGTTTTAATGTCGAACAATGGTGCGGAAGCCTTAGATATTGTGCGTACGGAAAACTTGGATATTGTTTTTTTAGATGAACAAATGCCGGGACTTTCCGGTCTTGAAACCTTGACAGAAATAAAGAAATTAGCTCCCATGCTCCCAGTCGTGATGATTACCAAAAACGAAGAGGAAAACATCATGGAGGAGGCTATCGGTTCTAAAATTTCCGACTATTTGATCAAGCCCGTTAATCCGAATCAGATTCTGCCTTGTTTGAAACGAAATTTGGAGGGCAAACGCTTGGTTAACGAGAAAGCTACACAATCTTATCAGCAGGAATTTCGCGAAATCAGTATGAATTTGTCAGCCAAACTGTCGTTTTTAGAATGGGAGAAGTTGTACAAAAAGTTGACGCGTTGGACAATAGAATTGTCAAAAACGGAAGATTCCGGCATTTTTGAGATTTTGCAAAACCAAAAAGATGAAGCGAATACTTTGTTTGCAAAATATGTCGAAAATAATTATTTAGATTTTCTAAAAGGTAATGTTAACGAGGGATTAACGATGTCGCACACTGTTTTGAGACAACATTTTTTGCCTTTATTATCAAACGACAAACCAACGTTTTTGATTTTGATTGACAACTTGCGTTATGATCACTGGAAAACTCTCCAACCGCTGATCGAGGAATATTTTCGAGTAGTTTCGGACAGGCTTTATATGAGTATTCTGCCCTCTGTTACGCAATATGCGCGAAACAGCCTGTTTGCAGGTCTTTTGCCAAGCGAGATTGAAAAAAAATATCCCAACTTGTGGATCAATGAAGATGAAGACGACCACAAAAATCAATACGAATCTGATTTGTTTGGTGAATTTATTCAACGTCACGGAAAAAAAATGCGATTTACATTCAACAAAATTTTCAATCAATCGTTCGGAAAGAAAATGGTAGAAAGCATTCCGCAAATGATGGATTCCAAATTGAATGTGCTGATTTATAATTTTGTGGACATGCTTTCGCACGCCAGCACAGACGTGAATTTAGTAAGAGAAATGACGGAAGGCGAAGAGGGTTATCGCGGTTTGGTTTTGTCGTGGTTTGAACACTCAATGTTGTTTGAGTTTATCAAACAATTGGCAGAAAAAAATGTGAATGTAGTTATCACAACCGACCATGGTTCTGTACGTGTGAAAGATCCTGTTCGGATTAAAGCAGAGCGCGATACAAGTTTGAATTTGCGCTATAAAACAGGTCGAAAATTAGATTATGATCCGGATCAGGTTTTCTTGATCAAAAAACCCGAAGATGGCTATTTACCGAAGCTCAACGTTTCGTCGAGTTATATCTTTTGCAGAGGCAACGATTTTTTTGTATATCCCAATAATTTCGCCCACTATGCCAATTATTACAAAAATACCATGCAACACGGCGGAATTTCCATAGAAGAAATGTTAATACCAATCATCATCTTACAAAACAAATAAAATGCAAACTTTTGAAAAAGACATCACGAATTTAGAACAACTTCCATCGGTTGCCAAAGAGTTGCTGACAGCGTTTCCACAAGCCCGCGTGTTTGCATTTTACGCTGAAATGGGCGCAGGAAAAACAACGTTTATCAAAACACTTTGTGAAGCATTGAATGCTGTGGATGTAGTGAATAGTCCGACATTTGCGATTATCAACGAATATCGAACCCAACATCATCAGCCAATTTTTCACTTTGATTTTTATCGTCTCAAAAATCTTCGTGAAGCTTGTGATTTGGGCTGCGAAGAGTATTTTTACAGCGGAAATTATTGTTTTTTGGAATGGGCAGAACTCGTAGAACCTCTTCTCCCACAACATTTTGTAAAAATAGAAATTACCGTATCCGATTCCAAAACTCGACGAATTTCGGCAACACAAATAGGCAATGACTGCAACTCCGTATGACATATTCATTAGAGCCTATCATGGTGCAACAAAATTTGTACTGGTAGACGACCATACACGTAAATACTGTTTACCGTATTTACTGACTGTGGCCGATATGCATAATGTCAAAATTATAGAAATTCCAGACGGAGAACAACATAAAAATCTGCAAACATTTTCGAGTATTATTGAACAGTTAAGCGAAGCCAACGCTGATCGAAAATCGGTAGTGATAAACTTGGGCGGTGGTGTGATTTGCGACATCGGCGGATTTGCAGCAGCATGCTACAAGCGCGGTATTGATTTCATTAATATTCCTACAACGTTGTTAGCTATGGTTGATGCCGCTCATGGCGGAAAAACAGGTGTAGATTTTCAAAACTTTAAAAATCAAATCGGTATTTTTGCCTCGGCAAAACACGTGATTATTGATGTGGCGTTTTTAAAAACACTTTCAAAAACCGAGATTTTATCAGGGTTTGCGGAGATGGTGAAAATGGCGTTGATTACAGATGTTGATTTTTGGAATATTATAAGAAATAACGATTTGGAAAATTTACAAACGCTGGAACCTTTGATAACTATGGCAATTGAAAAGAAAATGCAAATTGTAAACGCAGATCCAACCGAACAAAACATTCGAAAAATTCTGAATTTCGGACACACATTCGGACATGCTTTTGAAACATTTGCATTAGAAAACGGCGAGGAACTTTCTCACGGGCATGCTGTTGCAATGGGTATGTTATGCGAGCTTTGGCTTTCTGAAAAAATGCTAAAATTCGATTCTAATCAACGGCAAATCATTTCTAATTTCATTTTATCCAAATATCCGAAATTTCCAATTCAACCGGCAGATTTCGAACGACTGTTCAATATTCTTTTGCAAGATAAAAAAAACCATAACGAAGAAATCAAACCTGTAATTTTAGAAAAAATCGGACAACCTCGATACGATTTAAGTTGTTCAAAAGAGCTTTGTTTAGAGGCTTTTCAAGTATACACAACATTTAAAAAAGTATGATTTTAAACAAGTGTTCATCTCATTTTTATACAAAAATTGATTTGCCGGCTTCAAAAAGTTTATCAAATCGATGGTTGGTTCTGAACGCTTGTATGAATTCGATAATTACGCTTAAAAACTTGTCTAAATCCGCCGATACAGCACTAATGCAAAGTTTATTAGGCAAAATTCCACAATCTATTCCTTCTGAAAATCCGGTTGAAATAGACTGTAAAAATGCCGGTACGGTGCTTCGGTTTTTGACGGCTTATCTTTCTGTAACGCCCGGAAAATGGATAGTTAGAGGTGATGAACGTTTATCGGTTCGACCGATTGCCGGTTTGGTTGATGCATTAAAAACTTTAGGTGCGGAAATTTCTTACGTTAATCAATCGGAGCGACTACCTCTTATGATAACAGGAATTTCAGAATTTACGCATTCTCGCCTGAAATTGGATATGCAGAAAAGCAGTCAATTTGCATCCGCATTGATGTTGATGATTTCCAAATTTCCGAACGGATTGCAAATGGATTTTGAAGGTGAAGTTATTTCAAAACCGTATATGGAGATGACCGCTAAAATCCTTGAACAGTGTGGTGTTGAAGTCTCTTGCAGGGAAAAACATATAACTCTAAAAGGCACACCAACTTATTCATCTGAAATTTTTATGGAGTCGGATTGGAGTGCGGCGTCTTATTTTTACGCTTTTGTCGCCCTTTCGCAAACCGGAACCGTGGAAATTGAAAATTTGTGCTCAAAAAGTATACAAGGTGACTCCATATTGGTAAAATGGTTTGAAAAATTTGGTGTTGAAACTACGTTTACATCGGCAAAAGTCATCATCAAAAAAGTTTCAAAGCCCTTGTTATCCAAATTGGAACTAGATTTCACCGATTACCCTGATTTGGCACAAACAATGGCAGTGGTATCTGCTACACTGAATATTCCTGCACGTCTAACAGGTTTGTCATCGCTTCGAGATAAGGAAACCGACCGTCTGCAAGCACTTTCGCAAGAATTGAATCAAATCGGTGCAAAAAATAGCATCGAAGAAAATTCGTTAATCCTCTACGAGCACGGCGAACTGAATTTTTCAAAACCTATAAAAACTTATAACGATCATCGAATGGCAATGGCTTTTTCGATTTTTTCGGGATTGTATGATCAGGTTGAAATCTTACAGCCAGAAGTTGTGAGTAAATCATTTCCGGACTTTTGGACACAAATTGATAAGTTAAACTCTTATTAACTATGAGATACAAAATACTTTCTGAGGAAGAACTGATAGAAGAGGCTTTGAATGGCAGTGAGGCGCATTTAAATTTGTTGATTTCGATGTACGAGCCATTTATCGTGGAACATATAAGCAGGCAAATTAAAAACTACCAAGACTTATTGGATTTACGACAACATGTTTGCTGCCGAATTGCCAAACAAATTTCTGAAAAAAATTATGTTCACCAAGATAAATTCTCGAATTGGGCGGGCAGCATTATCAAAAACGAAGTAAACAATTATTTTCGACGAAAAAAGCAAGGCATTATTTTGCACTATTTTTCTCCTGATTTTTTGGACGAATTCACCGAAAACCACTTCATGGCAGCCGAAGACACGCTTGCCTTTACTCCAAATCTGTCGTTTTATGTGGATCAATTGCCCGACGAACAAGCCGCCGTTGTGAAATTGAAATGTTTTCAAGATAAAACATTCCGAGAAATATCCGAATTGCTCAAAGTTCCGATCAACACGGTTATGGGTCGTTACCGTTATGGTATCGAACGGATTAGGGAAATGATAGGACATTAGGATACGACGAAAACTCTAATCGAAAAAGGACAAAAAATAAAATTAAAAGCCCAAAAGTCTTATTTATTGACAATTAGGCTTTTTTTTGCGGGATGGACGGGACTCGAACCCGCGACCCCCTGCGTGACAGGCAGGTATTCTAACCAAACTGAACTACCACCCCAGCAACCACATTTTTTCAAATGGGAGTGCAAAAATACAACTTTTTTTTGAAATAACCAAATTTTTTTTGTATTTTTGCAAAAAAAAATATGTTATGATTGTTATCACAGGGGCAGCAGGATTCATTGGAAGCGTTTTGATTTCCAAACTCAACCAAGAAGGTTTTAAGAATTTGGTCTTAGTTGATGACTTCACGAAAGTGGAGAAAAAAAACAACTATATTCACAAAGCGTATTTGGAATTGATTGATCGTAAAGCGTTTTTTACGTGGTTTGGCAAACACCACCAAGAGGTAAAATTCGTGTTTCATATCGGTGCACGAACGGATACCGCAGAATTTAACACCGAACTTTTGAACGAACTAAACCTTGATTACACTAAAGAACTATGGAAACTTTGCACCAAATTTCAAGTTCCGATGGTATACGCATCTTCTGCAGCAACATACGGTTTGGGCGAATTCGGATACGACGATAATCATGAAATTATTGATTTATTGAAACCGTTAAATCCTTACGGGATTTCGAAAAACGAATTCGATAAATGGGCGTTAAAACAAGCGGAAACACCACCATTTTGGGCTGGTTTGAAATTCTTCAACGTGTATGGTCCGAACGAATATCACAAAGCTCGCATGGCTTCCGTGATTTTTCACGCGTTTTATCAAATTGAAAAAACAGGCGGCATGAAACTGTTTCGTTCACACAATCCAAACTACAGAGATGGCGAGCAATTGCGCGATTTTGTCTATGTAAAAGATGTGGTTGATGTCCTGTTTTTTATGATGGAAACCCAACCGACTTCGGGTATCTACAATCTTGGGACAGGCAAGGCTCGTAGCTTTTTGGATTTAGCCAAAGCTACGTTCAAAGCGATGGATATTCGTGAAAATATTTCATTTATCGATACACCTGAAGATATTCGCGACAAATACCAATATTTCACGGAAGCCAATATGCAAAAACTTATCAAAGTCGGATATAACAAGCCTTTCACAAGCTTAGAAAACGGTGTTTCGGATTATGTAGAATATTTAAAAGACGAACGATATTTATGATAATCGTCATGTCAAGCGTAGTCGAGACATCCCATAGCAAGGGGATTCCTCGACTGCGCTCGGAATGACGGTATAAAAATAAACCATAACCATGCTCGAAAACAAAACTCCCTCAAGAACAGAATTAAGCACACTCGGTGAATTTAAATTAATCGAACATTTATCACAGTTCGTAAAACTCTCGCAATCATCAACCATTAAAGGCATTGGCGATGATTCAGCAGTGATAAAAAACGAATTGGAAACAACTTTAATTTCGACAGATTTATTACTCGAAAACGTGCATTTCGACTTAACTTATTTTCCGCTCAAACATTTGGGCTATAAAGCAGCCGTTGTGAATTTTTCCGACCTTTTGGCGATGAATGTGAAACCTCGCCAAATCACAGTTGGATTGGCAGTTTCCAACCGTTTTTCGTTGGAAGCGATTGAGGAAATTTACGCCGGATTACTGTTGGCTTGCGAACGTTATGGTGTGGATTTAGTGGGTGGCGATACATCAGGAAGTCAGGCGGGGCTTTGCTTAGCGATTACAGCTATCGGACAAGCCCAACAATCCGATATCGTGTATCGCCATGGCGCTAAAGAACACGACTTGATTTGTATTTCCGGAGATTTAGGTTCGGCCTACGCAGGTTTGCTTTTACTCGAACGCGAAAAAGTCGAATTTTTGGCCAATCCCAACATGCAACCCGACTTGCAAAACAACGATTACGTGCTCGAACGTCAACTAAAACCCGAAGCGCGATACGATATTTTAGATGTATTCAAAGAAAAAAATATCAAACCTACTGCAATGATTGACATTTCAGATGGTCTAGCTTCCGAATTGTTGCACATCTGCAGAGAATCTAAAGTCGGTTGTATGCTGTACGAAACGAAAATTCCGATTGATTCGACGACGTGTTCAACGTTGGAAATATTCAATATTTCACCGACGATTGCAGCACTCAACGGCGGCGAAGATTACGAATTATTGTTTACCATTCCGCAAAGCGATTACGACAAAATCAAGGATTCACACGATATCACCGTTATCGGGCATATTGTTGACGAAAATTCGGGCTGTATGCTCGTTCCCGAAAATGGTGCGATGATTGAATTGAAGGCGCAAGGAATGTAGATATTCCGTAGGGACGAAGCATGTCTCGCCCCTACATTTTATCGCAACAGCGTAACAGTCCCCGACAATACCCTTTTGTGATGGCTTTCTAACCCTCGTAAAATTAATTCTGCAACATAGAAATACGTGCCATCGGGGCAAGGCTGTCCGGTTCTCTGGTTATTACCGTCCCATTCAAAATTTGGGTCGTTACTTTCAAAAACAACATTATTCCAACGGTTGAAAATTTTGATTGTAAACATGCCGGAATATTCATTTCGAATGGCTTTAAATACATCGTTGATGCCATCGCCATTTGGCGTGAAAATATTGGGCAATTCATATTCCATACATTCTTGGAGAACTTCCTCCGGAGTTATGCAAAACATATTTGACGGTTCGCTAAACCCTCTAATGTTACTTGATACTACATAGTAACATCCCACATTACTCACCAAATTGCGGTGATCAAACGTGTTGTAATTTTGTGTTTGAATTTCTCTGAACTCCTGACTCTCAGAGGGCCTGTAGAAAATGTGGTAAATGGGGTTTTCGTCCAAACACTCATAGTCCATAGGCTCCCAACTCAATCTATTTTCTACCGGACTACAAATAAAATCCACAGTCAATTCTTGCCGACAAGGTGTGTCAATTTGCGGTGTGGCTCGTACTTCCTGCGACCAGTTGATCAACACATAATCATTAATTCGTTCATCGTAGTGACGACCAAAAGCCTTGATTTTGTATGTATAAGTACTATCATTAATTACATCGGTATCTGTGAAATTGGGTATATTTGTAAAGGAAATAGAATCAAAGTCCGATTGAGAATCCTTTTTTCGGTATACCGCAAAGCCTTCTACTCTCCATGGATGCGTGTATTGCCACCACACATTAACGCGCCTGTTTCGTCCTGTGGCACTCGCAAAAACAGAGGTTACAACATTCGAAAACCCTACGGAAACCCATGATTCCGCTTGTTTTTGAATTAATTCTATTTTATAGTGATAATAATTTTCGAGAGTATTAAATCCCGCTCGTTGATCCAAGTAAGTTGTGTCAACACTGTAAAGTGTATCGATGGCTTGAAATTGGCCTGCACCAAACAAACGGTGAACAACATAACGAAAACCGCTTCCATCGGAAGTTACATCAAAATCCAAGGGTTTTCGCCAAGTCAATTCTATTTTTCCGCTGTACAAACTTGTTTCAACAACGCTGACTTTCTCTAAAATCGGGGTATTTGATAACAGACTCACACAAATTTCAGCCGACATTTGTGTTTCCATATAATTTTTGTATTCCGCCACAATGCGGTAACAATACTGCATATTTTGCTCTACTTTGGTATCAGTATAACTCGAAAGTGTGCGATCGTATAAGGTATCAATGGGCTGATATGTGCTATCATTAAATCCAAAATCGCATGAATCCTGCGTTATTCCGGTTCTTGACTGCGCTCTATAAATTCGATACGCATAAATATTTGTATCTAAAATCGGTTGCCAATGCAAGGTAATGGATTGATAAGTTGGAACTGCAGAGTCCCATTGCGGTGCATGTCCGATAACGTGAATAAACATGGTTTTCAAGGCAGTCAAGCTAGGGTTACCGTTATCTTTCACTTGAAAATAAACCGAATACGGATTACGCTGAACATGGGCGTGTTGCGGCGTCCACACTAATGTGTCAAACAATGGCGATCTGCCAACTGCATGTATTGGAACTGCATTGTGTTGAGGTAGAAGAAAAATTCCACCTGTTGCCGATAAGGTCAGAATATCATTCGCATCAAGGTCTGTAGCCGATATCGGCACTCGCAACGTATCACCTGCAAACACACAAACCTTTTCAGGAACGTGCAATTGCGGCTGTTGATTAGTACAGTTATTTACAATCGTAATCTGCATATCTCGTAAAACCGAGCCTATGGGGTCTGCCCTACCTCTGCGGTATTCCTCAATCAATATCGCTACATTATACTCGCCATGCCTTATCGGCGAATGCCAAATCAAATCGCCTGTTACAGGGTTTATACTAATTGAATCCGACGCTATAGGTAACGTATAATCTCGAATGGGCAAGCCATACTCGCCGCGACAAGTCACTAATTTGTATGACAAACTGTCGCCATCCGGATCAAAAGCACCCGGATTGTGCATAAATGGAATGCCTACACATCCTCTATCGATGGGCTTATTCAAAAGTACAGGCGAAGAATTGGGCGGACTAACAAACGGACTGATGACAAGTTTGCTTTCGACGTATATCGGTGTATTGATCGAATTTGGCAAGTTCACCACTCCCCCATTGCGATTGGGGTCTTCCATCGAAATATAGTAGGTTCCAGGACCGGGAAACGTATGAGTTGTTTTATAACGGTTTTCATTCGTTTCCGAATCCACTGAAAGAGGAGGATTCGGGTCACGGAAAACCTCCGTCTCTCGACCTTGATAGCCCCAACTAATAAATAAACTCGGACGATCAGCCAAACTTCCTCTGTAAGTGTAAGTTACAATCGTAAACTCATAGGTATGTCCGGTCAAGTGCCGATACGTGATTTCAGCCGCTTTTTGATGCGTCGCATGAAGTGCACCAACATTCAAAACAAATAACCATATAAGCCAATTTTTTTTCATCGCCGTTTGAGTTCCGAACAGAGAATTGCCGTTGCTATTGAGACATTCAATGACTCCGCATGCTTCGGTTCGTTAGAAAATGAAGGAATATGAATTTTTTTTGTAATCAAGGATTCTAAGGATTTCGAAATGCCGTGTGCTTCGTTACCAATTATGATACAGGCTTTTGGGTTCAGTTCGGTTTGATAAATATTTTCACCTTCCATAAATGTGCCGTAAATGGGAATATCTGTTTTTTTATCTAACAAAAAACGTGCTAAATCGCCATAATGCACCGAAACGCGCAAAAACGACCCCATGGAAGCCTGAATGCACTTGGGGTTGGTGTATTCCACACTTTCGTTGGAACAAACCACGTGCTTAATGCCAAACCAATCGGAAATTCGCAAAATTGTTCCCAAATTACCTGGGTCGCGAATATCATCCAACATCAAACAAGTATCTGAAAAGATGGTTTCTATATCAATCGAAGTTTCTGCTTTTTTGACTACGGCAAGCACCTGATTAGGCGTTTGCAAGCCACTGATACGTTCGAGTTCTTTGGGTGAAACTTCTTCTAAAGTGTGTCGCGCGAAACGCTTCCAATTTGCGTCTATCCACGATTTCAAGCCATAAACAGTTTCCACCGAATAGGTATTGCTGTTCAAAATTTCTTCAACAATTTTAGGCGTTTCTGCAACAAAACAGTGTTCTTCTTCTCGGAATTTCTTTTGTTGCAAGGATTTTACGCGTTTTATAGTTTGGATTGAAATCATATCTTCTTAATCTACAAAGGTACAAAAAAAAAATGAAATATGCAAAGACACGAATATTTTTTATGTCAAAAAAAAATTGTTAATTAAAAAAAAAGGGTGTATACCACATACACCCCAAATACTAGAGTTCAGAATCAATTAAAATAACGACCACGATACCGTTAATCCCGTCATTACAATCGCCACCATACTCATCAATTTAATTAACGTGTTAAGCGATGGTCCGGACGTATCTTTAAACGGATCGCCAACCGTATCACCTACAACAGTAGCGTGGTGGCTGTGCGAGCCTTTTCCGCCGTGATTGCCTTCTTCAACGTATTTTTTCGCATTGTCCCAAGCACCGCCTGCGTTTGCCATAAAAATAGCCAAGACAAAGCCGGTTCCCAAACCACCAACTAAAAGTCCCAATACACCGGCAACGCCAAAGAACAAGCCTGTTAGTGTTGGTGCAATAATCGCCAATAAGGAAGGAAACATCATTTCACGTTGAGCACTTTTGGTCGAAATTTCCACACATTTTGCATAATCGGGTTTACCTTCGCCTGTCATAATGCCTTTGATTTCGCGGAATTGGCGACGAACCTCTTCCACCATTTTCTCAGCTGCACGTCCAACCGCATTCATCGTCAAACCACAGAATAAAAACACCATCATCGAACCAAGAAACACACCAATCAACGTTTTCGGATTCATTAACGTTACTTCATAATAATGTATAATATCATTGAACGATGCATTAACGGTTTCAATTGTTCCTCCTGCCAACTCCAAAGCCGTTTCACCGATACGCACCAAACCGATTTTGATTTCTTCCACATACGCAGCCAAAAGCGCTAAAGCCGTAAGTGCAGCAGAGCCAATAGCAAAGCCTTTTCCGGTTGCTGCAGTTGTGTTTCCGAGAGCATCCAATGCATCTGTGCGTTTACGAACTTCATCTCCGAGTTCGCTCATTTGCGCATTACCTCCTGCGTTGTCGGCAATCGGACCGTAAGCATCTGTTGCCAACGTAATGCCGAGTGTTGAAAGCATACCTACGGCAGCAATACCGATACCGTAAAGTCCCATATTCAAGTTTTCGGTTGCCAAAAGACCTGCACTGAGGTCAAATTGAATCGCGCAAAGGTAACTCAACATAATCGTAACCACAACGGTGAGCACCGGAACAAATGTCGAAATCAGACCCAAGCCCATTCCCGAAATGATCACGGTTGCGGGACCTGTTGCTGCGCTTTTCGCCACTTTCCGCGTAGGACCGTAAGAATGCGATGTGAAATATTCCGTACCTTGACCGATAATAATTCCAGCAAACAAACCGCTAATCACAGAAAGTGAAAGTCCCCACCAATTTTGAATATCTAATATAAATAGAATGCCGAACGTAGCAATAGCAATCAGTATCGCACTCGTATTAACACCGCGATTCAATGCAGCCATCAATTGTTTCATGTTTGAATCTTCTTTGGCTTTCACCAAAAATATACCAATAATTGAAAGGAAAATGCCAACCGCTGCAATCAACATCGGTGCAAACACAGCCTTCAACTGTAGTTCCACATTCGTCATAAACGCTGCTGCACCAAGCGCTGCAGAAGCCAAAATCGCCGCACAGTACGACTCATAAAGGTCAGTTCCCATACCGGCAACATCGCCCACATTATCACCAACGTTATCCGCGATAGTCGCAGGATTGCGAGGATCATCTTCTGGAATACCGGCTTCAACTTTTCCAACCAAATCCGCGCCAACGTCAGCGGCTTTGGTATAAATTCCTCCACCTACACGCGCAAACAACGCTTGCACGGAAACCCCCATACCAAAGGTCAACAGAGTGGTTGTAATGATTAACGTTTTGTGTGCAGGATCAGAATCTTTTACAAAAAAATCAAGAATCATATACCACACCGAAATATCTAACAGTGCCAAGCCAACTACGACTAAACCCATCACAGCACCCGAACGGAAAGCCACTTGCAAACCGCTGTTGAGCGAGCGTCTCGAAGCATTGGCGGTTCGTGCCGAAGCATAAGTTGCCGTTTTCATACCGAGAAAACCGGCCAAACCTGAGAAAAATCCTCCGGTGAGAAATGCGCCCGGTACCCATGGATTTAGCAAATCAAAAAATGCCATCACCGTAAAGATTAAAGCCAAGACGATAAATACCCAAATCACCACTTTGTACTGTTGTTTGAGGTACGACATGGCGCCTTCACGTACGTGTTGAGCAATTGACTTCATGGTATCGGTGCCTTCGCTTTCCTTCATCATTTTTTTGAAGAAATAATAGGCAAATCCGAGAGCCGTTACCGCTGCGAGCGGAATGAGATAAAAGAATGTGTGTTCCATAAAAAGTATTTGGTTTTGATTTTTTGCAAACTGCAAAAGTAATAAAAAAATGTGAATTGACAAAATATTTTCAAAAAAAATATTTATTAACAAATTAACAAACCGTTTGATTATTTCCAAAAATTAACCTAATTTTGCAATTTGAACTTCACATTAATTCTACATATTATAAACATAGAGTTCATAAACTTTGACTAATTTTGCGGGAAATTTTCACAAACCAAACCAAAACGGTTAGGGTATTTGCCGAACGTTGAAACCAAAATTTTTGAACAGAATCCAATATAAACAACTGAACAACATGCAAGACTACATCGACTCCCTCCCGCCAAATCTCATCGACTTCTTCTTAGTAACGGTTTTTTCGTTACTCATCGGATTGTCGCAACGACGAATTAATTTACAAACCGACAGCAAAAAGTTTTTTGGTTCCGATCGAACGTTTACACTGATTGGAATCTTGGGGTTTATTTTGTATATTTTAGACCCTGAAAGCATGATGCTGTTTGCTGGTGGAGGCTTGGTACTGGGCATTTTGCTGGGCATGAATTACTATTTTAAATTGTATCATCTCCGACGTTACGGCATCACGTCAATCGTTATTGCCTTTCTAACGTATTGCATTGCACCGCTTGTGATTACGCAACCGATGTGGCTCACACTTTCAGTAGTTGTAACGATTTTGCTGATTACGGAAATGAAAGAAACATTTATCAATTTCGCTAAACAACTTAACAACGACGAATTTATTAATTTAGCTAAATTTATCTTGATAATAGGAATTGTTTTGCCGATGCTTCCCGATGATCCGATTATTGAAGGCATTTCGTTGACACCATACAGAATTTGGTTGGCAACAGTTGTGATTTCAACCATTTCGTATACATCCTATTTGTTGCACAAATTTGTATTTCCGAAATCGGGTATTATCCTTTCGGGCATACTAGGCGGGATTTACAGCAGTACGGCAACCGTCATTATCTTAGCGAAAAAATGTAAAGTGGCACCGGAAGGCGAAGTCAAGCAATACGCCGCTGCAGTGATGGCAGCGATTAGCACGATGTATGTGCGTGTGTTGGTGCTACTCTCAATTTTTAATCAAGAATTGTTTACGAAATTATTGGTTTATTTCGTTATTATGATTGCTGTTTGTGCGGTTATTGCACTGTTTTTACATATCTACAAACGAGATAAACAAGTTCCTCACGAAGACATCGAAACCAAAGTAGACGAAAATCCATTAGAATTCAAAGTAGCTTTGCTTTTTGCAGTGCTTTTTGTAGTATTTACAATCATTACCAAATACACCATTGAATATTTCGGAACACAAGGTTTGAATGTGTTGTCCATCATTGTCGGAGTAACCGACATTACGCCATTTTTGTTGAATTTGTTTGAAGGTGGATATGCAGTATCCAACACAGCTATTGGTATGGCAACATTTCAAGCAATTATCAGCAGTAACGTATCGAAAGTATTTTTTGGCATTGCATTTTCGGGCAATCGCAAAACCTTTTCACGACTGCTGTTAGGCGCCCTCGGGTTCATTGTTGTGTTTAATATTGTGTTGTTGTTTTTTATGTAAAGTTAATAGACACGTCATGTCGAGCGTAGCAAAGCGAAGTCGAGACATCCCATAGCAAGGGGATTTCTCGACTTCGCTCGAAATGACGACCATTAATTCAAAAACTTTTCGTATCTTTGCAAGTTAATTTTTTAATCCAACCCAATGTCAATCTATAGTAAAAAATCCAAACCGGAATGGAAAAAAGTGATGGTCAAACCCTACATTCCGAATAAACTCAAAAAACTTCACGACCTTTCTCAAAACCTTTGGTGGTGCTGGGATTACGAGGCTACGAATTTATTCAAATCCATAAATCCGGATTTGTTTAATCATTTGGAACAAAACCCTGTTGCTTTGCTGAATGAATTGAGTAGTCCTGAAATCGAAATATTAGAAAATGATACAGAGTTTTTAAGTCAATTAGATCGCATTTATGAACGTTTCAAAGCGTATATGGACGCAAAAACTGACCAAACGCCGAAAGTAGCTTATTTCAGTATGGAATTCGGTTTGCACGAATCGATAAAAATTTATTCGGGCGGTTTGGGAATTTTAGCAGGCGATTATTTGAAAGAAGCAAGCGATTGCAACTACAATATGATTGGCATTGGATTGCTTTATCGCTACGGCTATTTCAATCAACAAGTTTTAATTAGCGGTGAACAAATTGCCCATTCGATTCCTCAACTCTTTTCACAACTTCCGTTACAGCCTGTTCGAGATGAAAACGGAGATTGGCAGGAGATCAGTATTTCGTTGCCGGGTCGATTGTTGCATGCCAAAATTTGGCGTTTGGATGTTGGCCGTGTGCCTTTGTTTTTGTTGGATACAGATATTGAAAGTAATAGTGAAGAAGATCGTTCCATTACGCACAATCTCTATGGCGGAGATTGGGAAAATCGTCTAAAACAAGAGATTTTGCTTGGCATTGGCGGTATTCGTGCACTCCAAAAAATAGGAATTAAACCAGATATGTTCCACAGCAACGAAGGCCATGCCGCTTTTATCGGTTTGGAACGCTTGAGACAGATGATTGAAGATGAAGACAAATCGTTTGCTCACGCTAAAGAATTGGTTCGTGCATCAACGCTGTTTACTACGCACACGCCAGTTCCGGCAGGACATGATGAGTTTTCCGAAGATTTGATGCAAACTTATATTTCGGATTATCCGAGACGTTTGGGTATCACTTGGGAAGCCTTAATGGCACTTGGACGTTGGCATGAAGATAATATGAACGAAAAATTTTCGATGAGTATTTTAGCAGCCAAACTTTCTCAAGAAATGAACGGTGTGAGCAAAATTCACGGTAGAGTGTCGCGTGAAATGTTCGTTGGCATGTACGACGGTTTTTATCCCGAAGAATTGCATATCAGTTATGTAACTAACGGCGTTCACTACAAAACTTGGACAAACGAAAATTGGCAAAAACTTCACGCCAAATATTTCGGGGAAAAATTCGAACAAGATATGTCGAATCCCGAATATTGGAAAGGCATTAAAAATACAACAGACAAAGAGATTTGGGATATTCGTACCAAACTTCGCACCAAATTGATCGACCTTTCCAAAATCAAATTGGAAGAGGACATGACCATTCGTGAAGAAAATCCGACCACCATTCAAAAAACCTTGGAAGGTTTTGATTACAAAAAGTTGACGATTGGCTTTGCTCGCCGTTTTGCAACCTACAAACGTGCTCAATTATTGTTCACCAATCTTCCAAGATTGGAAAAAATTGTGAATCATCCGAAACGTCCGGTGCAATTTGTTTTTGCCGGAAAAGCGCACCCCGCAGATGGTGCCGGACAAGACTTGATAAAATTGATTTTAGAAGTTTCGCGTCGTCCGGAATTTATCGGAAAAATTTTCTTTTTGGAAAACTACAATATTGAGATTGCCAAACGTTTGGTTCAAGGCGTGGATGTTTGGATGAATACGCCCATGCGTCCGCTCGAAGCATCGGGAACATCGGGCGAAAAAGCGATTATGAATGGCGTTCTGAATTTGAGTGTACTCGATGGTTGGTGGGCAGAAGGCTATCGCAAAGGTGCAGGCTGGGCGCTGAAAGAAGAACAAACATACCTCAACAACGATTTCCAAAATGCATTGGATGCCGAAACCATTTACAATTTAATCGAAAACGAAATCACAGATGCGTTCTATGATACTGACAAAAAAACTAAAATTTCCAAGCGTTGGGTTGAATTAATTCGAAAAAATTTCATGGAAATTTCACCGAATTTCACCATGAAACGTCAATTGGATGATTATATTAAACAGTATTACACACCGCAATACGAGCGTTCGAAGCTATTGTTAGCAAACAACGGACGCTTGGCCGACGAATTGGCACAATGGAAAGTGAAAGTAGCACAAGCATGGAACGATTTAGATGTGTTGAGTGTGGATTATCACAATTCAACACAAAAACCACTTCAAATGGGTGATGAATTTAAAGCTGAACTGGTGATTGATTTGAAAGAACTCAACCCCGAAGACATCGGCGTAGAGCTCATTTACGGACAAAAGAACAACGATGTTGTTGAAAAGCTTTTGGGCGTTTATAAAATGAGATTAACCAAAACCGACGGTTCGATTGCAACATTCCACCTATCATTCCCCGCAACAACTTCCGGAGTTTACGATTTCGCGTTCCGCATTTTTCCAACGCATCCGTTGCTGCCGCATCGACAGGATTTTAATTTGATTAAGTGGGCGTAGGGATGAATAATTGAATTTATCTGATGAACTGTAGGGGCGTAGGTATTGCATACGCCCCTACAATTATTATGCACCAATATGCGTTTTGTAGGCCGCAGCATCAATCAATTCGGAAAGTTCCGAAGGATTGGCTATTTTCACCTTGATGATCCAACCATGGCCGTAAGGATCGCTGTTGATCACAGCAGCGTCTGATTCCAAAGAGGAGTTGAATTCTACGACTTCGCCGCTTATCGGCAACAAGAGGTCGCTAACCGTTTTTACGGCTTCGATGGTTCCGAAAACGTCGCCTACGGCAAGCGTATCACCTTCGCAAGTTACGTCAACAAAAACGATGTCGCCGAGTTCTTTTTGTGCATAGTCGGTAATGCCGATTGTGGCAATTTCGCCTTCAACTTTGATCCATTCGTGATCGGTGCTGTACTTTAATTCTGATGGGATGTTCATAGTGATTATTGTTTTAATGATTATTGATTAATTGTGAATTTCAAACTGATACCGCCGCTGGTAGTGGAGTTATAGAACATGGTGGGTAATTCGGGACGGTTCATGGTTTGGTCGTAGAACAATCGTACAACAAGGTTTTGAGCCAATTGGTAGTCGGCTGAAAAATTCAGAGTTGTAATTCTTGAACCTGCTGATGCCACGTTTATACGCTGGTCGATCCGCCTGAGCATAGTTACATTCGAACGAATGGAAACACCGGCTCTGACATTGATATCGCTTCTCACATTGCGCCTGCTATTTCCGGCCAGAACATTAAAGCTAACATCTTTGAACACATAACCAAGTCCGAAAATCCAGTCATCCGAACGGCTTTCCGTAAGTTGATTATTGGTAAAACTCAATCCTAAATTTCTCATTTTTCTCATTTCAACATCGAAGCGGAAATTGTTCTTCAATTCAACGGCAATTTTTGCCAAAGGCGCAAATTGTTCAGAAATCACAATATTTTCATACAAATTTTCGGAAATAAAATTGCCACTCATATCGCGATTAGGTTCACCGTATTCATCAAATAACGGATTCATATTTCGAGCATAAGAACCAATGGTATAGCTTGCTCGATACCCGTGTTGAAGTTGAATTCGATTGAAATATTTCTTAAAAAAGTCAAATCTGGTCAATCCATTGTACGTTATACTCCAATTCGGGATAGGTATTTTTGGGAAAGGCGACAACGAAATTTTATTTACATCTTTACCTGTGTAAGCCGCTATAAATGCAGGAATCAAAACATCTTGCGAAGTTGGTCCATAGCCGTCCGGATATAATATTCCGGTATTTGAATCCACAATTGATCCTTGAGAAAATGGATTTCCTACAGATAAACGCTCGGCAATAATTACACGATTATCCAAAAAGTCTTCGAAAATCGGACTTTCTCGATTTGAGCGCTCTCTTACAAATGCCGTTCTCCAAGCCAATATGGTGATGTGATAGTTTCCTCCCATTTGCTGTGAAAAACGTCTGAAATGCTGTTCATGTTCCGGCAAATTCCAATCCCATTTGAAAAATTCGCTGTGATTTTCGGCGCTTGTCTTACCGGCATTGAGTTGTACGCGAAACTCTGCAAACGGTTCAAATAAAGCATTTATAGCCAACGATCTGCTATATTTTTCCATGTAAGGCTGGTTTTGTAAGGAATCTTTACTCATCAAACCGCGAAGCACAGCGCGATCTCGAATATCTTTCGTACTTCCGAATGCAAAGGGCAGTCCGGGAAGTCCAGAATTGAAATTGGTTCCTAAAATCGTTGGAGTTTCCATAAATCCGGGCATCAAAATACCTTCCGTTATTCGATATTCCACATTTATGTTTCTAACGCCCATCAACATACGGAAAAATCCTTGATACAAGGTTTCCCATGTTGAAGTTTCGGATTGCTGCGGTTGCGGTTGTGGAGGTTGTCCGGGACGATTAGGAGGTGGAGGTCGACTTGGTGTAGTTCGACGTGGCGTATTAATCGCTCTCAAAAATGGAATTTTATTGTATAATCGCACAAAATCCGCATTTCCACGAAGGGCTTGCGTATTCGCATTTTCAATAGTATTTCCCAAATGCATGGTGGCATTCATTGCGCCTTCCCATCGGTAATTGCTGTTGTAGCTTGCCGTTGCCGTAATCCAGTCTAACATCGGAATTTTGTTGATCGGAATAGTCCACACCAAGTTCGCTATTTGATTGAAATTTCGTAGACTTCCAAAACTGAGTACGCTTTGCCAAATGGAGTCTTTTTTCTCGCGCGTGTCGATTTTTCCAATAGGTTCTTCAATAAAAGCAATTGCCGTAGCCGTGTAGTCGAATTGAAGACTCTTAGCAAAATCCCATTTCAAATCGTAATTTCGCATCCAATCAAATCGTTTGAAATACGTTGGTCGAATAATAATGTCTGAAAAACTTTTGTTTTGAAGTTTATTTTCGTTGAATTCGCGCAATACTTCCGTGCTAAACGCAAAGGATTTCGGGAGATAACTGAAATTGAAATCCGAAAATATGGCCATTGATTTTCTATTTGCCATAGCGGTTTTGGCGAATGGCGTCACAGACTTGGCAGGAATATTATAAGCATAAGTAAATCCTCCTCTATGAAGATGTTTGTTATTGTATTCTATATCCACATTCCGTGCGCTTACACCGGAATACGAGTACGATGCAGTGAAGTTTTCAATATCATAAAAACGTTGTCTGGCATCTTTATCTGTATACTCTTTCCGAACATTCATAAAGTTAATATTCTGACGAACAACCAAATCCTGTATTTTTGCTTTGACTTCGCTTCGTTGTTCTTTCGGATAGGTTTCCAAATCACGTCTAGTCCTCACATCCGGATCCAAAGGATTGAATTCGGGATTGTTCAAACTCCGTGAATAATCGAAGTGAACCGGTATTCTTATACCGCTTTGGGGCGGAAGGAATTTTCCAAGTTCGAGATTGGTCGAAAAGTCAATGGTTGTTGTATTGTCTTGTTGCAATTCCGTGATACGCGTTTCCAGCTGTCCAAAATTTGCAGACGTATGCGAAGTTGCAAGGTTCACATTTCCTAAATCTCCGAGAGACGCCTGCACTCGTCCGAGCGCTGCCCATCCGCTTTTACCAATGAAATCCGTAACGCGCAGTTCGTTTATCCATATTTCTGCAGATTTGGATTTGCCGTCATCATCATCACCCGGTCGAAGTTTTTTGGGATTTCGAACGCCGATCATAATGGATTTTACACCACTCAACGAAGGCGAACCTACAACCGTGTATTTTCGTCCGTTGATAAATTTGGAGAATGGCGTTGAAAACGATATACTCGAATTGGGTGCACGAAGTAGTTTATTGCGTTCTTCTTTGAGGCGAACGATGTCTTCAAGACTGAAATTCACTTCATTTTCCTCCGGCCATATCTCCGATGGGCGCGTTGCAGGCGTTCCCCAAGGCGTGAGCTTCAACGGCACTTCATATTCGTAGTAATTATCTTTGAAATCTGAACCCAAACGAATAAACAAAACTAAATCATTGTCTTTCAGATGGTCGTTTGCAAAAGCGGCTTCAGCGTGAACAAACATACGAAGATTCTTGAACTGTCGCAAATCCAAATCCGAAATTTTATAAATAGCTCGGGCATCTCCGTCGGACAAATCCAACACTCGCATACTCAATGATTGCTCATTCATTCGGACATTATTGATCGAACCATAATTTATTTGGCGTTCGATACCTGGTGGGATCACGTAAGGAATCGGTTCTCTGCTGCTGTTTTCCTCAATATTTACTGCTGATATACTAAATTCCGTTTGATCGGTCGGCGTTGTAATATAGATACCATCTTCGAAAAGCGAGCTGTTATATTTACGCCATTCACTTCTCACCAATTCCAGCGTTGCAAAACGCAGCACAACATCGTCGCTCCATTCTCTCAAAAACATTCGAATAAATCGAATAGACTGAAAACTTGGAGTTTGTCCTCCAGGCGCAATCACTTTATCCGGATTGCGAATTGGAATTCTGAATTGATACCAATTTACTGTAACGCGTTCGTCGTTTCTGAGGCGAACATCTGTTGCAACTCGAACATCGGTGATATAGGGATGATTTCCAACATCCATATCCGGAAACAATTTGACTTCGTATTGAAAATAGTTTTCAGCTTCATTCAACGTGTTGTCGCCGTTGATATCTTCCGTATTCGGACGCGTAGTTTGCTGTTGTCTGAAATCTTCGGTCGTTTGTGCAGACGATGGCGAGTTGCCATCCGGGCCTGTGAAATATTTATAGCGTTCCAAGATGCTTCGACCGGCCTGACTGTTATCCCAATCACTACCCAAAAAATGGCGGAAATTGTCTGACGACGGGTCTTCCAAAGCTCTCAGGAATGCCTCATGATCCACGTCAGGTCTAAAACGGATTGCATCCGTAAACCACGAAAAAAAACTTCGCTCGTCATCGTCGCTAAGCCCATCATAACCCACATCTTGAAACCGTCGCGAATTCGGATCATTGTCGAATGCATTAACCAACGATTGAAGCCTTGGCACACGCCCCCAAATGGTCGTGTCTACATCTACAACTTCTGCAGTGGTAGGCAATCCGTTTTCAAAACTTTTTCGTCCATCGCGCAACATATCTTCCGAAACATCACCCAAGTTGAAATACAGTTTTCCACCGGGATTGAGGATATCTCTGCTGTAATCGTCTCTTAGAAACGGGTCCATCAACCAAAATTCGATATACTCCACATTACTGGCTTCAAAATCCGTATTGTCGATTCTGCGCATGATTCCACCCCATCGCGATCTGGGATTGAGCAACTCCCCTTGCCTACCGATTCCGTATGAAACACCGGTTGGAGCAACATCATAATTGTAAGGCCCTCTCTCTCTCGGATAAAAAGCCAGGTTCAACATAGATTGCCGCTGGTCTTGCGTAGGATCCACATCTCTGTTTGGAAAAATTTCTCTAACTAAAACTTCTCTCGAATACGGAAGCGAAAGATCATCTCTGCTAATGTTTCGAGGACGTGCACGCTCTTCATAAAAAATACGGTCGATGATGTACCACGAAAGTTTGCCCACATTGTATCTGTGAGCATATCCCAATCGGTCGCCAGCTGATCGGTGTATGTCATTGACCGTTGAAAAACTTTCCGGAAACAAGTCGCGTTGCCATTGCGGCGTACTTGCTAAAAACCAAGACAAGTGATCTCTTAAATTGATCGAAGATTTAGTGCCTTCGAAATCGTCGACATAGAGCGTTCCAGAGCGTCCAATAGCGCGAGAATGTCCGGGTATAAAATGTGCAAATTCACCGTAAAGATTCAATCTCGACGTTGTTGCGCTGGTTTGAAATGGCAGAATTTTATCAACCATTCTCGTCAAAAAGCGAGACTCTTTCTCATACGCTACATCAAATCCGTATATCGTGTTGGAAATCGGCTCTTCGCCGATGTTTACTTTTTGTGTGATCGGGCTTTGATGCAGATTCATTATGGTTGCACCGAAGGTTAAATTTTTATTGTACAAGTGGTCTACGCGAAGCCCCATCATGCGTTTGGTCATGATGTTGAACATTGAATTGTTTTCGCTCGAAATATTGATGGGAACGCCCGAATTCAAAATACCTTCATTGATAATTCGAACACGTCCGAGCATATAATCCACTGTATAGTCTACACCTTCCACAAGTGGTGTATTTCCTGCCATTACACGTACAGAACCCTGAGGAATATTCATCGAACCAATTGAGATTTCATTGCTAAATGATGACTTAAAAGCACCTTCGAAATAATATTTGTTGCGATTTGGAAACTGTTGGGCTTGGATACGTGTATTTTCGTATAGTTCTCTAAAAACATACCGTTCGGCAGCCTCAACGGCAGCAGCTTCATCGCCACCACTTTTTCTCGCCCTGTCTCGAACAATTTCAATCAAATCCTCTCCGAACGGCTCAATGTAGGGCATATACACTCTACCGGTTGCAGCTTGAATTAGTCCACCCGTATGCGCTGCATTATCAATGAAGTCGAATACACCATCAGGAACCATGTTTTGCTGAAAATCCATGCGATCCAATCCGAAAAGTTCAATTAGCGGAACGCCTTTTATTATGCCTTCAGGCCCATCTTTGAAATAACCGGTCATAATACCAAGGTCATCACCTGCATAAACGATATTCAACCGAAAATCTTCGGAACTAACTTGAAACGCGTGCAAATTGTAAATGTTCTTCATCATCAGTTTCCAAAGGCTACTTTGGGTATTCAACGATGAACTTCTTAATAATTTTACAACCAACGTTGCAGGATCTATGAGCCCTTGATCAGAAAATTCGCCGACTTGATAAATGGTTTCATCGCCAATCAGTTGGTATTGGTAGGCAACCGCTAAAACTTGGTCTGAATTCAAACGTGTGTTCAACGAAATAAATCCCAACTGTCTGTTGAACGTATATTCATTTTCATTCAATCGACGCGCACTTTCAATTTTCTCAAAATCTCTGCCAAGCGTAAACCCCTTTTCAACCGTCAAATAATTTCCTAAGCCGTTAATATTTCGAATTTGATTCACATCAACAAATGGTTGGCTAGCATTAACCGGCAAAATGAGGTTATTGGTACCATCGGTCGGAAGTGGATTGCCATTCCAAGTCAAAGGAATATTGGGGTTTGCTTCACCCAAGTCGGTAAATGCAACGATATTGCGGTTATTGGTAACCGGTGCACCGACATTAGTTACCCAAACCTCCACTCTCAAAATGTTGATGTTGGAATTAACGATGGGAAGTGTAGAAAGTGCTTTGTTGTAGTTATCACGAAAATAATGGGCAATAAAAAAATGTCGATCATCTTCGTATTCATCGGCTTTAAACTGGAATGGACTGGTTTGTCCACCACCTTGCACCGTAACTGTTGTCGATTCGCTTCGTTGCTCCGAAAACACAGCTGTTACAAATGTATTTCCGAATTGGAGTTTCGTGTTAATTCCGAACAAACTTTGAGCGCCATGTATCAACGTTGTGGGCAACGAAAAACTAACATCACCAACTTGAATGGACTTGATAATTTCATCTTCTTTCCCTTCGTATTGAAGTTTGAGTTTATTGTCAAATGCAAACAAGGCTTCGGTGTTGTGATTTAATTTTAAGTCGAATTTGTTTCCGATTTTTGCATTCAAATTCACTTCCATTTTGGCATCAAAATTCAAATTGGTTTGGCGTTGATTTCTGATATCAATTGCAGGATCGTCGCGACGATTTCGAATAAATCCTAAAATCAATTCGATTGAGGCGTTGACTTTGTAGTCAATCAATCCTCCACCCATCAACTGGTCGAGAATATCGTCTTTATTGAATCTAAACGCAGGTATCAAGTCGTTGAACGAACTTTTGTTCTTTCCGGATTGCGCAGCACTCTTGGCTTTCCAATAATCTTGTAGAGATTGTCTCAAATTATATTCGGAAAATTCTTCAAAAGTCATGGGTTGCCCGCCCAAACGATAGCCGCCCAAAGTTCGTTCCAAATAGTATTGGTTAGTTTTCGGGTCATATTCTACGTTAGTCTCTGTTCCCGCGGGATCTGGTCCTTGCATGCCTCCTGCGGGAGGTGTCGAGCCATCGGGTTCCTCTTTGGGTAAAGGAAACCTAAGCGGAATTGTGTCTGAATTGTCCACAAAAAAATCAGCATCAATAATGGTTTCGAGTGTATTTGAGAAATCGGAAAATACCGAATATGTTCCCATCGACAAAACGAATTGTCCAATTAACAAATATTTCCAGAAATTACGCAAGCAGATTGACTTTTTTAGATTTTTATAACATCCGAAGTGCCTCTTTAATCAAGAGTTCTGCGGAAAGGTTCGGGTTTATTTTCAGGATATTTTGCAAAACTTTTTCTGCAGCAATGCGATTGAAACCCAACATAACGAGGGCCGACAAAGCCTCGTCTTTGGTTGTATTTGCCGAAGTTGTTTCTGCAGATGAAAAGCTTGTTCCCCAATCTTCTTTGGCAAGGCGATCTCTCAAATCAACAATAACGCGTTGTGCGGTTTTAGCGCCAATTCCTTTCACCGACTGAATTTTATTCACATTTCCAGAAAGAATGGCTTCTGTCAACTCCTGTGGCGACATAGATGATTGCATCATGCGTGCCGTATTTGCGCCAACACCCGAAACACTGACAAGATGCAAAAACAACTTGCGTTCGTGTTCGTTGCTAAACCCATAGAGCAATTCCGCATCTTCCCGCACAAGGTGATGGGTGAGGATTTTTGCCTGCGTTTGGTCTTTGATTGCCGCGTAAGTGTATAAGGAAATATGGATAAGGTACCCTACCCCTCCGCAATCTACAATGACGTACGTCGGCGTTAATTCACTGATTTTCCCTTCGATATATGCAAACATAAATTGGCTACTCGTTTTTGCGTATCATATAACTTGCAAAAATACGAAAAAAACTTGAGAATTCCAAACTTTTCAATGTTTTTTATACTGTTATCGTACGGCTTCCACAGTGTAGCCGGCTTGTTGCAAACCGTATAATATACCTGCTTCGCCGGCAAGATGCAAGGCTCCAACAGCAATAAAACTTGGTTTATCAGCCATGATAGCAGGTAGTTTCTTCAACCACCGTTTGTTTCGTGCATTGTTGAGAGCGTATTCTAGTTCTGCGTTGGAGGGACAAGGATTCGGACTTTCCTCACGGAGCAATTCGGCGATTCCTGTCAAATCAGCAGATTGATAAAGATCGTTCAATCGTCTTGCCGATAATTGTACAAATTCAATATTTCTCATAACACATACCAAATCGGTTGCTTGTTGTTTAAGGGACCCAACACCGATAGCATTTACCTGATCTTGTATAGTTTCCAAACCAAGAACAGGAAGCCCCTTGCCGATAGCCTGTTGCTGAAACCATGAATCCATAGACTCGTTCGGATTTACTTCGGGAAATATCGCTTGATAAAGTGTGACTGTAAATATCATACTTACCATAAAGGGTTTAAATGCTCCTAAAGCCTGCAAGCCCACACCTAAAAACACAGTCAATTGTGCATCAACAAAGCGATAGTCATCTTCAGAGAATAACATTTGCCATGTCGTATCGGAAGGCATCATGCTTTTTCTTTGTATTTCGGCTTGCATAGTGGGCATATCTTGTATTACTAATTCGCCAACCACTTGTTTGCTTGATGCAAACGCCTCTTTCAAACCGGCAACATTATCTAAAAAACTTAACGGAAAAAGGTGATGTGTGCCGAAAATGTACGACGGCTGCGTCAATCCGTTTCCTGAAATCTTCCATAAAAGCGAACCGGTTTTTTCAGTGCCGGTTTGCGCAAAGGTTAGACTCACAAAGAATACCAATATCGGTATGATGAATATTTTTTTCATTTTTTTTACCCCTTAAATCAAACAAAAAACTGCCCTAAAAAGATTACCATTACAATCTTTTTACTTACGCCTGCGCAGCAGGCATCGCATACGTTATAGCATCTCCACGCTGTTCGCTTTCGGTGATTTTGCCGAAATGCTGTTCGTATTTGTTGACATTGTCGTTCAACGCTCTCATCAAACGCTTGGCATGTTGAGGTGTAAGAATAATTCGCGATTTGACGTTGGCTTTCGGTTTGCCCGGCATCATATTGATGAAATCAATAATAAATTCGGCATTGGAATGGGTGATAATCGCTAAATTCGAATACACACCTTCCGCTACATCGGCGCTTAGTTCGACTTCAATTTTTTGTTCTTTTTGTTGTGTCATCGGTTTATTTTTTTGCGGTTACTTTTTCGTATTGATCTTTATTGGCTACAATCAATTCTTTATATTCGCGCAAACCTGTTCCGGCCGGAATCAAATGACCCACCAATACGTTTTCTTTCAAACCTACCAAGTGGTCGCTTTTTCCGCTAACAGCAGCTTCCGTAAGAACTTTCGTAGTCTCTTGGAACGATGCTGCCGACAAGAAACTTTTGGTTTGCAACGACGCACGTGTGATACCTTGCAGGATTTGACGTCCTGTGGCAGGATCTGCATCGCGAGCTATAACTTCGCGTTTGTCTTTGCGTTTGAGAATTGAATTTTCGTCGCGAAGTTTACGTGCCGTGATCAATTGTCCGGCTTTTAATTCTTCGGAGTCTCCTGCATCTTCAACGAGTTTCATACCGAAAATACGATCATTTTCTTCAGCAAAATCAAGCTTATTCACCAACTCGCCTTCTAAGAAAATGGTATCACCCGGATCCAAAACTTCGATTTTACGCATCATTTGACGAACAATCACTTCGAAATGCTTATCATTAATCTTCACACCTTGCAAACGATACACCTCTTGAATTTCATTCACGATATACTCCTGAACTTTATTCGGACCTTTAATCGCCAAAATATCGGATGGCGTGATAGCGCCTTCTGAAAGCGATGTTCCGGCTTTTACGAAGTCGTTTTCCTGAGCCAAAATTTGTTTAGTTGTTGGAATGAGATAAGATTTTACTTCTCCCGTTTTCGAGGTGATGATGATTTCACGATTACCGCGTTTGAGTTTTTTTCCGAAACTTACAATACCATCAATTTCCGCAACAACAGCAGGATCCGAAGGATTACGCGCTTCGAACAACTCCGTTACGCGAGGTAAACCTCCCGTGATATCACTCGCTTTTCCAAACGAACGCGGAATTTTCACCAACACATCTCCGGCTTTGATTGATTTTTTATCATCAACAGCAATGTGCGCACCTACAGGAATATCGTAAATTCTCAATACCGAACCATCCTTGGATACAATATTGATCGATGGGTTTTTCGATTTTTGACGAGATTCGATAATTACTTTATCTTTGTAGCCGGTCAAATCATCGGATTCCACGCGATATGTTACGCCTTCTACGATATTTTGGAACGAAACAGTTCCACCAACTTCGGAAATAATTACAGCATTGTATGGATCCCAATCGGCAATCATGTCGCCCGGTTTAACAGCATTTCCGCTTTTGAAATACAAATTAGCACCGTAAGGAATATTATTGGAGTGTAGCGTAATTTTGCTGTTTTTATCAACAATACGCATTTCGGCAGAACGACCAATCACCACATCTACTTTCTTACCTTCTGCTGTCTCTGAAGGCACTGAACGAAGTTCCTCAATTTCCAAAATACCTTCGAATTTGGATTCGATGCGCGATGAGCTTCCAATATTTCCTCCGGCAACTCCACCGACGTGGAACGTCCGTAAAGTCAACTGCGTTCCCGGTTCACCAATAGATTGTGCTGCGATAACACCAACAGCCTCACCTTTTTGAACTATTTTTCCTGTAGCCAGGTTACGTCCGTAACATTTGGCACAAACGCCCTGTTTCGATTCACAAGTGAGTACCGAACGAATCTCAACTTCTTCAATAGGTGATTTTGCAATAATTTTGCAAATATCTTCTGTCAATTCTTGATCTGCAACAGCAAGCACTTCTTTGGTGAGCGGATTAACAACATCAGAAACCGTTACACGTCCCAAAATGCGGTCGGCAAGCTGTTCTACGATTTCTTCGTTTTTCTTCAATGCCGTAACATTCAATCCGCGCAACGTTCCGCAATCTTCTTCACTGATGATCACATCTTGAGCTACGTCTACCAAACGACGAGTTAGATAACCCGCATCAGCCGTTTTCAAAGCCGTATCCGCCAAACCTTTACGAGCACCGTGTGTAGAGATGAAATACTCCAATACCGAAAGACCTTCTTTGAAGTTTGATAAAATTGGATTTTCAATAATTTCACCGCCGGAAGAGCCCGATTTTTGAGGTTTTGCCATCAATCCACGCATTCCGCAAAGCTGACGAATTTGTTCTTTCGATCCACGAGCACCTGAATCCAACATCATGTAAACAGAGTTGAAACCTTGATTGTCGCTCGTCAATTCTTTCATCACTTGCGTAGTCAGTTTGGAGTTGGTATGCGTCCAAATATCAATAATTTGGTTATACCGTTCATTGTTGGTGATGAAACCCATGTTGTAACTGTTCATCACTTCATCAACATCCTCATTGGCTTGCGCAATCAGCGTTTCCTTGATTTCCGGAACGATCACATCGCCCAAGTTGAACGACAATCCGCCACGGAATGCCGTAATATAACCCATATTTTTAATATCATCCAAAAACTTCGCAGTAGCAGCAGTACCAGTCTTTGCCAGGATTTCAGTGATGACATCGCGCAACGATTTTTTCGTTAAAATTTCGTTGATAAATCCGAAATTTTTGGGAACAACTTGGTTGAAAAGTACACGTCCAACCGTAGTTTCAATCAGTTCGGATTTACCGCCGCCTTTTTCAATACGCACTTTGATCCAAGCGTGCATATCCACCTGTTTTTCGTTGTAGGCAATAATGACTTCTTCGGGTGAATAAAATATTCTTCCTTCGCCTTTCACAGGATGTTTCTTTTCGGATTTGCGACCTTTGGTCAGATAATATAATCCAAGAACCATGTCTTGCGACGGAACCGTAACCGGCGCGCCATTCGCAGGATTCAAGATATTGTGAGAAGCCAACATCAAAAGTTGGGCTTCGAGAATTGCAGCATTTCCAAGAGGTACGTGAACCGCCATTTGGTCACCGTCAAAGTCAGCATTGAACGCCGTACATACCAACGGGTGCAAACGGATGGCTTTACCTTCAACCATTTTAGGCTGGAACGCCTGAATACCCATACGGTGTAGTGTCGGCGCACGGTTAAGGAGAACCGGATGACCTCTCATAATGTTCTCCAAAATATCCCAAACCACAGGATCTTTGCGCTCTACAATGCGTTTCGCGGATTTCACGGTTTTCACAATACCGCGTTCGAGCATTTTGCGAATAATGAATGGTTTAAATAATTCCGCTGCCATATCTTTAGGAATACCGCATTCGTTGAGGTCTAATTCAGGGCCTACTACGATAACCGAACGTCCAGAATAATCCACACGTTTACCCAAAAGGTTTTGACGGAAACGGCCTTGCTTACCTTTCAAACTATCCGACAACGATTTCAACGCACGATTGGAATCTGTTTTCACAGAACTTGCTTTGCGCGAATTATCAAGCAACGAATCCACAGCCTCTTGCAACATACGTTTTTCATTACGCATAATCACATCAGGCGCTTTGATTTCCATTAATTTTTTCAAACGGTTGTTGCGGATAATCACACGACGATACAAATCGTTCAGGTCGGAAGTCGCAAAACGTCCGCCATCCAAAGGCACCAACGGACGCAAATCGGGTGGAATCACCGGAAGTGCACGCAAAATCATCCATTCCGGACGATTTTCGATTTTTTGTTGGGATTCGCGGAACGACTCAATCACGTTCAAACGTTTAAGAGCGTCGTTTTTGCGTTGTTGCGATGTTTCTTTGTTGGCTTGGTCGCGAAGTTCGTAAGACAATGTATCCAAATCAATGTTGATCAACAATTCATAAAGGGCTTCGCTACCCATTTTGGCAATAAATTTATTCGGATCGGTATCGTCCAACATGTAGTTATCGTTTGGCAGGTTGTCGATGATATCAAAATATTCATCTTCCGAAAGGAGTTGAAATTTCTCAATGCCGTCTTTTTCCTTGATACCAGGTTGAATAACGATATGTTTTTCGTAATAGATAATGCTTTCAAGTTTTTTCGTAGGAATTCCGAGCAATGCTCCAATTTTGTTAGGCAACGATCGGAAAAACCAAATGTGTGCCACGGGCACCACGAGTTGGATGTGTCCTGTACGTTCACGACGCACTTTTTTCTCAGTAACCTCAACACCGCAACGGTCGCAAACAATACCTTTGTAGCGAATACGCTTGTATTTTCCGCAATGACATTCCCAATCTTTGGTAGGACCAAAAATACGCTCGCAAAATAAGCCGTCGCGTTCGGGTTTGTAAGTACGATAATTGATGGTTTCGGGCTTTACCACTTCGCCGCGAGATCGTTCGAGGATGGCTTCCGGTGATGCCAAACTGATGGTAATTTTTGAGAAATCGTTTTTAACCGGAGTTTCTTTTTTTACAGCCATTTATGATAAGTTTTTATAAAATTCGTATTCCCTTTTATATTATGGTGCATAAAAATAGGGGTGCAAATTTACGAAAAAAAAATGAAAAAAGCAAGTTTTTTAGGAAAAAGGCAATTATTTTTGACATAAAACACATTTCGGGCGAAAAACTCAAGACAAAAACACCGCTTATTGACTTATAAGCACGTTTTTTCGAAAAAATAATTTTATTTGGGTTTTTCGCCAAAAACTATGAATTTTAAAATTTTATTTGTATCTTTGTAGGTGAATTTTGAAACTTTGTTAAAATTAAAAAACTTTTCCTGTCTAAAAAAAGAGTCTACCATTCAATCCAAAACTAACCAACAACCCAAAACCAACAAAAAATAATCCAAAATAAACTAAAAAATATTAATTAAAAAATCAAACATTATGAAAAAAACAACATTCAAAATCATCGCAATTTTGATGATTTTGACGGGAGGAGTAGCTTCTTGTGAAAGAAACAAAAATGAAAACCCTTGTGAAATAAAAAGACCGACAAACCTAAAACCCATTGACTGGGAAAACTACAACGATGTGTATACCGTTTATTGGACGTATCACAAGAGAGAGGTGTTGGTATATGAGGATACTGCAAAAATTATTAAAGTATATGGTTGGGTAGCTCAAAATTATGAACATAGCGATTTTGACTACATGGGAGGAGATGCTGATTTTTTCCTTCTTGGTAACGAGGCTGGTGGTAATGATGCTCCATTCGTCCCTTTTGTAATTGTTGGAGGTTCAGAAATTATAAGTTCATTAAAGGAAAAATTAGCAACGGCAGATTTGACAAAAAAGTGTTATGTTCGAGGCAAACTTACTATTCTTTTTACAAAGTGTATAGATGGCATTGATTGGGGTTGTTGTTTGATGTATTCTGCAATAAGGATTTATAGTGTAAATGATATTTATTTTGAATAAAATTATACAAAAACAAACTAAAAAACAAAAAATATGAGAATAAAATTTATATTTATATTAGGTTCAAGATTAGAATAAAATGCGTATCTTTGCATTATCTAATTGAGAATTAATGAAAAACAAATACATAAAACACGCTAAGATTTCAGAGGCAAAATTTAAGGTCATTTTGAAGTTGTT
>Ga0123353_10000060_pt1 | contig 123051 bp, 101 predicted proteins | sample TergutLab28metaG_3_FD_92763 | JGI IMG/M metagenome (GOLD analysis project Ga0123353, IMG submission 92763) | Labiotermes labralis P3 segment gut microbial communities from Petit-Saut dam, French Guiana - Lab288 P3 | ecosystem: Host-associated > Arthropoda: Insects > Digestive system > Gut ... | reverse complement strand
CCGCTCCCGGTTGTACCGCAAATAAAAACGTGTTTAGCGTCATTTGGTACGTACACGTCTTTTTTACTTACTCCGAGACCTATCATGGTTGATTCTTTTTCTGGTTTTTTCCGCTTATAGGTAGGTTTATATAAAGCTTCCTCATGGTCGCGCTCAAAATTAAACACATCACTTTTCCTAGATATCAGACTGCTAATGAATTTTAACAAACCGCCCAAAAGAAGCAAAGCCAAGATAATGATAACGATACTAGCTATATCTAGTCCTGACATAATCCCGAACTTCCTCCAACCTTATTATTTCTATATTTGAATATTCATTAGTTAAATTATTAATTATCGTGAATACCTTTTTGTTATCAACAATCCATATCTGGCAGTCAAAACGCATGTAATTATCACGGATGTTTTGTTCTATCTGTTCTTTCGATTTAACACTTAACTCAATTTCAACCGCATAGTTATTATTATCAAGGCTAAAAACAAAGTCGGGGTGATGTTTTTTTGCTCCGAATCCATATTTAATATTTAACTCTTTTTCGCTTTCTACGGCATTTAACGGTAATTTATACTTTTCTATCAAATAAATAAGCGTGTCCAAAACGTAGATATCATGTGTGATGCGCTCGATTCTGATTTTATCCTCCCTTTTATTAGCACCGATTATGATTCTTCCCTTATGGGGCAGGGTATAAAGATAAGGGATTCCATAAATATATTTTTTGCGTTTTAAATACCCTGCGTCAATTAACATTTTCAATCTTCTGTCGGTTGCCCTTGCTCCCGAAAATCCGCATAGAACCCTAATATGCCTACCTAAACAAAACCTGAACCGATAAACCAACCTTAAAATATCAAAATCCCGCTCTGTCAGTTCCACGCCCTAACCCCCCTGACTGGCTTTCACTTTTAGACCACTAACCCCAAACATTTTTCTTTTTTTGCTCCAATTTTCTTTTTACCGCTTAATAAATGATTACCATAAACCCAATCATAAAAAGAAAAAGGAGACACCCCTTAACCAACATCTATCTAACCCCACACCGATAACCCAACCAACCACCGACTAACCAAACCACCAATCACGCCCTTTCGCACTTTCCATAAGTACAGTACGTAGTACCAACGTGGTAAGAGATGGGTATCGGGTAGTTTCATCAGCCGATACCCATCTCTTACCTATGGGGAAGTGCCGAAAATAGGGCGTTTTTGTGTGTTTGGTCTATGTATATGCCCTGTCTTGTATGAGTAGAACGCTCTTTACCTAAGATAAAAAGGCAAATTTTTATCAAAAACAGCAAACGGGACAGCAAAAAAAGTTAATTTTACAACAGTTTAAAGGGCGATAAAAAGAGAACGGATATGAATAATTTCATTATAAATAGATTTAGTTTTCAAGCTTTTGCAAATTCCTAATTAAAAATGCTTTTATATTAAGCTCAAATTGAGGAAGAAAAATTTTTTGAATACATAATTTTACATTATTTATACCAACTCTATTATTCTTCATGCATAATTTTTCTCTAAAAGTGGAGAAAAAGACTAATATTTCAATTAAATTTTTACCATTATTATCTGTCAAATTATGCTTAAATCCAAATATTGAACCCAAAGGCTTTTTGTCTTTGATATCTTCAATATCTCTTTCATTTTGAAAATACTCGCCGCTTTTCACTGCCTTTTTCTTGTCATTATGATAAAGAAATGAACTTGTGCTTTTTTGTAAAACCGAACCAAAAGAAAACTGATTTTCCATAAGTTCTTCAACGCTCAATTGCTTTTTCGTTTTATAATTGCAATCTTCCCAAACTGTATACTCTCCCTTTATAAACTTTCTATAAATAATACGTATTGAAATATTATTTTCATCTATTGTAGCAAATTTGCAAATTGCTTTTTGCCATTCAACAAAAATAGCCTCCGCGTTACTATAAGTAATCTTAAAAGCTGGTATATATTCTTTGTTGATTTCAATGCTATTAAATTGGTCGTTCTGCTTATCTAAAAGAAAACAAAATCTAGTATATAAGACGCCAGAAAAATCTTTTTGCTTTTCGTTATTACCTCTTAAAAAGAGAATATTAATAATCAACGTAATAGCTGATAATGAATACAAAATGACCGATAGCCTAATTCCAAGGCCAGTAAATCCAATATCATCTACTAAATTCAATTTATTACCAAATATGTTAATAAAAATAGGAAACCATGATAATTGCACAATAGCGGATATAATTGATAAGTATAATAAAGTGGCCATAAGAATTTTGTGGATCAGAGGCTTTTCATATGTATTAATCTCATGCAAGCGAAAAACCCCCATGACTTTGCTTTTGTGAATGTACTACTATAGAATTAATGAATATATTGATATGCTCATTAATTGTAAAAATCATTATAGATTACGTTTTCCTGCGTTTATTATCTTTGCGTACTTTTAACACTTTTTTCATAAGCTGATAAGTGGTAAGCGGATTATTATCTTCATCATATACATTATAATCATAACTTCTTTCAAGCATATTTCTTGGACGCACTATGAAATTTACTAAGAAGTCCCTAATTTGCTTTAATGATTCTTTCTTTTCTTTCATTACTATATTTCCTCCTATATTATTATGAAAATATTTTCTTGTCAACAAAAAATATTCTTCATTCACTACTAAAAGCAGCTTAAATTATCATTAGAATTAGCCAGTGAATTATAATATAATATTGCAAAATCAATCTTTTTATGCAATATATCGTTATAAAGGTCGTAAAAACACTTCTTAGTTCGTGCTAATAAAAAAAATATTTAGTAAAAATTAACCTTTAGAACTTTAACCTTATGCTGATAAACCCCTTCTTCCTTTTTTGATATGGCAGTTATTTTTTCGATATATTCCTGTAAAAACTGTAATTTTTCCGCATTAGTAAGAAGCTTCCAGTTTTCGCGGAAGTTGGTTATTATTTCAACTCTGGAAAATATTATATCTTCGCTTGGCAGGGTTGGAATATTATTCAACTGCTTAATATATGTATTTTTTTCAGTTGTTATCATTCTTACCATTTGTTCATACTCATCAAAAGTAATTCGTTCATTTATGTAATACGACATGATGTCTTTTTCTTTTCTGTCTAATTTTGTTATGGCGTTTTCGTATTCCTCCCGTATCATAGCGTTTATGCCGTCTTGCTGTGTTTTTTCGGCAAACAGGGTATCATCTGTTACCTTAATATCTGGTGCGTCGCTCATATATTCTTGAAAGGCAATTTCTGCTTTTTTGTGGCTGAATGTGGAATTACTACACGTTCCATTAGATTTATTAGGACAAGCGTAATTGCCATTGATACCTTTTTCGCCATTTTTATAAGTCTTATATTCGCCGTGGGTTCGTAACTTCGCCCCGCATATTCCGCAAAATATTGTTCCGCTGAAATAATTATCTTCTTTCGGTCTTTTGGTTAGGGTTTTACCTTTAAGCTTTTCCATTTTCTTTTGGACTTGATAAAACAGTTCTTTGCTTATTATTGGTTCATGTTTGCCCTCGGCTTCAAAATAACGTTCCTTATCGTCCATTGCGTACCGAACCTTGCCTATGTAATTCGGATTCCGTAAAACGGCTCTGACGCTTACATTACCCCAGATGCCGCCAAGCTTCGGTTTTATCCCCCTGTGGTTTAGGTTTTTGGCAATCGCATTATAAGACATGTTACCGTCCGTATACATGGCATATATTTCTCTAACTATCTTAGCTTCTTCGGGATTGATTTTTTGAATTTTATCGCCGATATCACGGTCATAACCATATGAGGAAACAAAATTAGCAAGAGTAAATCCCTCTTTAACTTTTTTCTCACAGGCAAGCGTTATCCTTTCGATAATGTTTTCCCGTTCAAATTCGGCAAAAATACCGATTATCTTTAAAAACATCCGCCCTGACGCGGTTAGGGTATCAATGCTTTCCATTAGTGAATTGAATGAACAATTATGTTCTTTAAAGATTTCAGCTAAATCTATTAAATCCCTTGTGTTTCGGGTAAGCCTGTCTATTTTATAAACCAAAATATTATTTACTCGTCCAGCTTTGATATCATTTATTAATTCATTAAGAGCGGGTCTGTCTTTTATGTTTTTCCCGCTGATTCCTTCATCGGCATACACCTTGTAAAAATCCCAGTCTTTAATCTGTACATAGTTTTTTAGTTTATCAATCTGCGCCCTGATTGAATATCCTTCTTTGGCTTGCTCGTCTGTACTGACTCGGACATAGATAGCCGTTTTCATTTTTCCTCTTGCCTTTCGGCTTCAACAGACTTTTCAGAAAGTGTTTTTTTCATTCGTTCCTCTCGTGCTTTTCTCGGTATTGAAGTTTTCATAAAAAATTTCATCATGCTTTTTTGCAATTCATCAGACAGTATTATTTTTTGCTTCGCTTCTTCTTTTTCCATATATGTAAAACCCCTTTTCATTTTTCTTATTTATATGCTACTATATTAATTGAAAATGCGATAAGCTGTTAAAAATAAAAGAGGACAAACCCTTATTTATCAAGGTTTGTCCCCGCATGGTTTTTTTATTTGCTTGCTACTCTAACATAAATCCCTGTTTCCATTATTCCTCACTCCTATCTTCAATTTCTGATAGGCGCGTTTCGAACTGCTCTTGTTTCTTTCGGCGCAAGGCAACCTCAAAAAAGAATTTCATCATTTCAACTTGCAATGTCTTTGGTAAAATGATTTTTTCTTCCTGCTCTTGATTCATTGCGCGTCACCCCTATGCTAATGCATATTGATGGGGCGGGTTGTCTTAGTACAAGAAAACCGCGCAAGGACAAGCTTTTGCGCAGTTCGGTGTTTTGTAAATGTTTCATTTTTAATATAGTCTTTGAAAGGAACCCAGTGTCTTTTAGCGGATTTATTCGTAGGAACACCCATATGCACAATGATGAACTCCGGTATGACAGGCTCCGGAAGCACTATGAATCCATGATGCTCCGGAAGGGGTTTTACTTCATCTTCCGGAATTTTTTCGGGGAAGTCTCCCCATAACGTATGCTCTTTTATTTCGACAATTTCTGTTTGATTTCTATTGTACGCACCCAATGGGCTTAATGGGGTGTCCTGATAGGATATGGTATCCGGCAGTATCTGTACGCCTTCCACATAAAATTTTTCATAACCCTCCATATCGACGCTTACATCATACTCGCTATAAGGCTGATAGTCTGAAAAAGGCTGCATTGAGAAATCCAATGGAGGCGCGGGCAGGTCAATAATTGGCGTTTGACCTGAGGAATTGGTTCGCAACTCCTCAAGAATATTGTCCCGGTCATTCCTGGGCATAACACGTACGATGGCGTTATCAACAGGCCTTGCTATATCAAGGGCAAAGGTGTCGATTTGAAGTCGCCCGTTCGCCGTTAATTCCTGCGCCCTGGTTTGTGAATACCGCATGGTTGTCATCCTTTCATAAATTTCGTATTATATAATGATATGCGGAAATTCAATATATAGTTCGCCGCGCCTTGGAAACATATTACTCGTACCATTATATACTGTTATTAATTAATATAAATAGGAGAGATATCTGTGGGTAAAGGATATCTAAATATCCGCACCGTTTCGGCGGACGGAGAGGTTAAAATTAATAACGCTGCAATTACGATAACGGATAAAAACGGTCATGTCATTTATGATACACACACCGACGAAAACGGAAACTCCATTAATATACCGCTTCCGGCACCGAATAAATCAAATACATTTAATCCGGGGTATGCAGGGCCTCATTTTTACAGATTCAATGTCCTTGCCCGTGCGAATGGATACGGACCCGTTATGTATGAGGGTGTTTCGATATTTGACGCAAACACTACTTTATTGACTGTTGTAATGGAGCCCGGAAGGCAGGATCAGGAAATAAAGCATATAAATATCGGCAGGCATGCTCTTGACTTCCCAGAGGAGCGGGAGATTGAAGAACAAGCGGCTCAACCAAAAATAACGCCAAATGTAATCATTGGTGTTGGCGCCAGAGGCAATAATGTCCTGCACATACAACAGGCTATAAACAGGCTTGCGGATGTGTATCCGGGGCGCTTGTTGAAAGTTAAGGAAGATGGTATCTTTGGCAACGAAACAAGAAACGCGGTAATATTTTTTCAAAGGCTGTTCAATTTGGAAGAGGACGGTCTGGTAGGCCCAAGGACATGGAATACGCTTATGCTGGAGGCTTTCAATCATCACCAGGACTCGGAGATTTCTATTCAAAGCACCTATGCTGCCAGCGGAGATGCCATTGGTGATAAACGATTTGCGAAAATCATGAGCGTCATATTGGCAAACCATTTATTTAATGGTTATATTAGATATTAATACTATTTCCAAGGCAAGATTGACAGGGGGCGTATATCGAAGGAGCTGTTAACAAACTGTACAAATCGCTTAAAAAGTCACTTTGTCAACAGCTCCTTCGAATTGTGTAAATGGTAATAATCTCAAATAATAAAAACACCGTGCATTCTATGTTTTAATGCCGCGGTTGAAACTTAATAAGGCCTTAAAGAACGGAATGTATTATACAGGTTAAGCCTCCCGTACCCCCATTGGTTGTTTGGAAATTCGTCATTTTCGTGGCGTATGCAGCCCGCGATCAAGTTGGCGCGTATACGGTAGGAATCCATTGCGGTGTCGTTCTTTTCTACAATACCCCATTGAAGCATCAGAGCGCTGGCGCCTGCCGTAATAGCGGCGGATACGCTTGTTCCGCTCATATTACCCGGACCTGTGGGATACAGCCCGCTGACGTCCACACCGGGCGCAACCAAATCCGGCTTTATAGACGGCAGCCTTGACGGTCCAAATGAAGTTGAGACGTATAGGCTGTTATCTTTGCTGTTGTAGGCGCCGCAGGTAATGACCCCCATTGAGGTAGCTGGCAGAACGACCGTATAATAACGCGTTGGCGATAGAAACTGCGTATCCGGATTAATGAACCCCACGATCGGCAGCCAAGCGTGAAATGTCCCGTCCAAAATGGAATCACCGTAAACGGTAATTGTCCATACACCGGGGGTAGCGGACAAAATCTTTACCCTCGTGAGCTGTCCGCCGCTCCTTTCCACGGGAAAAGTGTATTCCACAATAACCGTAGCGCGTTCCAGAATCAATTTACTTTTATAACTGGTTCCGGACCTTGCGGGTACACGGTTGATTATTTCGCCGGTTGGTGATTTCACGGCCACCGACAATCTGTCAGAGGCGAAATTCCATATGGATATATAAATATCCTCATGTTTATTGCTTGCCCGCATCTCAATTGCTTGGGATTCCCCTGTGGAAGCGATCCTGCGCTGAACATGGTGCCCTGCGGTGCCTTCATTTCCGGCAGCCGCGCAGATAGCCTTACCGGTATAACCCGCGATTTTCGCCAGATATCCCTCCAGCTTGAAAAAGCCGTCATGCGCGCCTAGATTCGTTCCGACCGAAATGCAGATAGCGACGGGGCGCTCAAGTTCCTGCGCTTTATCAATGATGTACTGGACGCCTATCATCAAGTCATCCGACGAATATGCGTTTTCCTGTTCTCGGGGGATAAGGAACCGGTTACTGTCAAATGCCCGCGACCTTCTCATCTTTACCACGATAATCTCGGCGTCCGGCGCTGCGCCTATGTGTCCGTCAATCTCCCGGCTTCCTGCTATAGAAGCTAAAAATGTCCCATGCCCGACCGTGTCTCTGTGCGGAACTATCTCAAAGGGGTTTTCCGACTTCAGCGCCCTGTTTATGGTTTCGTTGTCGTATTCACTGCCGTAGTGGCAGCCGGCCGGCGGATTCCCTCTAATTGTTTGATCCCATATGTATTGAATCTTACTGCTTCCATCTTCATATATAAAAGCCTTGTTTGTATAATCTATACCGGTGTCTATAAACCCCAGCAAAACACCGCTTCCACTCAGGTTAAGAAAAGGCTGCCGCTGCACTTGCAAGATACCGGACGCATTTAGGTCGTTTACACCCATCAGGCCCAAAACCAACGGATATATACTGGTAGTATAATTTTCGGGTTCGACAATGACCTTATCAATGTCGCTTTCGTTCACATAAACGACGGTATACCCTCCGGACAGCGGTTTACTGAATACAACTCCCGGCCCCTGTTCCAAATGAGCGATTGATATCGACTCGTTGTCGAGTATAAGGGCAACCGTGCTAGGGGCATAGATGAAGTCTTCTGGAGTCATATTATACTTATCCACCGTTTGTTCATTCCTTTCATGATAACTATGCCATAATACGCTGTCAGGACCTCATTGCCTGAAATGTTCTCAATAAGTTTAGCCTTCCATAACCCCACTGGTAATTGGGGTACTCAACGCCGGGGTTTCGATCGCAGCCCGCGATCAATTTGGCGCGAACGCGGTAAGAATTCATTGGCACGAGATGCTGCTCAACAACGCCCCATTGAAGCATCAGGGCACATGCGCCCGCCGTTATGGCGGCGGACACGCTGGTTCCGCTCATAGTACCGGGGCCAATGGAGCTTATCCCGCTGACATCTACGCCGGGCGCGGTTAAATCCGGTTTAATTGCCGGCAGCCGCGTAGGCCCCCAGGAACTTGCGTCGTATAAACTATTATCTTTACTGTTATAAGCTCCGCAAGTAATGACCCCAAGCGAGGTTGCAGGCAACACGATCGTATAATTGGGTTTCGGCGAAATAAATCTGGTATCCGGATCGATAAAACCCACAATCGGCAGCCAGGAATGAAAAGTCCCGTCCAAAATGGAATCGCCGTAAACGGTAATTGTCCATATACCCGGAGTTGCGGACAGAATCCTAACCCTTGAGACCTGCCCTCCGCTTGTTTCTATGGGAAAAATATAATCCACAATTACCGTAGACCGTTCTAAAACCAACTTAGTTCTGGAGATAACCCCTGAACGGGCGGGTATGCGGGAGACTTGTTCGCCCGTTGGGGATTTGACGGACACCGACATTCTGTCCGATGCGTAGTTCCATACCGTTAAATAAACATCCTCCTGTTTATCGCTTATCCGAACCTCTATGTCTTCTGAAGCTCCTGTGGCTGCGATCCTTCCCTGCGTATGGTGCCCGGCGTTCGCCTCGTTTCCGGCGGCGGCGCAGACAGCCGTACCCTGGATATTGGATACCTTGGCAAGATATTCCTCAAGGATGTTAAAGCCGTCGTGCCCGCCTTGATTTGTCCCGAGTGAAACGCAAATAGCCACGGGACGCTTAAGTTCTATTGCTTTATCAATTATGTATTGGACGCCCAATATGAAATCATCGGATGAGAAAGCGTTTTCCTGATGTCTTGGTATAAGATAACGGGCATAATCAAGGGGCCGCGCTCTTTTAAGCTTTACCGCAATGATTTCGGCATCGGGAGCGGCGCCTATATGCCCGTCCATCTCCCTTCCTCCCGCTACAGAGGCCAAAAAAGTCCCATGTCCGACCGTGTCTGCGTGGGGGACAACCTCTAACGGGTTTTCTGACTTCAATGCCCTGTTTATAGTTTCGTTATTATATTCGCTCCCGTAATGATAATCTGCCGGGGGATTGCCTCTGATTGATTGGTCCCATATATATTGGATTTTACTGGTTCCGTCTTCATATTGAAAGGTCTTCTGTCTGTAATCGATACCGGTGCTTATAAAGCCTAACAAAACGCCGCTTCCCCTCAAGGTAAGAAATGGCTGCCGATGCACCTGTAAAATTCCGGCGGATGCCAAATAGTCCGCGCCCAAAAGGCCTAAAACCACCGGATATATGTGTGTGGAATAATTTACGGCGTTGGTTACAACCTTGTCGACATCATTCTCATTTACATAAGCAATAATATATCCGCCGGTAAGCGGCTTGCTAAACAGAATATCCATGTGGTTTTCTAAGAAAGCCTTAGTTACCGATACACTGGGAAGTACAAGAGCCACCGTAGTAGGGGCGTTGATAAAATCCTCAGGAGACATGTTTTCGTTAGCCATAATTTTTTATTTCATTCCTTCCATCAATGTTGCATTAAAAAAAGTTTACGATCTGCGTATATCTTATTTTAGTAAATTTCCATAAATCGCAGTCCCATTTATAGCCGCAAAGAATGTGGTTTGGCGTGTATGCGGTAGGATACATCCAGAATGATTCTTTGCTTGCCGTCCAAATATAAATATAATGGTACAAACAATTTTTTAACATTGACATAGTAATACTTCTAACCATGCTGTTTGTATTTGTGTAGGATGGAGATATATCGGGCGGAGGAGATAACGGAAAGGAACTGATGATGACTTCATTGCAATATTTATTACACATACGGATTATACTCCTTTATGCTGAATACCATGGATGCAGTATATTAAGAATTATAATAATCATATGCTTAAATAACGGATATGATTACCGGTATAATTCAAACACAATATTAGAAACAATTTCGTTACGAATTTATAAAAACATGATTATCCGTCAATCCGAAAGAAAATGTACGCCGTTATCCTCGTCAAACATTGAATCTAATAATACCTCAGTATTAATTTCCTCTGTAAACTGACTAGTGTCATGCGTCATTCAATAACTGTGATATACTATCCCTAAGAGGGGGTAGATACAAATGAAACCGAAAAAATACAAAGTAAATCTGAGTACGGCAGAGCGAAACGAAGCTGAGGCAATAATAAAACGGGGAAAACATTCTGCGTCAACGACTAAACGGGCAAACATTCTCTTGAACTTAGATGAAAACGGAGGAAAAGCAGGCAGTCAAGAAGAAATCGCAAAACACCTAACTATTAAAAGCATTACTTTCAGTGATTGGATATGTTTGTTTTATTTGAGATTGGTATAAGGTGTTTTGTATACATCAAAAATGTAGCATGCTGCGAAATCTACGCCACTTGGCCGGAACAGACGCTCCGGGCAAATATTTACGCCATCATTTCATTAACGCTTAACCGGGTTTTTACCGAATGGTACCGGGGGCAGGGCTACGACTTCACCATAACCAACTCAACGCAGTTTGACCAAGCGTTTACCCACGGGCGGAATATATTTGTCGAAATATCCAAAGTGGTGGATGATATCTTCAACACTTACATCACAAGGCCTGATATCCGCCAGCCGCTGTTTGCGCAATACAACGACGGGAAAAGGTCGAACAACCCGGGCTGGCTATCGCAGTGGGGTTCAAAGGACTTAGGGGATCAGGGTTATGCCGCGCTTGATATTCTGAAACGGTATTATGGATATAATATCTATTTGACGCAGGCCGAAAAAGTGACGGGTGTGCCGACATCATACCCCGGAGTGGCTTTACGCTTGGGCTCTACCGGGGAGAACGTAAGAGTGATACAGGAGCAATTGAACCGTATTTCAAACAATTATCCGGCTATCCCTAAGGTTAAGGTGGACGGCGTGTTTGGTGAAGGCACGGAAAAAGCCGTTAAAGAGTTCCAAAAAGTCTTCCGCCTTACTCAGGATGGGGTTGTAGGCAAAGCGACCTGGTTTAGGATATCCCATATTTATGTGGCCGTTACAAGAATGGCCGAGTTAAAATGATTATGTTTAGTTCATGAGGTTAAGTAATGCGCCGCTTTTTAATCCTTCGCGGCGCTGGTTTCACAATGAGCGCAGCGAAGGATTGTGCAATCTCACGATATATAACTATTAATTTGACTTATTGATAACCTTGATGTTATAGCTATAATCTGTTCTGTATAAGCCGACAGCGAACGCCCTTTATCTACCGGTCTTGCCCGCCCATGAATAGCTGGGTATAATGCCCCTAGAGGGGGGAGGAGTCAATGATAAAGGAGTGATGATATAACTATATTTTCATGACAACAGACGCAAAGCAAATATATGCGCGTAAACAAATGTCCGTATCGCTCTCAAATAGCTATTAAGCGATTGGTTGCTTATTTGGGGGATTCCTCTTATGATTTATGTAGCGGTCAATGATTACTCTTTAAATATCTTGCAAATCCGCTATTTGCTCATGTTTTTCCAGATAGTTTGTAAATTCCCTAAGCCTTTCCTCATAGTATTTTACAGTTTTATCAGCCTTTTTTCCTCTCTTGGTGTTAAGAAAATCGTTGATGGTACAACAGATACCTAGGGCAGAATGTTGGACACCATGATTTTTTAAAAACATGCCCAAAATTTTCAAAAATCATGGTGTCTAGCCTTGTCCACCGTGCAAAAAATGAAAGCGGACAAACTGTTGAGAAATCAACCGCTTGTCCACTTTCAATATGGAAAATTCTTGCTGATACTGAGTTACCTGGGACTCGAACCCAGGACGCCTAGATTAAAAGTCTAGTGCTCTACCAACTGAGCTAGTAACCCGTTTAAGTATGGAAAAAAGGTGAATAGTGGAACTCGAATCCACGGCCTCCAGAGCCACAATCTGGCGCTCTAACCAACTGAGCTATACCCACCATAAATACAAAGCCGATTGAGCGGCAAAATTAAAGATACCATATAAAACCGTTATTGTCAAGTGTTGAATTAAAATATTTATTTAAATCTCCGCTAAATGTGATATGTATTGGAACTTCTATTTACATTTCATGTAAAGTCATGTTATTATTGATGATAAGAAGGAGTGGTGGAATGAAATTCACAAACGGATTTTGGCAAATGCGGGATGGGGTCAAACCACATTTCGCCGTTGAATATGAAGGACATGAGATCAACGGCGGGATGCTTACGGTCCATGCCTCAACCGGACATATTTCCCATCGCGGCGATACGTTAAACAAAACCCTATTAACAGTGACGTTCAAGGCTCTGGCGCCTGGTGTTGTTGCAACCGAGCTGGCGCATCATATTGGAGCTGTGCCGGTTAAACCGGCGATTGAAAAGAAGTTTGATCCGTCAAACTCGCTTCGTGTGCTGGATGATGACGGAAAACTGTATGCCAAATCCGGCTCCGGCGCGGATGAGCTTACTGTTATAATAGATAAACGCCCCGGAAATTGGTCTGTCTCTTATATGGACGCAAAGGGGAAGCTTTTAACCGAAGCCTCGTACCGCAATATGGCGTATATGCAGGCGGATGGCAAAGGTTATACGGTTGTTGAGTTGCTGATATCCGTTGGTGAATTGGTGTACGGGCTGGGTGAGCGGTTCACCCCATTTGTGAAGAACGGTCAGACTGTTTCCATGTGGAACGAAGATGGTGGCACCGCATCGGAAATCGCTTATAAAAACATTCCTTTTTACTTGTCAAACCGGGGATATGGTATTTTGGCGGATTCAAACGCCGATGCGGAGTTTGAGATTGCCAGCGAAAAGGTATCCCGGGTTCAATTTTCTTTGCGGAGCGAGAATTTATCATTTATTATTTTCGCAGGTCCCAAGCCTGCGGACGTAATGATGCGGTATACGGCGCTTACCGGATGCCCGGCGCTTGTACCGGCCTGGTCGTTCGGGCTGTGGCTGACCACATCTTTTACCACAAGCTATGATGAACAAACTGTAAATTCGTTTATAGACGGCATGCTTGAGCGCGATATCCCGCTCAGCGTTTTTCATTTCGACTGCTTTTGGATGCGCAGATTTACTTGGTGCGACTTTATTTGGGATCCCGAGGTTTTCCCAAATCCCCGCGAAATGCTTGCGCGGCTTAAAGAACGAGGTTTGAAAATCAGCCTTTGGATCAACCCTTACATAGCGCAGAAATCCGTTCTTTTTAAAGAGGGCATGGAAAACGGATATTTGTTAAAACGCCTCGATGGAAGCGTATGGCAAACCGATTTATGGCAGGCGGGCATGGCAATCGTTGATTTTACGAACCCCGCCGCTAAGCGCTGGTACCAAAGCAAGCTGGAATATCTCGTTGATATGGGCGCGGACAGCTTTAAAACCGACTTCGGCGAGCGTATCCCCGTTCGGGATGTCGTATGGCATGACGGTTCCGACCCCGTATCCATGCACAACTATTACCCTTATATCTACAATGAAACGGTATTTGAAGTGTTGGAAAAAGCCTTGGGGAAGGGTAAAGCGGTATTGTTCGCGCGCTCGGCGTCGGCGGGAAGCCAGCAGTTCCCCGTTCACTGGGGCGGAGACTGCTGCGCAAGCTACGTCTCGATGGCCGAAACCCTGCGCGGCGGATTGTCGCTATCCCTTAGCGGGTTTGGCTTCTGGAGCCATGACATTGGAGGGTTTGAGCAAAAGGCGGCAGCCGATTTGTATAAGCGCTGGTGCGCGTTCGGCCTCTTGTCTACTCACAGCAGGCTTCACGGCTCCACGTCTTACCGTGTGCCGTGGTTGTTTGATGACGAGGCTTGCGATGTGCTGAAGCATTTTGTTAAGCTAAAGAACATGCTTATGCCCTATATCTACGGACAGGCTGTAAAAGCTCATAAAGATGGCATTCCCGTGATGAGGCCCATGTTGTTTGATTTTATTAATGACCCCGCTTGCCATACCTTGGATACCCAATATATGCTGGGTGAGTCGTTGATGGTTGCGCCCGTGTTTGAAGAGGACGGAGAGGTTTGCTATTATCTGCCCCAAGGGTGCTGGACTCGGTATTTAACGGGTGAAATCGTAGAGGGTGGTAAATACATCCGTGAGAAACACGATTATTTCTCCCTGCCGCTGTTTGTACGGCCGGATACGGTTTTAGTAACAGGCGCGCGCGCTGACCGGCCTGATTACGACTATGCCGACGGTATGACAGTGCGGCTTTATGAATTGTCCGAGGGCTGCCGCGCGGTAGCCGTTCCCGATGAAAACGGTGAAACCGCCGTAACCGTGACGGCGGAAAAAGATGGGAATAAGATCAGGGTATCCGTTGATAATGATAAACCATGGCGTATATTTTTATGCGGAAGAACGATAGATTGCAAAGCAAATCAAGTCACTCTGGATTTAGAAACAATTTAACGGCTTTCATTTTTCATTTAATGAGTTTCCTTGAACGGTCATTTAATTAATAATTGTAAAAAAGCAGACGACTATTAAACCGTCTGCTTTGCAATTGTAAAATTATTGTTTTTCAAAAATATATAACCATCGTGAACCCCAGCCGTTATTGTTTAGTTTTTCTATACATTCGGTTTTAATCCTTTCATATGTATCGGGAACCTCGGTTTGCAATTCAGATGCCATCGTTATAAGCTCATTAAAAACATTACGCCAGAGTTTTTTGTTGGATTCAATTAAATCCACTGTTTTAACTGTAATAAAATTGTTTTGCCCCCATTTAACTATTTGTTGATTATCCCGTCCATGTAGTATTGCTAATTTACCGGCGGGCTTTAGCATATTCAGGCATTTATCTAAAAGCTCATACAATTTCTCATCGGTACGGGTGAAATGCAATGAATCTAAGAAACATATCAAATCGAAAGCTGACGCCTCAAATGAAGCCAAAATGCCATCGCCGTGAATAAAATTTAATTTAGGATTGTTTAAAAATACCTTTCTTGCGTGGATAATTGAACCTTCATCAAAATCAATACCCGTAAGGTGAGAAGAATAATGGTTGGCAATCTCAGCCGATAGATAACCAGCACCGCATCCCATATCTAAAATATGCGAATCGGGTGATAATTCTATTTCCCGATATAATATTCCCAATTCATCCATAGTCACGCAACCAAGTTGTTTTAGGTCTTTGCCGTAAACACGCTTGCACCATTCACCATATGCAGGGCTGTCATAATATTTTTCAAACATGAATTTTCTCCTCTATTTCGAACCCGATATTCTTTCATAACCGAGTGTGATAATTACCAATTATACTTTATCATATATTTACGGGAAGCAAAACATTTTTCTTATTCGTATTATTACGCCTTCAAAGATGTCAAGCAGTAGCATGCGCGCGTATTTCTATCGGAATGACTTGCGCACATACTTTGCTTATCAATAACATAGGAGTATTATTTGCTTGCATATGTTCCGATGAAGCATTAAAATAGAATTATATCCGTAGAAAGAAGCCGGCAGACATGATATTTAAAAAACGAAAACGTGTAATAGATATGACTGAAGGCCCGCTGTTCAGCGGTTTTCTATTTTTCGCTCTACCGATAATGGCAATGAGCATTTTACAAATGCTGTTTAATACGACAAACATGGTTATTGTCGGGCGGTTCAGCGGTAATCAGGCATTGGCGGCTGTGGGGGCTTCCGGGGCGTTGATTAACCTTATCGTTGGTTTCTTCCTAAGCCTGTCGGTTGGGGCAAGCGTTGTTATCGCACAGGAATACGGCGCGGGCAGAAAGGAAAATGTTGGCGCGGCGGTACATACATCAATCACAATCAGTATAATCGCAGGTCTTTTCGTTATGGTACTTGGATTGTTTTTATGCCGTCCTATATTAATTCTTATGGGTACGCCTGATGATATTCTTAACATGGCGGTGAGTTATACAAGAATATATTTTTTCAGTATCCCCGCAAGCATGGTTTATAATTTTGCGGCGGCCATCATGCGGGCTGCGGGTGACAGCCGCCGGCCAATGAATTATCTTTTGGTAGCCGGCGTCATTAATGTTATTTTGAACCTGTTTTTTGTTATCGTGTTGGGTATCGGAGTAGCCGGCGTCGCATGGGCGACCGTTTTTTCCCAGTTCGTCGCGCTTGCTCTGATTTTACTCAACCTGTGCAGAACCCATCAGGCGATAAGGATTGTGCCGAAGCATTTACGGATTCATAAGGAGCCGCTTGCAAAAATTATTAGAATAGGCTTACCCGCCGGGATACAAAGCTTGTTATTTTCTATCTCGAATGTATTAATTCAATCGGGGGTAAATTCATTCGGCTCAACAATGGTGGCGGCAAGCTCCGCCGCAGGAAATGTTGAAAGCTTTGTCGGCACGGCAATGACCGCTTATCACACAGCCGCCATTGCCTTTACAGGGCAGAACATGGGCGCGAAAAAATACGAGCGTATAGATTCGATAGCGAAGGTCTGCACCGTATTGATATTCGCCAGTTGGCTGGTATTGGGCGGTGCTACTGTCCTTTTCGCAAGGCCGTTATTGTCCATCTTTACATCTGACCCGCAAGTAATTGATTTGGGCGCAATGCGTATAACAATTATGATGGCGGCATATTTCACATGTGGGATAATGAACGTTTTTCCGGGTTTGACGCGGGGGATGGGGTACTCAATACTGCCCATGCTTTGTACATTAATAGGAGCGTGTCTGCTGCGTATAGTGTGGTTGAATACCGTTTTTGCGTGGCATCAAACGGAGTTCGCATTATTTGTCTGTTACCCGATTACTTGGGGAATAGCGGGGTTTGGCCAAGTCGCCAGCTTCTTTTACGCGCGTGTTAAAATACGGAAACGGCCGGCTTTGGAGCATTAAATAGCTACAAGATGTGATAGATATGCTTCCCTGTCCGGAGAAATATTTTAAAAACCCGTTTAGTGACTTGGATTTCTGACGGATACATAGCAATCTATAAGGAGGAATACATGTGAAAATTCTGACAAACAAGGCAAAGACACAGAAATGGTATCGGAAACCGCTCGACGGGTGTGTCAGCAGTAAAGGTAAGCCGTATAATATTACTTTGAAAAAAGGAACCGTTAATAAATTACTTGTTATGTTCGCGGGCGGCGGCGCGTCATGGAACGAGGATACAGCGGCAAAACCCGTAACGGCATTGACCGCGCTTGGAAAAAAGGAAGCCCTTTATATAAGCGACGTATCACCTATGATATTAAGGCTCATGCATGTCGGCATCCTCAATACAAATGATAGGCGCAACCCTTTTCATAATTGGCATATTCTGGCGCTTCCCTATGCAACCGCCGATTTTCATATAGGTAACAATAAATACGCCTATAAAGACGTTAAGGCCGGAAATAAAGTGCTGCATCACAACGGAATGAAGAATGTAGAGGCGGCTTTAGATGTATTAAAGGAGTTCATTCGTGAAACGCCGGAGATGCTGGTTATCGCGGGATTAAGCGCGGGAGCGTTTGGATGCGTTGCCCATTGCCCGCAGATTCGGAATTTGTACCCTGATTGTAATAACGTAGTGGTTTATTCAGAAAGCTCTCATTTGCATTCTTCGCTGTGGCCGCATATTGCAAAGGATGTTTGGAAAGTAAGCTCTGATTTGGCTAATTATATCAAAAGCGAAGATTTAATTGTGGATTTGTTCCGCTACGCGCAGGATAATATGCCGTCTCACACGTTGTTTTTACATTTTAATTCCCTGTGGGATAAAGAGTTCATTAAATTTATGAATAAAATGAATTACGGCAGATATTCCGTTGAGCCGCAGTCATTACAGGAGTATAATGATACTCTTATAAACGCGGTCAGAAAATTGAAAAGTGAAATAACTGATTATTCATATTTTTTGACTGATTACAGAAAAAATCAAAAAGACGGAACGACGCCGCATAATTTTTCCGCTGCATCGAAGCTGCTATACGGTAAAACGCAGGATGGCATGTCGATAGCTAACTGGCTTATGCGGGCATTCGAGAAAAAGCCGTTAGACATTGGTAAAGAGTTTGTAAAACAGTAAAAATTAACAGGATTGAGTCCTATAGAGCTTAGAACTCAATCCTGTTATGCCGCCTAATTCATTATAACGGCGCAAAAACCGCGCCATGGATCACTATGATTGCAAGATGGTATTATTTATTAGCAAGGAATTCCTCAACCTGCCTGCGGGCTTCCTCAACTATCGCGCCTTGACCGGCGGCCGTTGCCTCCGCGATAAACGCCGGGAGGATCACGTCGCGGTCGCCTGCGCCGGAGTCAAAGGAGGCGGAGTACGCGGCCCAGACCGCGCCGAACATCGAAAGTTCGGTTGAAACATTCGAGGGGTCAAAGGAGAAGCCGAACAGCGGGCTTATTACCGCGCCGTCGTCCCATGCCTTGATTGTTTCGATAAACTCATCGGTGGTGTCCACGCCGAAACGCAGATAGTTCATGTTATTGAACATCCAGTTGGGGAAATTGCCGTAATCGGACAGAACCGTTATCCTGCCGTTTTCGGTCAGTTCATAGTCCTCGCCCAATATGCCGTAGCAATAGAGGTCATAGTTTTCCTGGCTTGTCCATACCCAATCCCAGAATTTTACAACCGCTTCGGGATTCCTGCTGGTAGAGGACAGGTACAAGGCGTTTCCGCCGTTTCCGCCCATTATTTTAAGTCGGTCTCCATGTAATTTCGTACCGCCCAGAAGCGCGCCCGGTACGTTTGCGGCGATCTCAGCCTGACGCTCAACGGCGCTCATTGCGGAACCGTTCATCATCGCGCCCATGCCGTTCATAAAGTTGGGGCCGGGGGTCATGTTCAGGATATCCGACGGGACAAACCCCTTCAGGTACCATTCACGCATCTGCGCGCCGGTGCCAAGCCAAGCCTGCGCTTCATGGATCGGCATTACGTCAACCGACATGTCATGATTGACGCGGACAGCCGTGGAACCGCCGGTGCCGCCAAGGAAACCCTCGTCGCCGTGCAGGGGCAGCATGCTCCAGCCAAAGCTTGAGGACATAAGGGGGGACAGGTCGGGCTCATTGTCCGCTATGCCTTGCAGATAGGCTTCTATGGTTTCAAGGCATTCCGGTATCGGCAGATCGTGCTTCAATCTCAGATCCTCACGGTACAGCGCGCTGTGGCCGGTCATTGTGATGGGGGCGTTGGCAGTGCTGGGTATGCCCAGAAGCTGGCCGCCTATCATCATTGACGGGAAGAACATCTCGTCAATATTCGCGTAGATGTTGGAGCCGTGCTGAGCCATAAGGCTGTCAATGGGGGCGATCAGCCTGCTGTTGTGGAGTTCTGACAAGTCAGCGGAGCCCATCCAGATGAAGTCGATGGGTTCGCCGGCGGCGACGTCCAGCTTAATCTTGTTGTAGTATTCGCCCCAGGGCTGCCAAGTGAGCGCCAGGTTGACGCCGATATCCGCGCTCATTTTTTCGTTGATAGCGCCAAGGACCGCTTCCATACGCGCGGGGGGCTCGCCGGGGAAGATGGAGACGATGGTTACGATGCCGTCGGCATCCGCGGATACGGGGGATGTGCCGGCGGCGTCACATCCTGCTGCCGCCATTGTCAGTATAAAGACGGCGAGGGTCAGCGCGATAATGCGTAATTTCATGTTTTTTCCTCCTGTATTCTTTATTATTATCAGGGCTGCTCGCCCCGAAAATCAACCTTTTATAGCGCCGATGATGATACCCTTAACAAAATGCTTCTGTAAAAAGGGATACACAAAGATGATCGGGCCGATTGTGAGGATTACGGTAGCCATTTGAATCAACTGCGCGGGGGGCATGGAATAGCTGGCGCCCGTGCTGGATTCTTGCAAAGCTGTTAGTGACGCGAGGAAATTGATGTTGTCCACGATCCTGTACAGGTTAAACTGCAACGGAACCAGATGCCTGCTGTCGATGAAGAACAATGCGTGGAACCAATCGTTCCAGTAGGTAAGCATATAGAAAAGCGTTATTGTGGCGATGATGGGCGTGGAAACGGGCAGTATAATGCGGATCAGAATCTTGAATTCAGACGCTCCGTCGATTAGGCCGGATTCGCGCAGCGAGTCGGGAATGCCGCGGAAATACGTGCGCATCAGCATAACAAAGAAGGGGTTTATCAGCATCGGCAGGATAAGCGCCCACAAAGTATCCCTAAGGCCCAGATAACGGACGATCAGGATATACCACGGCACCAAGCCGCCGCTGAACAGCATTGTGAAATAAATGAAGAACGATATAATGTTGCGCAGTTTCAAAGTTGGTATCGAGGTAACGTAGGCCAGCGAAGCCGTCAGGTATAAGCTTAGCAACGTTCCGATCACGGTGACGATTATGCTTATACGGTAGCCGGTCAGGATGCTGTTGCTGTTTTCAAAGATGAGCCTGTAACCGTCCAGCGAAAACTCCCTGGGCCAAAGCCTTATGCCCCTGACCAGCTCATGCTGTGCGGTGAACGAGCCCGCAAGCACAAGCAGAAACGGGAGCAGCGTAAATAACGCGACGAGGGAAACGATTATATAAATAAGGACGGTGTAACCATTGATTTTCTTCACGCCCATTATCATCCGCCCTCCTAAAACAAAGCGTTGTCTTTATTACGCAGGCTGACGAGCTTGTTAGCCAGCAGCACCGTAATAAAGCCCATCGTGGATTGTAATATCCCAGCCGCCGCCGCTAAGGTGAAGTTCCCTCCCCCGGCTCCCACGCCGCCGCCCCGTATTGCTCGGAATACGTAAGTGTCGATGATATCCGTTGTGGGGTGGAGCATTACGTTCCTTCCTACCATATTGAACACCATTCCGAAATCGCCGTAGAATATCCTTCCTATAGAAAGCAGCAGCATGATGGATATCGTCGGCATGATGCAGGGGATAGTAATGCGCCAGGCAAGCTGCCATTTATTACAGCCGTCCAACTGCGCGGACTCGTATATCTCCTGATCCACGCCCACGATGGAGGCCAGATAAATAATGCTGCCGTAGCCGATACCCTTCCATACATGCGAGATGGTGAGGATCGCCGGCCAGGAGTCCGGGCTTTGATACCAGTGTACGGGCTCCATTCCGAGTGATTTTAGCAGGGTGTTGATAAAACCGGCGTCCGTGCCGAATATATAGCCGCTGATTGTGCCGACGATTACCCATGATATAAAATAGGGCAGCAGCATCATGCCCTGGCTGACCCGTTTGAAATATTTGCTGCGGATTTCGTTGAGCAGGAGGGCGATCCCGACCTGGCAAATCATCCCGAAAGTGATAAACAGAGTGTTCAGGAACAGCGTGTTGGTGACTATACGCCTGAGATGCCCCGAGCGTACCAGAAATTCAAAGTTCTTAAAGCCGTTCCACGGGCTGCCGTAAATGCCGTCGATGGGGTTGTAGTCTTTAAACGCGATAATGATGCCCGTCATCGGGACGTAGCAAAAAATGATAAACCAAATGATTCCGGGTACGGCAATAAGGTAGAGGGAGTAATGCTTCCTTAAATCTCTAAGTATCCCGTTTCTCTTACCGAGCTTCGGCACTGTACAGACGCTCCTTTCCACCAATAGCAAATATGTGCTATGCTTAATTTTACACCGTTGGGACTTATTATGTAAATATTAAAAACTGTAGATTTATTTCAAAAAAAGAAAATATGTTTTTTGAACTTGACATATCAAACACGCGTGGATATGCTGTTAAACGACGGCATGATTGCCCGGTATGATGAAATCATTGAACGCCGTAAAAAAGAGAGCGCTTCGGGTAAGTTCCATAAAGAGGATTTTTGATTATAGCTTCAACGCGTCATTAGTCATCCTCACGGCGTGTTCATTGCCTATAATATTCTCCATTGGCCGGCCGCTCAACATACGCTTCATGTCCTCAATAAGCGCCATTGATACAAATTCGTGCCTGTCGCCCGTCGGGCCTCCCATGTGCGGGATTAAAACGGCGTTGTCAAGGCCCCGCAGCCTGCTGTCCGCCGGAAGCGGCTCCTCCTCAAAGACATCAAGCACCGCGTGTATGCGCTCGGTCTGTAATTCATCCGCCAATGCCTGTTCATCGACAACGCTTCCGCGGGCGGTGTTCACAAGCAGCGAACCGTCCGGCATAAGGCCGAGCAGTTCCCTGTTTACGGCGTGATAAGTCTGCGGCGTGCGGGCCATGTGCAGGCTTACGATGTCGCAGGATGAAAACAATTGCTCCATCGTGGCGGGAATCATGCCGTGCGATTCGCACTCCTCATCGCTCAGGTGCTTGCTGCAAACCAAAATCTTTACCCTGAACGGCTTGAGCATGGGCAAAAGCTTGCGGGTGATCGCGCCGAAACCCACAAGCCCGACCTTCCTGTCCAGCAGGCCCTTATTGCCGTAGCCATGAGGCCTCCATTCGCCTTTTTGCACGCTGTTGGAATAGTAAGGGATACGGCGCAGCCCGGCAAGCATATACGCAAGCGCGCCCTCGGCTACCGATTCGGCATACAGTTCGTTGCCGCTGATTACGGGTACCCCAAGCCCACTCAGCGCGGGAGACATAATCGCCGCCACCGACCCGCCGGTGTGCGCAACCAGCCGCAGCCGGGACGCTTTCGCCAATATCTCCCCGTCAAGCGCCGGGCATCCCCATCCGGTAACGCAGATATCCGCGCCGTCAAGCAGTTCCGCCATCACGGGGGGATCATAGCCCGCATTGCTGTAGACAGCCTCCCCTACCCTTTCGAGTTCACGTTTGACCGCTGGGGTGATAAAGGACGCGCGGGCAGCGTCGTCGGGCATAAGAACGGCGATTTTTACGTTCATGATTGATCAGCCTTTCTATATCTAATTGGAAATTTCGCTAACGCGTAATATTGATTCAAATTCTTTTTGGATTGCCAAAAAGAATCAAAAACGAAGAGGTGTTGTTTATGAAGCTTTGTTTCTCCACACTCGGCTGCCCGGGCTGGACGCTTAATCAAATCGCCGGGTACGGGGCCGGGTACGGCTTTGACGGCGTTGAACTCAGGCTCCACCCGGACGGGCGGCATGTAGATACTTCCTTCGACGCGCAGAAACGCGCCGATACGCGGAATTTGTTCGCGGCCCACGGGTTAGCCATCGCGGCCCTTAGCGGGTATACGCAGTTCAATTCCGACGATACAGATGTATTGCTGGACAATGGGGAAACGCTTCTCCGCAGCGCCCGGCTCGCCGCAGACCTGAACGCGCCCTATCTCCGCACATTTATCGGGCAGGGCGGATTGAGCGGCAAGGGAGCGGAGATTTTACGCCGCTATTGCGATAAAGCCCTTGAACTCGGCGTTGCCGTGCTGGCGGAAATCCATGCCGGAACGGGTTTACCAACGGGCGGAGAGGCCGCCGTACTTTTGAAAACCGTGGACAGCGCGGGCCTGAATATCCTGTGGGACATCCACCACAGCCTGACGGGCAACGAGAGCTTGGAGGACACTTGGAATGCCGTAGGGCCGCGGATCCGGCATGTTCATGCGAAGGACGCATGCCCGGCCAATCACCCTTGCCTGCCGGGCAAAGGGGCGCTGCCGCTGAAGGATGCCGTGGGGCTGCTTAAACGCGCGGGTTATGGCGGTTATCTGTCCTTTGAGTGGGAAAAGACATGGCTGCCCGATTTGGAAGAGCCGGAGATCGCATTGCCGTTATATGTTGAGTATATCACTAATATATTAAAGGAGGCAAGTTATGGAAAGCATTTTTAAAGCTGTCCCCGTGTATGATAATGTCTGCGGTGAATGCGTTATAGGCGGTGAGATAACGCTGAAAGCAAAGACGGGGGCTTATTCCGTCACGCGGGCCGAAGGCAGGTTCACGGATATCACGGGAAACAAGGTATATGAGATCACCGTACCTTTCCGCGCGGACGGCCTTACCAACGGTAAAGCGCAGGCCATCGCATCGTGGGTTATGGAGAACGGGGAGCTATACTCGAGAAGCTATTTCGCTAAAGCGGAGGACGGCGTGTTGAAGCTGTCGTACCATATCCCCGGAAGCGTGAACGCTTTGGACATCGAATACCGGCTCTGGTCCCACGGCGGCGGCGAGGCGGTTTTCGGTATGCCGCAAATCGTCTGTAAGGGGGACTATAAACCAAGGCCGGCAAAGCTGGCGGCCGCGTGGGTCAACACCCATTACGACGGACGGACTTTGGACGATAACCTAAACGAAATCCTCCACATTGCGGATATCGCGGGCAAGTCGGACAAACCCGACTTATTGGCCTTTTCCGAAACGATTTACGGGCGTAACGTTGATAACATGTCAATGGCGGAAAAAGCGCTGAAATTAGACAGCGAAGCCGTCCGGTCAATCTGCGGGAAAGCCGCGCAGTATCGGATGTACATTGTGATAGGCCTGATGATTGAAGAGAACGGGCTTTATAAAAACGTCGCATTGGTTATCGGCAGAAAAGGCGAAATCATTCATGTATACAACAAAACGCACCTTACCATGGGCGAAATAGAGTGCGGGATTGTTCCCGGCACGGAGATACCGGTTTACGACCTGGATTTCGGACGCGTAGGCGTACTGATCTGCTGGGACCATTATTTCAGCGAGCCCGCGCGGATACTCCATTTGAAAGGCGCGGAGGTCATCATTATACCTTCGGCGGGAGACGCGCCCCAAAACCGGGTCAGGGCAGTGGACAGCGGGGCGTATGTGGTAGTCAGCGGAATGCACAAACCCGATTCAACCGTTATCTTCGACCCCAAAGGTAATACGGCTGCAACCGTTACTGATTTAAGGAAGAGCTACGCTTGCGCGGAAGTGGACTTAAACCGGCGGCATTTTGAATACTGGCTGTCGGTTGGGGCGTGCTTCGGCGAAGGCCGGAACGTATACCTGAACGAGCGCAGGAATGAATTATACGGCGAATTATGCCTGCTGCCTGCACGGAATTGATATGTGCGGCATCACTCCCGGAAGCCATGTCGCCGTTATCGGCGGCGGGATGATCGGGCAGATAATGCTGCGGCTTTCCCGCCTGTACGGCGCGGTCGGCTCATCAGAACCGTCAGGGTCGTTGTAGAGCTTTATGAGAAGCTGGCCACCGGGTTTGAATTCCCCGAGCGCAGCATCGTCCGGCCCCTTCTTCCCATCGGCAAAGACAACGCGGCTATTTATTTGGCAGAATTCTAATTTAAAAGATAAAACCTTGGTCCTTAAAAAATGTATACGAGGAGTTTATTGCATGATAAAATCAAAAAAAGGATATATTTATTCAGATAACCGCATATTATCGGCATTTTGTAGGGGCGAACTTTGTTCGCCTGATAAAAAATATATTTTGGTTACCTTGACTTCTTAATAATAGACGCGATTGTGTCACTCCTAAAATAACAAAACTCTTGACAGCAATATTATTTTGTAGTAAAATTTTTTCTAATGTTCTATTGCGGTAGAGCATTATTTTTATTAAAAACATAGGAGAACTTGCGAGTGGCATTCAAAGAAATAAAAAAGGGGTTTGCAAAATACCCGCATACGGTGGTAACGTTTATATGCGTTGTTATTGCCGTTCTGTCAACATTTGTTCCGGAAGCCGTAGGCCCGGCTAATAACGGCGATTTTATGCGGGTAATCCACCCGAACAAGATTCGGTTTGCTGACGGCAATCCCCGGACGATGTGGCAAGGGTATGGATTCACACCCGGATTCACCATGGATTTCAGCGACAGCGACGCATTGATCACCCGCGCGCTCTATTTTATACAGACAGACTTCACGTACTTTGACTTCCCATCTTCACAGGTTTTGACAATTAAATTATCCAAAATAATAAATGTCGGTATTAATATCCTCACTAACAAGCCATTAAGCACGTATAACCTTTTCGGGCTGTTCATTATACACCTCGCCATTTATGCCGCCGCCATCCATTTAATATTAGGATACGTTTACAGGCGCTTTGGCATAAAAATCTTTATTTTTTCGGCATTTACGGCAATTTTTGTGTTAAGCGACCAAGGCTATACAATGTATTTCAATTCGTTTTACGGGGAACCCCTGCAATATGCGCTTACCCTATTGGCTATAGGCTTACTGCTGCGCCTTGAGGAAAAACGAAGCGGAAAGCTGATATTTTATTATGCCGCCGTCTACCTTATGGCTACGTCTAAATTTGCGTGGATACCTGTGGGGATACTTTTCGCCCTTGCCCCCTTGGGGTTTATGCCGCTTAAAAACACGGGCTTTTCCCGCGGGAAGCTAATCGCCTTCAGCGGAGGGACTGTATTTGCCCTAATAATCTTTTATTCACTTTTTATCCCCATATGGATTGAACGCGATACAAGCTTTACCGCGGTCTTTGACGGAGTGCTCAGGAACAGCCAAACCCCGGAGCAAGACCTGGAATGGCTTGGCATCGATTCCAAATACTCCGTATTACAGCATTGGCAGGCGTATTTTGAGGACTATCCCTTTGATATAGAATCAGATGAATTTAAAAGGGAATTTTTCGATGTAATAAGCAAGCCAAGGATATTAATGTTCTACCTCAGGCATCCGTCGCGTTTTATAAATATTTTGCAGGAAAGCGCCGGTTATGCCAGATATATACGCGCGCCTTACCTTACCGGCGTTCAAAACCCCGATTACTGGGGGCAGCAGGAGTATCGCTTTTCCTTGTGGGAAAATGCAAGGATAAGGATGGCGCCCCTCGCGAATTTTTGGTTTATCGCGGTTGTTTTGGCGGCAGCCATGGTTCTTGGCGCGGTTAAATTCATAAGGATAATAAAATACAGACAAAGCGGCATAAGCCCCGTCCTTCCGTTATTGCTGTTTATTTTAGCGGCCTCCGCGGCCGGGAGCTTTGTGCTTCCTTATTTATCAAACGGGATAGCTGACCAGGCAAAGCAGTTATTCGGTTTTATTAACCTTTTCGACATCATTATTTTCACGCTGCTGGGCTGCCTTGTATATAGGGTTGATTTTAAGAAATTATTAAGGCTTGGGCTTGGGAAGTGAGCTATACAACCGCAAGTTTATGAATCGAGTACATGCGTGTTGCAGAGCTTTGAATACATACCTCCTTGCGCGATAAGCTCGGCGTGATTTCCTTGCTCTGTAATACCGCCGTCGGTCAGCACGGCAATCCGGTCCGCGCTGCGCACGGTGCTTAGCCTGTGGGCGATAACAAACGTTGTGCGCCCTTCCGCAAGCGTGTTCAAGCTTTCCATTACGGCTTTTTCGCTTTCCATATCAAGGGAGCTTGTGGCTTCGTCAAATATAAGTATCGGCGGGTTTTTAAGGAATACCCTCGCAATGCTCAGCCTCTGCTGCTGCCCGCCCGACAGCTTTACGCCGCGCTGCCCAATGTTTGTGGCATACCCGTTTGGCAGTTCCATAATAAAATCATGCGCGTTTGCCCTTTTCGCGGCTTCAATGGCTTCATCGTCTGCCGCGCCGGGTTTTCCGTACAGAATGTTCTCCATAACAGTCCCCGCAAATAAAAACGTCTCCTGCCTCACAACGCCTATTTGCTTTCGCAGGGAATCCTGGGTCACTTCCCGCACGTTTACGCCGTCGATACGCACCGCTCCGCCGCTTGCCTCATAAAGCCGCGGTATGAGCGAGCATAATGTGGATTTGCCGATACCCGAACGCCCGACAATAGCCACAGTCTCTCCCGGTTTAACTTTCAAATTTATATTATGCAGTACATACTCGCTCCCCTCGTTGTAACGGAACGTCACATTTTCAAATGCTACGCCGCCATCCGTAACTTTGAGTTCCTTTGCGTTTTCCGCGTCTGATATATCGGGCACGGTGTCCATTATTTCCAGAAAGCGCACAAACCCCACAAACCCCGATTGGAAAAACGGAATCAATCCCGCAAGTTTCGGGATGGGGCCGAGCAAGTAAGCGGCGTACATTATAAATACGAGCAAGCTTGCTATTTCAAGCGCTCCCCTTGCAATCCATATACCTCCGGCAACAACTATAACCACCGTAACCAGAGGCGTGAAAAAATATTCGACCAGCGAATAGAACAGGGATTCGTTTTTATAGATATTCGCCCTGCTTTCGTAGAAACGGTTATTCTCCGCCGCAAATTTCTTTAACTCCGTATCCTCGTTGGCAAAGCTCTTCACAACGCGTATCCCCGACAGATTTTCCTGCGCGGCGGCGTTTACGCCGGCTATACGCTCCAGATTCGTTTTATACGCTATTTGCAATCTTTTGTAAAACACAACCGCATAAAGCGCTATAGCCAGCAAAATAATAAAAATGAGTACGGCAAGCCGCCAGTTTATATGCAATAAAATCACAATCGAACCGGTAAATTGAACGGAATATGTAAGGGCCATTATAGGCACATGATGGTATACCTCGGACATAGCGTGCAAATCGTTGGTCAGGCGGGACATAAGCTCCCCGGTGTTTTTATTATCGTAAAAACTAAAGGGGAGCTTTTGATAATGGGCGAAAAGCTCCGCTCGCAAGCCGCGTTCTATCCTTGCGCCCATTACATGCCCCATCCAATCGTTAAACGCCCCGGAGCATGTTTGCGCGGTTATTATGGCAATCATCAACGCGCCCGTCCGCAATATATCGGGAAGCACATCGGACACGCCGGATGTCAGTATATTTCCGGTTATATGCCTTACGCACAACGGCAAGGCAAGCGACAAAGCGGCCGTCATAACGGCGGCAAACATATTGGCGGTAAAAAGGCCTTTGTACGGCTTATAATATGACAGGAATCTGCGGAAATTCGATGATTTGCTGATAACAGGCATATGCTCCTCCGATGAAAAATCTAAAATGCCTTGTAACGGTTATTTTACCATGATTCTTTTGGGCATAATCGCATTCTTCCCGTAGAATTAACCATTATCGTCACTTCATTATACAATAATTTGTTGATGTTGGACAAGGGTTATGTTATCATTAAACTTATGTATAACCAATTTTTATTAAGGGATGGTGTAAATGCGGGAAAGACTTGATGCTGCCGTAAAAAAACTAAAGAAGGATTTCAATGTCCCCTCGATTATGATAGGCGTATTTAAGGACGGTGAGACGTTCTTTTGCGGCGACGGTTTGTCGGATGTAGAAAACAGGATTGCCGCCACACCCGACACCATATACGCCATCGCGTCCTCCTCAAAGCCGTTCGTTTCAACCTCCCTTTGCATTCTTGCCGATGACGGCAAGCTCTGCCTTGACGATCCCGTAAAGAAACACCTGCCCGATTTCGAAATGCATGACCCTTACATGACCGGGCATTTGACCATCAGGGACGCTATGAGCCACAGAAGCGGCCTGCCGCGGCATGACCTGGTTTGGATGAACCGGCGCGGAGCAAGCCTGTCTGAGCTGGCGTACAGCTTAAAATACCTGCCCCCGGCCTTTGAGCCCCGCACCAAGATGTATTACCAGAACATAATGTTTATTCTGGGCTGCGTGATAATCGAAAAGGCCGGCGGTATGCCATGGGGGGATTTTGTTAAGGCAAGGCTCCTTGACCCTCTCGGTATGAGCCATACATATACCGAAGCCAACGATTACCGCGGCAAGTGCGGCGAATACGAATCCCAGCCATACGCGCTGAAAGACGGTATCCCCGCCAAGGTGGACTTCCCCCACTACAGCGCGGTAGGCGGCGCGGGCTGCATGAGCTCCAGCGTCCGCGACCTTGTCCAATGGGTCAGGCTGCATCTGGGCAAAGGGGAATTTGAGGGTAAGCGTATATTCTCGGAAAAAATGGCGGCGGAGCTTCATTCTCCGCAAACCATTATTAGGCCCGGCGATCTGCTGCCATTCGGTTTTGACGAAATAGAGTTTGAGAACTACTGCCTCGGATGGTTTGCCGAAAGCTACCGCGGGCATAAGTTCGTCCATCACGGGGGAACGATAAACGGCTACAAATCACAGGTCGGCTTCCTTCCCCGTCAAAACGCCGGTTTTGCGATACTTACGAACCTTGGCGCGAATCAATCGCCCAATTCGCTGGGCTACATCATCTGCGACATGGTTCTGGGCCTGTCTGAAATTGATTGGGGCAGCCGCTATATCACCGAGATAGGCAAATTGATGGAAACGATGAAGGGCGGGGCTCAAAAGATTGCCGACTCGCTTAAAGAGGGTAAAGCGCCCGCGCGCCCGTTGGAGGATTATACCGGAAAATACAGCCATCCGGCCTACGGGGAGTTTGAGCTGCGTCTGGACAACGATGCGTTAAAGGCGCGGATGCTTGGGGGAGACGTTGTTTTCATGCCTTGCGGGTATGACAGCTTTTATATACCGATAATGAATGAAACGGCATACATCCAAGCTCAGTTCAGAAGCGGTTTTGAGGGCAATATTACCGGGGCTGGCATAAAGATGGAAGGTTTAACCGATATGATAGAGTTTAATAAAATAAACCGGGAGGGCATTTAATGAAGATTACGGACATCAAGTACGAAAGGCTGAGAATAAAGTTCAAGAAGCCTTTTGTCATCGCCATTGGGGTAATGGAATACGGCGAAACGCTGATTGTAAAAATGACGACGGACGAAGGTATCACCGGATATGGCGAGGCTTCGCCATACGCGCCCGTAACCGGAGAAACCCTTGACAGCGTATTGATTTTCCTGGAGCTTTTCAAACCCGCCCTTATCGGGCAGAACCCCTTTGAGCTTGAGAAAATCCATAAAGCCATGAACAGGCAAACCGTCGGGAATACCTCGGCTAAGGCCGCCATTGATATCGCCTTGCATGATATTATAGGAAAAAAACTGGGGATGCCCGTTTATCAGGTGCTGGGGGGTTACAGGAATTCATTTGTAACCGATATGACCGTTGGTATAGGGGAGCCCGCGGTAATGGCTCAGGACGCGCTTAATTATGCGAACGACGGGTTCAATGTTATAAAGGTTAAGGCCGGCATTAACCCCGGCACGGATATCGAGGCCATCAAGCAGATACGGAAAGCCGTCGGGGACGGCGTTAAGCTTAGGGTTGACGCGAATCAGGGCTGGGACGTCAACTCCGCGATAAGGGTTATGCGAGAGTATGAAAAATACGGGGTAGACGCCGTCGAGCAGCCCCTTGTGCATTGGGACCTGGACGGGCTGGCATACGTACGCAGCCGCACAAACATAATGGTTATGGCGGACGAGAGCCTTCATTCGCCCGAAGACGCAATGAAGCTGGCGAAAAAGCAAGCCGTGGACGTATTTAACATTAAGCTTATGAAATGCGGCGGGCTGTACCCGGCCGCCCGAATAAACGCGATAGGCGAAAGCGCCGGCATCCAATGCATGCTTGGCTGCATGATTGAGTCCAGGCTTGGCATATCCGCTTCCGCAAGCTTTGTCGCCGCGCAGAAAAACGTTACCGAAGCCGACCTCGACAGCTTCCGCCATTACGATGAAAGCGCGATAAGCGGCGGGTTTACGCTGGAAAACGGTGTTATAACCATGTTGGACAAGCCTGGCCTTGGGGTGGACGTTGATTTCTAAACGGGGGTAAGTATGGATAGATTCAACATTTATTTTTCCGGCGTCAAAATCGGTTCGTGCGTTTTGGGAGCGGCCAATCAGACATTCGCCGTTAAGAATTTATACACCGGGGAATTTGGCGAAGACAAGGAATTTCTGAAGCTGATCGGTTTGGAGATTGAAGAGGTGTTGGACAATTTCCCGCAATACCAATCCGTTTTCGCACAGGCCGGGGAAGGCGTTACTTTCACCGCTCCCTGGGGCGCCGATTATCGCAAGGAAGGAAACGCGCTTTACTACCGCAACAGCAAGCGCGCATTTGATATCCATTTCGACGGCGGCGAGCCGTATATGATGGTCACTATGAACATAGTGAACGTAATCGCGCTGGTACGCGAAGGCATGGAGCACAAAACCTTCCTGGCGCAGCGGGCACAGTATGATTTGCCCGGCGGGGATTATTTGGTCAGCGAAGCTGAAAAATATATGGTTGAGATGCGTGACGGCATAAAACTCTCGACCTTTGTCTGGCTGCCAAAAAACGCTGAATGGCCGCTTAAAACCATTTTGGCGCGAACCCCCTACAACGCCGTTAACTATGTACGCTACCTGATGCCCTATATCTGCCGCGGTTACGCAGTCGTTGTGCAGGATGTGCGCGGGCGTAACGGCAGCGAAGGCGACTATGCCGACGCCGACGACATGAAGGACGGCAGCGACGCTTTGGATTGGATTGCAAAGCAGCCGTGGAGCGACGGGTACATAGGGATGATCGGCGGCTCGGCCGGCGGCGCGGTTCAGTGGAAAATCGCCGCGACAGGCAACAGGCACCTTAAATGCATGTGCAGCTTTGTAACGGCCGGCCCGGGGTTTATAGACGTTCCAAGGCCGGGCGGAACGCTTCTGAGCGGCGCGCTTCCGCATATGGTCACAATGAATGCCCAAAACCGCGACAGCGTTAACTGGGATGAAATTATGGAGATGCGCCCCCTCGGTGATTTGCCGATGAAGCTTTTCGGGCGCGAGGATAAAAGTTGGAGTTATATGCTTGAAAATGAGGTATATAATGACTACTGGAAAAAATCCGACTGGACGGCGCATGAGATCACAACCCCGGCGCTGATTGCCGGGGGCTGGTTCGACGACGACCACAAAGGCTCAATGGCGGCATGGGATATCGTAAGGCATTATCCCAAGGAAAACCGCTATTTAATGATGGGGGCGTGGATGCACGGCTCAAACACGGCGCGAGACGTACACGCGGTAAGCCTGGGCAACAGCGCGCTGCGTTATGATGTGGACTTATATTGGCTCAGGTGGTTTGAATATCATTTAAAAGGCAAGGATATGGGGTTTGACAGGCAAAAAGGCGTGGAGTACTACATGATGGGCGCGGAGGAATGGCGCAGCTCCAGCCAGTTCCCGCCTGAGGACTTCGCAAAGACGGAATTGTTCTTCGACGAAAACGGTATGCTGTCCCGGAGCGTTCCAAAGTCTTGCGGCAGCGCCGAATACGTTTATGACCCGAAAAACCCCGCGCCGCACCTGATCGACCCGCTGGAAAACGAGCTTGCCGTGCCGGGGGATTATACCGATGTGGAAAAACGCCCGGATGTGGTGTGCTTTACATTGCCCGTTACCAGGGATTTTGAGGTTGCCGGGCCCGTAACGGCGGAATTTTACGCTTCGTCCTCGGCACGCGACACCGACTGGGTTGTACGCGTTACCGAGGTTAACCCGGAAGGACGCTCAATCCAGCGTTGTTACGGCGTTTTCCGCGCGAAGTTCCATCAGGGCTTTGACAGGATCTCCCTTTTAACGCCCGGAGAGCCGGTGAAGTTTACGGTAAAGCTGGGGCAGTTTGCGGCAAGGTTTAAGCAAGGTAGCAGTCTGCGCGTACATATCACCAGCTCGGCGAAAAACCTAATCATGCCCAATTATAACACCGGATTAGCCATAAAGGACGAGATTGACCCGGTAACGGCGCGCCAGACGGTTCTGTTCGGAAACGGGCATCCGTCGAAGGTTATTCTTTATTCTAAGGAACTGTAAATTAATCTTTCAAATAAAAAGGAGGAATCGATTTGGGAAAATTATCTTCGGCTGTTCATGAAAAGGGAAACAAGATTGCCCGGGCAATTTTGGAACAGCTCAAGGCCACAAGCATCCAATACGCGGTTATGTACAAAGGCGAGATCATTTTGTCGGACAACGCCGGCATATATGACAAGAGAGGGCTTAGGAGCCTTGACAAGGACGTATTGTACGGGGTAGGCTCTGTCAGTAAGGTTTATGTGACCGCCGCCGCCATGCTGCTTGTTGACAAGGGGCAGCTTGACATCGACAAGCCTTATAACCACTATGTTCCCGAATTTAAAATGGCCGACGGGCGTTACGTGAAGATCACCTCAAGGATGCTGATGAACCATTCCTCCGGCATTTACGGGACGCATTTCAAAAACAGCTTTTTGCTTGAGGACACCGACACCTCCAACCTTGACAGCCTTCTTGACAACCTCTCAACATGCAAATTAAAGCATGAACCCGGCATGTTTTCGGAGTATTGCAACGACGGCTTCCAGCTCCTAGAACTACTGGTGGAGCGCATAAGCGGCATGAAGTATAACGAGTATTTATCTAAATTCTTCTTTGAGCCCCTTGGTATATCCAACACCAAAACAGCCAACGATTACTACGACAGGACAAAACATGCGAGGTTTTATATGCCGGTCTGCGACGGGGCGCAGCCGGTTGAAACGACAAACCTTCTGGGAACGGGCGGCATAATTTCCACTGCCGAGGATATGTGCCGGTTCGGCCAGGTGCTGATGGGCAAAAAGATTCTTTCGGAAGCATCCGCAAAAACCATGGCGCAGAAAGAGTACCTGAACGGTATGTGGCATAGGGATCCCGCGGAGGATAACCTCTTCGCCTACGGCCTTGGCTGGGATCAGGTTCATGTCCCGCCGTTCAACAAGCTGGGTATCCAGGCCCTTTGCAAAGGCGGGGACACGATGCATTATCACGCCTCCCTCATATGCATTCCCGAGCATGATTTGGTGGCGGCTTCGGCTTCCAGCGGCGCGGCTTCGTTCCTGAATTATATGCTGGTGATTGAGCTGCTGCTGGAGGCGTTAAAAGAGAACGGGATAATTAATGAGTTTCCGGCCCCCAGAACGTTTACGCCGCCCACCAAAGTTGATATGCCTGACGAATTGTTGAAATACCAAGGTATATACGGCTCAAGCGGCAAGTTCCTTAACATCGAAATCAAAGACGGCGAGTTTGTGCTGCCCGCGATGTTGTCATTAATCCCCGAGCAAAAGTACGTTTACGCGGGCGACGGCAAGTTTGTCAGCCCCGACGGCACCGTTTCGGCGTTTTTTGCGGAGGAAAGGAACGGCCTTACATTCCTGCAAACCGACGCCGCGCTCTCCTTCCCCGAAATCGGCACGGTATTGTGGAAAGCCTTCGGACACCAGAAGCTTGACCCCAATCCCATTGACGGCAGGACAGCCGCCGCCTGGGAAAACAGAAGGGGCAAAACATATTTGCTTTGCGACGACAAATACACCTCGCCCCGCTATATGTCCGCTTCCCCCGTCTCGCATATCGAGCTGTCGGTAAACTCAATCGGTTACGCCTTTGGCGGCTGCCGCATTGCGGACGAAAATTATGCCGAAAACGTGTTGTATTTCAGGGATGTAATAGATTTCCGCCTTCGCGCCGCTGACGGCGTGGAATATCTTGATGCCAGGGGTAACGCGCATATCCGCGAGGATTTCATTCCCAAGCTGAAAGCGGACGAAACCACGGTCACAATCGCGGAGAATGGGTATGTACAATATTTCAAAATCGACGGCGACGCGGTAGGGAAGACCATTACGGTACAGCTGCCGAAAGCAAGCGCTTTTGCCGCATATAATGAAAAGGGTGAATATAAAAACCTTTCTACCATAACCGGCAATAACACAGTGGAGCTGGCGAACAACGACCTCATCGCTTTCATCGGAAGCCCGGGGGCTGAGTTTAAGATCACCTTACAATAAACATCATTAATGGTAAGAAAGTATTATTGATTTGACTTTGATATTATTATATAATTTCAAAGAGCTTAATTAAGAGCCTGTTTAGTATCTCTATTTCGGCGTCTTTCCGGTAAATTTTCCGTTAGTCGTCGTCATAAAAAACCTTCTGCGCCTTTTGGGCACACGCGATTTTTCATTCCTAGCCTAACGAAAAATTTTCGCGGAAATCCACCGAAAGCGAGATACTAAACAGGCTCTAAAACAAAAGGAGAGTAATCCAATGAAAAAAATCGTCTCTTTATTGTTAGCGGCGGCCTTGACGGCCTCTATGTTTGTTGGATGCGATTCGGGACAGACAGCGGGTTCCGGTACGGGCGCGCAGGACAGGAACATTACCTGGGGCGTACAAGGCCCGGTATCCTCTATGGATCCCCATTACATCAGCGCCAACCAGGACATACAGTTCAGAGCCCTTGTTTACGAACCTCTGGTGTTCAACAAAACCATCAGCGAAAACCCCGATGGCAGCACCGTGACGGAGATTCAGCACAGGCTTGCCGAAAGCCACGCGCTTAGCGACGACGGAACAGTATACACTTTCAACTTGCGCCGCGGCGTAAAATTCCACAACGGCGCGGAGTTCAAGGCCAACGACGTGGTTTTTTCATTGGACCGCGCGGCGGAATCGCCCTTCATGCTCTCCCATATTGACGGTATTGTCAGCGTTGAGGCCACGGACGATTATACGGTGGTAATAACCCTGGAAACCCCCCGTCCGGCCTTCATTTTACAGCTTACCAACATCTACATAATGAATGAGGCGTTTACCCTGGAAGCCGGCGATGATATCGTTGATAAGGCGATGGGTACGGGCCCCTTCTACCTTACCGAGAACGCGCAGGGCCAGCGGCTTGATTTCAACGCATTCCCGGATTATTACCGCGGCGAAGCTGAGGCCAAAACCCTTACGATGCGCTCCATTCCCGACTTCTCAACCATGCTTATGGCTTTCGAGGCGGGAGAATTAAGCTATGTCGGCGTACCGCCGGCGGACGTTGGTCATATAAGGGATTCAGGCAAATACTTAATCCTTTCCACCCCGACCGCGCAAATCTTCTACGTAATTATGAACAATGAGAACGCGCCCTTCGACGATGTAAGGGTACGCCAGGCCATAAACTACGCCACAAACCGCAGGGCGCACGTAATCATTGCCCGCGACGGCGAAGCCTACGAAGCCTTCACAATGGTAAACCCGGCAATGGTACTGGAAGCTTTCATGCCTGACAATCTTTATGAGCATAACGCGGAGAAAGCCAAGGAGCTGCTTGCCGAAGCGGGTTTCCCCAACGGTTTCACAATTGATTCAAGGATTAAGGTGCCCAGCGGAATCGGTATGGAGTCGTCCGCGCAGGTTCTTCAGGAGGACTTAGCCGCAATCGGCGTTACCGCAAGCATTGACGTGGTGGAGATTAACTCCTATATCGCGGATTTGTTCATGGGTAATTTCGATATCGGAGTCATGGCAATCACCCTTCCCTCGCATATGACTTTCTTCAGTCAGATTTTCCACTCGTCGTTTATCGACAACCTGAACATGGCGCGCTACAGCAACCCCAGGGTTGACGAATTGTTTGACATCGCCAGCGTTACCGTCAATACCGATGAAAGGCTTGGCATGTACAAGGAAATCATCAACATCGTAAATCAGGACGCCGCTTACGTACCGCTTAACTTCGGTATCAACAACTGGGCTCTCCAACCCGGGCTTAATTTGAGGTACCCCGCCCACAGCATGGAAGTTTACGATTTTTACTGGGAATAGCAAGTTAATTAAAAAACCTTGGGGTTATCCTCAAGGTTTTTTATATTTCAGGCAAAACGGTTGATATACCACAGATAATGCTTATACTGTTTATTTATTTACACTCTTATTTATTATTTTTTTGATATAAAATTTCTAACGCGTCAGCAAATCCACAGGACATATAAAGCGACTGAGCAGCTATGTTTTTTTGACCTGTGAGAACATAAAAATCCTTCACTCCGCGTTTATTGAGTTCATCTTCTGTAAACATTAATAAATGTTTGCCTATGCCTTGTTGCCGGTACTCTTTCATTACAAAGAACTCCGTTATCTCGCCGTATAAGAAGGTATAACACATAAACTTTAAAATATAACTACAACTGAACCCGACAAGACTGTTTCTGTCTGTTGCGACACAGACAACCACTTGCTCGCTTTCTTGTAATAAACTTTCTATTGATTCCAAGGTCATACATTTTTTAGGATTAAAAAGTTCATTTAGTTTTTTTAGTTCCTGTGCATCAGAAACATACGCCAAACGATAATTTATCACGTATTTCCTCCTGTCTAAAATATAAATTATCTACATATCAACCGTTTCACCCAACAAAGCATTTCATACACTCTTTACCTTGGGGCATAAAGCAAAATGCCCCGGGGAAATCTCGGTGAATACCTGCGGCTGGGTGCATTCGCTCTCGGTGAAATTGGGGCATCTGTTGGCGAAGCGGCAGCCCGGCTTCGGGTCGATTGGGCTTGTGACCTCGCCTTTTATTACCTCAATCTTCGCTTGGCGTTTTGAAAGATTTGGAATCGGGATAGCGGACAGCAGCGCCTTTGTGTACGGGTGAAGGGGATTCGCGAATATTTCCTTCGATTCAGCCAGCTCCACGCACTGCCCCAAATACATAACGGCTATATTGTTGGATATATGTTTTACCACCGAAAGGTCGTGGGTAATAAACATGTATGTAAGCCCCATATCGCGCTGTAAGTCCATCAGCAGATTAAGGATTTGCGCCTGGATTGATACGTCAAGCGCGGATACAGGCTCGTCGCAAACTATAAACTTGGGCGAAACGGCAAGCGCGCGCGCTATCCCGATGCGCTGGCGGCGCCCGCCGTCAAGCTCATGGGGGTAGGCCGGCGCCAAACGCTGGGCAAGGCCGACGATTTCCATTAATTCGTCCACACGGCTGTATAATTCGGAGCGTGTTTTAAACATTTTATTAACTATCATAGGCTCGGCGATTATTTCTTCAACGGACAACCGCGGGTTCAGAGAGGAATACGGGTCTTGAAAAATAATCTGCATAGCGGTGCGCAGCTTGCGCATTTCCTCCGCGTTATATTTTGTTATTTCCTTGCCTTCAAAATAGACCTCGCCGGCGGTAGGCTCATGCAGGCGTAAAATAGCGCGCCCAAGCGTAGACTTCCCGCAGCCCGATTCGCCGACCACACCCAGCGTCTCCCCGTTTTTGATTACAATGCTTACATCGTCAACCGCGTGAAGCCAACTGGTTTTATAGATATTAAAGTATTTCTTCAAGCCCTTTGTTTCTATCATAACACCGGACAATATTATTCGCCGCCTTTCTGCCTATTCTTCATTTCATTAAATAAATGGCATGATATCATATGAATATCGCGGATTTGATAATTCTCCGGCATTTTTTCCCAGCAGATATCCATACGCTGAGGGCATCTTGGTGAAAACTTACAACCCTCAGGAAGCTTAGTCGGATCCGGCATTAAACCGTCTATCGGGCTTAACCGCTCCGTTTCAACCTCAAGGTTTGGGATTGATCCGAACAGTCCTATTGTATACGGATGATGGCTCTCACTCTCAAAAATATCCTCAACCATCCCGTACTCAATAACATCCCCGGCGTACATAACCGCCACTTTATCGCAAATCTGCGCAACCACACCCAAATCATGGGTTATCATTATCATGGAGGTGCCGAACCTGTCGCGCAGTTCCTGCATCATTGCCAAAACCTGAGCTTGGATAGTAACATCAAGGGCGGTTGTAGGCTCGTCCGCTATCAGAAGCTCAGGCTCACAGGCCAGCGCCATGGCGATAACGACGCGCTGCTTCATGCCGCCGGAGAATTGGTGAGGGTAATCCTTCTTCCTGAAAGCGGGTATCCCGACCAGCTCCAGAACCTCTTCAACCCTCAGCTCAATCTGCTCCTTTGTACGCTGCGTTTCGTTATGCAGAAGCAAAGCCTCGCCAATCTGGTCGCCGACGGCCATAATTGGGTTTAACGCGGTCATCGGGTCCTGGAATATCATGGATATCCTCTCCCCGCGTATTTTCCTCATATCCATGTCTTTTAAGGCAAGCAGGTCGGTTCCGTCAAAAACGATGGACCCGTTTAAGATTTTACCCGTCCTCTCGGGAAGAAGCCTGAGAATCCCCAGCGCGGTTGTGGTTTTCCCCGCGCCGGTTTCGCCGACGATCCCGATTGTTTCCCCCCTGTTAAGCGTAAAGGAAACATTGTTGACGGCTTGGACGGTCTCTATGTCGGTTTTATATGCAATCTCCAAATTTTCAATTCTTAATAATTCATCGCTAATGGCTTATCTTCCTCTCTAGTCACGAAACGATTAATCTTTCAAACGCGGGTCAAGAGCGTCGCGCAGGCCGTCGCCGAGCAGGTTGAGCGACAATACGGAAATAAGTATCGCGCCGCCGGGGATATACAGAAGATAACCGGAAGTCCTCATATGCGTGCGGGCTTCATTCAGCATCGCGCCCCACTCAGGGTTCGGGGGTAAAATCCCCATACCGATAAAGCTTAAAGCGGCAGCCGACAGAATCATACCCGCCAATCCCATGGCGAACGCCATAATCATATAGGACATAGCGTTTGGAAGTATATGCCTGAAGATGATTCTAAAGTCCCTGGTACCGCATGCACGCGCCGCTTCGATATAATCGTTTTCAACAATGGTCAGTATAACGGAGCGTATCATGCGGGTCGCGCCGGGAACGCTGGCAACCGTTATGGCAATCAGCATATTCCTAAGCCCGGGGCCAAGGGCGGCGACGATTGCCAAGGCAAGTAAAATGCTGGGTATACACATCATAAGGTCACAAAAACGCATGATGATGTTGTCTGTCTTGCCTCCGTAATACCCGGCGGCGGCTCCAAGCAGCCCTCCAATAATAATGCTTATACCCGACGTAAACAGCCCTATGGACAGGGAAACCCGCGAACCGTGAACCATTCGGGCAAACACGTCGCGCCCGAAAGCGTCGGTTCCGAAAAGATGCGCGCTGCTTGGCGGAAGGAGGCGCGTGTCGATATTATGCCTGATACCGTTGGAAAACGGAACGATTAAATCCGCAAACACAGCGACAACGGCAAATAATGAAATTACGCACAGCCCCGCCATCGCCAGCTTATTTTTCCTAAGCCTCCGCCAGACATCTTTGAACATACTGTGCTTTTTTCTTTTCTTTTTTACTTTTGAAACGGTGATTGACGACACTCCCCTACCCCCTTCTACCGTGAATACCGCGCTTTGATTCGCGGATCAACAAAAGCGTATATTAAATCAATAACAAGAATAATCAAGCAGAAAATCGCGGCAAGAAAGATTGTGCAGGCCATCACAACCGGTATATCCTTCATCCTTATAGCCGTCAGCATATGCAGCCCAAGCCCCGGTATGGCGAAAACCTGCTCGGCTATAATCGCGCCGCCAAGCATCGCGCCAAAGCTCATACCCAGCGAGGTTATAAGCGGCAATAACGAGTTTTTCAGCGCGTGGACAAAAATGACCCTGCTTTCCGGCGCGCCCTTCGCCCTTGCGGTCCTTATGTAATCCTGCCTGATGGATTCAAGCATCGTCGTCCTCGTCAGGCGCATCATGCTGGCCGCCGACGGGAAAATTAGCGTCACAAGCGGCAAAACATAGTGCCGCCATGTCTCCGCGCCGTTTGTCGGAAACATACCCAAGGTCATGGCAAACCAGTATATCAGCATTAGTCCCAGCCAAAACCCCGGCGCCGCCGCCAGAAACAGGGCGATGAACGTTATGCTCCTGTCAGCGAGCGAATTTTGCTTTACCGCCGAAATCACCCCAAGCGGCATCCCTATCAGCGCCGCGCCGAACACGGCGAGAACCGCCAATCTCAGCGTATAAGGGAACCGCAGCGCGATATCGTCAAAAACGGGGCGGTTTGTGCGGTACGACTTTCCAAAGTCAAACCGGGTTACGATATCCCTTACATAATTAAAAAAACGGATGGGGAACGGGCGGTCAAAACCAATCTCCCTGTTAAACTGGTCAATGGCTTCCTGTGACGCGGTGACGCTAAGCACCAACTGACCCGGGTTACCCGGCGTAAAGGACATAATCGTAAACACGATAAATGTCACCCCAAACAATATGGGTATCGTCATCAATACGCGCTTTAGAATAAATCTAAGCATTTCGCCCCTCCGTTTCTATAATCACCTGCTGGCCTTCTCCAATAACAGAGCATTTACGACATTAATATTTTAGCATTTTTTCAGGGGACAATCAACAATAAAATAATATAACTGGCTCTTGACATCAGACGAAAAATGTAGTAATATCATCTAGGTCAGGGCCCTTAGCTCAGTTGGTTAGAGCATCCGGCTCATAACCGGCAGGTCCTGGGTTCGAGTCCCCGAGGGCCCACTACCATGAAAGCCCGTAGGCATAATGTTTACGGGCTTTTGTTTTTATATCGGGAGATAATCAATGAAAAAAGAGAGATGGCTCTTAAAAGAGATAGATATGTGGCGGCAGACGCAGCTCATTGACGAAAAGACCGCCGGAACGCTGAGGGGTCTTTACGCAGATAAGAAAAACATCAGCTTCATGCTTGTTCTTTTTTCAATCATAGGTACGCTGCTGATCAGCACCGGGGTTATCCTTATCGGCGCCAGAAACTGGGAATATTTCCCTATGTACGTGCGTGTGATCATAGCGTTTACGCCGCTTGCCGTGTCTCAGTCTCTTGCGGTTTTTACGGTGAAAAAGAGGTATCACAGCCTCGCGTGGCGCGAATCGGCCGCAATTCTTGCAACCGCGTCGGTTTTTATGGCAATCGCCGTGGTCGGGCAAATATTCCATCTGCCGGGCGACTATGGCGTTTATGTATTTACCTGCGGCCTGCTGGCGCTCCCGATGATATATATCCTTAACGCCGCCTCGCCGCTAACGGTTTATTATTGGACGATATTAAACTGGGCGGCGCTGGAGCAATCGCCCGCAAACGCGTTGATTCTGTTCGGGTTGTTTATTTTAGGGGCTTTGTTCGTATACATAGAAAGAAACAAAGCAACGGCCAGGCTTGCTTATATATCGTGGATTACTGTTATAGCCGGGTTCGTAATGGTTTTGATTATGGGAACAATGCTGCGGAACAGCCTGCTTTTGACTGCGCTTTGTTTCTTTGTTTTGCTGCTGTCCGTTGAGGATTTGCCGGAACAGATGCTTATGCCGCTTAAATTCGCCGGTATCACGGGCGGGCTTGCAGTCACCGCGATTTTGACATATGAAGACATGTGGTCATACCGGAGTTACCCCGTAAACGCCGGCGGCGGCGTAATGACCGGAATCATGCTGGCAATCGCGCTGTTCTTCGCGGTCAGGATATTTAAGCGCGGCAAATTGAAATTTTTGCTTGTGATGTCATTGATACTGCTGTGCGCGCTGCGTTTTCTTTGGGCGGCGCTTGACCTCAGCCGCTCCCCTTATGACTTTATATTAATGTGCGTTTCCAACTTGGCTATGCTTTCTATTGGTGTGGGTTTTATCGCCTACGGCGTGAAAAACGCGGTTTTGCTTCAGACAAATATCGGGATGGCCGCGGTTTGCGCGTTGATTGTGATGAGGTTCTTTGACAGCAGCATGGACATTTTATGGCGCGGGATAGTGTTTTTACTGCTTGGAACGGCATTTTTGCTGGTGAATAAAAGGATTCTGCGCAAGAAGAAACAGCCGAAGCAGGGGGAAACGATATGAAAAAGCTGCTTATGCCGGCGCTTATTGCCGTGATTATTATACAGCTGCTGACGCCGATATGTATGATCGCAAATAAGTATCATATCCTCAGAACCGGCGAGGAGTTCATGTTCAGGGTAAGTCCCGTGGATCCGTATGACGCTTTCCGCGGCAGATTTGTCGCCCTTAACGCGCGGCAGAATGTAAGGGGAGCGGGGAGATACGGCGTGATTGACGTCGATCCGGACGGATTCGCGTTTATATCCCGGATAACCGATGAAAGGCCCGCCTTCGGCGCGTATGTAAAAAGCGGCAGCCGCTCCTGGTTTACTCTTCCTATCGACAGATATTACATGGAAGACAGGCTTGCCCCAAGAGCCGAGCTCCGCGCGTGGCGGAGGGAACCGCGGGAAGAGGCGTATGTCACCGTGCGCGTAAGAAATGGGGAATTAATCATTTCAGGGCTGTTTATTGACGGGATTGCAATTGAGGATATACTCAGAAACGAATAAAGCCAAACATTTTCAAAGCATGCGCATATATTTACTGCCGCCTGTAGTAAGTACCTTCCATCGGCAGTTTCTGCCGGAACACGCCGTCCAGTTTGTAATACGCTCCTTGAATAGCCGGCGCCGTGGGGATCGTCGCCAACTCACCCACGCCTTTCGCGCCGTATGCCGCCGGGAGCTGCTCCCCTCGTTTTACGAAGATGGTCTCGATTTCCGGCGCGTCAGTGGCGCGTATTAGGCCCAGCGTGCCGTATTTAGCCGTGGGATAGCCGTCCTTAACGGGATAATCCTCCGTCAGCCCATAACCGATCCCCATAACCACGCCGCCTTCAATCTGCCCCTGCGCCGCCCTGGGGTTCACAACCGTCCCCACATCATAGGCCGCTGTAACCTTTACGATTCTTCCCCGTTCGTCAAGCTCCGCAACCTGCGCCGCGAATCCGTACGCAACATGGCTTACGGGGTTGGGCTTATCACTGCCCATGGGGTCTGTGGCGGGTTTATACTCGCCATAAAATTCACATCCTGAAAGCGTTTCCAAAATCTGTTCAAGCGTCTTTCCCGTTGCGTACCCTTTCTCCAGTTCGTTACGCAGATTTCCCGCCGCGATGACCGCCGCTTCGCCCGAGAAAACCGTCTGGCGCGACGCCGTCGTCGTCCCGGAATTGGGTGTGCGTGATGTGTCGGGCGTTTCCGCAATAACATAACCGGGAGGGACATTCAACGCTTCGCATACCATTTGAATAAGCACCGTCGCCATACCCTGGCCGATACAGGCGGCGCTTGACCTGATGTGTATCCTGCCGTTTTCCACCGACAAAACGCAGCGCCCGATATCCGGCACGCCAACGCCCAGCCCGGAATTCTTAAAACTGCTCGCGATACCCGTAAAAGGCGAACGTTCGTAGGCCTCGCGTACCGCAAGCAAACACTCGGCAAGGGCCGTGGATTCATCCGCAGCCTGCCCGTTGGGAAGAACCTGCCCGGGGCGTATGGCGTTGCGGAAACGTATTTCCCACGGGGAAATGCCCGCCATCTCCGCCAGAAGGTTAAGGCTGCATTCCATGGCGAACGCCGACTGCGTCACGCCAAAACCCCGGAACGCCCCGGCGGGAGGGTTGTTTGTATAAACCGCGGTGCCTTTTACATCAATATTACTGAAATTATAAGGACCGCCCGCGTGTGTGCAGGCGCGTTGCAAAACGGGGCCGCCAAGGCTGGCGTAAGCCCCCGTATCCGATATGATTTCCGCCTTAACCGCCGTCAGTATCCCGTTTTCATCGCAGGCGGCGGTAAAATCGATTTCCATCGCGTGCCGTTTAGGGTGGACGCGCATACTTTCCTCGCGGGAAAATCTGACCTTTACAGGCCTTTTCACCAGCCAGGCGGCCAACGCGGCGTGGTGCTGCACGCTCATATCCTCCTTGCCGCCAAACCCGCCGCCTACAAGCATTGATTTCACGCGTATCTTCTCAGGCGGGATACCCAGCAGCCCGCTTATTTCCCGCTGTTCGTCATAAACGCTCTGACCGCCGGAATACAGAAGCAAGCCGTCGCCGTCCGGCATGGCTATTGCGCATTCCGGCTCCATAAAAGCGTGTTCGGTGAACGGCAGGGAATAATGCTTTGTGACGGCATACCTTGATTTGGCGATTGCCCCGTCCGCGTCGCCGCGTTTCAACGCCTGGCGGCTGAGTATGTTCCCGCCCTTATGTATATTAGGCGCGCCGGCCGTCAGAGACATGGCGGGGGATGTAAGCGGCGCAAGCTCCTCATAGCCGACCTTTATCAGCGCGAGAACCTCATCCAGCGATTCCTGCGTGCCGGTAACCGCAATCGCTATGGCGTCGCCGACATAACGCGTGATTCCGCCCTCGGATATAAGCGCGTCCCAATCTTGAATCAGATGCCCGCATTTTATATTACCCGGTACGTCCCTTGCGGTAATAACCCGTATACAGCCGGGATGGGCCGAGGCTTCGGCATAATCGACGGACAGCACTTTCGCGCGGGGATACCGTGACCGTAAAGCCTTTGCGTAAACCATTCCTTCCACAGCCATATCATCCGCGTACAAGCCCGTGCCCAGCGTCTTTTCCTCAGCGTCCACCCGGAAGAAGTCCTCCCCCACCCTGCCCGTGAACTCCCTTTGCGGAACCGGTATATTTTCCCTGAAAAAATGCGCCGCCATTAAAATTGCGTCCTCTATCTTCACATATCCGGTACAGCGGCAGATATTACCGCGAATACCTTGCTTAACCTCCGCGCGGGTGGGGTTTGCTTTATTGTCCAGCAGCCCCTTGGCGGAAATAACCATGCCCGGTACGCAAAAGCCGCACTGTACCGCGCCCGCCGCCGCAAAGCAATAGGTATATACCTCCTTTTCGCGGGCGGACAAGCCCTCAGCGGTGACAATGCTTTTCCCCGCAAGCTTTGCGACGGACGGAACGCATGAACGGACAAGCTTGCCGTCGATCAGCACCGTGCAGGTTCCGCAAGCCCCTGTGCCGCAGCCTTCCTTGACAGAGGTCAGCCGTAAATCGCCGCGCAGGAACCGTATCAGCTTTTTATTTTCATCGGTACACTCAACTTGAACACCGTTAACCGTGAATGATATCATTGCCTCTCCTTTTGAAGCGGGCAAACGCAGCCCGCTCCTATGAGCTTTTTATAATCATTTTCGTTATCAATATCATCAAAGCAATCCGGCATATCCGTTTCAAATGTGAGGCAGCGCTCAGGATGCGCGGCGCGTACCGCACGCCCCCCGCTATCCCCGGTAAGCCGCGAGAGCTCGGCCCGGAAACACGCGTGGAACAACACGGGCGAACAGGGCTTGCCGTTTACGGACGGGTAGATTATCCCGCCCGTATTTGCGGCGGCTAAATCGAATAGAGGCCGTAAGCATTCCGGGGTCAGCTTCGGCTGGTCGGCCGTCAGGAACAGGTACCATTCCCCGTTCGCCGCTTCCAGGCCCAGCCGCAGGCTTCCGCTCTGCCCCGCTTCCGGGTTGCGGTTGATAACCGCGCGCACAGAATCAGGCAGCGTAACCCGTTCCAGCCGCTCTTCCGTCGTCACTATTATTTTTTTATGAAAATCAAAGCTGTCCAACAGCTCAACCGCGCGCAGCAGCAGCGTTTTCCCCCGGTAAATAAGCATGAGCTTATCCTGACCGCCCATGCGTTTGGAAAGTCCCGCCGCCAGCAAAATCGTACTTATTTGCGATACCATAATTTATTTTAACCCGTCACATTATCATTTAAATCCGGCAGCCCGCGCTTTAAGAACCTTCCGCGCCCTTTCCGCCCGGTAAAGCGTTTTCCCTCCACAATAACCTCACCGCGCGATATGGTCATTACGGGGTACCCATCCAGCGGCAAGCCCTCATACGGCGTGTAATCACAGTTTTCATGGAGCATTGAGTGCGTGAGCTTCGTTTTGACGGTTGGGTCTATCAGCACGAGGTCGGCGTCGCTTCCCGCGGCGATAACGCCCTTTTTCGGGTACATGCCGAATAAACGGGCCGGCGACGCGCAGCACAGCGATACAAGCCGTTCCAACGTAAGCCGCCCGGCGCTTACCTCCGCGAGCATAAGCGGTATGCGGGCCTCAACGCCGGGAGCGCCCCCGGGTGCATTGGTGAAGTCGCCTTTGCCGAGCTGCTTCTCCTTCGCGTAGAAGAACGGGCAGTGGTCCGTGCCGATTACATCGATATCTCCGTTGCGGACGCCTTCCCACAACGCGTTACGGTTTTCCGCCGCGCGCAGGGGCGGGTTCATGATATATTTCAAGCCGTCCTCCCGGCAATACAGGGATTCGTCAAGCAGAAGGTATTGCGGGCATGTTTCGATAAACAGGTTTTTTTGCCCTCTTTTACGCGCGGCGAGGGCGCAGTCCAGCGCAAGCCCGCTTGAAAGGTGTACGATATAAAGCGGAGCGCCGCCCGCCATACGCGCTAACCATGCTACCCGGCTGACCGCTTCCGCCTCACATTCGGGAGGGCGGCTGCGGGCATGGTAAATAGGCGCGGTTTTCCCCTGAGAGCGGTATTTCTCCCGTAAATAGGCGATTGAGCCGTCGTTTTCGGCGTGCGCCGCCAGCATCACGCCCAGCTCCGATGCGCGTTCCATAAGCCGCAATATTTCGCCGTCCGATATCTTGCCGTCATAAGTCAGATAAAATTTATGGCTGGTAATGCCTTCATTAATAAGCGTGCCTAATTCGTCAAGAATCCCATCGTCAACATGGCCCATAACGCCGTGAAAGCCATAGTCAATTACGGCGTTGCCGTGGGCAAGACGGTGGTACGCGCCGGCCTGATGACTGATCGAACAGCCCTTAGGCCCGAAAGCCATGTGGTCGACAATTGTGGTCGTGCCCCCGAAAGCGGCGGCGGCGGTTCCCGTATAGAAATCGTCCGCGGCCTTGATATGGCCCAAATCCAAGTCCATATGCGTGTGAACATCAACGCCGCCGGGAATGATGATTTTCCCGGCAGCGTTAATAATCCGCTCGTTTTCGCGGGGAACCAGCGAATCACCTATTTCGTGAATAAGCTCCCCTTCAACGCGGACGTCCGCTTTGCGCGTTCCGTTTTCATTTACAAGAAGACCGTCAGCAATCAGCATCGGTTTTTTCTATTCCAACCAGCGGGCATGCCCGCGGTCAGCCAGAACCTTCAGCATCTTGGCCGGGTCTTTGCACTTTGCCAGGAACATCATCGCCGCGATTATATAAGGCTTAAAACCAGCCTGCTTGTACAGCGGCTCGCGGTATTTGTTGAATACGGACGCGTCCACCTCGCCTTCCCCGCAGCTTACGCCGGTGATATCGGCGGGCAGGCAATGCAGGTACAGAGCGTCTCCGCCCTTCGTCAGCTTCATCATGTCTTCCGTGCAGGCCCAGTCTTTATGGTTTGCGTTCTGGGCAAGCAGCTCCTTTTCCAAAGCCTTGATTCCGGCATCGTCGCCGTTACCGTACAGGACCGTCCTCTTCTCCATTGCGGCATAGGACGCCCAGCTCTTCGGGTAAACAAGGTCCGCGTCTTTGAAGGCTTCAGCCATATTATTGGTTTTGGTAAACGTTCCGCCGGATTTCGCCGCGTTTTTGGCGGCTACCTCCATAGTATCGCCCATAACCTCATAACCCTCGGGATGCGCAAGGCAGACGTCCATGCCGAAGCGCGTCATCAGGCCGATCACGCCCTGGGGCACCGAAAGCGGCTTCCCGTAAGACGGCGAGTATGCCCATGACATGGCGATTTTCTTGCCCCTAAGGTTCTCCGCGCCGCCGAAACGGTGGATAATATGCAGCATATCCGCCATGGACTGGGTGGGGTGGTCTATGTCGCATTGCAGGTTGACAAGCGTTGGGCGCTGCTCCAGCACGCCGTCCTCATAACCCTGCTGTACGGCGCCTGCCACTTCGCGCATATAGGTATTGCCCTTGCCGATGTACATATCGTCGCGTATGCCGATAACATCCGCCATAAACGAGACCATGTTGGCTGTTTCGCGTACCGTCTCGCCATGCGCGATCTGGCTTTTGCCCTCGTCCAAATCCTGAACCGCAAGCCCCAGAAGGTTCGCCGCCGAGCTGAACGAAAAGCGCGTGCGCGTGGAATTGTCGCGGAACAGGCTGACGGCAAGCCCGCTGTCAAAAATCCGCGCGCTGACGTTGTTAGTACGCAGCTGCCTGAGTGCGTCGGCAACGGTAAAGACCGCCTGGATCTCGTCGTCGCTCTTTTCCCACGTCAGCAGGAAGTCGTTTTCATACATATCGCTCAATTTAAGCGTTTCCAGCTTCTTGATGTATTTTTCCATGTTCATTAAATTACTCCTTATATGAGACATAAATCGCAGGTAACGCGGCATATACGGCCGCCGCCGCCACAAGGTCCTGTTTCCAGGTTTTTTCGTTCGGCGCGTGTGCCTGTGCTTCCGCGCCGGGGCCAAAACCTATGCAGGGTATACCGTTGCGCCCCATAATGGTTACGCCGTTTGTTGAGAATGTCCACTTGTCCGTTAAGGGGCGGGCGTGCCGGGTTTCTTCCGTTTCGGCGTTGGCGGAGAAGCGTTTGCCGCCGTAAAGGCTGTTAAACGCCTTTTCCATGGCTTTCGTGGCGGGATGGCCTTCCGGTATCACCCATGTGGGGAAATAGCATTCAATGGGATAAATCAGGCCGGTATAGGCGGGCCGGCCGTATTGGTACATCGAGACCGTAACGTCGCCGCCGTACTTCTTAGCGGCCGGCAAGGCGCGGATTTCGTCCAGGCAGCTTTCCCATGTTTCCCCCGCCGTCATGCGGCGGTCAAGGGAGACGGAGCAGGAATCGGCAACCGCGCAGCGGCTTGGTGAGGTAAAGAATATCTCGCTGACGGTAACGGTGCCGCGCCCAAGGAAACGGGCTTCCTTCCAATGGGGATTGTAAGCCTCGTCCAGCATTTTAACAAGCCCCTTGATTCCGGCATCCGTGCCGTTTTCGTTCAGGGCGCGCACATCTTGCAACACATCGGCCATTTTATAGATGGCATTGTCGCCGCGCTCCGGCGCGGAGCCGTGGCATGAGACGCCCTTGACATCCACGCGGATTTCCATGCGCCCGCGCTGCCCACGGTATATGCCGCCGTCGGTTGGTTCGGTAATGACCACAAACTCCGGTTTGATTCCGCTTTCTTTGATGATATACTGCCAGCAAAGGCCGTCGCAGTCCTCTTCCTGAACCGTGGCGGTTACTAATACGGTATACTGATCGTTCAGCAGCCCCAGATCCTTCATAATTTTAGCGCCGTATACCGCGCTTACGATACCGCCCTGCTGGTCGGAAACGCCGCGCCCGCCGATTTCGTCGCCGTTTTCATAGCCTTCAAAAGGGTCAAACGTCCAATTGTCCCTGTTCCCCACGCCAACGTTGTCGATATGGCCGTCAAAGGCAATCAGGGTTTTCCCCGTACCCATAAAGCCAAGCAAGTTCCCCATGGGATCAATTTCAACCCTGTCAAACCCAAGCTCACGCATTTCCGCGGCGGCGCGTTCCACTTTGCCCTTTTCCCCGCAGCTCTCGCCGGGTATTCTTACCAAATCGCGCAGGAACCTTGTCATCGCCTGCCCGTATCCGGCGGCGGCCTCCTTGATTTTTGTGAAGTCCATAGCATCAGTCCTTTATATTTGGATTTTCCATAATCAACTTGGATATTTCCCTTCCCATACCACCTGGCGGTAGTTGCCGGGATCCGTGTCGCCTTCGGTGCTGAACAGCAATATGCGTGAGTTCTTATCAATACCCGCTTGAATGCGGAGTTCCGCAAGCTCATCCCTTGTCAGCAGCTCCATCAAAAATCCCATCGCGGAAGCTCCCGATTCGCCCGAAATCACTCTGGGGTCGCCGCTTAGCGGCGCGCCAAGAACCCTCATGCCGTGCGCGGCGGCGTTGTCGCCTATCGTAACGAAGTAAGAGCTTTTGTTCTTCAAAATATCCCACGAGACCGTGTTTGGCTCGCCGCAAGCCAGGCCCGCCATTATGGTATCCATGTCGCCGCCTACGCTGACCGCGCTTCCATCGCCCCTAAGCGCCGAGAGGTAGTGGCATCCGGCGGCGTGAGGCTCCACCACAAACGTAACGGGGCAGGCGTCCCCGTAAAAATTAGCCGCCAGTCCCTGCGCCGCCCCGGCAAACGCCCCGACGCCCGCCTGCACCAGCATGTGAGTTGGCTGTATATTCCGCTCTTTCAACTGCTCGCATGCTTCCAGTGCCAAAACGCCGTAGCCTTGCATAATCCAGCCCGGGATGTCCTCGTACCCCTCCCACGCGGTATCCTGCACAATGACGCCGCGCCGGGTCTTTGCGGCAAGCGCCGCCGTGAAACGTATGGTATCGTCGTAGTTGCTTTCCGTGATATGCGCTTCGGCCCCTTCGCGCCGGATATTTTCCAAACGCACCGCCGGACAGCCCTTGGGCATATATATAACCGATTTCTGCCCTATCCGGGTCGCGGCCCACGCAACCGCGCGCCCGTGGTTGCCGTCCGTGGTGGCGAAGAATGTAAATTCCCCCAGCTCACGCCGCGTATCCGGCGAGACCATGGCGTTGTAGTCCAGCTCCCACACCGGACGGCCCGCCGTTTCCGCGATAAAGTTGGCCAAAGCGAACGTCGCGCCCAGCGCCTTGAACGAGTTAAGCCCGAACCTGTGCGACTCGTCCTTAACATAAATACCGCCCACGCCCAGCTCGCCGGCCAGGCTGTCCAGCGCCGCAAGCGGGGTAACACCATACTGCGGGAAGCTTTTGTGGAAGCCCCGCACCTTATCGATTACCCCGGCGTCCATCAGCGCCATGCTTTTGCGGCAATCCGTCCGCGGTATGCGGTTAGCCGTCCATTTAACCATTCATTAGCCCTACGCTTTCGTTAAACGCGTCAATAAGCGCGTCCACTTGCTCCGTCTGCTTCTGCACCGCTTCAAACGTCATATCCTGGCGGTACCACTGGTCGTCAAGCTCTTTGGCCTCGCGCCCCTGCTGCTCGACCCATGTGTAGTATTTCAGGTTATGCACGCGTTTACGCTCGTTATAGGTAAGCTCAATCATGCTGTCGGTCTTCGCGCCCCGCAAGCTCCCGGCGTAATCCACCGCCGCCCCTACCGCCGTGTACTCACCGAACTCATCACGCAGTTCCTCAATACGCGACTGATACATCTCCACGGAATCCGTAAGAATGGTGGCGACGACATCTTTGCCCGTCAATTCGTAATACTTGGCGAACTTTATGGAGCAGAGCATGTTCGTGATGCCGGAAATGCCCATCAGTCCCAGCGAGTTTACGTCCTCCGCGTCCATACCGAGTTCCCTTATGAGGTATTCTCTGCCCGCCGGTTCGTTAAACAGGCGCAGCAGCGCCATCGAGTCATTGTCGTCCACGGCGATTGCCATATCGGTATTCCTTACGTTATGCACCCAGGGAATATGTTTGTCGCCGATACCCTCCACACGGTGGGCGCCGAAGCCGTTGTTCAGTATGGTGGGGCATTGCAGCGCTTCACCCACGGCAATTTTGCTGTACGGATACCTCTGCTTCAGGAAATCCCCCGCCGCAAGCGACCCGGCGGAACCGGATGTCAGACATATCCCGGCGAAATTGCCGTTTTCACCCTTTATGCCCTCAAACGCCTCCATTACGGCATTACCCGTAATATTATAATGCCACAGATAGTTGCCCATCTCCTCAAACTGGTTAAAAATCATGCAGTCGCCGCGTGTTGCGCGTATCTCGTTCGTTTTATCGAAAATTTCCTTAACATTGCTTTCAGTTCCGGGCGTGGCGATAATTTCGCCCGCTATGGAACGCAGCCAGCTGAAGCGTTCGCGGCTCATCCCCTCGGGTAATATGGCAACCGATTCGCAGGCCAGCAGCTTGGAATTAAACGCGCCGCCCCGGCAGTAGTTGCCCGTAGAGGGCCACACCGCCTTTTGATTGGCGGAATCGAACTGCCCCGTCACAAGCCGCGGCGCAAGGCATCCGAAGGACGCGCCGACCTTGTGGCAGCCTGTGGGGAAATACTTGCCTATCATGCAGATAATCCGCGCTTCAACCCCTGTAAGCTTTTGCGGCAACTCAATAAAATTCGGCCCCGCGTACAACCCGCCGCTTTCCCTGCGCTCGTTTTTCCACGTTATGCGGAACAGGTTAAGCGGATTAACGTCCCAAAGCCCGACGCCGCGCAGCTTCTCCTTTACGTTCTCCGGCACATGACGCGCGGGGTCCTTCATTTGCTTAAAGCTCGGGATCACCACGCCGTTCTCCCTTGCCTTGCGGATGTTCCGCTCCAGGCCGTCCTTATGTACGGTTAAGTCAATCAAGTTATATCCCCCAATCAATATTTTATTTTGACAATATATTTGTAATAGTGTAACATAAAATAAAAGCTTTTACAATTATAAACTGTTAATTATTAACTGAGTTATTGGGGGTTTTCCAATGTTATTGATCGGAGGCGGGCGGCTGATTACCAGGGGCGCGGATAACCGTCTGATTGAAAACGGGTGCGTTGCCGTTGAGGGGCGTCTTATTAAGGAAGTGGGGGACACCGGGGAACTGCGCGCGAAGTATCAGGGTTCAGAATATATAAACGCGAAGGGCGGCGTAATCATGCCCGGGCTTATCAACGCGCACAACCATATCTACAGCGCGTTTGCCAGAGGGCTTTCCATTAAGGGCTACAGCCCGAATAACTTCCTTGAGATCCTTGACGGCCTGTGGTGGACCATAGACCGCCATCTGCCGGTGGAGGACACATACTGGTCCGCCATGGCGACGTATCTTGACTGTATCAGGAACGGCTGCACTACGGTGTTCGACCATCACGCCAGCTACGGGGGCATAAAGGGCAGCCTGTTTGCCATAGCGGACGCGGCGAAGGAGCTTGGGGTGCGTACCTGCCTGTGTTACGAGGTTTCCGACCGTGACGGCGAGGCGAAGATGCGCGAGGCCGTTGCCGAAAACGCCGAGTTCATCAAAATGGCGCGGAATGACGGCACCGATATGGTAAAGGGCATGATGGGGCTGCACGCCTCGTTTACGCTGTCCGGCAAAACGCTGGGCTTGTGCCGCGAACATACGCCGGAGGGGATAGGCTTCCACATCCACGTCGCGGAGGGCATGGCGGACGTATACGACAGCCTGAAAAAATACGGCAAACGCGTTATAAACCGGCTGTATGACCATGATATACTGGGTGAAAAGACGGTTACGGGGCACTGCATACACGTAAACGGCACTGAAATGGATATTATTAAGGAAACGGGCACCATGGTAGTCCACAACCCCGAATCCAACATGGGCAACGCCGTGGGTATACCGCCGTGTATGGAGATGATGAAGCGCGGGATTTTACTGGGCCTTGGCACCGATGGGTATACAAACGATATGTTTGAATCGGAAAAGGTGGCGAACGTCATCCACAAGCATGTGCTGTGCGATCCGAACGCGGCGTGGGGCGAGGTTCCCAAGATGCTGTTTGAAAATAACGCGGTAATCGGGGGACGCTATTTCGATACCGCGCTGGGTACGCTTGAACCGGGCGCCGCCGCCGATATAGTCGTTGCCGATTATGACCCGCTTACGCCCATGTCCGCCGGTAACTGCGACGGGCATATCCTGTTCGGCATGAGCGGCAGGAGCATTGTGACGACGGTAATCAACGGCGCCGTTAAGATGAAGGACCGTGAGTTTGTAGGTATCGACGCCGGGGAGATAATGGCGAAATGCCGCGAGCGTTCCGCGGCGATGGCTGAAAGGATCAATTCAAGGCGGGAGGGCTGATATGGGTAAAGTCATGAAACAAATACCATTCGGGAAACTGATGGAGCTTGTGCTTTCGGAGTACGCAAATTCCGGGTCGGTCTTTGGAATCCATAAGATATACAGGGGTACGGGTAAGCAATTTGAAATTTTCGGCGAAGAACTTGAGCTGCCCTTCGGCCCCGCCGCCGGGCCGCATACGCAATGCGCGCAGAACATTATAGCGGGTTACGCGGCGGGGGCGCGGTTTTTTGAGCTTAAAACCGCGCAAACCCTGGACGGCGAGGAGCTTCCCGTGTCCAAGCCGTGCATTTCCGCGCCTGACGAATGCTATAACGTGGAATGGTCAACTGAGTTTTATGTGCCGCAGGCTATGGACGAGTATATCAAGGCGTGGTATGCCCTCAAGCTTCTGAGTAAGGAGTTTGGGTTGGGCGGCGGTTTTGTTTTTAATATGAGCGTCGGATATGATCTGGAGGGCATAAAATCAAAGAAGATTGACGATTTCATTGAGGGGTTGAAAAACGCCGGGAATACGGAGACATGGCAGACATGTAAGCAATGGGCGACAGAGAATCTGCCGCGTTTTAAACATGCCGATAAAGAGTACATTGACGGGATAAGCCCTGAAATATGCCGTTCCATCACGTTATCAACGCTGCACGGATGCCCGCCGGAGGAGATAGAGCGGATAGCGTCGTACCTTATTACGGAAAAGAAACTCCATACGTATGTAAAATGCAACCCCACTTTGCTGGGATTTGAATATGCGCGCGAAACGCTGGATAGGCTGGGGTTTGATTACTTAGTGTTTGGTGACAGGCATTTTAAGGCCGATTTGCAATTTGAAGACGCTGTTCCGATGCTGGAGAGGCTGCAAAAGCTTGCGGGTGAACAAAGCCCGCCCTTACAGTTTGGGGTTAAGCTTACCAATACGTTCCCGGTGCAGATAAAGGAAAACGAGCTTCCCGGCGAAGAGATGTATATGTCCGGACGGGCGTTGTTCCCGTTGTCGCTTGAGGCGGCGAACCGTTTGTCACAGGCTTTTGGCGGCAAGCTCCGCATAAGCTATTCAGGGGGCGCGGAGGCGCGTAACATCGGGAAACTCTATGATGCCGGTATCTGGCCCATAACTGTTGCGACCACATTGCTGAAACCCGGGGGTTACGCGCGTTTGCATCAAATGGCTGAAACGCTGGCGGGCCGCGAATATAAGCGGTTTGAAGGCGTGGACCGCGATAAGGTTCAGGCGCTTCTGGATTCGGTCTTAGCGGATAAAATGTATCATAAGCCGGCGGGGCAGCCGGTTAAGCGCAAAATGAAGGCCGCGGTTCCGCTGTTGGACTGCTTTACCGCGCCCTGCCGCGAGGGATGCCCGATTAAACAGGATATTCCGGCCTATCTGCGGCTTGCCGGCGAAGGGAAGCACTTGGAAGCGCTGAAGGTTATAACCGCGCGCAATCCCCTGCCGTTTATAACCGGCGCGGTCTGCCCTCAATTCTGCGCTGATAAATGCGCGCGCGGGTTTTACGAGGGCGCTTGCGATATGCGCGGGGTGAAGCTGGAAGCCGCCGAAAGCGCTTTTGCTTCCCTTTTGCAAGAGATTGAAAACACGCCGAAATCCGGCGGGAAATGCGCCGTAATCGGCGGCGGCCCGGCCGGTCTGTCGGCGGCGTTTTTCCTTGCGCGCGCGGGCCGTCCCGTCACTGTTTTCGAGAAGCGGGAGAGCCTTGGCGGGATTGTGCGGCATGTAATCCCGTCGTTCCGCATCGGTGACGGCGTTATCGGCGGCGATATTGAGTTGATAAAATCCATGGGCGTTGATATACGCTTGAATAGTGAGGTTAAAGATATAGACAACCTGCGCGGCGAAGGTTTTGAGCATATCATCGTTGCGTCCGGGGCGCGTAAACCGGGCGTTCTGAAGCTGGAGGGCGGCGAGTCGCTGGACGCGCTGGATTTCCTTGAGCAGCTTAAAAATGACCCGCAAACCGTTTACCTTGGCGAAAACGTGGCGATTGTCGGCGGCGGCAACACCGCGATGGACGCGGCCCGCGCGGCAAAGCGCATACACGGTGTTAAGCAGGTTTCGCTGGTATACCGCCGCACAAAGCGGTATATGCCCGCCAGCGCAGAGGAAATTAAGCTTGCTTCGGAGGACGGCGTGAAGATTCGCGAACTGCTGTCACCGGTCAGCTGGACAAACGGCGTATTGACATGCGAAATAATGGAATTGGGCGCGCCGGACGCTTCCGGGCGGAAAGGCACGCAGCCCACGGGCAAAACCGCGCAGATACCCGCCGATACGGTGATTTCAGCCATAGGGAACCATGTTGACGCGGAACTGTACGCGCTTCTGGGAATTTCCACGGATGAAAACGGGAAGCCTATTGCCAACGCCGATACGCTGGAAACCGGACTAAGCGGCGTATATGTCATCGGGGACGCGGCGCGCGGCCCTTCAACGGTTGTTGAGTCCATAGCGGACGCATTGATTTGCGCCGCCGCTATAACCGGGTCAGAAATACCCGGCTGTAATGAGTTGAATATTAATGCGGGTGCGGATCCCGCCGCTAAAAAAGGTGTCCTTTATTTTGACAATCAAACAGTTCATGAATCGGAACGCTGCTTGGAATGCGCGTCGTTGTGCGAATGCTGCGCTGACGTCTGCCCGAACCGTGCGAATGTCTCCGTGCCGGTGAATGGCCGCCCGCAGATTATACACATTGATGATTTATGCAACGAGTGCGGAAACTGCGAGATGTTCTGCCCGTATTCAAGCGCGCCCTATAAGGATAAATTTACATTGTTCTCCAATGCTGAGGATTTTGAAAAGAGTGAAAATCAGGGGTTCCTGGTTTTGGACGGCGGGGCGGTTCGCGTACGGATTGACGGCAGCACAGCCGATCACAACGATGGGGAGCTGCTGCCGGAGGGAGTTTGGGAGTTGATTAAATGCGCAGACCTGTAATACTGTTGCTGGTAATGTTTTTGGTTCTCTCAACCGCAGGTTGTACAAGCCCTCTGACGGAAACAAGGCTTACCGCCGCGCCCGGCGCGGCGTTCACCGTTACCGATCAGGCGGGACGGGTTGTGGAGATTACGGCTCCGGTAGAGAGGATCGTAAGCGGATACTATATCTCAACATCCGTCTGCATCGCTTTGGGGCTTGCGGACAGGCTTACGGGCATTGAGGCGCGGGCCGCGGCGCGTCCCATATATGCCCTTGCCGCGCCTGAACTGCTTGAACTCCCCAGCGTTGGCAGCGCAAGGGATTTTAACATGGAAGCCTGTATCGCCCTTGCGCCTGAGCTTGTTATACTGCCCAGACATTCGCGCGATCAGGCCGACATAATGGCGGGTATGGGTATTTCCGCTATTTTAGTGAATCCTGAAAGCTATGAAAGCCTCATGGATATGATCGCGTTGATCGGCGCATCCGCCGAAGTACCGGATAGGGCCGGAGATCTGATTGCTTATATGGAAGCAACCCGCGCTTTTATCGAAAACACCGCGGCGCAACTCACGGACAGGCCGTCCGTTTACATGTGCGGCGTCGGCTCGTACCTCAGAACCGCCACGAAAGACATGTATCAAACCGGGCTTATTAAAATGTCGGGCGGGCAAAGCGCCGCGCCGGATTTGCCGGGAAACGGCTGGGCGGATATTTCGTATGAGCAGCTTTTGGCGATGAATCCCGATGTGATGGTAATACCGCCGGAAGCGGTTTACGGCAGGGATGATGTTATAAACGACCCGCAGCTCCGGTCTTTGAGCGCCGTCGTAAACGGCAGGGTATATACGATGCCCGGGGATTTTGAGGCTTGGGACTCGCCCATTCCCTCAAGCATGCTGGGGGCGCTGTGGCTGCTGCATGTACTGCACCCGGATGCCTATTCCATGGAGGAGCTCAGGCTTAATGCCGCGTCTTTTTATCATGAGTTTTACGGGATTCACATTGATACCGGATTAATAGGTAAATGAGGAAATATTTCGTTATAACGGGGCTGCTTGTCGCGCTGGCTTTTGTGTTATCTCTGCGCGTGGGCAGGTATCCGCTTTCGGCGCGCGATATCCTTATGATTTTAACGGGAAGCGAAATAAGCGGGCTTTCGCGCGGCGTGTTCTTTACGCTGCGGCTGCCGCGAACCGTGATGGCGCTGATGGTTGGCGCGGGGCTTGGCTTGGCGGGCAGTGTGTTTCAGCTTATTTTTAAGAACCCTCTCGCGTCTCCCGATATAATCGGCGTATCCAGCGGCGCGAACCTTGGCGCGGCGCTGGCGATTGTATTTTTCGGTCAAAGCGCGGCGTTGATGGCAGCCTCCGCGTTTGGCTTCGCTATGCTGGCGGTGGCGCTGGTCGCGGCGCTTTCGCGGCTTGGCAGGTTCGGCGGCGCCGTTTCCTACATACTGTTCGGTATAATCATCAAGGCGGTTTGCGAATCAGTCATCATGATATTGAAATTCTTCGCCGACCCGGAAAGGGAGCTTGCCGCCATGGAATTTTGGGCGATGGGCAGCCTTGGAAACATCACGGCTTCCAAGCTGGCGGCGGTAGCCCCGTTTTTCCTTATCGGCTTCGCCGGCTTGGTTATCATGCGGCGGCATATAATGCTTCTCGGGCTTGAGGACGACGAAAGCCGTTCGCTTGGCGCAAGGGTCAAGCTGATACGGACATTGGTGCTGGGGGCGGCGGCTCTGACCGTCGCTTCGGTCATATCCATGACGGGGCTGGTGGTGTTTGTGGGGCTTAACGCGCCCCATGCCGCCAGGCTTATGATAAAACGGGTAAGCTTTGCGTGGATGGTGTTATCGGCAATGATCGGGGCGTTGATCTTGCTTGTGTCCGATTGCTTTGCGCGCGGTATCTCCGGCGTGGAAATTCCGGTCAGCATCCCGACGACATTCATCGGCGTGCCGGTTTTACTGGTTTTCATGCTGAAACGTCAATTTAGGGGATAGGTATTTGTTGATTTCTTTGCGGGATGTATCGGCGGGATACGGGAGCAAAACGGTTGTTGATTGTATAAGCTTTGATATTGCTCCAGGTGAGTTCTGTGCGCTTCTGGGTTTGAACGGCTCCGGCAAGACGACACTGCTGAAAGCGGTATGCGGCCTGCTTCCGGTAACAAAAGGCATGTGTTTGGTTAACGGCGCGGATGTTTCGCGCCTTAACGAGCGTAAACGGGCGAGGCATATCTCGTATATCCCCCAGCGGTTCAGCGCGATGCAGGGCGTTGCCGTAACGGATGTCGTTATGATGGGGCTGAACGCTAGGCTTGGCGCGATGGAGTTTCCATCCGCGGAACTAAAGACGCTGGCTTTTAACGCGATGGAAACGATGGGCATCGGAAGCCTGGCGGGTGAGGATTTCTCAAAGCTGAGCGAAGGTCAGAGGCAAATGGCCGTCCTTGCCAGAACCTTGGTGCAGGACGCGCCCGTAATGCTGATGGACGAACCGGACAGCGCGCTTGATTTCCTGAACAGGCACGGCATAATGGCCTGGTTCCGGCGGAATATCCATGCGGAAGGCAAAGCGGGGCTTGTGACATTGCATGACCCAAACCTGGCGCTTGCATATTGTGACCGCCTTATTTTGCTGCGCAACGGTAAAATCGTATCCGATATGCGTCTTTACCGCGCGGGCAAAGACGAAATCCGGGAGTGCCTTTCCGCGGTTTACGGCGAAATCACGCTGATTGAGCATTGCGGGAGGTATATCGTTTTATTGAATTAAATCAAAGAAATAAATTGCAAAACGGAAAAAAATATGTTACCCTTGTACCATAGAAACACAATACTTAGTAGGAGGAATGGGAATGAAAAAAGCTATTACACTGCTGCTCGCGTTGGCTATGATTTTTGCGCTGGCGGCCTGTGACGCCAACGCGCCGGGTTCCGCCGCGGAGGTAACAAGGGAAAACTTGAAGGTCGGCATGGTTCATATCAGTGAGCTGGGCGACCAGGGCTTCACCTTCAACCACGACCAGGGCGCGAGGAAGATGATCGCCGACCTGGGTCTCAGCATGGATCAATACATACCCAAGTTCAACGTCAGCCCCGCCGATATCACGGCGACCAAGGCGGCTATCGTGGAACTGATAGACGCGGGCTGCCAGATCATTTTCGCGACAAGCTTCGGCTACAACGTCGCGATGACCGAGTCCGCCAGGGAATTCCCGAACATTATCTTCTGCCACGCCACCGGTTTTGACGCGCATTCCGCCGGTCTGTCCAACCTTCATAACTATTTCGCGAAGATCCATCAGGCCAGATACCTTGCGGGTATAGCGGCAGGCCTTAAAACAGAAAACAACAGGCTGGGATATGTTGCCGCGCATCCCTTCTCCGAGGTTATAAGCGGTTATACGGCATTCTATCTCGGCGCGCTCAGCGTTAACCCCGATGTTACCATGGACGTTATCTACATCAACTCCTGGGGCGACGCGCGCCTTGAAAGGGAAGCCGCCGAAGCACTGATCGCGCGCGGCGTGGACGTTCTCAGCCAGCATTCGGACGGCATAGCCCCCGCGCTGGCGGCTCAGGACGCGGGCATTTGGCATGTGGGTTATAACAACGACATGTCAACGGTTGCGCCGGACGCGTCCCTCCTTTCACCCCGTATCGACTGGGGCGTATACATGACTTTCGCGGTGCAGAGCCTGCTTGACGGCAACCCCCTCCCGGTAGACTGGGGTACGGGCATCGAGACCGGCGCGGCGTTCCTTTCCCCGCTGAACACGGCGGTAGCGGCCCCCGGCACGCAGGAAGCCATCGACAAGGCGTTCCAGGAAATCCTTGACGGAAAGATGATCTTCAGCGGCGCGCTGGTTGACAACGACGGCAATCCCGCCCAAATCACCAACTTCGCGGGCGACGTTATCTTCACCTTTACCGATGAGAACTCCTACTTCGTGGAATCCGACGTGTACTCCGCCCCCAGCTTCAACGCTATCCTCAAAGGCATCAACATCATTTCGTAATACAGCGTAGGGGCGGGCCTTGTGTCCGCCCTTACTTCCTTACCCGATGAAATAGGTGATTAGATTGACCGAGGTTGTCCGCATTGAAAACATAACGAAAACATTCGGAACGGTTACCGCCAACAGGGATGTCTGCCTGGACGTGCGCCGGGGCGAGATCCTCGCGTTGCTGGGCGAAAACGGCTCCGGCAAGACTACGCTGATGAACATGCTGTCCGGCATCTATTTCCCTGACAGCGGTAAAATATATATAAATGGCGAAGAGGTTGTCATACGCTCGCCAAGGGACGCTTTTGCTCTGGGCATAGGCATGGTTCATCAGCATTTTAAGCTGGTTGACGTGCTTACGGCGGCGGAGAATATTGTGCTGGGTATGCCCGGCGGTTTATTGGTGAACCGCGATGAAACGGCGAAGAAAATTCTTGAAATAAGCGATAAATATGGTTTTATAATTGATCCGTGGAAAAAGATTTATAATATGTCCGTTAGTGAGAAGCAGACGGTTGAAATAATAAAGGTGCTTTACCGGGGCGCGGAGATATTGATACTGGACGAGCCCACCGCCGTCCTCACGCCGCAGGAGATAGACAAGCTGTTTGATGTTTTGCGTAAGATGAAGGATGATAATAAGGCGGTCATCATCATTACCCATAAATTGGGTGAGGTAATGGTTCTTTCAGACCGCGTCAGCATAATGCGTAAGGGCGAGTGCGTTGATACGGTTCCGACGCCGGACGCTACGGTGCAATCCCTTGCCGAAGGCATGGTGGGGCGGGCGCTGAGCCTTTCCATAAAGAGAAAGGAACCGGAAAACGCAACCGATAAACTGGTGGTTTCGGGGCTTACCTGTTTAGATCCAACCGGGCGCAGGACGCTTGACGGCGTCAGCTTCACATTGCGTACCGGAGAGATAATGGGCGTCGCGGGCATAGCGGGAAGCGGGCAGAAGGAACTGTGCGAATCCCTGACCGGGCTTCAAAGTATACATAGCGGCGCCGTTACGTATATCGGGGATGACGGAGGCAAAACGGAGCTTGCCGGCCTTACCCCCAGCGAGGTAACCGGCAAGGGCATCCGCATAGCGTTTGTGCCCGAGGATCGCTTGGGAATGGGCCTTGTGGGAAATCTGGATATGGTTGAGAATATGATGCTGAAAAGTTACCGCCGTGCCAAGGGCATATGGGTTGACCGAAAAACGCCCAAAGCGGCGGCGGTTAAATTAATAGAAAAGCTTCAAATTGTTACTCCGGGAACCGCCGCGCCGGTAAGGCGTATGTCCGGCGGCAATGTGCAGAAGGTTCTGCTGGGCAGGGAGATCCAGAGCGAGCCGTCGGTGCTTGTGGTGGCGTACCCCACGCGCGGGCTGGATATAAACTCATCCTATACCGTATACGACCTGCTTAACGAACAGAAGGAGAACGGCGTTGCGGTAATGTTCGCGGGTGAGGATCTGGATGTCTTGCTGGAGCTGTGCGACCGTATTCTGGTGCTTTGCGGCGGGAAGGTCAGCGGCATTGTGGACGCGCGTACCGTTACCAAGGAGGAGATAGGGGTTTTGATGACACATCTCTCCAAAAGGGAGGATGCGGTATGAGCAAACCGGGCGTAAAAACAAGCCACGCGGGAACGCCGTTTGTGTGGATAGTAAAGCGTGATTCCGTCAGCAGGAAGCAGGCGTATCTGGTGCGCGCCGCCGCTATTCTCGGAGCGCTGATGCTGGGCGCTGCGCTGTTTCTGGCGATGGGTCACAATCCCATAATGATTTACCGTGACATGCTTACCGGTTCTCTCGGCAGGACGCTGGCGCGCACGGAAACGGTTCGTATCGCGATTCCGCTGCTGGTCACGGCTCTGGGCATAGGCTTGGCCTTTAAGATGCGCTTTTGGAATATCGGCGCGGAGGGGCAGATTATCATGGGGGCGACGGCGGCCTCGTATTTCGCGCTGTTCAGCGGCGTACCGGGGCCTTACCTGCTGTTTGTCATGTTTTTCGCGGCAATTGCGGCGGGCGGGCTTTGGGGATTAATCCCCGCTGTTTTCAAGTCCAAATGGAATACCAACGAAACGCTGTTTACGCTGATGCTTAATTACATAGCGCTGGAATTTGTGCGGTACTTGCAGTTCGGCCCGTGGAGGGACCCCAGGCTTCGCGGTTTCCCCAGCATAGCGATGTTTGACCAGGCTGCGCGCCTCCCGCGCGTGTTCGGCGTGCATATCGGCTGGATATTCGCGCTGATTCTGGTGGCTATCGTGTACATATACATGAAAAAGACCCGGCACGGGTACGAGATAACGGTTGTGGGCGAGAGCATCCCCACCGCGCGGTATGCCGGCATAAACGTCGGCAGGGTGTTCCTGCGCACAATGTTTTTATCGGGCGCGATATGCGGGCTCACCGGCTTCCTCATCGTGTCCGGCGCAAACTTCACCCTTTCGGAAATGGTCACGGGCGGCGTGGGGTTCACCGCCATTACAGTCGCGTGGCTTTCACGGCTTAACCCGGCGGTTATGATAATATTCTCATTGTTCATAGCCATGCTCCAGCGCGGCGCGAACGCCGTACAGACGACTTTCCGGATCCCGTCATCCGCCGCCGATATCCTGATAGGCTTTATATTGTTCTTTATACTGGGATGTGAATTTTTCCTTAATTATAAATTAGTTTTCCGTAAAAAAGTGAAGTAGGGGGGCGCTGGGCATGGAACAGCTTATATTTTTCATTACCGCCGCGGTTGTTGCGGCCACGCCGCTTTTATTCGGCACGCTGGGCGAAATACTAACCGAAAAATCCGGCAACCTGAACCTGGGTGTTGAGGGTATGATGTTCATGGGCGCGGCTGTGGGTTTGTCGGCTTCCTTTTTGTATGAACAGGCGGTTGGGGCCGGGGCTTCCGGGTTTTTATCCGCTGTGCTGGCGGTTGTGTTCGGTTTCTTGGCGGGTGTGCTGGGGGGCCTTATATACAGTGTCTTAACGGTAACGCTGCGCGCCAATCAGGTTGTGTCGGGGCTTGCGCTGACTATTATGGGCGTCGGCATGGGCAATTTTATCGGCGAGCTGCTGGGGCTTCGCGCCGGCGGGTTCGCTTCGGTGTCCGATGTGACGAGGAGCGCTTTCTCCGGAGCAAGGATACCGGGTTTAAGCGGCATGCCCGTCATAGGCAGACTGCTGTTTTCCTTTGACTTTATGGTGTATATGGTTATAGCGGCCGCGGTATTGATGATATGGTTCCTCAACAAATCCAGAATGGGCCTGCATCTTCGCGCGGTGGGGGAAGACCCCGCCACCGCCGACGCCGACGGCATCAACGTCACGCGTTATAAATATCTGGCCACATGCATCGGCGGCGGCATATGCGGCCTTGGCGGCGTGTACATCTCCATGGTGCGGTCGTCCGGCACATGGATACACAACTGTGTGGGCGGGCTTGGATGGATTTCGGTGGCGCTGGTCATATGCGCCGCTTGGAGCCCGGCAAGGGCGATTTTGGGCGCGCTGCTTTTCGGGGGCCTTTCCGTGCTTAGGTTCTACCTTCCGATTCAGGACGTACCCGCGCAGGTATACAACATCATACCCTTCCTCGCCACCGTTTTGATATTGATATTCACCAGCGTGCGCCAGAGCAAGGAACGGCACCAGCCCGCGTCCTGCGGCGTCAATTATTTCAGGGAGGAACGGTAAGCATAATAAGGTATGATTATATTGGAAGTATCGGCATACATATTTTATAACTGCGGAGGTATGTAAAGTGGAGCAAATAATCATTAAAAACGTGAGGAACGCGGAATGCCATTGGGACGCAAACTTAAACAAACAATTTGACCCGGACGGCGAACATAAGCATTCGTTTGAATTTCAAAGAAGCAATGTAAGCAGTCCTTTTTCTCAGAAATGGGGCAAGCTGGAAGTGTGTTTTTATACAATACAACCGGGAAAAGCCAATTATCCATACCATTATCATACGGCGAATGAGGAAGTTTTTTATATAATAAGCGGGGAGGGAATGCTTAAAACGCCGGAAGGCGAAAGAACTGTTTCGGAAGGCGATGCTATCGTTATGCCCGCGCATGAAAACGGAGCGCATATGCTGATTAACATTTCAGACGCTCCTCTTGTATATCTTGAAATTAAAACGGCAAATGCGCCTGATGTTTCAATACTTCCCGAATCAGAAAAAATCATGGTTTTTGCCGGGAAAATTTTTGCGAAAGCGTTTAGAGTAAATTCTGCCACAAATTATCTTGATGGTGAATAATCTGTAAAATAATCATTGTCCTACACCGGAAGAAAACGGGTGAGCACTATAAAGCCGGACAATTTTGTGCTTTTTGGAGATATATGCTACAGTGAAAGCCTTAAAACGCTGCGTTGCGTTGAGGGTGGGTTTTTGGTGTGCGAAAACGGGCGCTCGGCGGGGGTTTACGGTTCGCTGCCGGAGGAATACGCGTCTTTCCCCCAAATTAACCATGCCGGTAAATTGATTCTGCCCGGCTTGGTTGATTTGCATATGCACGCGCCGCAATTTGCCTTCCGCGGGCTTGGGATGGATTTTGAGCTGCTGGACTGGCTGGAGTCCTACGCGTTCCCCGAAGAAGCAAAATACAGTGATACCGATTATGCCCGCGCGGCATACACAAGCCTTGTGCGGCACATGATTAACGGGCCGAATACGCGCTTTTGCCTGTACGCTACGGTACATGTGCCGGCGGCCTTACTGCTGATGGATTTACTGGAGGAATCCGGTCTGGTGTGCATGGCGGGTAAAGTCAACATGGACCGCAACTGCCCCGATTACCTGCGCGAGAAAAGCGCGCCGCGTTCGGCGGAGGATACGCGTCTGTGGCTGGAGCGATCCGCCGGGCGGTATAAGAACGTTTCCCCTATCCTCACCCCGCGTTTTGTTCCGGCGTGTTCGGACGGATTGATGAAGGAGCTGGCCCTGCTCCAAAAAGAGTTCCGCTTGCCCGTACAGTCGCATTTGTCCGAAAGCCTTGCGGAGATAGAATGGGTGAAGCAATTATGCCCCTCCTGCCGTTCCTACGCGGAGGCATATGAGCAATACGGTTTGTTCGGGGGGGAGCACCCCTCGGTAATGGCTCACTGCGTGTGGGCAGGCGACGACGAGATTGAGCTGATATACCGCAACAATACATATGTGGCGCATTGCCCGCAGTCCAACATGAACCTGAGTTCCGGCATCGCGCCCATGCGCCGGTTCCTTAACCGCGGCGTGAAGGCCGGACTTGGCAGCGACATTGCGGGGGGATGCCATTCATCAATTTTTCGGGCTATGTCGGACGCGATACAGGCGTCAAAACTGCGGTTCCGTTATGTGAAGCCCCATGAAGCGCCGCTTACGGTTAACGAAGCTTTTTACCTCGGAACACTGGGTGGAGGCTCGTTTTTTGGCAAAGCGGGCTCATTTGAAACAGGATATGAGTTCGATGCCCTTGTTATAGACGATTCCACAATCGCCGCGCCGTTCCCGTTATCCGCGGAGGAACGTCTGGCGCGGGTTATCTACCTCTCCGATGACCGGCATATATTGCAAAAATTCGTGCGCGGACGCTGCGTAAAGGAGTGAACGGTTTGAATATAAAGGAATCCGTAATTAAAAGCGACCACGCGATGAAAATAACCGGGGAAGCGGTATATGTGGCGGATCATCCCACGGACGGGATGCTCTTTGGAAGGCTGCTGCGCTCGTCCAAAGCGCGGGCGCGGGTGCTGGATGTCCGGCTGCCCGCTTTGCCGGACGGGTATTTGTACGCGGATAAAAATGATGTCCCCGGCGCAAACAAGGTGAAGATTGTGCTGGACGATACGCCTGTTTTCGCGGATGGAACAGTGGAATTTATCGGGGATCCAATCGGGCTGCTGATGGGGCCGGATGAGGACACGGTGAACCGTCTGCTGGAGCGGATTGAAGTGGAATACGAAGGGCTTCCGCCTGTATTGAGCATAGAGGATTCCGATACGGTATTTTTCGATTATACATATGCCAAAGGCAATACGGATAAGGCTTTCGCCGAAGCCGACCATATCTTTGAGGAGGAATTCCGTACCGGGCTTCAGGAACATGCCTACCTTGAAACAAACGGGCTTATCGCCCGCCCTGACGGCGGCAGGATTACCGTGCACGGCTCGCTGCAGTGCCCGTACTATGTGCAGGGCGCGGTGGCGAACGCGATGGGCTTTGAGCCTGACCGCGTACAGATTAAATACGATACGACAGGCGGCGCTTTCGGCGGTAAGGAGGATTATCCTTCCATATTGGCGGCGCAGGCCGCGGTGGCGGCGTACAAGGCCGGGAAGCCTGTCCGCGTGATTTTCGGGCGGCGGGAGGACATGGAATTTACAAGCAAGCGGCACCCGTCAAAGTGCGGTTACAAGGCTGCTGTAAAAGACGGCAGGGTCACGGCTATGGACATCGACGTCAAATATAACGCCGGCGCGTATACTACGCTTTCAAAGGTCGTGCTCCAGCGCGGCATCATTTGCGCGTGCGGCGTGTACAATATCCAAAACCTGGCGGTCCGGGGCCGCGCGTATAAGACCAACACGGTTCCCAACGGGGCGTTCCGCGGTTTTGGCGGCCCGCAGCCCTTTTTCGCCGTCGAGATGATGATGAGCCATATCGCCCGAAATTTGGGGGTCGAGCCGCTTGCGTTCAAGGAGCGGCATGTGGCGGCGCAGGGCGACGTTACGTCCACGGGCGGCAGGTTTCATTTCCCGGTTCCCATTTTGCTGATGATTGAACAGGTAGCCAAGGCGTGTAATTTCCGGGAAAAACGCGAAGCGTATAAAAACCAAACCGGAACCCGGCGTAAAGGGATCGGCATGTCATTGTGTTATCACGGAGCGGGTTTTACCGGGGCGGGCGAACGGGATTTGATTAAGGCCGTCGCCAAACTGCGGAAATATCCGGATAACAAGGTTGAGGTCCTGACGGCAAACACCGATATGGGACAGGGGCTTAACACAACATTCGCGAAGATTGTGGCAAATGAGCTGAAAATACCTATGCACGATATAATAATCGCAAACCCCGACACCGACAGGGTGCCGGATTCGGGGCCTACCGTGGCCAGCCGCTCCATCATGGTGGTGGGTGAGCTGCTGCGGCGGGCGGCGGTACGGCTGCGGGAGCAGTGGGCTGACGGCGGGGAACAGCTTGTTGAGGAACGGTTCAAGGAGCCCGGCTATGTCATTCCCTTCGATTTGGAGAAATTCCAGGGTGACGCCTATCCCACATATTCCTGGGCGGTCAACGCCGTTGAGCTTGAGGCTGATACGCTCACAGGCACGGTTAAGGTGCTTGGGGCGTACGGCAGCTTTGACGTGGGGACGCCCATCGACAGGAACATCGTTACAGGTCAGATGGAGGGCGGGACGATGCAGGGGATTGGATTCGCATCCATGGAGCGGATGGCGGTTGACGGCAGCGGGAAAATCCGCGGCAACTCGCTCAGCGACTATATTATTCCGACATCTTTAGATATACCTAATCTGCAATGCATGCTGTACGAGGAGGAATACCCCGAAGGCCCCTACGGCGCGAAAGGCGCGGGGGAACTGCCGGCGGTCGGGGCCGCCGGAGCGTATATTGAGGCGATTGAGCAGGCGCTGGGGGATGTCAGGGTTAATCATATTCCCTTTACCGCCGAAGACGCCATTGAAATATTACACAAGGAGCCCAGCCTATGATACGGGAAGTTGTTTTTAACTTGAACGGCGAAACCGCCGTTTGGAACGGCGGCCCCGCGGCCCGTTTGCTGGATGCGCTGCGGGACGGTTTCAGGAACACCGGCGTAAAATGCGGCTGCCGCGAGGGTGAGTGCGGTGCCTGCGCGGTCATTCTGGACGGTATGCTGGTGAACTCCTGTATGGTAGCAATGGGGCGCGCCGGCGGTTCAGAGGTTATGACTATTGAGGGCTATAAAAAAACGGAGCGGTTCGCGGCACTCGATAAGTCCTTTGCGTCCGTAAGCGCGGTGCAGTGCGGGTTTTGCACGCCCGGGATGGTCCTTGCCGCCGAATGCCTGCTGCGTGAAAACCCGCGCCCTGACGAAGGTGAGATCCGCGCCGGCATTTCCGGCAACCTGTGCCGGTGTACGGGTTACAACGCCATTGTAAAGGCTATTTCGTCTGCGGCTAAGGATGGTGAGGGGTTATGGTGAGTTATCTGCCGGTTAGTTTGAACGAAGCATTGGAATACAGGGGGGCCGGCGGCGCCATACCATACGGCGGCGGAACCGATTTGATGATAAAAGGCGATAAGGACGCGGCTTACATCTTCCTGCACAAGGTACCGGAAATGCGCGGGATAATCGAGGATGATAAATATATCCGAATCGGGGCTTGCTGTACGTTTACGGAAGTTGCCGGGAATCCGCTGTGCCCCGCTATATTGCGCGAGGCGGCGCTGCAAATCGCCGCGCCCGCGATACGCAATCTGGGTACAATCGGCGGCAATATAGGCAACGGCTCCCCAAAGGCGGACAGTGCGCCGGTATTTTTTGCAGCCGGCGCGAAGCTTCGCCTGATGAGCCTCAGGGCAGAACGTATTATACCTATAAAGGAGTTTTATTTGGGCCGGAATAAATTGTCGCTGGAACCTGATGAGCTTATTGTTGAGGTTTTGATGCCGAAGCATGTGTCAAGTCGGTATTACTACCGTAAAGTGGGGGCAAGGGAAGCTTTGGCGATTTCCCGCGTATCCTTCGCGGGGCTTATGGATATTAAAGAAGGCCGCGTTATGCATTGCGCCGTTTCTTTCGGCGCGGTAAGCGATGTAATAATAAGGCGGGATGATATAGACGCCATGCTCACCGGCAAAACCGTTTCGGAAGCAAAAGCCGTGAAACAGGCTTACTTGAATGCCTATAATACGGCGATTACGCCTATACGCGGGCGCGTATCGGAGAAATACCGCAAGGCTGTCTGCATGAACCTTCTTGGGGATTTTCTCGCGGCTATGGGAATTTGAAGCTATTTCTTACTGCCATGCTTTTCGTCAGCTATTATCTGTTCCAAATATTCCTTAACCTTATCAATGTCATCCGCGGTTTTAACGTAATTTAAAATCATGGTGACAATGGCTTTGAATTGAAAGTCCGTCATGATATCTTCCCTTTCCGCTATATAATTCATAGGCTCACCTCAAAAAAAATATAACATAAATACCTCTGTATGTAAAGGGTTTAGTGTATAAACTCAAACTTCTCCACATCAAAAACGCCCATATCGGTTATCCGTATCTTAGGTAATAGCGGAAGCGCCAGGAAGCTCAAGGTTATAAACGGGTCGATATTGCGGCTTACGCCCGCGTCCCGGGCTTTCCGCGTCAGTTCTTCCAAATCCGTTATGAATTTATCGGGCTCACACGCGCTCATTAATCCGTAAACCGGCAGCGGAATTGCGCCTAGGGTTTTTTTATCGCGTATAAGAACGTAACCGCCCTGCATACGCTGTATTTCTTTCACGGCATAAAACATATCCGCGTCGTTTGTTCCTACGACGATGATGTTATGGGAATCATGCCCGACGGTTGTGGCAACCGCGCCATTTTTCAACCCATAGCCCGACAGCAGCCCAACCCCGGTATGCCCGGTTGCGTGATGGCGTTCAATCACCGCGATTTTACACAATTCATTTGATTGCAGACGGACGGACACGAGATCCGCCCCTATGAAGGATTTTTCCGTAATAATTTGATTTTCCAAAATATGTATAACGGGATAACCGCCGTTTTTAGGTTTGGGTAATTGAAAGGAATCGTCTTTAAGCGGGGCGATGTTTATTGAGTTGCGGAAACGGGGAGATACCGCGCGATGCTTGAACTCGCCGGGGAAAACGCGTATCCCGCGTTTATAAACCTGCGAAACCGCTACGTCCTCCAAATCCGAAAGTACAACCATATCCGCCTGATATCCCGGGGCAACGGCACCCAAACCCTTCAGCCCGTATATATTAGCCGCGTTCAATGACGCCATACGGTACGCCAGCTCCGGCTCAAGCCCCAGCGAGATGCTTTCGCGGATGCAATGCCGTATAGTCCCTACCCGCCTGATATCGGCTATATGCTTGTCGTCCGTGCAGAAGGCCATGCGGTCCGTGTTCAGGCCGGACGCGACGACTCCCGCGATGATGCCGCGCAGGTCTTTTGCCGCGCTGCCTTCCCTTACCAGAACAGCCAGTCCCGCCCGTATTTTTTCCAGCGCCTCTTCAAAGCTCGTGCTTTCGTGATCCGTGCGGATTCCCGCCGCCGCGTAAGCCTGCAAATCCTTTCCCGACAACGCGGGCGCGTGCCCGTCAATAATCCTGTTCCGCGCGGAAACGATCATCTCCATTACCCCCGCGTCACATCCCAACACGCCCGGGTAATTCATCATTTCGCTAAGGCCGAGGATCCCCGGTTCATTTATAAGCTTAGCTATATCGTCCGGTTTAATTTCGGCCCCGTTATGCTCAAAGAGTGTGGCGGGAACACAGGACGGAAGCTGGACAAAGTAATCTATAGGCACATTGGCGGAAACGTCCAGCATAAACCTGATGCCCTCCACGCCGGCAACATTCGCCACCTCATGCGGGTCGGTGATAACGGTGGTTACGCCCCACTTCAATTCCTCGGCGCAGTACACATCCGGCGTGACCATGGATGATTCCACGTGGCAATGCGTATTTATAAACCCGGGAACCACAAACTGCCCGGCTACGTCCTCTACGCGCGGCGCGGCACCATAGCTGCCAATTCCCGCTATGATGCCGTCAGCAATGGCTATATCGCCATGTACGATTTCACATGTGAAAACATTCAATATCCGCGCGTTTTTAATCAAAAGGTCAGCCGGTTGCTTCCCCAATGCTGTATTTATCAACTTTTCAAGCATAAGAACCGTCCTTTTCCAATGCTTTTATTGATTTATTATACAGCAAACTTTTATTAATTACAATAGACCTGTCCGGCAACCTCGTTTCGGCGTCTTTCCGGCAAATTTTCCGTTCTGCGTCGTCACAAAAAACCTTCTGTGCCTTTGGGCACACGCGTTTTTTCGTTCCTAGCATAACAAAAAATTTGCGCGAAAAGCCACCGAAAGCAGGTTACCGGACAGGTCTAATGCTTTGGGTTATATTGTCCTTCTCGCTAATATTGGTTTGTTCAGCGCGTAAATGGCGGCCGACAATACCAGGCAGGATACGATTTGCGCAAATGCGTTCGGATGGAAAATAATCATGCGGAAGAACCATACCAGTGCGGCCCTCAGCGGCGCAATGGGGGTGAACACGGCGATAATGGCGACAATGGCGATATCCGCCGCCCATCCGTACCATTTGTCCTGCACGGATGTGAGCGTGTGGACGAAAACCGCCAGAAGGAGAAGGAACGCGAATTGCTGGACGAACGCGATTGCCGCCCCGTTGTTTATCCACCCGAACCAGAACAGAACGTTTAAATTACCGGCTTTGTAATACACCGATATGACAAAGCTTTCATAAGTATAATACAGGATCATCCCGGCCAGCGATACGGCGGCGGCCATAATTACATGACCCATAGCGCTTCCCCAGAAAAAGTCGGCGCGTTTTCCGCCCAGGTTCATCATCTTGCGGAAATTCATCGAGGGGATGAATACCGCGCCCAAAATAATGATCAGGTAAAGGACATTGCCCAACCCTACCGTCATGTTGTCCTCGTTTCCGCTGAATACGTTTAACCAGTGTAAAGCAAGAAAAACGATATCCTGCAATATAGTGGCTAAGAACCAGCACGCCGTAATAACGTACGCCAATTTAATGTTGCGGATATGCGTTTTCGCAACCACCATTGATTTAGTTGTCATTGCTCTTCCCTCCCACCATATTAATAAAGAAATCCTGTAAGCCCATGCGGTCAAGCGTTACGCCGTCCGGCGGGTTGATCCTGTTTCCGTAGATATGCGCCGCCATAACATTGCCCAAAACCGTTTTGCCGATGCAGTTCAGCCCGTTAAGCAGCGGCAGGACCAGGCTTGCCGCGCCGGTCAGCGTATAGGCCTTTTCGTCTATGTCGTCAATGCCCGCCTCAACGAGGATATTGCCGCTTTCAATGATTATCAGGTTCTCCGTCACCTTCGATATCTCGTCAATCAAATGGGTGGACACTATCAATACGCGCGGGTTTGTCCGGTAGCTTTCAAGCAGCAGCGTGTTGAACTGGTCGCGCATGATGGCGTCAAAGCCCAGCGTCGGTTCGTCAAGCAAAATAACCTTTGAGTTGTTCGACAGCGTTATTATCGTCGTCAGCATGGTCTTCATGCCGAAAGACAACTGCTTGAATCTCTTGTTCAGGTTCAGGTCAAACCGCTTTGCCATCTTTGTCGCGAAATTGCGGTCAAACCCGTCCTGCAACGCGGCGGCCGTCCCGATAAGGTCGGATGCCTTCATGTTGAACTGTACCGAGCCGCTTTCGATAAAGTTGACGCATTCGGGCATCCTTGAAGTGGAAACGGGTTCGCCGTTCACAGTTATCTCCCCGCCGGAGGAAGCGATATGCCCCGCCAGCAGCTTCATCAGCGTCGTTTTACCCGCGCCGTTCCTGCCCAGCAGGCAGTATATACCGCTTCCGGGAATGCGTAACGAAACGCGGTTAATGGCGGTTGTTTCGCCATATTTCTTCGTTACATTCTTGAATTCAATCATGGTTCATTGCTCCTTCTCTGTTTTTGATAACGTCCACCAGCTCGTCAAGCGGAATACCCAGCGTCTTTGCCTCGGCAAGCAGCGCGCCTATCGTTTGGCTCAGAAAAACTTCCCTGCGCCGTTTTGTAATTTTCTCTTTCGCCCCCTCCGCCACGCACATGCCGATCCCCCTTTTCTTGTAAAGGATGCCTGCGTCGGTCAGCTTGCTTACGGCTTTGACCGCCGTTGTCGGGTTTACTGAGTAAATTTTTGAAATCTGCGTCGTTGAGATAATCAGATCGTCCGTTTGGTATACGCCCGTAATGATATCCGATTCGATAATCTCCATTATTTGGATGAAGATTGGCTGGCTCTCATTCAAAATATACACCTTCGATCATAATTAGTCTGCTAGTTAATGATATAAGTCATTAACTAAATAATAACATGGATTCTTTTACGTGTCAATTGGAAAATTTAGTTGACAAATGATAGGATATATGATATACCTAATGCATATATAATGGATGATATGTTATATCATAATCAGGGTTAGGTGTGCCGAATTTGAATGGGAACGGATTGCCGCTTTACAAGGTAATTTACGATGATATAAAACGCGGGATCGAGAGCGGTGAATTTAACCCCGGCGATAAGATACCTACCGAGCTTGAAATTGCGGAGAAATACTCGGTAAGCAGGATCACGGCGACGCGTGCCGTGAGGGAGCTGGAGCAGTCGGGGTTTATAACCAGGGCGCGCAAAAGGGGTTCCACCGTAAACACCCCCGACAGCTATAATGCCGGAAACGGACAAAGCCCTTTTATTTCGCTGATCCTGCCCTTTGAGGTCAGCAACTGTCTGGCCATTGTGGACGCGGCGCAAAACAACGCGTTTCTGAACAACTTCACCCTCTCCGTCTATAATTCGTCAAGGGATGAGGATACCGAGCGCAATATAATCGAAAACCTTCTGGAGATGGACGCCGCCGGTTTTATAGTGTGGCCCGCCGTCCCTTACGGGAACTTGGAGATATTTTCTAAGCTGGCGATAAACAAGAAGCCTTTGGTGTTTCTGGACTTCCCCAAGACCGGCATAAACGCGCCCTGCATCTCGCTGGACAACAGGGCCGCAATGTATGAGCTGACCAATTATGTGATTGAAAACGGGCATACGGACATCGCTTTTTACTCAACATCCGTAAAGGACTTGCCGACTGAATCGGAGCGTTACAGGGGGCATATAAACGCGCTTATTGAGAATGGAATAGTGCCTAAGCGCGAATATATCCTGGAAATACATAATACCCCGGACGGGGAATACTCCCTGAACAGGGACGATAGCGCGAACTTTGAGTATAACGCGTTTAAGGCAAGGCAGAGCCTGGAATACCTTATGTCCCTGAAAGCCCCGCCGACTGCCGTTATCTGCGTAAACGACATATGCGCGACGCATGTGGTGCGCGAGGCGCTGAAGATGAGCATCGCCATACCCGAAACCCTGTCCGTTACCGGCTTTGACAATCTGGACATCTGCAACTACGCGCAGGTGCCGATTACGACGGTACAGCAGGATTTTAAGGATATGGGGCGAAAGGCCGTCGAGCTGATAATGCAGATGCGTAAAGGTAAAAATGTTAAAAGTAATTATGTTATCGCGACTGATTTGGTTAAACGGCATTCTGTTACCAGAATCTAAAAATATCAGGGGGCAGAGGTTTGAAATATACTGTTTATTTCGGTACATATTCAAAGAGCTTATATCGCGGTGAATTTGATGCCGGTACGGGCGGCTTGGAACTGCTTGACAGCGCTGACGTTGAGAATCCGTCGTATCTTCATGCCGATGGGGATGTTTTGTACGGCGTATCCGAAACCGATGTGTTTAACGGCAAAAGCGGCGGGGCATTGTTTTCCGTTTCATTGCGGGATGAAAAGATGGAAGTGCTTTCTATTGAAGGTACAAACGGCAGGCATCCCTGCCATCTCAGCGTTTTTGGCAATTATATTTTTGTTTCGAATTACTCGGAAGGCACTTTGAGCATTTTTGAGAAGGATATAAAAGGAAGGATAAAGCCGTCGCGGCTTAGCGTTGCGCACTACGGGTCAAGCGTGAACCCGTCGCGGCAAAAGCAGGCGCATATACATTTCGCCGCAATGTCCCCGGATTTTCAATATTTGGCGGTGTGCGACCTTGGGCTGGACAAGGTTTTTGCGTATCCGTTTACAATGGATTACGGGCTTTCGCTGAAAGCAAAGGAAGTGGACTGCCCGCCCGGTTCCGGCCCGCGCCATTTGGTTTTTTCGCGGGACGGGAGGACAATGTACGTATTGACGGAGCTTAGCAATACTATTTTGGTTTATCAAAGCATAAAAGATAATATTGAGCTTGTGCAGGAGATATCGGCGCTTCCGGACGGATTTACGGGCGCGGGCGGCGCGGCGGCGATACATATGTCCCCGGACGTCGGGTTTATCGCGGCATCAAACCGCGGGCATGATTCCGTCGCCGTTTTTCGGATAAACGGCGGCGGCACGCTCCAAAAGCCCGAATTTATAATGACGGGGGCAGCTCCCCGCGATTTCGGGTATTCACCCGACGGCAGGTGGATATTGTCGGCTAATCAAAATGATAATACGGTAACGGTACACAGTGTGCGCGAAACAAGCGAAACCGCCGGGCAAATAAACGTGCCGAGCCCGTGCTGTATCGCGTTTGGGGGATTGCGGGCCAAACCCGCAATGGCGGAGCAATGACTAAATATGCCATGGCCGCTCCGCTAGCAACTGACGGCGCATGCGCCATGGCCGCTCCGCTGGTTACTGACGGCGCATGCGCCATGGTTACAGGGGGAAACCGTCATATAGGCCAGGGTATAGCCATTGTTTTGGCGGAGCATGGTTATGATATAGCAATTACCTACGCCACCGGCGCGGACGGCGCGGTTGAGACGCGGAGACGGGTTGAGGCTTTGGGAAAGCGCTGCTTTATATTCGAGGCGCATCTTGAGGAAGCGGACGGGCCGGACAAGGCCGTTAAGCAGGCCCGTGAAAGCCTTGGTCGGATTGACGTTATGGTATGCAACGCGGGCAGGGATATGCGGAACAGCGTGCTTACCTCGACAGCCGAGACTTATGATTTCCTATACGCCAACAACCTGCGGAACTACTTCCTGTGCGCGGGCGCGGCGGCGCGTCATATGGTGAATGACGGCACGGCGGGCAGCATCATAATGATAACGTCTTCAAGGGCGGTTTGCGCGCATCCCGACGATTTTTACTACGGAGCGCTGAAGGCCGCTGTGGAGAGGGCTTGCAAGTCCATGGCGCTGGATTTGAGCGCGTATAATATACGCGTAAACTGCGTCGCGCCGGGGGCCGTTTGGAAGCCGGACAAAGACGGCAACCTCCCGGACACGCCTTTTTTAAGGGAGTCTGTTCCCATGCGCAGGACTGGCACCGTGCGGGATGTCGGAGAGGCCGTAGCTTTTCTGGCAGGCGATAAATCTTCTTACATAACGGGGACAACTTTACTTGTTGACGGCGGCCTTTCACTGCCGGCTTTACTTGAGCAGCCTAACGCGGTGCCTTGGAAGTATGAGGGCTGGACGGCTAAACAATACGAGAAAATGAAAGAGATGACGGACTAAATGTCAATCAAAATTACGCGGATAAGAGCCATAAATACCGCCCCTGAGGGCGTGCCGCTGGTTATCGTTAAGGTTGAGACCAACCAGCCGGGCTTGTACGGCATAGGCTGCGCCACGTTTACACAGCGTTTTTTATCCGTGGCCCATGCCGTGGAGACTTATTTTAACCCGCTCCTGACCGGTAAAGACCCGGGCCGGATTGAGGACATTTGGCAAATGGCTATGGTCAGCGCATACTGGCGCAACGGCCCCGTTATGAACAACGCGCTGTCCGGCGTTGATATGGCGCTTTGGGATATAAAGGGGAAGCTTGCGGGAATGCCGCTTTATGACCTTTTCGGCGGGAAGGCGCGGGAAGGCGCAAGGGTTTACAGGCATGCGGACGGCGCGGATTATGATGAAGTCGCCGAAAGCGTTGAGAAATTTATGGCGGACGGCATTCAGGTCATACGCTTGCAGCACGGCGGTTACGGCGGGATAAACGGCTTTTTGTCGGATAAGCCGGAGAGCGCTTGCGAGGGCGCGTATTATGACACGCTGGGCTATCAGTTGAGCGTCGTCAAGCTGTTTGAGGAAATGCGCAAGCGTTTTGGCTTTGGGATTGAGTTCTGCCACGACGTACATGAGCGGCTGGAGCCTGTAGAGGCCATACGCCTGGCGAAGGAACTGGAACCGTACCGTTTGTTCTTCCTTGAGGACGCCCTTGCCCCGGAGCAGGCTGACTGGTTCGCAATCATGCGAAAGCAGACGCATACGCCGATAGCGATGGGCGAATTGTTCACCAATCCCATGGAATGGCTGGGGCTTGTCTCAAACAGGCTGATTGACTTTATCCGCGTACATATCAGCGCGATAGGCGGCATTACGCCCGCCAGAAAATTGGCCGTTTTATGCGAAAGCTTCAGCGTCCGCACCGCTTGGCACGGCCCGCGTGACGTTTCCCCCGTCGGGCATGCCGCGAATATACATCTTGACTTATCCTCATGGAATTTCGGCGTGCAGGAATGGAGCGGCTGGACGGAAAAGTCGCTTGAGGTGTTCCCCGGCTGCCCCGAACTGCGCAGGGGTTATGTATACGCGAACGATAAGCCGGGATTGGGCATTGACATAGACGAATCACGGGCCGCGAAGTATCCGTGTGACGAATCCCTTCCCCAATGGACCAACGCGAGGCGCTCTGACGGAACCCTCGCAAGGCCTTGACCGCGGGAAAGAAAATTAGCTGAAAATCTTGATTTATCAACGAAAAAGCTTGATTTTATATCCAATTTATGCTATAATATTATAATGAAGGAGAAATAAAATACACCGGTAAAAACGCCAGTCCAAACGACAGTATAAATGACGGTTAAAACGCCAGCCCAAACTACTGACTTATATAAACGAAAAGAAAACGAAAACGATATAACCCCCCTACCCCCCTTTGGGGAGGGCGTGTGCGTACACTAACGCGCAATGATTGCGTTACCCGATTGAACGAGGGCTTTAAGGCTCGCCGACTTCATAGCGGTGATTGGATGAACTGCCGTAATGTCTGACACGCTTGATTAGTGGTGTTTTACGAGGAATGGGGCGCTTATGACGGATAAGCTTAACAGGAAAAAGATAAGGCGTATTTTCGGCGATTGGCAGCTTTATGCCATGGCTTTGCCCTGCGTGGCGCTGCTGTTCGCTTTCGCTTACATGCCCATGGGCGGGCTGATTCTGGCGTTCAAGCGGGTGACGGACTTCTCGGTGGGGATTTTCAGAAGCCCATGGGCCGACCCGTGGTACAGGAACTTTGAGCTGCTTTTCAGGGGAAACCCGGCGGCCCTGTCCGCAATGCGCAATACGCTGTTTATGAACTTCCTGTTCATTTCCGTAGGCACGGTTTTCGCGCTGGCACTGGCGCTGAGCTTCAACGAGATACGCCGCCCGTTCTACAAAAGGCTGACGCAGTCCATCAGTTTTTTGCCGTATTTTATCTCCACGGTTGTTATCGGCATCTTCGTTTCGGGGATGCTGGCCTTTGAGACGGGTTCGGTCACAAACCTCATACACAGCATAACGGGCGAACGTATAAGGTTTTACATGGAGCCGGGCTACTGGCCGGGGATTATGCTGGCCGTCAATATCTGGAGGCTTGGGGGCTTCAACGCCATTATCTACCTTGCCGCCATCAGCGGCATAGACCCGCAGCTCTACGAAGCCGCCGAAATCGACGGCGCGTCCCGCATGCAGCAGACATGGCACGTCACCCTGCCCCTGCTTGTGCCCACCATAATAATCCTGACGATCCTTGCGATAGGCAGGATTATGAACGCCGATTTCGGCCTGTTCTTTAACGTAACCCGCGACGTGGCCTCGCTCTACCCCACGATGGACGTTCTGGACACCTACATATACCGCGCCCTCCGCAGGTCGGGCGACATAGGCATCTCTACGGCCACGGGGTTCTTCCAGTCGGTGGTTTCGTTTGCGCTGGTTATTGTCAGCAATAAGCTCGCGAATAAAATTGAGAAAGGCTCCGCGTTGTTTTAAATTATAGAACCGGGGGTGAACATATGGTACAAGTAAAAAGGCGGATAACGCCGGGTTATGTTATGGTGGTTCTGTTTGTCGGGCTGTTCGCCGCGCTGTGCCTGTACCCTTTCCTTATGGTTATCAGCGGTTCGCTTACGTCCAGGTCAGCCGCGGTGATGCACGGCTTCTCGCTCATTCCAAAGGAATTCACCACCGACGCGTATACGGTTTTGTTTACCAACTCCGCCTCCATTATCAAGGCTTATCAGGTTACCGTCGGCGTAACGGTCATTGGCACGGCGCTGTCCCTGCTGATAAACAGCATGATGGCCTTTGTGGTTTCACGCCCAAATCTTTACGGCGCAAAATTCCTGAACATATATGTGCTTATCACAATGCTGTTCAGCGGCGGCATAGTGCCTTGGTACGTCATCTGCACGCAGTACCTTAAACTGACGGACACCTACGCCGCGCTGGTTCTGCCCATGGCGGCAAGCGCGTGGAACGTGTTTCTGATACGCAACTATTTCCGGTCAATGCCGCATGAGCTGTATGAGTCGGCAAGGGTGGACGGCGCAAGCCACTTCCGCATCTACCGCCGTATCTATGTACCGCTCGCGAAGCCTATAATGGCGACGGTTCTGCTGTTCGCCGCGCTTGCCTACTGGAACGACTGGTGGCACGGCCTGATGCTGATAAACCGCGCGGAAATGCAGCCGCTTCAAATGATGCTGCGCGCGGTTATCGCCAATATCCAGTTTCTAATGGCCCAAAGCGGGACGGCAACACCGTGGATGAACGAAATGATGGCAAGGCTTCCCAGCGACGGCGTGCGCATGGCTTTGGTCGTGATTACCACCGGGCCGATAATCCTGGTCTACCCCTTTGTCCAGCGGTATTTTGTTAAGGGTATTATGGTCGGTTCAGTGAAAGGCTGACCGAACGTGAACCAAATAAAAGAATGGAGGAAATTGGATGAAGAAAGTTCTTGCAATGCTCGTTGCCGCGGTGATGTGCGCGGCGCTGTTCGCGGGATGCGCCACAGAGGCCGAGACGGGTTACGTCACCGAATCCGAGCTTGAGGAAGTTACGCTCAGGTTTATCTTCTTTGACACGAAAAGGCCGGCTACGGATCAGGTGTGGAACGCCATCAGCGAGAAGTTCCGCGAAGAGCTGAACGTAAAGTTTGACGTGCAGTTCATCGCCGGCTCCGACTACGCCGACCGTATACTCACCATGGCCGCCGCGGGCGAAAGATGGGACCTCAACTTCGACGGCGACTGGCTCAGCTATTACAGAATGGCCAATCTGGGCGCGTACATGACGCTGAACGACCTGATGCCGGTATACGCCCCCGATTTGTACGCGGCGTATGAGGCCTCCGGCGTTTTGGGCGCCGCGACCGTCAACGGAAATATCGTGGCCATGCCCTGGGGCAACGTAATGAGCAACCGCCCCTACTTCCAATGGCGCGGCGACTTGATTGACGCGGATCCCGCGGACATCAACACCATTGAGGATGTCGAGGAGCTTCTGTACCGCCTGCAAGAAATGTATCCCGGCAAGTACATCGTTGAGAACGCCGACCCGAACGCGTTTTTCCTGAAACACAACCTGATTGACTTCGGCAACGAGTTCGTGTACGACGCCACCTCCGACGTTATCACGGTTCAGCACAAGGCCACGACGCCGGCTTACCGCGAGCGCGCCCAGTACGCCGAGAAATGGCAGATGGACGGCTTGATCTGGGCTGACGTACTGCTTGACAATCTCGACCACAACGTGCTTATCAACCAGGGCCAGCTTATCACCAAATGGGGTACATATGAATTCTCCCGTTCCGCGCGCGCCTGGATTGAGCCCGACGCACACTGGGGGTTCGCGGAGCTTTATCCCGGCCATTTATACCAGAACCGCACCGCGCTTGCGAACCTCGTAGCCATACCGCGCACCTCGGCGAACCCCGAGCGTACGCTTATGTTCCTTAACCTGCTTGAGACCAATCAGGAGCTTTACGACATGGTTCACTACGGCATCCTGGGCCTGACCTATGAGCTGAACGAAGACGGGTCGGCAAGGTTCCCGGACGGCATGGACCCGTCCAACTCCAACTTCATGCTGTGGCAGGGGCGCTGGGGCCTTTGGAAGCCGCATTTCATGCGCGGCGACTTTGAATTCCCCCGCGGCTTCTGGTACGACGAGCTAGTGCACGCCCGGAGCAACCCCAACAACATCGTCTCCGCGCTGGACGGCTTCAACTTCAACGCCGAGCCCGTTGTCGTCGAGATGTCGCAGATCTCCGCTATCTTTGAGACCATGGAGGACCTGCTTGACGTAGGTTTGGCGGGCGACGCGGACGCGGCTATCGACAAGCTTATCGCCGATTTGGAGAGGGCCGGCCTTGACAGGGTAACGGAAGAAATGCAGAGGCAGGTCAACGCTTTCTTGGGTATTGAGTAAGTCATTTACATAGGGGAAACTTTAATGTTTGTTTCCCCTATTTTATTTTGGGGGGTAACTTTTTGAACATAGAAATTGTTAAGGGAAATTGTGAACATTTAAATGATTGTGAAGAGGCGCTTTTGAAATCATCCCTTGGAAAGCATTACTTTGAAAGGGACGGAAGCGCGCGTAAAGCGGTTGAAGAGGGATTGGAGCAAGGAACACTTTTTGTCGCTATTGAACGGGATGTATGCGCCGGGTTTATGTTCTATATGAAAAACGGCGCGTTTCACAGTTTCCCGTATTTGCATTTAATTGCCGTTAAGGAAGAATACAGAGGTAAAGGAATAGGGAAACAACTTATTGATTATTTTGAAAAGGTATCGGAAAGGGATAAATTTTTCTTGGCGGTAGCCGATTATAACCCGGACGCGAAACGGTTTTACGAACGCTTAGGATACCGTCAGATAGGGGAAATCCCCGGATTATACCGCAAAGGCATTACGGAATATATAATGATGAAGGAAAAACAATAACATACAAGTTTTAAAGGAGCAGGCCATGGCGGAGCAAATCCCACGCAATCCTTTTATCGAGAGCATCTATGCCGCGGACCCCTCGGCGCGGAGCTGGGACGGCGAAAAGATTTATTTGTACGCCTCCCACGATATCGACCCTCCGCGCGGCTGTGATTTAATGGACAGATATCATGTGTTTTCTTCCGCGGACATGGTAAACTGGGTAGACGAAGGCGAGATACTGTGTTCCGGCGACGTTAAATGGGGACGCCCGGAAGGCGGTTTTATGTGGGCGCCGGACTGCGCGTACCGCGACGGCCTTTATTACTTCTACTATCCCCATCCCAGCGGCAGCAGCTGGAACGACACATGGAAAATAGGGGTCGCCACCAGCCGTTATCCCAACAAAGGGTTTACAGACCGGGGTTATATAAAGGGGCTTGGCGGTTTCGCGCTTATTGACCCCTGCGTTTTTACCGATGATGACGGGCAGGCATATATTTATATCGGCGGCGGGAGCCGCGCCCAGGGCGCGAAGCTTTGCGCGGATATGATGACGGTATGGGAAGGCCCCTTTGAAATGGAGGGGCTGCTCGATTACCACGAGGCGACTTGGGTATTCAAGCGCAACGGGGTTTATTACCTCACCTATTCCGACAATACCCAGCCGTATAATTTAATGCGCTACGCGGTAAGCAACAGCCCTCTGGGCCCGTGGACGCACAGGGGCGCGTATATGGAACCGGTGGGATGCGAAACGTCCCACGGCTCCGTCGCGGAGTTTAAGGGGCAGTGGTACCAATTCTATCATTGTCAGGATATATCGGGGCAAGGCACACTGCGCAGCGTATGCGTGGACAAGCTGTTTTTCGGCGATGACGGGAGCATTTTGCCCATGAAGCAGACCCGCGGCGGCATAAGGTCTTTTTCCATACCGGACAACGCGGTCACCTACCCCGCTTCTTCGTTGGAGCGTATGGACTGCGGCGGCTTTATACTGCGTAACGCGGACGGGGGGAAAGGGGGACGCGCCACTATCTGGGTGCGGTACGCCACGGATGAGCGGCTGGCTAAATTAAGGCTTACCGTCAACGGAAAGGATTTGTCCTACATCAATTTCCTTGCGCCGGATGGGGCGGCCAGATTAACCGTCACATTAAAGCCCGGGGCCGAAAACGAGATTATTCTAAGCGGCGGAATCGGGGCGGTAGACATCAGGGATGTCGCCGTCAGTTATTTTGAGGATGACAATTAATGATTATATATTCTCTATAAACTCGTCCTGACGCATCCAAAGCGTCTCCACGTCGTTGAGGAAATGCGCTCCCCAGCTGAATTGCATCCCGGCAGGCCAATCCCTGTAGTTTTTAATAAGCTCATATAAATGGGTAATATTATCCGCCGTTTTGCGCTCCAGCAACCGCCCGATTGCCGGCATAAGGCCGTCCGGCTTGCTTTCGCAATCTTCCAAAACCCTTATCAGCCATTTGTGATACGGGAAGAACTTTTTGTTCAAAAGCAATACCAGCCGCGCGGTGAAAAGGATGAGCTTCGATACCGATAAATCCAGCAGGTATTGGTTATCATGCTTAATAGCCTCTTTGCAATACCAATTCCACGCCTCAAGCTGGGACAGGAATTTGATTGTGTTCTCCTGTATATTTTCAAGCCTGTACGTTCCTATTTTTTGCAAGTAATCAGCCGCTTGCCCCGTCTTGTCAAACGCAATGAACGAATCAAACAAGGCAAACCTTGAAGGCTCGCTCCCGCGTTCCGCAACCAAGTTAAGGTAATCCAGCGTTATGAACTTTCCGTCGAAATAGCCGCCTGTGTAGAAGGACTCCGCGCTTTCCCAGTATGTAAGGGCTTTGGCTTTGGATTTTTGCTCATACAGTTCATTGGATACTGCAATGTTAATGTCAATATCCGCGTGTTCTTGGTTAAAGCCATGCATGATAGAGCCGGAAATCAGCAAAGCCTCCACTTCATTGTCAGATTGCATCTTATCTGTTATGTAGTCTATCGCTTTTTGATGGTGCGGATAAATCATTTACATCTTCCTTTGTATTATATAATGCCTTACCTTTGTATGCGGTATCTGTTGCAAACAGGTCAATAGACCAGAAGTATATCATACACAAAACAATATATCAATTAATATTTTCCGCTCCAAGGTTGATTAATATATTCAACCTAATGTCAATAATGTTTATTTACAGCGTAATTACAATATGCTATGCTAAATATGTGGAAAACATACAAGTTATATAATGTTTCCGGCATTTCTTGTATGCTTTTAACAATGATTTCTATTTTTATGGAGGAGGTATTGTATGAAGAAGCTAATGGCATTGTTACTGGCGGCTGTAATGATTACGAGCTTGGGCTTGGTCTTAACCGCTTGCGACTCAGACGACGGCCCGCCCGAGGGCGTACCGGTGATCACAATGATGTTCTGGGGCGGCCTTGAGGAAAAGGAAGCCGTAGAGCAGGTGGCGGCGGATTTCAACAAACTGAACGAAGGCAGGGTATTCGTAAACGCAATGCATGTTCCGAACATTGACTACCCCGCAAAGCTGGCCACAATGATAGCCAGCAACGAAGCGCCCGACATAGCCTATCTCAGCGCCGGCCTGTTCCCCACTTATGCCGGCGAGGGGCATCTGTTCCCCGTTGAAACGCTTTTCGTCGGGGAAGACGAAGGTTTCCTGGACGGCGTGCTTGACGCGGCTATATGGAACTATGCCGGCACCGTATACGGCTTCTCCACGGCGCAGGTTAACCTGCTTATTACTTATAACCAAGAAATATTCGACAACCTTGGCGTAGAGTATCCCCCGGCCAATTTCGAAGACGCCCTTTCCTGGGACGATTTCGTGAATCTGGCCCAGCGCGTTACCGTTGACAGAAACGGCAACAACGCGCTCCATCCGGATTTCAATCCCGCCCAGATCAGAACCTGGGGGGTTCGCACGCACACGGCTCTTAACAATATCATACTGCTGGCCTACTCAAACGGCGCCACCCTCCTGAACGAGGACGGCACCGACACCAACTTCGACAGCCCGGAGTGGATTGACACATTCAACAAATTCAACGATTTAATTTTCAAATATCACGTAGCGCCGTCCATCGCCGAAGCCGAGTCGCTTCCGGCGGAAGCCATGCTTTCCGGCGCACAGGCCATGAACTTTGACGGTAAATGGTCCCTGCTCGCCTACAACAGGCAGGATTTCCCCCTTGGCTGCGCCGTATTCCCCGACCTGGGCAACGGCCCCTTCACGATGAGCGCTCCCGGCGTAACCGCTATCTTCTCGCAGTCGGAATACCCGGAGCTTGCGTGGGAGTTCTTCAAGTTTAAGATGGACGCCGAAAACGGAGCCACAAGCCTTTACACCGAAGGCCTCTGGCAGCCCATTCAGTCCATCTGGTACACCGATCCCGACAAGCTTGCTTTCTGGACGGACAACCCGGCGCATCCCCCGTCGTTCCAGGGCGCCGTCATTGACATGGCCCTGCGTACCGAACAGGTCGTCGCCCTCCCCGCCACCTATATCAGGCAGTGGACCGAGGTTCTCAACATTATGAACCCCTTAATCCAAAGGGTTTTGAGCGAGCAGTTTGAATGCACCGGGGATATACTGAGGGAAGCCCAGGCGCTAATCACCAGCACAGGCGCGTTCGGCGGAAGATTTGACTAAAAAGCAGAATAAAGCAGAAACTAGAAGCCAGAGACTAGAGAACATTTTCTAGTCTCTAGTTTCTGGTACCTATAGCAAATACAGTTGCTGTAATATCCAAAATGAAAGGCGGTTTATAATGAACGAAAATACCGCTTCCACAAAACCCAAACGGAGAAAAAACTTCCAGGAGATGTGGGGTTGGCTCTTCGCTGGCCCCGCCATACTCGGATTTCTTGTATTTACCGCGGGACCCATGCTGATGAGCCTGTACCTGAGCTTTACCGACTCGACATTGGGCATAACCGGTAACTGGGTTGGAATACACCATTATAGGGAAATCTTTACGGTAGACCCCTTTATCACGATATGCCTCCGGGTCACATTCACCTATGTCGTTATGGCAGTGCCAATAAACCTCATCACCGCGTTTGGCATGGCACTCCTCCTGAACACGGAAGGGCTTAAAGGCAAGAAGTTCTACCGAACCATCGCCTACATGCCTTACGTAGTCCCCGCGGTGGCAACCGCCTTCCTGTGGAGGTGGCTGTTCAACCCGTCAATGGGTCTGATGAACACCATTCTTGAAGCCGTGGGCTTGCCGCCTTCCCAGTGGATTTTTTCCGAACGGACCGTTCTGCCTTCCATTGCCATGATGGTAATCTGGAGCATCGGCGCGAACATGATAATCTATCTGGCCGGGCTGCAAGGCGTCCCCCGCTCTTTGTACGACGCGATTGAAGTGGACGGCGGCGGCATCTTTTCAAAATTCCGCTACGCCACGCTGCCCATGATGACCCCCACCATCTTCTTTACGCTGATTATGGGTATAATACACAACCTTCAGGCTTTCTTCCAAGCCTTTATTATGACGGAGGGCGGCCCCAACAACGGCAGCCTCTTCTTCGCCTACCACATATACCGCACAGGTTTTGTGAGCAATAATATGAGCAGGGCATCGGCCCTTAGCTGGGTATTGTTCGTTATAGTAATGTTTTTTACCGCCTTTATATTTCTTTCATCTAAAAAATGGGTATATTATGAAGGGGGCGATAACCAATGAGCCGTACCACCGCAAGAAGAGTAAAATTAACTGTTTGCTATATCCTTGTGGCTATTATGTGCGTGGTTTTCCTGCTGCCTTTTTATTGGATGATAAGAAGCGCCTTAATGGATATGCGCCAGCTCTTCGCCTGGCCGATAATGTTCTTCCCCAACCCCATACGCTGGGAGAATATCCCGAACGCCCTCAGGTCACAGCCCTTCCCTCTCTACTTCCGCAACACCATTTTTCTTGTTATAGTAAACATGGCGGGGGTTTTAGTAACGTCATCCATGGCGGGCTACGCTTTCTCGCGGCTTAAATGGCGCGGCAAAAAAGTGTTCTTTTACGCCCTGCTAAGCACGATGATGATACCCAGCTTTATCACCCTTATCCCGACATTCCTTATATGGAGCAGATTTGGCCTTGTCAACACGTATTGGCCTCTTGTAATGCCTTCATGGCTGGGCGGCACCGCCTTTAACATATTCCTTTCGCGCCAGTTCTTTATGACCATCCCGTATGATCTGGATGAAGCCGCTCTTCTCGACGGGGCATCCCAATGGAAGATATTCTGGCGCATACACATGCCGCTTATCAAGCCCGTCCTTGCGGTGCTTGGCATCTTCACCTTCATGAACACTTGGAACGACCTGCTGAACCCCGTAATCTACCTCAACAGCCCCAGACGCTACACCCTCTCCATTGCCTTGGCATCGTTCCGGGGAACATACGAAGCAAAGTGGGACTTCCTCATGGCGGCTTCCGCTATCGTCACCATGCCCGTTATAATCGTGTTCTTCATCTTCCAGCGTTATTTCATCGAAGGCATTACCCTTACGGGAATCAAGGGTTAACGTATCCATGCGCGGGGTTAGGATAGACGCGGCACTGCCTATGAAATTCGAGTCATCCGGCATATTCATAGCGGATGAGGGCTGGAAGCATCCGAAACGCGTTCTGGAGAGCTTCGTAATAATCGTTGTAATCGGCGGTACGCTGTATATGGAGCATGACGGGGAATGCCTCAGCCTGACCCGCAACGACTTGTGCCTTCTTTTGCCGGGCGTCGAGCATAACGGCTACGATAAGGTTAAGGAAGGGACGTCCTTTTATTGGGCGCATTTCACCCCGAGGGGCAATTTTAAGCGGTTTGATTGCGGCGGAGGTACCTATAGCCCGGATCAAAACGATTCAGGAACGGTATCTACATTCCCACTTCGTTTCTCCAGGCAAATCTTGAACGCATTATTATTTTATGCAACCAGCTCTGCCATATCAACGAATCCCGTTATTTAAACAACTACGCGGCGGATTACGCTGTCACTTCTCTGCTTGTCGAGGTTTCCGAACAGTTTTTGCGCGCCAACCAGCCCGGGAAACGCCGCGGGAAGCTGGAGAAGATACTTGAATGGATAAGGGTTAACGCGGACAGGAGTATATCCCTAAGCGATGTGGCCCACGAGTTTAATTATTCCAAGGAGTATTTATCCAGGTATTTTCACAAGATGATGGGCATTACCATGCTCAAGTACATTAACAGGCTGCGTATTGCCAAGGCTAAGGAGCTGTTGAGCCAGGGCGACTGGCAGATCAAGGAAATATCAAAGCTTGTTGGGATAAGGGACGACAAGTATTTCTTGCGATTGTTTAAGGAATATGTTAATCTCACCCCAGAGCAGTTCCGCAATGCTTATAACAAGACGCATTATAATAAGAAATAAGCTGGGAGCGCGGGCGTCTCGCCCGCAGTATACAAGAAAGGCTGATATGTTTGACGAACAAGGAAATAGTTCAAAGCGATCTTGAATCTATCTATATCGGTAATATCTACACAGTGGAAGCCGATTTGAACTTGCCGTCCCAAGGGCGGCTGGGCTCTGCGCTCACTTGGGATTCCAGCTTTACCCATATTATCAACTCCGACGGAAAAGTCACCCGTCCCCGGACAGGCTCGGGAAACCGCCCTGTAAACCTGACCGCAACGGCCGTAATGGGCAGCGAGAGCGGTCGGCGCGTCTTTGAGGTAACGGTTCTGGAGACGCCCAGCCGTATAAAGATTACCGGTGTGCTGCCTGTTGAGGTTACAATTGGAATGGGTATGGATTATAATCTGCCCGGTTTTGTTATAATCACAAAAGAAGGAAACATTTTCGGCGCCTCCCCGGTCAAATGGGTTAACGCGCCGGTCTTCTCCGGATTGAAACCGGGTATTTATGAAATATCCGGGGAGCCGCTGGACGTTGCTCCCAAATTCACCCCCTCCGCGCGGATAACCGTTGCCAAGAATTACGCGGATGGGGAGCAGAATAAATATGTTGCGGGCGGGACGCCCGCGCTCCCAAAACGGCCCGAGTTGGCAAGCCCCTTTGAGCTGGACGCCGTAAAACTCCTGCCCGGCGCTTTTGACGACAACCGCCGCCGTTTTGAGGAATGCCTGCTTGCCTGTGACGATGACCAAATGCTTTACAATTTCCGCGCCGCCTCCGGATTGGATACGAAAGGCGCGGAGCCTATGAGCGGCTGGGATTCGCCGGAATGCTTATTACGCGGACACACAACGGGCCATTATCTTTCCGGGATAGCTCTTGCCAGCCGCGGATGCCCGGATAACAGTGAGAATTTCAAGAAAAAGATTGAATATATGGTGGATTCACTGGAGGAATGCCAGAACGCCTTTGCGGCAAGCGGCGGCTATGCCGGCGGGTTTTTAAGCGGGTATTCCGAGGAACAGTTCGATTTGCTTGAGGAATATGTGGTGTACCCGAAGATCTGGGCGCCGTATTATACCTTACATAAAATACTTGCCGGGCTTCTGGATTGCCACGAGTTCGGCGGAAGCGCCAAGGCTTTAACTGTTGCCGAAAAAGTGGGAATGTGGACATACAACCGCCTTGCGAAACTTAGCGCAGAGCAATTGGCAAAGATGTGGGCCATGTACATTGCCGGAGAGTTCGGCGGCATGAACGAGACGATGGCGCGGCTTTATAAATTGTCGCCGAAGCCGGAGTTTATTAAAGCGGCGAAATTCTTTGACAACGAAAAGCTGTTCCTGCCTATGGCCGCCAATATAGACACACTTTGCGATATGCACGGCAATCAGCATGTTCCCCAAATAATCGGCGCGCTGGAGATATATGAGCGCACACACGAAGATTATTATTATAATATAGCCAGAAATTTCTGGCGGTTCGTTACCGATGCGCATTGTTACAATATTGGCGGCTCCGGCGAGGGCGAAATGTTTAAGGAACCCGGTTATATCGCCGCGTATTTAACGGACAAGACAGCCGAAAGCTGCGTCAGCTACAATATGATGAAGCTGTCGCGGATGCTGTTCCGTTACGAACCGGTTTCCGGCTATATGGATTACTACGAACGCGCCTTATATAATCACATAGCGCCCAGCGGCGACCCAAACGGGCCCAGCGGCGGCTCCGCGTACTTCACGCCGCTGCGCCCCGGCGGGCAAAAAAGCTATGACGAAAAATCCAATTCATGCTGCCACGGCACGGGGCTTGAAAACCACGTCAAATATCAGGACAGCATTTATTACACGAACGGCGATACCCTTTACGTCAACTTATATATAGCTTCGGAGTTGAGTTGGCGTGAAAAAGGCGTGGTCATCACACAAAGCGGGGATTTCCTAAAGGATCAGCGGGTTATTTTCGATATCGGGCAAAGCGCGCGTATTGATTTAAGGCTGAGGATGCCGGCGTGGCTGGAGGAAAAGGCGGAAATAAAGCACAGCGGCGTAATGCTCGATTTTGAGGTCAAAGATGGTTATGCCGTAATCAACAGAGACTTCGCACCCGGCGATAAGCTGGAAATAAGCCTGCCGTTTACGCTGAGGCTGGAAAAAGCAGCCGATGACCCCGCCGTAGCCTGTTTGTATTACGGGCCGCTGGTGATGGTTATTGATAACGACAGCCAGCGGTTCATTGAGCTTTGTATAAATGACACGAACCTTTTGAATAAGACGGGAGACTTGGAATTTACTTTTGAAGGGTTCAAATTTATACCGATAATGCTGGCGCACAACGCTCCCTATCACGCTTACTTCAATTTAAAGTAATCTCTTAGAAAGACAGGTAGTTTTTGCTCATTAGTTATGGTATACTATCGGTGGGGATAGGAGCTGACTTTAATGGATACCGATTCACGCCGCAAACATATTTTAAGCATTATTACCGGGCAAAACTCGCCTGTGAGCGCCTCGGCGCTTGCGAAAACCTTGAATGTAAGCCGTCAGGTTGTAGTCGGCGACATTGCGTTGCTGAGGGCGCAGGGGCATGAGGTTATCGCTACGGCAAGGGGATACTTGATTCCGAAATTCAAGGAATCCAACCGGTATATAGGAAAAATAGTATGCCGGCATACGCCTGAGAATACCGTGTTTGAGCTTTACGCAATGGTTGACGCGGGCGCTTTTGTTATAAACGTTATAGTGGAGCACGAGCTGTACGGTGAAATCACGGGAAATCTCAACCTCTCAAACAGGGACGATGTGGACGCTTTTATAGAAAAGGTCGAATCCTCCGAGATTAAACTGCTGTCTGAGCTTACGTCCGGCATCCATCTGCACACGGTTGCCTGCCGGGATAACAAGCATTTTGAGCAAGTGTGTAAAACATTGGAGGAAAAGGGTTTTATAATAAAATAAATAATGCTTGACAAGAGGAAAATAAAGCCGTATACTTTACATGTGTCATGACATATGTAAAGTATACGGCTTTTTACTTTAAACGAGAGGAAAATCTAAATGGGTGTTTTAGGAATATCGTTGCTTTTTGTAGGAATCGTTCTTGTTATGAACGGAGCCGGCCGCTTTTCCAATATAGACGCAAAATCAACGGCGTTTATGAATGTTGTCACGGGATTTGTAATTATTATATTGAATGTAGTGGGGATAGCCCGGGCGGAGACTATCTTCGATTATCAAAATATCGCCTCAGGCTTTCTTTTCGGCTTCACTTACATATTTATAGCGTCGAATTACCTGTTTAAGCTAGATTTGCGCCCGTTTGGATGGTTCTCGCTATTTGTCGCCGTTTACGCTTCAATTATGGCGATAACGAGTTACGAAACGGACATCAGGTTCACATTGCTGTGGGGCGCGTGGGCTTTATTGTGGCTTGAGGGTTTTTTAGAATTAGTGTTGAAAATAAAGCAATTGGGAAAGTTATTCCCATATCTGGCGATTGCCATCGGTATCTTCGCGGCGTTTATCCCCGCAATGCTTATGCTGTTGAATAGATGGTAATTGCAACTTGGCATAAGGAGTGAAATGACAATGAAAAAGCTGTTGCTGGTCGTTGATATGCAGAATGATTTTGTGACCGGGAGTTTGGGAACCCAGCAGGCCGTGGATATTGTGCCTAACATAAAAGACAAGGTTTTGGAATTTCGTATGGAGCGCAACCCGATTATTTTTACAAAGGATACGCATTACGATAATTACTTGGAAACACAGGAGGGGAAAAACCTGCCCGTCGCCCACTGCATCAAGGGAATGCCCGGGCATGAAATCGTTGGCGGTTTGGACACAAGCGATTGTTTTATATTTGAAAAAGGCTCCTTCGGATCTCTTGAATTGGCGGAATATATAAGCAAGAGGGAAGAAATAAGCGAAATCGAGATATGCGGTCTGTGTACGGATATTTGCGTTGTTTCAAATGCCTTGATCATTAAGGCTAAATTCCCCGAAATAAAAATAACCGTTGATTCAAACGCTTGCGCCGGCGTTACGAAAGAAAGCCACGAAGCCGCTTTGCTGGTTATGAAAATGTGCCAGGTAAATGTGATAATGTAAGGTCTTGCGCTATTAATACCAAGTTGTTGACATTAAGGCCCCACTGCTGTACAATGGTTTAGAAAACCGGGGGGCCATCCATGCATAAATACATAATTAAGCGCGTTTCGATGATGATACCCATCTTGCTGGGTGTAGTATTAGTAAGCTTTTTTATCGTGTATTCAATACCCGGCGACGGTGTACAGATGCGATTGGAACACAGCGCTACTGTAGCCGCTTTCATGGTCAGGCCAAACGCGGCGGAGCTGATTGAAGAATACAGACAGGCGCTGATAGTGGAGCTGGGGCTTGATAAACCGCTCTTAACGCGGCTTTGGAATCATTACCTAAGCTTAGCGCAGCCATATTTGGGAATCCCGCGCGCGTTTTACGGTTTTTTTTGGACAACATTAAAGCTTGCGTTAATCAGCTTTCTCGTTACGGTGGTCATCGGGATACCGCTTGGCGTGATAAGCGCTTATAAACACGCAAAGATATTTGACAAGGTGACGTTTTATATATCGCTGCTGTTCGCATCCGTACCCAGCTTTGTTATGGCTAATATTTTAATGCAATATACATTTTTCAGCTACAACCGCATTATCCCGCAGCATGTTGTTCTCCGCCCAAACGACAGCCCCTTACGGTGGGTTATAGCAATCATCGCCGTTTCGTTGTGCAGCATAGCGTTAATAATGTTTAACACGCGCTCCGGCATGTTGGAATCCCTAGGGCAGAACTACATATTAACAGCCCGCGCAAAGGGAGCTAAGCCTATTTCAATTATATGGAAACACGCGTTCAGAAATGCCATGATTTCAATCATCACGATTGCCGGTGTCCATTTCGCCGGTCTTTTAAACTTCGTAATCTTTGCGGAAACCGTAGCGCGTATACCAGGCATTACAAGGCTTCTTATGCCGGCAATACACGCAAGGGATACCCACACTATTCAAAGCATGCTGCTACTGATCGGTATAACGGTGGCGATTGTCAACCTGATTATAGATATCGCATACGCTTTTATAGACCCCCGCATAAGATCTCAATACAAATAAAAATGATTTACGCAATGTTAACCGAGTAAATCCTTGACAAATTCATGCCGCTGTGATACAATCTCAATGTTCTTTGGGCTGTCGCCAAGCGGTAAGGCACCAGACTTTGACTCTGGCATTCGTAGGTTCAAATCCTACCAGCTCAGTTTATTCCACGCATGATTACATTTTCTGCGCCGCGCGTTCTTGTGCGGCTTTATGTTTTTAAAGCGAAAACGAAAAATCTATTACTAGGGAGTACAATATGAACCCAGCAAATATCGTGTGTCCAAATTGTAAAAAAGCCTTTGAAATATCCGATGCCTTTTCGCATCAAATTCAGGATGAGCTGCAAAAGGCGAAAACCGAACAATCAGAATCACTGCGTAAGGAATATAACATTTTCGCTGAAACTAAAATCAGGCAAGCCGTCCAAAATGCCGTAACGGAAGCGCAAAAAGCGGCTGATCTCCGTCTTACGCGGGAATTGCAATCCGCCAAGCTCGAACTGGATAAAGCAAAGCAAGCAACTGAGCTGGAATTGGAAAGAACAAGGCAGAGTACGGAGCTTGAACTTGAAAGGCTTCGCAGGCAAGCTGAAAATCAAAAGGAAAGCGAAAGACAGCTGCGCGGGCAATTATCGGCCTTGTTGGAAGAGTTAAGCAAAGCCGGCAAAGCCAAAGATGATGCCGAACTCGCCGCGCGCAAGGAATTATTGGGAAAAGAGAAACTAATCCGCGAGGAAGCGATACGCACGGCTTCGGAGGACTTTAACACCAAAATCCGCGAGCAGGAAGAAGTTATCGGAAGGCTTCGCGAGCAGCTTACCACAGCCAAGCAAGTAGCGGAACAGGGATCCCAACAGCTTCAAGGCGAGATTCTGGAGCTGGATATTGAGCAAAGCCTGCGCGGCGCTTTCATTTTCGATACTGTTGATGAGGTAAAAAAAGGTGAACGCGGCTCCGACATCCGCCAGATTGTAAATGAAGCGCAATACCAAAATTGCGGATTAATTTTATGGGAGTGCAAAAACGCCAAGACTTATCAGGCAAGCTGGCTTGGTAAATTAAAGGATGAGCTTGTTATGGAAAAAGCCCAGATCGGCGTGATTGTGTTTAACTCTGCTGACGGCGGTGATTTCAAACAACTCGCGGATAACATATGGCTTGTAAAACCACGCTACGCCGTAATGCTTGCTACTTTTCTGCGCGAAGTCTTAATAAAGGTGGCCGTCGCCAACCGCAACAACGAAGGGAAGGACGTTAAAGTAGAAATGATTTACAACTACTTGACAGGCGGCGAATTCAACAACCGGATCAGATATATAATTGAGTCTTACGACGAAATGGCAAGGCAGCTGGATATTGAAAAGAAACAAGCCCAGAAGCGGTGGGCGGCGCAGGAAAAAATCCTTGAAAAAGTAACAAGCAGCTTTTATGGTATGAGCGGCGATTTGCAGGGCATCGCCGGGAAGGATATTATAACACTTCCCTCCCTCGGCGATGACGACGAAATACGGCTATTCTAATCTCCAGCCGCTTACATCCAACTGGCCGGCCCAATTGCTGCCCACGGCGACAACCGTTCCGTCGGATTTTAAACCTATCGTGAAGTCGTCCCCGGCGGATACGGCGATAATATCCGTCCAGTTGTTTGCGTCCGCCAGGCTTCGGCTGTCTCCCCCGGCGGATACCACAGTTCCGTCCGCACGAAGCCCGACGGTGTGGATGTCCCCGCCGGAAATAGCGATTATATCTGTCCAGCCTCTTACATTAAGCTGGTCGTAATTATTTCTGCCTGTTGCCGCAACCGTCCCGTCGTCCCTCAAGCCGACCGTATGCGACCCTCCGGCGGACACGGCGATTATATTGTCCCAGCCGCCCACATTTCCTTCTCCGTCCCAATTCGGTCCGGCGACGACAACCGTGCCGTCCGTCCGAAGCCCAACGATATGGTATCCGCTTCCGCTTACCGATATATCGGTTATGCCGCTCCATCCGCCGGCATCATGCTGACCGAAATCATCCCATCCGGCGACCAGTACCGTTCCATCTGATTTTACCCCGGCGGTAATGCCTTCCCCGGCCGATACAGCGATAATATCGCTCCAACCGTCCACATCCAATTCACCGTTCCAATTCGGACCCGCCGCAACGACCGTTCCGTCCGATTTAAGCCCTACGGTATGAAATTTTCCGTCAGCTACGGCGGCAATATCGTTCCAATCGCCGATGTCCAAACTGCCGAAATCGTCAAGACCTATGGCGGCAACCGTCCCGTCAGGATTTATGCCCAAAGTACGCCCGTATCCCGCGTATAACCTTACTGACACGGGACTTTGCGGTATGCTGTTGGATACCGGCTCACCCGTCCGCTCCGGTCTTGGGTATAAAGTAATCAACGAAATGGGGGCGTCCAGCGCTATGCGCCTGGCTCCTTCGAAAGCGGTTATCTTGACATACTCCGTTATGGCGTCGTCTTGGATACGGAGAGCTACGTCCCACCCTGCCAGCCATTCGCCCGAAACCACAATCTCGTCCCTGAAAAAGTGGAACTCAAGGTCGCGTAAGTCGCCCGGGTCTATTTCCTGCACCATACTGCCGTCCGTTTTCACACGCAAAAGGGTATGAAAGTATGTCATAACATAGAGCCATTCGCCGTCCAGCCAAAGTGCAGACACACGGTCGTCGATTCCCGCGTCCCTGACATTAAAGAACCGTGTGTGCTGACCGTCCTGTACTTTATATATGTCATAAACCGGATCGTCGCCGGAATAAGCAACAAGATAGAATAAAAACTCGTTATTCCCGCACAGCTGCATATGGATTGTACCACCGCCCGGTGCGTCTGCCAACCGGCTTCTTTCACCCGTGGTCAAGTCGGTTATTAAATATGTAATCCCGTCCTCCCAATTATTTTGAAACTCATTACCCCTTGTATCATATGTGTCAAAGGGGTTAAAACTTGATTCCTTTGTATATACTTTATCATTCAACACCATCAATTCACTTTCGGCAAAATTACGCCAGGGAAGCGTCCAAGTTTGAAGAGTTTCCCTTGTGGCAGGGTCGATTTTAATCAAATCCACCGTATCGACGATTATATCCCCATCCTGCCATATTCTGACATGATTATTTACGAGGTATATATGCTCACCGTCATAAGACATATTCCAGAACCACATTTCCTTGTTATTTTGGTCGTCCCAAAAAACCTCGCCTGTGGGTAAATGGACGGACGGTATTATAAAATTGCCGAAATTACCGAAAATTTCTATGGCATCCCGCGTAATTTCCCGCTGATAGTAATAATAATCGCCCGCCAAGAAATGAAACCCGTAAATCCCGGTAAAAGCATCTTTCGGGTCGGTGTAAATCAATACGGGTTCGCCGCCCCGTTCATTTGGAATAAACCAAATCTGTCCGCGATTATGCGGCAGGAAATATGCGCCGCCGGCTTCCATAAATATTCCGGAATCACGCGCAAGCGTACCAAAGCCAACATCGGCGTGTACGGAAAACGAAGGCGTAAAGCTGACAGGGGTTTCATCGCCTTCATCGTTGTATTCGCATTCCTCATCCACGCACTCGCAGGGCGGGCAGCAATCCTCGTCATCGCAGAAACAAACATCCGCGCAACCGCCGCATCTTGCGCATATAAACACACATTGGCAGCAATCACAGGGTACACAGCAATCTTCGTCATCGCAGCGGCATTCTTCATCTATACAGCCGCCGCAGTATTCGCATAGTTCACATTTGCAGCAATCGCAAGGCTCGCAGCAGTCTTCATCATCACAGCAGCACTCTTCTTCAACGCAGCCGTTACAATCCCCGCATATCTCACACTCACAGCAAATACACGGCGGGCAACACTCCCTGTCGTCATCCGGGCCGTCACAGCATATCTCCTCCGCGCAGCCGCCGCATTCTTCGCACAGCCTGCATTCGCACATATATGGAGGCGTATCGCCGAAGCATACGCAAGGCCGGCATTCGCAATCAGCGGCCTTGCAGGGCATTTCCTCACCGCAGGCCGTACAGCCTCCGCATTCACCGCATATCGCGCATGTACAGGGAACCGGCGAGCCGCCTATGCAATCGCAGGGTACGCATACGCAACCGTCCGCGGTACAGAATGTTAACCCGTCACAAACTTTACAACCGCCGCATTCGCCGCATATTGCGCATATACAGGGAACCGGGGGTTCGTCATTAACGCAGCCGCAGGGTACGCAGGCGCAATCATCGGCGCCGCATTTCCTGAATTCGTCGCAGGCCAAGCATCCCCTGCACTCACCGCAAAAAACGCACTCACATTTATCATCCCGCTCAGGCGGCGGGGGTTCAGGCGTAGGAATGGGGGTTGGGGCAGGCGTAGGTTTAATCCCGGAAACAGGCTCCCATATCGCGTAAAACGCCGCGTTCCCATCAATAACACCGGTATTGCCGGGATTATAACGCTTGCCTGACCCGTCGGTAGCGGTTGCCCATCCCGTAAATCTATGCCCGGTTCTTGAAAGGCTTCCGCTGCCCAGCACTATAAATTCATCGTTTATGTAATATTGCATGGGATCAACCGGCGGCTTTCCGGCAGTCGAGCCGTTTGCGAAGTACTGGACGGTAAATTGTTCTGCGGTTGGAGGCTCTGCCGTTGGTTCCGGCATTGGCGTTACAATATACGCTCCGTCTGTTTTAATGCCGACGGTATGGAATATTCCGGTGTCAATGGCGGTTATGCCGCTCCAGCCGCCCACTTGTAACTGCCCGTATTCGTTGTCGCCCGCGGCAACGGCTGTTCCGTCCGGTTTCAAGCCGATTGTGTGCGCCAGTCCCGCCGATACGGAAACAATACCGCTCCAGCCGCTTACCTCCGACTGGCCGTAATCATTCCAGCCCGTTGCGGCAACCGTTCCGTCACGTTTCAAGCCGGTTGTATGCATACCTCCGGCGGCTATGGCGATTATATCGCTCCATCCGCTTACTTCCAACTGGCCGTATTCATCCCAGCCCACGGCAACAACCGTTCCGTCCTGCTTCAAGCCGACTGTATGCGTCCCTCCGGCCGCGACGGCAACTATATCGCTCCAGTCGTTTACGTCCAACTGACCGTATTCATTCCAACCCACGGCGACAACCGTTCCGTCCGCTTTTAAGCCGGCTGTATGCGTAAACCCCGTCGAAATGGCGACTATGTTGTTCCAGTCCGCAACATTTAACTGACCGTCTTCATTCCAGCCTGCGGCAGCAACCGTTCCGTCCGATTTCAAGCCGACTGTATGGCCCAATCCGGCTGAAATTGCGGTTATACCGCTCCATCCGCCTACATCTAATTGACCGTATCCATTACTTCCCACGGCAACAACCGTTCCGTCCGGTTTCAAGCCGGCAGTGAAATCCCCGCCGGCGGCTACGGCGGTTATAGCGCCCCAGCCGCTTACGTTCAATTGGCCTTCATGGTTGATGCCAACGGCTACGGCTGTTCCGTGCGGTTTTAAATCAGCTTGCGACGTCCGTATATTGTTACCATGGCCGTTGTTTTGGCTAAAGCCCGCAAGAAATATCGCGGCAACCGTGATAAAACAAATGTATAAACGCTTCATCTAAAAACATCCCCCCTGTGTTATCAGCCATGCCGGTATCACGTATAGCCGTCCCGGAACTGCCGCGTTAAGATATCCATCCATCTTTCCGCTCAATCTTATATTTGATTACCGGTTAATTTCTTCTGTCCTCGTCCCTATCGGGAACAGGCATAGGAATGGGAGCGGGCTCCGCAGATCCGGCGGGAGCTGACGGTGCCGCCGGAGCGGACGGCACGTTAACCGTTACGTTTACGTTCTGGGTTCCGCCGCGTCCCACAAGACCGCGCTTTTCAAGGACGTTTGCGGTGTGGATGGCCTGCACAAGCTCGTTCTTTACGACCTTTGCGCCGATAGGCCATAACAGGAATTTAAGCGCCTTTGCCTGAACGATACCCAGGGGAATAAGGATGATTGAGACAAAACACAGAAGCATTGAACCAAAATTGAGTAAAAACAGTATTATCCCTATGGGCAGCCATATAATATTAAGTACGGTTTGCACAGTCTTTTTGATGGGCGACATGTTCCCCGGGCCTTTAACAAAGCTTTCGCGTACAATCGACTTGCCGAAAGGCAGATACATAAGCTTGGCGTATTCAAACATTGCCAGGCCGATAGGCGCGCCGAGTATGGTGATAAAGAACAGGCCGCCTATTATCATGTACAGGGTGCCGAGCCACCATCCGAAAAGGACGAACCATATCATGTTTCCAAGTGTTTTCATAACGATACCTCCAACTTTTTATTATGTACCTGACATCAGCATACCATAAGCTTTTGCCTTTGGGTATAGACAGAATTCATTAAAATATGGATTATCTCACGCGGTGTCTAAGGTTGCCGGGAGTTTAATTGTTACGGCCGTGCCCTCACCCAGCAAGCTGTTTATGGACAAGCCGTATAATTCCCCGAAGCGCAGGCGTATCCTCCTTTGTACGTTGGAGAGGGCGACGTTATCAAGTCCCGGTTCGAGGATGTTTCCGGACCACGCGGTTTCCAATGTATCTTGCAATTCCTTTAGTTTTGCCGGAGCTATGCCTGAACCGTTATCGGAAATCTCAATTAGAATTGCATTATCTTTTATGCAGCCGCGTATTTGCATCACCGCGTTTCCATCCTTGTTTAACAATCCGTGAATAAGCGCGTTCTCAACGACGGGCTGTAAGATAAAGCCCGGTATAAGATAAGTCGCCAGCACGTCGTCCACATAATAATCAACGGTAAACTGGTCGTCATAGCGGATGTTCATGACATCCACATACTGTTCAATCATTTCAAATTCTACAAACAGGTTACGGAGCGCGTCACCATTATGCCTGTGTTTGATGATTTTGGCCAAGCCATCGGCCATGCGCCCGGCTTTCTCATTATCGCCGCGTTCGGAGAGGGCGCGGATGCTTGTGATTGTGTTGACCACGAAATGCGCGTCAATTTGGGTATTCAATAAACCTATCCGCATATCGCGCCGCAGCAGTTCCGCGTCAAACAGCTTTTGCCGTCCGTCAAGCAGTTCATTGTAGTTATTTTCCGCCCGGCTTAACAGAGCGTTGATTGCAAGGACAAGGGACTCGAAATCGGGCTTACCGGCGGCCGGGAGTTCGGAAAGCCTTCCGCTTAGCTCCCCGCCAAGGGACGCGACGCCGCCGATTACGCTTGTCATGGGTTTTACGAAATAACCTGACAGATACCGGTATAAAACGACAATAGTTGCCAGCAGAACGCCAAGCACGGCAAACGATACCGCCAGAAACAACGTCCTGCCGGGAAACATGGCTTCATTTCTTACAACCGAGGCGATAACAATGTCGCTTCCCTCAATCATTATGCGTGAAACCATTCCATATTCGCCGTTAAGCTCAGAGTCTTTCCTGCCTTCGAGACCGCTGTCGCTTGACAGCAAAATAACCCCGTCATGAATAACCGCTGTGTCTATGCCCGTAAGCATATTAGAGGCGTTCAATACGCTCCGTTTCCTGTCAAGATGTGTAAGCAGGACGACAGTGCCGACGCGTTCAGGTATTTTTCCTATAGACGTATTTATAACCCTATGGACCGGTGAACTGTGAAAAAAGTATAACGCGCCGTCCAGCTCCGTTATCGTATAAAGCGCCCGAGCCCAGCGAACCCTGTCATACAGCGTATCGCAGGCGGCGTTTGATAATCCGCCTGAGAAACGGTAATAAGCCCCGTCGGAGTTTATCGTTATCACGTTATCGGTTGAGGAAATGGGATAGGCGGCGTTTCGTATGATTTCCGAGGCGATTTCCACCTTTGTATAATACTCTTCGACGGTACGCGCCGCTAGAAAATCCTGCACATATGATGAAGCGGTGATAACCTCGGCAATATTTCTCATGCGCAAAAATTCGGCGCTGACTTGGTCTAAAAGGCGTCCAACCGCCAGCTCCGCGTTTTCAACAGCGCTTTGGCGGAATGAATCGTATGTTACGGTATGATACCCGAACCATAATGCCAAAATGAGCAGGGCATATATTATCAGCGCGGCTATAAACCTTTTGTAAAGCGACGCCCCTCTCATGGCTCGCTCTCCCTGTATGCGGTAGGCGTGCAGGAATACGTATCGCGGAAAACACGGCAAAAATAAAAATAATCGTGATAACCGCATAACGCCGCTATTTCTTTCACCGTTTTTTTAGTAGCTTTAAGAAGTGAGGACGCTTCTTCCATCCTGATATTTGTCATATAGGCGGTAAATGTAGTTCCGAGATGGCGTGAAAACAAATTACATATAAAATTTGGCTTTAAATTAAATCTCATGCCGGTTGATTCCAAGGTGTGCTTTGCCGTAATATTGTTGCGCAGGTACGCGGCAATAATGTTAAGTTCGGGCGACGGAGTTTCTTCCCGGCTTGTTTCGCCTTTTTTATCCGCCAATTTATAAGAGAGCTTTTCCAGTAATGCTTGTAAATCTTGCTCCGATACCGGTTTAATTATATAGTCAAAACCGTCCGTCATGAAGAAACGCCGCGCTTCCTCAAATTCCTTGTATGCGCTGACAATAACAAACTCGCCGGTATAACCGGATCTTTTAAGCTCTGCCATCAATTCAACGCCGTTTAAGCCCGGCATTTTCAAATCGGTGAAAACAACGTCGGGCTGCGTTTCCTTTATTAATTCAGCCGCGGCATGAGGATTTACGGAATGTCCGGTATTTATGAAACCGCATTCCAAAAAAACGGGGGATGTCATAAAGGATTCTAAAACCAGCGGTTCATCGTCAATAAAAAATACACGGTACATATTCACGCACCATCCCGTTGTTTTTCTTTATTATACACCGGACCGCCCTGCATTTGTATAGACAGGATTCATTAAAATATGGATTATCTCACGCTTTGCCTTTTCATCCTGTTATAAGCCGTCTGCGCTATTTCAAGGTAATGTTCCAATCCCCAGTAATAAAACCCGCCGATATATTCCGCCCAGTCATCGTCCGATTCTATATCCTGTTCCCCAGTGATAAATGCGATAACATTCCGTTTAAGATACCTTTCAAGGTCTGTTCTGAGCAGGGGAAAACAACATTCCTCACGCGCGGCAAAGGTTATCTCGCCAACAAACTCAACGGGTTCATGCCCCCGATAAAGCATAGCCGCCTGTGCGTTCATATACTCGCCGTCGGTTGTGCTGCCTTCCCATGTTACGCCGTTTGAAAACCCGGGCCGCGATATATACGGGACAATTTGGTTAAGATGTTTGTTTTGCGATTTGTTCCAAATCTGATTGATAATGCGGATTGTGGCGGGAGTTCCGTATATGCTTATATCGCCTTCCCGCGCATATTCCCAGTCTACGCCATATTCCCCGTACCGCCCCATTAGGCTGGCCTCCACGCTCAGCATAAGGTCCAATAATTTAAACACTTCGGCAGGGTGTTCAGCCGCGGAGGTTATAACGCCGTTCGGCTTCGGCAAAGGGAGGCTTACCGTCGCGTAACTCGCTCCCCCCGGGCCGGTCAGCGGGCCGATTCCTACATACCGCCGCATTATCTCCGGCGAGTTTTGCAAAACTGTGAAGGTTATGCCGGGAGAAGTGAACGCGCCCAATATGTCGCGGGGATCGTTTGCCATTTGCTTATGCTGCTGGTTGCTTTGCGTAAAGCTGAACGGGGAGAAAAGGCCGTCCTGATATAGACCGTGCATATATTTAAGGGCTTCGCGCCATTCGTCACGGATGGGGGCATATCCGATTATGCCGTTTTCCAGCAGCAGGCGCCCGTGTTTTTCATCGTTATAAATAAAGGCGTTAAACAGGAAATCATATACTTGCTTGCCATAATGCTCCTCCGTCCCGGCCAAAGGAATCTCATCAATTGCCCAGTTGCGGTTGGGGCTGAGGGTCTTGAACGCTATAAGCATATCCCGGAATTCCGCCGTCGTTGACGGAACCGGAATATCCAAAACGTCCAGCCAGCCCCTGTTCACCCACATCACCTGACGGTACCTGGTGATAAGCGATGAACTGAAGCCGGGCATATAGTAAATCATACCGTCGGCTAAAGTCATATATTGTTTAATATCGTATCCGGCAAGCTCTTCCCAAACCGCTTTAAGGTTTACGCCGTGCTGTTCAATCAAGCCGTTCAAAGGGATTATAACGCCCCATCCGGCGTATTCCTGGAGATTCAGATTGTTGAAAATCTCATAGTTGCCGCTGCCGAAGCCTATATAGGCATCGGGCAGGCCCTCGCCGGTGGTAAGGGAGAGCAAAGCGATCCGCTCCGCGTCCTCCGCAGGCAGCCAAGTCATCTCAATTCTCAGGCCGGTCTGTTCCTCCAGCCACAATTTGTACAGATTGGTATCGAAATTTTCGATGAAAGCATTTTGCGGCGCGGCAAGCCGGATTGTGATTCGTTCATCAATTTGCCCGTTGTTTGATCTGCCGCAAGCGGAAATACCGGATAATATCGCGAAGGTGAGAATCCCTACGAGAATTTTTTTCACTCTGCTCATTTTTGTTCCCCATCCCGTTTTTGGCTCGCGTATATTTTACCATGCAAACAATGTTTATCATAATAATTTTCGTCCGCGTTATTCATAAAACCATACGTTCCGGGGCAAAATAACTGCGAGGTGAAAATCATGCCAAAATTCCAAAATATTCAAAACCGGGACTTATATGACGAAGAAAAAGCAGGGAAGAGGCACACGCCTCCTGATAACCCTGCCGATAACGCGCCAAAGGACGGTATTAAATCCAACCAGCGGCAACCGGTGCAATCAACGCCGGATAGCGAGTTATAATAGTTATGGGCGGCGTGCTGCCGCCCTTTGCCTATCTTCTGCCGAAGTTTATCATTCACGCAAGTACATAATTCATTGTAAGGAGGCGGTTATATCGTGTATAGTTTTTTCACTTATCACACAAGATTTAATGATTTTACGATAGACAAACATTTAATAAAGGATTGCCTCGGCGATACCCCTTACGCTAATCAGTTAATGTATGAAGTTGATTTAACATTAATGCAGGATGGCAAGTTTTTCTAGCAGTTACTTAATCAAACGCGCGCGGCGGCGTTCTATCGCTCCAGTCAGCGCGTCTATCCTTTCAACCCGCTTGTAGCCACGCCCTGCACAAAAAACTTCTGTAACGCTAAAAAGACAATCAGCACAGGCACAAGAGATATAACGGCTACAGCCATAATCAGACCGAATTCACTGGAATGCATACCCATAAAATTGCGGATGCCCAACTGTATGGTGTGTAGATTCGGAGTGGTTAAATAGAGCCTTGGCCCCAGAAAGTCGTTCCACACAAAGACGAACGTGAAGATGGTAAGCGTTGCCAGCGCGGGTTTTGAAAGGGGCAGCATGATCCGCCGCCAAATTCCGTATTCGCTCAATCCGTCTATCCTTGCCGCCTCATTCAATTCGTTTGGAATCGTATCGTAGAATTGCTTCATGAGGAAAACGCCGAAAGCCGTGAACGCTTGCAGAATGATTATCGCCATGTGGGTGTTAAATAAGCCCATGGCGCGAAGCATTATAAATTGCGGCACCATAAACACATGCCAAGGCACCGCGATGGTTCCCACATATGCCAGAAATAATATATTCTTGCCTATAAAGTCCAGCTTTGAGAAGGCATAGGCCGCAAAGCTGGACGTAAGCAGCTGCATTGCCGTCACGATTAAAGTCAGCCGTATTGAGTTCATCACAAATGTAAGCAGAGGAATCCTAGTCCAGATATCCGCGTAATTGCTCCACACAGGATTCCTGGGAAACCACTGGATTGGGACGGAAAACACATCCCTGTCAATTTTAAGGGAGCTTGAAATCATCCAATAAAACGGAACCAGCAGCAAACCGGCGAAGAAAATCAACGCTAAGTATACAATTACCTTTACAACTATTCGCTTCGGTTTTACGGATGCCGGCGTTACGGCTTTTGCGTTGGCCACCGTCATAATGTCACTCCCCCCTTATTCGTCACGGTACCGTCTGTTATACAGGAACATGGCTATTGTGACGCTGAACACCAGCAGGAACAAAACAAAACCAAGCGCGCTGGCATAGCCCATATTCCAGTTGATAAACGCCGAACGGTAAATATGCACTACCAGCATAGTGGAACTTGAACCCGGCATATTAACGTCCGTTGAGTTGGTAATCATTAAGACCTGATCAAAGACGCGGAAGTTGGTTATCGTAAGCATAACGGCGACAAAGAACGTCACATGCCTTAGCTGAGGCAGTGTAATATACGTAAAACGCTGGCGTTTTGAGGCGCCGTCCATTTCCGCGGCCTCGTACAGTTCGGCCGGGATACCTTGCAGGCCAGCTAAATATATAACCATAAAATAACCCATGTTCCGCCATACGCCAAAGAAAGCTATGGTTGGGATGACCCATGAATTATCTGCCGCCCATCTGGGCGGGCTGTCCACGCCAAGAGACATAAGCAGCTGGTTTACAGGACCCCAAGAGGGATGGAAAACTTGATTCCACACCGCCGCCATAGCAATTAAGGACGCGACGTGCGGGAAGAACATTACGCTCCTGAAGAAAGAGCGCCCGCGCAGCCATCTGTTGTTAAGCAGCACCGCTAACAGCAATGCGAATACCAATGTAATGGGCATTGAAAGGGCGGTGAAGTAGATAGTATTGCGCAGGGAAGGCCAAAAGAGGGGGTCGGATGACATGCGCCGGAAATTATCAAGCCCGATAAATGTAAATGTATTGGTAGCCAAATGCCATTCCATAAACGAAAGGCCTAAAGCAAACACCATAGGTATCAGCACAAAGATGCCGAACCCAAGCAAATTAGGCAAAATGAAACTATACGCAATCGTGTTTTTAGCAAGTTTACGGTTCCCGGTATTTTGCGCGGCCCCGATAAAATACAGAATGGGAATGACTATATAAACAAATATCAAAGCCCAAGCAAGCGCGCCGTTCCTGAATAAAAGAATCAGCAGCGCTATATGTAACGCAATACTGACTAAGGCAAAGGACAGCAACCGCCATCCTTTTTTTCCCATGCTGTTTGCGTTAACAAGCCCCGTAATTCCAAGAAACACGCTCCAAACCGCCAATACAAGCGTCATCCATCCAAAAAGCATAGGCAAATTCAATGGATTTGCCGGGAGAATATCCCTCAACACAGGCGTGCTCAACAAAAAATCGGCAATCCCTAAAAGGAAAGCCTGCGAGCCCGAAGCCACGGTTAAGCCATGTTCCCCCCGAAGCCACGCCAGAGTTTCCCGCAGATGCGAAAGCCCGGTGAGCCTGAAATTATCCCAAAAACCTTCAACAGTTGCGGAAAGCTCCCGGAAAACGTCCCCTGCCATAATAGTTAAAGCCGTAACTAAAAAAAGAACGCCCAACACAATAAATAATATACCGGATACCCTAAAAATAAACTTTCCCGGCGCGTCTTTCATAAACACGCTCCTTATTTAATTAAACGAAAAGGGGCGTATGCCGCCCCTTTAATCAAACATAAATACCGTCAAAACAATTATTCCAAGCCCAGAATGTCACGCCCGAACTGCTGGTTTATCATTTCGATGCCTTCCTCAATCGTAGCGTTGCCGGTCATTATTTCCGTATGGGCGGTACCGATAATGGAGTTGGCTTGAACCATCAGGGGGTGTACGGAGGCGTCAAGCACAGCCGCCACGGGCTGCAATGCCTGCCTGCTGGCGTCGTCCTGGGGGAAATTGGGAAGCGAGACAATCCTGTCAACAACGGCGTCGGTCATCATGCCCGGGAACTGGCCCACGCTTACCATCGCTTCGGCGCCAAGCGGGCCGCTGGCAAAGGCGAGGAAATCCATAGCGGCCTCAGCGTTGCGGCTGTTCCTGCCGATTGCCAGTCCGGTGAACCCGGCCGGAGCGGTTCCGTGCGCAACGCCTTCGGGAACCGGGAAATTGACGATGCCCCAGTTATCGACGACACTGTTGCCTGCCGCAAGGGCGTCGAGCTTCATGGCGATAAACCATGAGCCCATGTGAATCATCGCGCCTTGCCCGTTATACCACGGCACGGAATAGTGGATGTTGCCGACGGTTAAGTCGGCATGCGCCGGGGCATAGCCTTTTTGCTGATGGTCTATAACCATTTCATAATATGGAATCATCCAGTCGTATACGCCGTCAACCAATTGGGTGCCGTCCAATATGCCGAAAAGATGAACAACGGAAGCCCACCAATGGTACAGGTTGGCCCAGTACCCTTCCGGCAGGGCTTCGCCCAGTTCACGGATTAGCGCGTCAAAACCGGCGACGGTCAGCTCGTTGGTCGGATAATCAACGCCCGCCATGTCGAACAGATCCTTATTATAGAATACGACCCAGTGGTCTCTGCGGATGGGTAAGGTATATAGGGAGCCTTCCCATACAAGCTGCTGCTCAAAGCCCACAAAGCCCGACATGTCAAGGCTTAAATCGGAAATAAAACCGTCAAGGGGCATAAGCAGCTCGTGCTGCAGCTTATTTATGTAGGACGGTACGCCGCGCACTTTAACGATGTCGTATTCCGCGCCGCCTATAAGATGGGTTTGTAAGATGGTCTCGTACTCGGCTGTACCCAAATCGACCAACTCAATGTTGACATGGGGGGCAATCTCCTTGTACGCGTCAAGCAATACTTGATAGTAGGGAATCAGGTGGGCGTCCCACATGGTCCAGGTAAGGTTGATTTCCTCAGCCGCGGCTCCGGGCGGAGGCGGCGGGGGCAATTCCGGCGCGCCGCCCGCTGTTTCACCTGTTTGGCAGGCGGCAAGGCTGAACACAAATACGGCAATCAATAGCAAAGACAACATCTTTTTCACTTACATTCCTCCTCAATGCTGTTAATATGCACAAGTGCCCATTAAGTATAACACATGTCTTTATTACATTGCAACAAAAATAAAAAACCTGATCTATTCCCCATAGTACTCCCGCAAAACGTCAAACGCCAGCTTCTTATGGGTTTTATCCATTGTAAGCAGGCCTTTGATGTTGGTGTAATCCTGCATAAAGTGCGTGCGGCGCGGGCAGCGGAAATCGAAGAAAATCCAGGGGGAAATGCCGCAAAGGTATGGTACCTTGCGGAAAACTTCGATTTGGCGCCGGAAGATGTCCGCCTGTTTATCTTCGCTGAACATTTCATCTGCCGTGCCGCGGAATCCCGCCCGCGCATCCGCTCCGAACTCGCTGATGATAACCGGCTTGGCGGGTTTGCTGTTTTCAAAAACCTTTAAAAGCTGGGAAAAATCCGGTATGTACCATCCGTAGTATTCGTTGATGCCGATAATGTCAATGTACTCGATAAGGCGGTCGGCGATTATCATTTCATCATGGTTTATAAGACAGGCCGCTGAAACAAGACGGGTTGGGTCAAGCTCTCTCGTCTTTTGCGCCAGCTTGCGCATGAAATCAAGCCTGTCGTCCGTATCGGCGTTTTCGTTGCCGATAGACCAGATGATGACGCTGGCGCGGTTTATGTCACGGTTAACCAGTTCCGTAAGCTGGTTTTCCGCGTCCCGGTAAGTGTTGGGGTTGTCAAAGGCAATAGCCCAATAAACCGCGATTTCCTCCCATAACAATATGCCAACCTCGTCCGCGATACGCGCAGCCATTTCAGAGTGCGGATAATGCGCCAACCGCATGAAATTGGCGTTCATCTCCTTAGCCAGACGGTAATTTTCACGGATTTCATCTTCCGTTTGAGCTTTTCCGTTCGCCGCGCTGTCCTCATGGGCGCAGACGCCTTTCAGGAATATCTTTTTACCGTTCAGGTAAACACCGCCGGCATCCGCTTTTATCTCGCGGAAGCCTATCCGCTCTTTCAACAGATCCTTTCCAAAGGAGGCTTCGACATCGTATAGTTTGGGATTTTCAACATCCCAAAGAACGGGGCGTACAGACGGCTCAAACGTCAAACCGCCTTTTCCGTCCGCGATTGGAACCTCTATCTTTGTTTTAAGCTCCGGTATAGATATATATGCTGTACCGGTATCCGCGCCGTTTACCCGGATTGATGCGGTTATACGCTTTAAATCCGAACCGGGTTCAAGAGAGATTTTAAAATCCTGAATAAACGACTTTGGAAGCCGCAGAATCTCCACATCACGGTACAAACCGCCGTAATTAAACCAATCCGTATTGTCGCAGGGAACGTTTGTACGGCGGCGGGTATTGTTTACGACAACAAGTATCCTGTTTTCCTTCTCCAAAACACCCGTCGCTTCCACATAAAACGGCGTAGAGCCGCCTAAGTGCATCCCCATATATTGTTTGTTGATAAACACCGCGGCCTGATAGTTCGCCGCGCCGAATCTTATGAAAACCCGGTCCTCGCCATGATTTTCATATGTAAACCGGCGCGTATAAACGATAGAGCCTTCATGCAGGAACAGTTTTTCGGCCTGCAAGTTCCAACAGGACGGCACGGGCATAAGCGCCCAGTTGTCGAAACTGAAATCCAGCGGATACGCCCTTCCCGCCTCGTCCGCATAGTTCTCCTCAAACCACTTTGCGCGCAGACAGGTGTCGTATTGGTCAACCGCGTAGCGCCACATGCCGTTCAGGCTCTCCCCTTCCCTGCCGTAATCGGTGATATGCGTGTTTTCCAGCCTTTTGGCCAGATATGCGCTTTCATAGTCCTCGGCATGGATGTTTTCCTGAAAGTTACCCGTTATGTCCATATAATACCCCCCGTTTTGTGTGATATTATAAACCCCGCGCAAGGAACTGTCAATGAAATATCCGTTTCAGCTTACGGCATCGGTTTTACTGTAAACCGCTTTTCTGAAGAAACCCCTTGAAACAACCGCAGTAATCAAAGATATTAAAGCGGCGGCAAATATAATTATCCACGGTAATGATTCAAACCGTTCAAACAGCGCCCCGAATAATATCTGCCCCAAGGCCTGTGCCACAAACGGAAGCATCATAAGAATTGACATGACTTTTCCGATAAGCTCCGCCGGCGTTTCCCCCTGCACGTAAGCCATCATTTGTATTTGGAACAGTATCATGAACATAACGGTAAAAACACTTGCCGCCGTTATAATGATATACGCTGTAATCGCCGATGTATCAAACAGAAAAACCAAACCCATCGGTATGACGGACAAACTGCTTAGTATTAATGGAACGTAGACATTTTGGATTTTTAACCTGGATCCCATTGCGGCAGCCCCTCCGCCGGCTAGTATCATACCTACCATCATGATGCTCAGACTGATTCCCGACATTTCCATATCCATGCCTAGGTTTTGGGTGACGAGTACGGGAATTCCGATAATAAGCAGCGACAATACCGTAATGCTGAATATAAATATGACAACAACACCTTTCAGCAAAACAGGCTTCTCCTTAATTACGAATCCTACGGCTTGCGATATATCGCTTTTTATCATCTTTGCGATGCTACCCGGGCTGCTTCGTTTTTTATACGGGATGCGGATAAGTAAATCCATAACCGCCGTAAAGGCGAAACATACCGCGCATATTACCAGTATAGGGGACAGCCCGAATTTACCGTACAGGATACCCGCAGCGGCGGGAGCGGCTATTTGGGATATAGAGTTTACAATGGATGTAGTGCCGTTGGCGGCTACCAATTTATCTGACGGTACAAGCGCGGGTATTGCAGCCTGAACCGCCGGCATATACATACCCTGAATGGCGTTGAGCGCAAGGAGCTTAACTATCACAAGGGGAACAGCGGCAATACCGAAACCGCTGGCTATCATATAAAGAACGACTAAAACGGTCGTAGCCGAATCAAGCCAGAACATGATGCGTTGTTTTTTAAGCCTATCCGCCATGATTCCGCCGAAGGGCGTTATCAGCAGCAGGGAGGCATAGGGCAGCCCCAAAACCAATCCGTATAAAAGTGAGGAGTCGCTTATGTCCAGTATATAAAACGGCAGCGCCCAGCTAAGTACCATGTTCCCGAATATGGACATTACCTGTCCGATTATTAACAGTGAGAAATTCCTGTTCCATAGTTTTTTGGGAGTCGTTGTCAAGTCCATTTTTACCTAACCTTTCATAATTTTTATTTTATATACGAACAATACATACGAATGTATGCTATGGGACAAAAAATACCGTTTATTTTTGAGAAATAATACCAGAGCATAAAAAGTGTTAACATACCTTTAATATTACTTATATGTTTCGTACATTTTTAAGAAATGTTCCTTGAAGTCACCGAGTATATCGGGCAGGCCCAGTAAATTACAGAAATATATAAGGAATTCAACCTTCTCCACATATTCATCGTAAGATACCTTGAAAATATCTATATCTAACCACGCGTTGAACAACACGAACATTATCTGCGCTGTCTGCTTCGGGTGAACAACGGCCATTGACCCGTCTTTATTGCCTTCCTCAATTATTGCTTCAAGAAATTTAGATCCTTCGTTCACGGACATAAGGAGATTGCTTTTGAAGATAACCGGGCTTTCAAACGCTTTTTTTAAATCCTTTATAAGCGTGGGGTTGGTCTGCATTTCCTGATTAAGATTAAAGGCGAAACGCAGTTTTTCATGCGCGTTAAGCCCTTCCTGCCTCAAAGCGACGGTATACGGGTTGGAATCAAGAAACATCTGCACCATAACCGCATAAACCAATTCCTCGCGGGATTTGAAATAATGGTAAAATGCCCCGCGGGTGACGCCGACTTCCTTTACAACATCCTCCACATTTACATTTTCCCATCCTTTTTCACTGAAAAGGCGGACGGCGGTTGTCAGTATTTCCATTTTGGTTTTTTCGGAAGGATCATGGCGAGGCATTTAATCATCTCATTTCTACATTCGCATGTATGTATCATAACAAAGACTTAATTATTTGTCAATCCTTTTTGAAATATCATGCGTAAGCCGTGGATTCCCTCTCCGCTCCTCTTGACAAAAAATCTAACCTGATTTATAATTGACTTACAATATAGTCAAAGATATGGGATGTTACTAATGCCAAAAAATCCTGAAAAAAACGCTCAGATAAGAGAAGAAAGAAGAAACCAAATCCTTGACGCTACTCTTTCCGTTTATATACGCTTTGGGTATCACGGCACCGATATGGACATCGTGGCTAAGGAAGCCGGACTTGCGAAGGGATTGGTGTATTATTATATAAAAACAAAGCAAGAATTGTTCGCGGAGTTGTATACGCAGATGTTCGGCGAAGGTTATTCTTTTTCAGAAGCCCTGCTCAAAAACGCGGAGGGTTTAAATCCGGTCGAGCAGCTTATGGCATATGCGTATGGCATATTTGCGGCGAACAGGGAAAACCCGCGCATGATGCAGTTTTTTATTCGCGTGCCTTTTGATGCCTATGCTATCTTCGGGGCGGAGAAGTGGAAAGAGGGCGCGCAGAAATCGGATATGCACAGGAAGGCTCTGGCAAGCATTATTAAAAAAGGCATATCAGAGGGGCTTATTCCCGAAATAAACCCCGATGCTGCCGCTAACAGCTTCTGGTCTGTTTTCGTGGCGAATGTCTTTGCATACTCTAAGCTGATGACAGGAGCGCAAGAATCGCTCAAAAATGAACGGGAGGCTTTTAAGGATGTCGTAAGGTTTTGCTTTCAGGGGTTGGGGATTGAATACAGTGTTTGGAATACCTGTCTTGTAAAGTCTGTAAACGGGGGAGAAAGCAATGAAAGTATTTAGGAGCGAAAAAGCGAGAAAAAATGTCCTTGATACATACGATCAGTTACTTGAAATGTGGAATGTTGATAAAGAAGAAAGGGACATTCCCACGACTTATGGCTCGACGCACGTTATCAGTTACGGAAACGAAAGCAATCCCCCGCTCGTCCTCTTTCACGGAGTGGGCGATAATTCCGCGCTGATGTGGCTTCATAACGCCGAAGCCCTATCCGGGCATTTCAAAGTATATGCCGTTGATACCATAGGCGGGCTGGGTAAGAGCGTTGTGAGTAAGAATTACAACAAGAATTTTAACGGCGCAAAATGGATTGATGAAGTATTGGCGGAGCTTGCGCTAGATAAAGTGTACATGGCGGGTCAGTCTATGGGCGCATATCTTTCGCAGTATTACGCGTTTCACCGGCCTGAAAGAATTTTGAAAATTGTGTGCATGGCGGGAACCGTTCCTGTCAGAAGCACCGGCGAAAGCGGAAGTCCTTTGAAAACCATGATGAAAATATTTCTGCCGGAAGCGTTGTTCCCCACTAAGAAAAATATCGGTAAGCTCTTAATGAAATTAACAGGAAAAAACAGCGCGGTATTTACCGATAATCCCGTTGTTATGGAGCACTATAAGTGGCTTCTTAAAAGCAATAACATGGCTACTCGTTTTCATAATATTTCCGGATTCGGGGAAGAGCTGGTGGAGGCGATTCAAGATAAAACCTTATATCTGGTTGGAGAGGACGACCCGTTCATGACAATGGGTGGCAAGGACGTATTGCTCAAATATAAAATGAACGTGCGATTTTTCCAAAATGTCGGGCATGGAATCAACCATGAGATTTCGGAGGAAATCAATAGGTTGATAATTGAATATTTGAGATAATATAATAATTTTAATATGATTCGCTGGTGTCATAAACGATAAGGACAGATATGGGAAGCATGTCCGGCGAAGAAGAGTTTGACCCATTAGGAACGGATGAGGATTTCCGGGTTGCCTGTTACGCCCCGTTGGTGTATAGTGCAATGTTTCCAAATCTTCGGCAAAATTAATTCCCGATGTATAGATAAACCTCTCCTTCTACGATTGTTAAACCTTGATAAATAGGCACTTTGAGGCGCGTTATGAGTGTAAAAAGCTGTAAATCCTCCCTTTCAATTGTTTGTGTCATAAGTTTTTTATTAGTTGCTACCTTTTAAGTGTGAAATTACTGACAAGATTTCGCATAACTTCTGCTTGGCTGGAAAGCTCTTGGGAAGCGGAAGCGGATTCTTCCGATGTGGCAGAATTATTTTGTACAACATCAGCAATTTGTGTTAACCCGATTGTAATCTGACTTATAGCTACCGATTGCTCTTGTGAGGCTACGGCGATATTATGTATTATATTTGCAACTTTACTTACATCATCAACAATGGTATCAAGTGTTTTGGCTGTATTTACAGCAAAGCTAACACCTTCGTTAACTCTTAAATTTGATTCTTCTATTAACTGGGCAGTTTCTTTTGCTGATTCTTGGCTTTTATTCGCAAGGGATCTTACTTCATCTGCCACTACGGAGAAACCCCTGCCGTGTTCACCGGCACGTGCCGCTTCAACAGCGGCGTTAAGAGCAAGAAGATTTGTTTGAAACGCTATATCTTCAATAGTTTTAATGATCTTAGTTACTTTTTCTGAGGAATCTTTAATACTATTAATTGAAGCAAGCATGGATTGCATATCATTATTTCCTTTTATTGCATGGGATTTTGTTGTATTAACAAATGTTTCGGCATTCCTTGCGTTATTAGCATTATCAGAAGTATTTTCATTTATCATTTGGACGGAAGCGCTAAGCTCTTCCGCAGAAGCTGCCTGCTCGGTCGCGCCTGTGGCCAATGTCATGCTATTGTCCGCAATGGATTTTGACTCGGTTGAAATTTGATCGGCCGCTGCCGAGATATCGCCAATAACATGATTTAATGTATTGATAATATGATTTATCGCATCCTTTATGCTTGAGAAACTACCCACGTATTCACGGGTTATTGCCTGATTTAAATTATTTTGTGACAATTTGTTCAAGACATCTGATATTTCCCCGATGTATTCGTTCATATGGTCGATGGTTTCGTTAACATTTTGCTTAATCGTATTAAAATCTCCTTGATAATTACCTACGATTCTATGTGTAAATTCTCCGTGAGACATATTAATTATTACATTTTCAAACTCAGTCATAGGAACAGAAACGTCGTCCACAACTCCGTTTAGACCTATCATAATCTTCTGCCAATCGCCAACAAATTTGCTTATATCAATTTTATAAGCGAAATTACCTTTGCCTAAGTTATCGGCAATAGATTGTATACCATCGGCAACCTCATTAATGTGCTCCTTGAAACTATTAAGATTGGTGTTCATAATCGCTTTTTTACCGGGCAATTTCGGAATATCCGCAGCAAAATTACCCTTACTCAATTCGGTCATGGCGTTCATCAACAAATGAATTTCATTCATTATACCATCTACGATACTATTCACACTTTCAGCCGCTTCTTTATATGAACCGGTAAAATGCAAGCTATTTATCCGTGCGTCTGTATCACCGTCGATGTTAATCATGCGACCCATATCATGCAAATCTTCAATAAGATTATTTATTATAATTACCACACTTGCGAAGCTTTTTGCCAGCTTGCCAATTTCATCTTCCGACGAGGTATCTATATTTACGTTAAGATTACCGTTTGCCACATTTTGAGCGACATCTACTAAACGCTTTACCGGCTTTGAAATAGAGTTAGATACTACATTACCTATAATCAAGCAGGCTAAAAGCGCCGCACTAGTTATCGCAATGGCAATTATCATACTCATGTTAGCAAGGTTATTGCTTGAGGCAGATGTCTCGTCTATTTCTTTAAGAGCTAAAGCGAATATTTCTTGTATTCCGTCAAATATCCTTGTTGAATCTGTATTTGTGGCATTAAGCATATCAACCGTCAAATCCAAATCAAAGGTTTTAGCGGCCTCCAGCATTGCTTCTAGTTTTGGGGTGAATTCATTAACGAACACGCTTCTCAAATCGTTGGCCGAATCGATTTTATCATTTGATGAACCGGCTCTATTGAGCGTAGCTATATAATTATCCAAGGCTTGATTCATCGTGGTTATTAAACCAAGCATTCTAATTGATTGGGATTCAAGTTCGGATGGATCTTGTATGATCCTGATGATAAAACCTCTTGATGTCTGTCTGACATTTGCAAATGCTACTTCGACATCCATTAAGTATGTAAGAGGATCTATTGCGGACTCAATAGCGTCATGATACCTACTGTTTACCTGTACGATACTGAAGATTGAAATACCTCCAAGTATGGCAGTAAAAAATAAAATAATAAAGAAGCCGGAAAGTATTTTAGTCTTTACTTTTAACTTTTTCATTTTTTATCTCTCCTTGTCTTTTTATCCAAATCAAAGGTTTTTGCGTCCATCCTTTTATAACCAAAATTTGTGATATTAACTTATGAAAAATAATACATACAGCTTTCATGTGCCGTGAATAAAAATGATATAGATTATTGTATCCGATATAAAAATCGCATAAAAGAATATTTTTATGTAATTAAAATAAATTATTTGGTATATAAATAATTCGCAAATATAATGCAAACATTAATTAAAATAGTTTATAATTAAGCTGAAAAATTCCGGTTTTATTTACAAAAAAATCTTGTGAATAGCTGTGCAGTATGTTAAAATAAAAAATATTTTAATTGCATGATACCATCATAAACAATTTTCTAAGACCTGAAGTAAAAAATTAGGCGGTTTGATTTTCTGGGGGTAAATAATGAAAAGCGTTTCTAAAAACACAGAATTACTATTTAATCAAGCGGGTAACAGTGTCGGAAACGGGGATTACATGGTTCGTCCTCGTATCAATGCGCTCTTTACAAACGCGATAAAAAATTCCGTCATAGTCGTGTGCGCAGGAGCGGGTTACGGTAAAACACGCGCGGTTTCCGATTTTTTACAACATCAGGAACGTCCATCCTTTTGGGTGCAGTTTAACGAGCGCGATAATTCCCCAACACGCTTTTGGGAAAATTTCACAAATGTAGTGTTGCAGTTTGACGAGCTTCTCGTTGAAAAATACAGAGAAATTGGATTCCCCGATACACAAGAAAAAATGGATCGGTTTCATAAGCTTAGGAAAGATGAATTTAACAAGCCGGCTATAATCGTATTTGACGATTTTCATCTGTTGAATGAGCCATCCGTAATTTATTTTATGGAAAAGATGATAAATGAAATGCCATCGAACGGAACAATTATATTGATTTGCCGGGATTTGGCGAATATTAACATAAATAATCTTCAAATGAAAGGTTATATTTCGGAAATCCATGAAACGGATTTGAGTTTTTCCGAAAGCGAACTGATAGAGTATATAAAAAAACAAAAATTTTCTATTGACAGCCACACCATACATGAAATATACAAAGATACTAAAGGCTGGACTTTCGCAATAAATCTTGTTGCGCGGTCACTTAAAAGAATGCCGAATTATTTTGGATATGTAAAGAATACATTAAAGCAAAATATTTTTAAACTTTTAGAATCCGAAAGCTGGGATACCATTACCGAATGTCTTAAAAACTTTTTGGTAAAGCTTTCGCTGATAGATCACCTTTCTGTGGAGTTGGTTGAAACATTAGCGGACAATGATGACGTTTTATTATCAGGATTAAAAAAACAGAATGCTTATATACGTTTAGATAATTATGGAGGTACTTATCTAATCCATCATTTGTTTTTGGATTTCCTTCGTACAAAGCATGATATCCTTACGGATGATGAAAAATATGAAGCCTATAAAGCGGCAGCAAATTGGTGCATGCAAAACAATTTTAAGATTGACGCGCTTGGTTATTTTGAAAAAATTGGGGATTATGGATCCATCTTATCCGTATTGCATACATTCCCTCCCGTATTTCCTTATGATATGGCGCAATATGCAAAGGGATTATTTGACCGCGCTCCATCGGAAGCGTTTGACAGTGTATTGTTTCTTGCTACAACGCACATGACTGCTGTTGCATGTACCGGAGATTTTAAAGAATATTTTACGCTGGCTGATTTTTATGAACGTAAGTTCCTTGCGTTACCTGAAGGCGACCCCATGCGGAACTATACACTGTTCGGTTTATATTATAGCTTAGGTATTACGCGGGCAGCGAACATAACCGACGAAATATATGATTTTGACGCTTATTTCGCTAAGATGTTCAGTTGTGTGACTCAAGAAAGCTTGAAGTCATTGCCATCCGGTGACGTTCCGCTTGGGCCTTGGATTAATCTGACATATTCCGCTTTAAAAGGAGCGCCGCAAAAATATGTAGAAGCCATGATCCGGCTTGAAAAACTCACGGCGCCTTATTATAACGGTTTGACATCAGGCAAGGACGATCTGATTCAAGGCGAGTTGTTATTCTATCAAGGCGATGCCGGAGCCGCGGAACCTTTCGTCGTCAGCGCTATGGAGAATGCGAAAAAAAGGGAAGCGTATCAGACTTTACACAGAGCTTTGTTTTATATGATGAGGATTGCCTTTGCCGAAGGAAATTTGAAAAAGGCAAAAGCGGCGATTATTGAATAGAAGGACTCCTTGAAATAAAAGAATTTTATCAAAGCTTCATTGCGCATGACATTGCTCTGGGTTGGTTTCATTATATCCTCCGTCAACCGGAAATGGTTCCCGAATGGTTACGGGGAAATTTTTCACCGTATTCCCATGCGTCTACTATTGAGAATTTCGGAAATCAAGTCAAGGCGCGTTACTGCTATTTGACGAAGGATTACCGTTCTTTGCTGTCCTATATACGAGAAGTAAAGCAAAGGGAGTCATTTCTGTTCGGCCGTGTTGAAATGCAGGCGATGGAGGCTTGCGTATATTTTCTTATAAAGGAAAAGGGTAAAGCATTAGACTCATTGCGGAAGGCTTATGAAGAAGCATCTCCTAATGATATTCTCATGCCGTTTATCGAACTTGGTAAGGATATGCGGACACTTGCTATGGCCGCTTTGCGTGAACCGAATTGCGGCATTCCCTCTTCTTGGCTTGAGGTTATCAGGCGTAAATCATCATCCTACAGCAAGTATCAATCACTTTTGGTTTCCGAGCATAAAGGGGCCGTCGGTATGGAAAACAGGAATGATTTATCTCATCGGGAAAAAGAAGTTGCATATGATTTATATCAAGGATTTTCCCGTTCTGAAATTTCCGAAAGGAGAAACTTGAAAGTAAGCACGGTAAATAATATTATAAACAGTGTTTATAAAAAATTAAACGCTCAAAACATAGCTGATGTTGTACGTATACTTTCCGAACAAAAGCACACATAGTTATTTAAGCAATTTTATATCTGTAATTTTTTGACAAGAGGTTTTCCTGTTTTTTATATGGCTTGTTACCATGCCAAGTAAAACATCTGGATTGCCTCTTTTTTAATGTTTTCGTTTTGATAACGTCTTAATAATAATATTTTGATTTATTTTGCGACTGGATTGTTTTAATAAATAATTGTTTTTACCTTCTTATATACGATATTTTCTTATGCTAACCTAGATATAGGTATTTTATAGCTTTCGGTACATGATTAAAAACGGTAGTTATTTTTTTCATGAAGGTAGCTATATGCCACTACATAATTAGGGGATATATATGCAAAAGCAATTACCAGTCTGGATTGATGTTAAAGAACTTCGTACTGCCCGTGGATGGCTTCAATGGGAAGCCGCCGATAAATTGGGAGTAACCCGCGCTCACTTATCCGCTATTGAAAATAAGAAAAAAGGTATTTCGATAAAATTGATGACGGCAATTATAAAAGTGTTTCATGTTAAATACGAAGATTTTACTATAAGAGATCAATAATTTATTAATAAAATACATATCGAATTTAGGAATCAGTTTATGGAGGGGAAAAAATGAGTATACGAAAAAGAATATTGTTCCCCATGATTTTGCTGACGGTTGGGAGCTGCATCACTGTTCTTGTTGCTTCCATGATTCTTTTCAGCAGAGAATTAAACGATGCCAAATATAAGAAAATCGATATTGCCGCAACGGTAGTGCAAAATGAAATCGAAGAACTAAAAAGAAAAGCGCAAGTTGCGGCGTTCGGAATGGTAAGCAATCCGGATTTAATTGAAGCGCTCGTTAATAACGATTTGGACGCCATCATCCATAATGCAAACGCTCTTAAAGTTATGGCGCAAATCGACTTTTGCAATATTATTGACAACGAGGGTTATGTAATAACAAGGACGCACGCACCTGATATAATAGGCGATAACATATCAAACCAACCCCATGTAAGAAGAGCGCTGGACGGATACAACGAATCTGTCGTTACGCAGGGCGCTGTCATTCGCCTCGGCGCGTACGCAGGCGCACCCATATATGACAGCGATATGAATATGATAGGTGTTATTTCCTTAGGATT